>Ga0194060_10000579_pt1 | contig 26725 bp, 28 predicted proteins | sample SepL225m_MetaG_FD_163427 | JGI IMG/M metagenome (GOLD analysis project Ga0194060, IMG submission 163427) | Anoxic zone freshwater microbial communities from boreal shield lake in IISD Experimental Lakes Area, Ontario, Canada - Sep2016-L222-5m | ecosystem: Environmental > Aquatic > Freshwater >... | reverse complement strand
AGCGAAGTGCGCCCATCCGCGTGCAGTCCTGAACTCCCAACAGAAAATCCCAGGGGCCAAGAGCTCTTGGTGTACGTTCCTCCTCTTTTGCCTCAATCGCCTCCCTCCGTTTCATCAGGAGTTGGCCTCAATGATCGGGACATGAATCCATGAAGAGACCGAAATTGGAGCCACCCGGAAAGAAGTTACCCGCCGAGAGGTCAAGCTCCGGATCAAGTGGAAATGCGTTGACCTGCTTGAGCCATGCTGGTTCATAAACAAAACGGACTGTACCCCGAGCTCCACGGGAGAGTGTGCCTATCTGTTGAAGAGGCCCGAATGCCGGGTCGTCAAGCCACACCCAGAGCTGCTCCTCTTCACGCTTCGCCATCACTGGCTCCTGCTGGTGTTTTTTTGCGCGGTGCTCTTCTCCGCTGGGGAAGTGATTCATCCTGCAGGAGACGGCCCAGCGTGTCCTCTTTGGCGATCAACGACAAATCCCCGAGCAGTCCGAGAACGCGAAGCACCTGGATGTAGAAGCCGACAGCAACCGACGGGTCACCGTTCTCAATTTTGTAGAGCGTTGGGCGTGAAAGGTTGGCTCTGGCACAGACGGTCTCCATGGAAAAGCGGCGACGAAGCCGTGCATCTCGGAGACGTTGCCCCAGAGCCTCCATCTCTTTTGCCGAAGCGGGGTATAGTGGTGTGGCTCTGCTTGTCATAACGATAACCTTTGTTTGCATTATAATGATAATTTGTGAATTATCATTGCGGTTATAGTTTTCGAAAATGAGCAGGGGTGGTTAATCTCTCAGGGTTGAATTCCCCGCCACTTGTGGCGAAAGTTAGTATTTCTAAAAACAGATACCCCGCTGCTTGCGGCGGGGAGGTCCATTCTGTGAAAATTTTGAGTATTCCGCATTTCAATAAGTTCTGTCTGATGTAATTTTGTCTATTCTCTTACAGTTTCATATAACAAGTGCACAAATTGGCGATTCATGTCCGAATTCTCTACAAAGAGGGGGGCATCGCTTTGACCGTTTTGTTATTCCTTGTTATAGCACTGGCTGGTGCTCACGGCTCGCATGCCAGAATGCAAGTACATGGAGGAAACCCTTCTCAGTCTTATAATAGATGAAGTACCCAACGCGACTGAGAAAAAGGCGGTGTACACCGAAGGTACGTGAGCCATCATATTTGGCCCCGATGCCTGGTTGTTCGGCCAAGAAAGCCACCGCCTCGCCAAAGTCGGTGGCGATGGCGTGTGGAGCGTTGGGGCGATTTATCAACCACCACTCAGATGCCTTGCGAACCTGATTTGCTGCTTGCACGGCAATCCTTACCTGAAGTGCCATATTCAGTTGTGAATCGAAAGGGAGTGCAGCAGCTCTTCCAGTGTTACATATTCACCGCGTTCAATCTCGGCCATAGCCGATAGTAGTTTGTTTTCTTGTGCTTCAGTAAGTAAAAAACTTTCGTCAGCACCACGCGTAACGACGGTTACGACTGCACCTTCGGTGAGAGAGATACCCTCCAGAACGATATTTCCGTTGACAACGGTTCCGGTAGCAACTTGCATAATGTGAATGATCCTCCAAATTGCTCAATAAGTTTGCATAACTATCCCTCTTTTGCATAACAAGAACCAAGATAATGTACGCATGGATTTTGAATTTATCCAAGGTTTAGTGCGTGTTTTTTTTGTCTGCAGGAGATGGCTGAGCCAAGCTCTTCAATGCTTATCAGGCAACTCATTACCAAATTACAGGATTCTTCGTACGTCTGACGATCTCTCTCGTATCAAACCAAAGTTGTGTTTTCCTCGATAACCATGACCCTGTCAGCATCGAGTGAAACTCTTATTCGCCATTTTTTACTATCTGTGCAACAGGAAAAGAGGAGGCCTGATTTTCTTTTCTGCTTTTTCAGCAGTAAATGTATTTTAAGAATGACTCCTTTAACACAGAAATGACTTCTTATTAACCATGTCAAAATTAGGGACAGAAAAAAATCCGGCAATAGTACATGTTCAGGATTGGGATCGGATGGATGAGGTTGCAAAAATATTTGAGCAATATGGCTGGAAGTATATTATTGGTTTAGAACCGGACAAACCGGAGAATGTATCAGACCTCGTAAAACTGCTTAACCCGCCACAACCCGTCAGTTCATCCAAAACAGGTCGCAACGAGCCCTGCCCTTGCGGAAGCGGTATCAAATATAAAAACTGCTGTGGATGATTCATCCTGTAGCCTGCGGATAACGAATCGGAACAAGACCTCAATCTCCCGCCACTTTCGTGCCTGTGCACCATTGTTGATAAACCGCACAATGGCTTCTTAGGGTGTCCATATTTTTGTTGCAAGTTCAATATCCCGAAGTGATGGTGCAGGGAATTGTTGATAAGGCATTATATTTCAACGACAGGCATGGAAGCGGTATGTGCAGAAAAGGGGTATCACTCATGAGCATTATTCTTCTTGATATAGGCAACGTGCTGGTAACGGTCGATTTTATGCGTTTCTGCCGGGCCATTGCACGCGATCCGATTGCGGGTGCTGATGAGATTTTTCGGAAATACTGTAGCGGTGAGTTCAAAGACAAACTCGAAACCGGCTGGGTAGCGCCACTGGAATATCTTGCCGTTATTGCACGAGACCCGCTAACCAGAGCGATGCCGCTCCAAGATATCAGGCGGCACTGGCAGGATATTTTTGAGCTGCTGGAGGGCGCAGTTGAGGCCGTCAGCTTGCTCAGGGAGAGTCATTCGCTCTGGATCATGAGCGATACCGATCCACTTCATTTTACCTTTCTGCTCAACCATTTCCCGTTACTGCGAAGCGCTGATCGGTACTATCTCTCCTTTGAGCACGGGAAGATGAAAACCACGGCTGACGCGTTTACCTCTATTCTCAAAAGTTCAGGGCGCAGTGCTGATGAGTTTTTTCTGATTGACGACAAGGCGGTCAATTGCGCCTCCGCCTCACAAGCTGGAATCAGAAGCATACAGTTCCAGAACTGGCAAGATACCCTTGCATTACTATATTGAGGAGCGACCATGTTGCAGATTACCAAAACCATTCCCATCCCTGACGACGAGATTGAGCTTCAGACCATGCGGGCGCAGGGGGCTGGCGGTCAGAATGTCAACAAGGTTGAAACCGCCGTTCATCTCCGCTTCGACATCAAGGCTTCGTCACTTCCCGATGATTTTCGGGAAAAGTTGCTGCTGCTGAAGGATCATCGCATGACGAAGGATGGGGTGATCATCATCAAGGCGCAACGCTACCGCTCCCAGGAGAAGAATCGTACCGATGCCGTGCTGCGTCTGCAATCGCTGCTTCAGCGTGCCGCTCTGCCGGTAATAAAACGCAAGGCCACTGCTCCGACGAAAAGCTCGAAGGAGCGGCGGATTGAGAGCAAGGTGAGGCGAAGCTCTGTCAAAGCCTTGAGGGGGCCGGTTGAGTATTGAGGCTTTTTGTTCTTATGCTGTCAGCTCTGACAGGCGGTTGGGCTGAACGACAATTATCGTAATACTGAGGGGTGCGCTTTGAAAAGGGTGAGTTGCCTCAGAAGGTGATGCAACGGAAACAGATACAAACATTTTTGACAATGACGGATCTCTTTTCAGTATACGACAGGTTATCTACAGAGCCTTTACAGGGTCAGGATCTTGTCTATTACGTTGATGCCCATCTCGGGAGAGGTGGAGCCAGGCCTGTCAGCCGTCTTAAAAAATTACTTGGTTATGATAATGACGGGACGCTTCCGGCAGGAAAACTGAGGGACAGAAAACGGCAGATATTGTTTTCTGGATATAAAGGTTGTGGTAAAAGCACTGAGCTGAATATGTTGCAACACGATATTGAAAAGGATTATATCGTTGTGAATTTTTCCGCTCGCCATGAGCTTGATATAATAAACCTTACCTACATTGATCTCTTTGTGATTACCATGGAGAAGCTCTTTTATGCCGTTGCTGATCATGGTATTGTGATTGATCCGCTGTTGCTTGCCAGTATTCGCGAGTGGAGCTATTCAACCGAGATTAAAGAGATAAGTAAACGTACTGGCGAAGCTTTACTTGAAACAGGAGGGGAGGCCGGGGTTGGTATCATGAGTTTTGCCCGTTTTTTTGGCAAGATGCGGTTGGCAGGCAAGGCGAGTTCCTCAACCAGGCAAACTATCAGTAAAAATATTGAGCCACTGGTCTCTGATTTTATCAGCCATTGCAACGATCTTATTCGTGAAATCAGGCAGAATCTTGAGCAGTGCGGGAAAAAAGGTCTTCTTATCATTATGGAAGATCTCGATAAATTAAGTGTTGAGAAAGCAGAAGAGCTCTTTATTAACCACAGTCATATTCTCAACAGCCTGCAGACCAATGTCATTTTCACCATTCCGATATCCCTCTGTTATCATCCGGATGCGGGGAATATCAAGGCCAATTTCAGTGAGAATTTTGAGCTGCCAATGGTCAAAGTGCATGATAAAGAGGGGTTGCCCTACTCCGAAGGGAGGGATACGTTGTATCGTATCATCACACAGCGGATACCATCAGAATGTTTTGAACCACCCGATCTGGTTTATCGCTTTATCGATATCAGTGGCGGTTGCTTGCGGGATCTCTTCAGTATGATTCGTGATGCGGTCATGAGTGCGGTTGATCATGAACGGGAGATGGTTATTGCAACTGATTATAGGACAGCTTTTTTCTCTCTTCGTCGTGACTACGAGAACACCGTTGCTGAAAAACGGGTTGATAATCGGGTTATAGTTTCGGTTGGCGAGTATTATGAAGCCCTCGTGGGGGTTGCCTTGAGCAAGACGAAAAAAGTTAATAATACACCAACAGTGCTCGACTTGCGGCATAACCTCACTATTCTTGGCTATGATGATGAGGCGTGGTGCGATGTGCATCCCGTTGTTCGCACCATCTTGCAGGAACGAGAGCTGATTCCATGACTCACCGTAATATATTTTTACCATGCTCCTCCCGGTACGTCAACTATTCGAGTGTCTGGTAGGTCTATGTGAGTTTTCGAGTGATTCGTTCCAGTCATTCTTCCTCTTCCTGAACATCTGATATCTGGTATTTTCTGGGAACGCTGAGCTCCAGCTCGGCATCGTCCTTCCTTTTTGCCGAGCTGGAGCTCGGTGCTCCCAGATCTCGGCACTCCCAGGACTCAACGCTCCCCGGGAGTGACCACCCCTCACCCCATATTCTCCAGCCGCTTGTAGAAGAAGTGCTTCGTCACCTCCGCTGACACAATGTACAGCACCACAATCAGCAGCATCCAGCCGTAAAAGAGCAGAGGCAACTGCGCAAAGCTAAACGTCGCGGTCAGAGGCGTAAAAGGCAGCGCCAGCACCGTCGCGACAACCAGCAGCGTGGCCGTCAGTAGATACTTGCCGGGGGGGCTTTTGAAAAACGGGAGGCGCGTGCGAATCACCAGCACAATAAGCGAGGCGGAGATGACCGATTCAGCAAACCAGCCGGTCTGAAACTCCGCTTCTCCCGCCTGCAGCACATAATGCAAAACGCCAAAGGTGAAGAAGTCAAAGAGCGAGCTGAGAATCCCGAAGGTGATCATGTAGCGCTGGATAAAATGGATATCCCAGCGGTGCGGCTGGGCGATGTTGATGGCATCAACGCGGTCGCTGGAGATGGTCAGTTCCGGCACGTCAGTCAGCAGGTTGGTGAGCAGTATCTGTTTTGGAAGCAGCGGCAGAAACGGCAGAAACAGGGAAGCCCCTGCCATGCTGAACATGTTGCCGAAATTGGCGCTGGTGGCCATAAAGACATACTTCATGGTGTTGGAAAAGGTTTTGCGCCCCTCAATAATACCCTGCTCCAGCACCTTCAGGTCGTGGTTGAGCAGCACAATTTCGGCGGCCTCCTTGGCCACATCCACCGCAGAGTCAACCGAAATACCAACGTCAGCAGCATGAAGCGCCGAGGCATCGTTAATACCGTCGCCCATAAAGCCCACAACGTTTCCACCCTTTTTCAGAGAGAGAATAATGCGCTCCTTCTGGTTCGGTTCCACCTCAGCAAAGATGTCGGTGAGTACCGATTGCTGCATGAGAGCACGATCACTCATGTTGCGGATTTCCGGGCCGGAGAGAACAACAGGGTTCTTGATACCAACCTGTCGTCCAAGGCTGCCAGCCACTAGAGCGTTGTCGCCGGTAATAATTTTCAGCTTCACTCCGAGCCGTTCGAGATTCTGGATGGTCTCCAGAACCCCCTCCTTGGGAGGGTCAAACAGGGTGATAAAACCAAGAAAGATCATCTCCGCTTCATCGTTGCGGGTAAAGTCCTGTTGCTGATTGCCAGCCTTCCAGGCCACTCCAAGTGTCCGGTAGCCATCTGCGCTGAGCTGCTTGTAACGCGCCATAATCTCTGCCCGTTTTTCATCGAGAGCAACCAGCGAGCCATCCTCATTTTCGGCACGGGAGCATACCTCAAGAATTTGGTTCAGCGCCCCTTTGGTGATGACAATCGCTTCGGAGTCGTTCCGAAGTTGCACACTCAGTCGTTTGCGGATAAAGTCATAAGGCACTTCGCTTTGCACCTCAAACAACCGCTTGTTCACGGGTGGGCTGCTGATAATTGCCTCATCAATGGGGTTCTGAAATCCCTGTTGCAGGGAGGCATTCAGCCAGGCGTACTCCAGCACCTTGTCGGAGGGGTTCCCTGATATCGATAATGCCTTGTGCACCTTCACCTTGCCCTCGGTGATGGTGCCCGTCTTGTCGGAGCAGAGGATGTTCATGCTCCCGAAATTCTCAATCGAAGAGAGCCGCTTCACAATCACCTGCTGCTTGGCCATATTGCGTGCTCCCGAGGCGAGATTGACGCTGATGATGGCTGGCAGCAACTGGGGAGTGAGGCCGACCGCCAGCGCCAGCGAGAAGAGGAAGGAGTCGAGAATCGGCTTTTGCAGGAAGACATTGGCGGCAAAAATGATCACCACCAGCACCATTGTGATTTCCATCAGCATATAGCCGAACCTGCGCACGCCCCGCTCAAAATCGGTTTCGGGCGCTTTCAGCCGCAGAGAGTCTGAAATCTTTCCGAATTCAGTCTGCATGGCTGTTTGCATCACCAGCACCTTCGCTTTGCCGCTGATCACATGTGCGCCCATAAAGAGGGTGTTGCTCCGCTTGGCCAAAGGGGTGTCGGCAGGGAGAACCCCGCTGTTTTTTTCCACCGGATAGGTTTCGCCAGTAAAGGCCGCTTCATCAACAAACAGCTCTTTTGAATCGAGGATAAGGCTGTCGCCCGGAATCACATCTCCGGCGGAGAGCAGCACAACATCGCCTGGCGCAACCTCCTCAATGCGAATCTCTTTTTCCTTGCCGTCACGAACAACCCGGCACTTGATCTGCACCATTTTCATCAGTTGGTCAATGGCACTGGCCGCCCCCCTCTCCTGCCACCAGCCCAGCAGGCCGCTCACCAGTACAATGAGCAGAATGATCAAGGCATCCGTTTTGTCGTGCAGGGCAAACGAGAGGGCTGCGGCAAAGATCAAGAGCAGCGTCACCGGGCTTTTGAATTGTAGCAGAAAGAGCATCAACCCCGACGTTTTGGAGACTCCTTTCAGCGAGTTAGGGCCGTACTGTTTCAGCCGTTCCTGGGCAGTATTTTCTGAGAGGCCTTGATGGTCGGTATTCAGGCTTGAGAGAGCCTGTTCCGGTGTCAGTAACCAGAAATTCTCTTCAACCTTCCCAGGAGGCGCTTCCTTTTTATTCATTTTCATTCCGTATCTTCATTATTGTATAAGAGCTTTATAGCGCCTTCCTTCATTGTGCGCCTTTGTCCGGCGGTTCTGTACTCTGTCAACAATTTCACCCAAGGGATTCCTGCTCTTTTTGTTACACGTAACTTATATTAAAACGAAGTTACCGGCAAGAGCTCTTACTGAACACATTATAGTGTTACTTCCGGTGCGCTGCAAAGTTTGTGCCGTATGGTATGTTATGGCAGGATTCAATGTAAATTATAAATGATAATCCACCTTGATGCTCGACATTTCTTTGTTGTTACCATTTTTTTTTACTTCAACAATTCTTGCATTCTCTCCGGGACCGGATAATCTTTTTGTGCTTGCTCAATCTGCCCAGAATGGGCGGATGGCGGGTTTTTTTGTTACTCTGGGTTTGGCTACAGGATTATTGGTGCATACGGCGGCTGTTGCGTTTGGTCTTGCGGCTGTTGTTCAGACATCGGTGTTGGCGTTCACTTTTCTCAAATTGACTGGTGCAATCTATCTGCTTTATCTCGCATGGCAGGCTTTTAAAAGTGCGGCTCTAACAGAGACGCAGGGGATGGTTCCCGTGCTTTCGCATTGTAATCTTTATCGTCGTGGTATTATTATGAACTTGACGAATCCAAAGGTATCGCTCTTTTATATGGCATTTCTTCCGCAGTTTGCTGATCCGCATCGCGGTTCGATGATGGTTCAGTTTTTTCAACTTGGTGGAGTTTTTATTATTGCCACATTGCAGGTGTTTGGTGCCATCAGCCTGCTTGCGGGTAGCTTTGGCGACAAGTTCCGCAACTCAGCTTTTGCGCAAAAATGTGTGCATAGAGTAACCGGCCTGGTTTTTATTGCACTTGCTGTTAAGCTGGTGCTATCGGAACGTTGATGTCATGCCCGGAGCGTAATACTGGATTTCACTTGACTTGATAGAGCTTGGTCTGCGGCCCTCCAACTATCGTTATTCCACTTCGCTTGAAGAGCTACAAAGCACGATAGCCAGAGAGTCATCCCTGCCTGTTGAGATTTAACATAAACGTAACACTCTTTTGATGATATGTTGTTTCAACATTACAATAAATGTTGTAATGTTGTCTATGAAAAAATTAACAGCAACAACAATCCTTGAGTCGCTCTCATCCCCTGTGAGGCTGGATGTGTATCGATTACTCGTCAAGAAAGGCACCGAAGGCATGGTCGCTGGCGAGATTGGTTCGGCACTTGGTGTACCACCGACAAATCTTTCGTTCCATCTTAAAACACTCGCTCACACAGGCCTCCTGACCGTAGAGCAGGAAGGTCGTTATCAGCGCTACCGGGCCAACCTCCCCTTAATGATGGATCTGATTGCTTATCTCACGGAGGAATGCTGTGGCGGTAATCCGGGAGAGTGTGGCGATTTCAGCGCACAATCCATTTGCCCGCAGTCTATTGACACACAATCAGAAACGAAATAAAATAATTCCCTAATCCATACCAAGATTACCATGAAGAAATCAGTACTTATTCTCTGTACCGGAAACTCATGCCGCAGCCAGATGGCTGAAGGCTTTCTCCGTTCATTTGACAGTTCGCTCGACGTGTTTTCTGCTGGCACGAAACCGTCGCAGTCAGTCCATCCGCTTGCCGTGAAGGTGATGCGCGAAGAGTGGATTGACCTCAGTTTGCACAAACCCAAAAGCGTTGATGAATTTCTCCAGAGGCCGTTTGACTATGTGATAACGGTTTGCGATGCGGCAAAAGAGGCTTGTCCATTTTTTACCGGCAAGGTGGAGCAGGTGCTTCATATTGGGTTTGATGATCCTGCTGAAGCTCAGGGGACACAGGAGGAGGTGCTTGCAGTTTTCCGTCGGGTTCGCAACGAAATCAACCAGCGCTTCCGTCAGTTTTATAACGATAATTTAACCGGCAAGTAACGCTATGAGCTTGGCAACAAAACAATTGTCTTTTCTTGACCGCTACCTGACTCTCTGGATTTTTCTTGCCATGGCGGCAGGGGTGCTGTCGGGCTGGTTATTCCCTGGTATCTCCGGGTTCTGGAATCATTTTCAGTCAGGCACCACGAACATTCTGATTGCCGCAGGGCTCATTGTCATGATGTATCCACCGCTGGCAAAGGTAAAGTATGAGGAGCTGGGTGATGTGTTTCGCAATACAAAAATACTGACCCTTTCACTGGTGCAGAACTGGGTGATCGGACCGATTCTGATGTTTGTCCTGGCCGTGCTTCTGCTTTCCGATATGCCGCACTACATGGCTGGCCTCATCATGATCGGTCTTGCCCGCTGTATTGCCATGGTCATTGTCTGGAACGAACTTGCCAAAGGTGATACGGAGTATGCCGCCGGTCTTGTCGCCTTCAACTCGGTTTTTCAGGTACTCTTTTTCCCGCTCTATGCCTGGATCTTTCTGACGGTACTGCCAAAGTGGCTGGGCCTTGCCTCATTTGCTGTCGACATCTCCATAGCCGACATTGCCACGTCGGTCTTTATCTATCTTGGTATTCCCTTTATTGCAGGCTTTCTGACCCGTTTTTTCATGCTTCGTCTGAAAGGCAAGGAGTGGTATGAGAGAGAGTTCATTCCTCGTATCAGCCCGCTCACGCTTGTGGCGCTGCTTTTCACTATTGTCGTCATGTTTTCACTGAAGGGGGAGTATATCGTGAGGATACCGTTTGATGTGGTGCGTATCGCCATACCTCTGCTGCTTTACTTTGTGATCATGTTTTTTCTTTCGTTCTACATGGGGCGCAAAGTGGGTGCCGACTATTCCAAAACAGCAACACTCTCTTTTACCGCAGCGAGCAACAACTTTGAACTTGCTATTGCTGTAGCCATTGCTGTTTTTGGTATCAACTCCGGAGAAGCTTTTGCCGCAGTGATAGGTCCGCTCGTCGAGGTGCCCGCCCTGATTGCACTGGTCAATGTCTCCCTCTGGTTCAAGGGTAAATATTGTTGGGAAAAAAATTGAAATCTGATATCAACCCATTCATAGAATTGATGATGCAAAAAAAATAAAATGTACTTTTCTCTGTACGGGTAACTCTTGTCGGAGCCAGATGGCTGAAGGGTTGCTTCGTCATTTTGCCGGTGAGGGCATCGAAGCATTGAGTGCAGGAATGGAACCGGGCAAAAGGTCCATAGTTACTCCTGTTCGGCAAGTGCCATCAGAGCCGTGCTGATGGCTTTTACCACAGATGGCGATGATGTTGAAAATCGGTGAGGATTACTGATTGACAGTGATGTTGGTATGTTGAGTGGCTGCAGGGGAAGCGATGTCTCTCCGGCGATCAGCAGCATCATCGCCTTGTCCGCCCTTGTTCCTGTTACCTGCAGGGCTGTTGTTCGGCAGCTCGGGTTCTCCATAAGCTCTCGCATGGCGAAATATTCAGCCTCTTCCCGAGTTTTGACGTGGTGGAAAGAGAGCTTTTCAATGACTCCATTGCGCGATATGGTCAGCAGTACAGAGCTGTTTTCAACCTCAAGGATAACCTGTGCTCCCTCGGTGAATTTTGACAGATGGACGAGAGGGAGTTGCGTCGTGCTGGCAAAGAGTATCGGGTGATTATCCGAAAACAATTGTGTGACTCTTCTGCATGGTTCAGCAGGGTAGAAGAGCAGAAGTCTGTTATTGTCTCTTGTTAGATGATTGGCATAACTGGCGATGTCGCAACCATACTTTTCGGGGTTGTTCAAAAAGTATTCCGCTTCAATTCTGCAATACTCCCGTGACTCTTCGGGCCTTGCATCAACAGGAAAGCAGACGGGCAGGGTGAGCAAGCTCTCTGCGCCGACAGAGAGCGCCAGCTTCTCCTCTTTCCATGCACTGCAGTAGCCCGTAAGTTTGGACAGAATGCGTTTGTCGTTGCCCAACGCAAGGCTCTTGAGGCCATGAGAGAGAATTTTACAGTCACAGAGCGTGTACCCGACGCTGCCCGAGGTTTTAAGCCGGACAAGAGCAGATTCCTTATAGTCGATGGTGCAGGCGATAATGCTTTTGCTCACTCTTTGAACCATTTATTCGAGAGTGAAATATTTTTTGAAGAATTCAAGTTTTTTTTCGCCAACACCCTTGACCTCAAGCAACTCCTGAAAATCATCTATTTTTCCTCCTTTTGTGGTTCTGAACGTCATCAGGCGTTCGGCCATGACCGGCCCGACTCCGGGAATCTTCTGCAACTGTGCCAGTGTTGCTTTATTGAAGGAGATGGTACCATTAAAGATCTTTTTTTCGGACGAGTGTTGTGTTGCTCTCTTTGGAGCTCCAGAGGAGCCTTTTTCTGAAGCAATGCCCTGAAGAACATCCTCTTTAACCGAAGCCTGGTCTGCCGAAGCAAGGCTGATAAGGCTGTCAACTTCGGCTTCGCGGTAACGTGTCGTTTCGACTTTTTTGACAAGCGTGTCAGCTTTTTCAATTGAGCGAATATTTTTAAGAATGCCTCCAAGCACCAGAAAGCTGAGAAGTGCAGAGACCAGAGTGATTTCAGCCTTGGTCAAACTGAGTTTGACAGCAAGTTTTTCAAAGAGTTTCATCACTATTACCCATTATTTTTTGGCATTGTGCAGATAAATGCCAAGATAAGCTCAGCCATCCCTCCATCCACACACGACACCCCTCCTGTGGTCGCGCACCACATGGCCAAAATACAAAATAGTAACCCACTGAAAAAAACAAGAAACTTGTTATTACGGTTTCAATCTGAAAAAAGTCATAGAAAAATACGTTTAACTCTTGAGGAGACTGAGCAGAGTGTTTCGTAGCTGATGGTGCCTGCCAGATCAGCAAGTTCTTCGGCTGATTGTCCTCTCCATCCAAAGAGAGTGGCTCTGTCTCCAATATTGACATGGTGTTCCGTGCCGAGGTCGACCATAATCTGATCCATGGTGACTGTGCCAATCTGTGGATAGGCGTTACCATTGATCATCACCATCGCCCGGCCTGAAAGGGCTCTTGCATAGCCATCAGCATATCCGGCGGCTATGGTGGCAATGAAGCGTTGACCAGGTGCTCTCCATGTTCGATTATAGCTGATGGTCTCTCCTTCAGAGAGCTGTTTGATGAAGATGACCCTTGATTCAACCTGCATGACTGGTTGTACGTCCAGACGGCAAGGTGACTGTTTCGCGGGATGATAACCGTAGAGGAGGATACCGGGTCGAACCATATCCATCCACGACTCTTTGTGAGAAAGAATGGCACCACTGTTTGCCGCATGTTTGCAGACCGCTCTGCCCGAAGCATGTTCGTATTCTGCCGTCAGGCTCTTGAATGCCGCAAGCTGTTGAGAGGTAAAGCCGCCAGGTATTGCACTTTCAGCAAAGTGGGTATAGATACCTTTCAGTTCAAGGCAGGGAGAGCGATCAATCTCCCTGAAAAGCTCCATTGCCATTGCCGGCGAGATTCCGAGACGTCCCATTCCTGTATCAACCTTTACCTGAACGGCAAGAGTTTTGCCATGAGCCGCAGCAATCTCCTTTGCGGCATTGAGAGTGGCAAGATCACAGAGTGTCATGTCAATCCCGTAGCGCAGAAAGTATTCGATATGGGAGAGAAGTGGTGAGGAGAAGGCCAGAATTGTGGCCGTTTTTGCTAACGTGCCACCAGTTCTCAGCTCAATGGCTTCATGGATGTTTGCTACACCAAAATCCCCGATCCCACAAGTTTCAAGCGCGCCTGCAACCCTTCGGGCATCATGTCCGTAAGCATTTGCCTTGACAATGCCCATAATGCGGACCTTCCCGCTAACTCTTTCACGGATAAGCTGCACATTTCGGGTCAGGCGCTCTATTGAAACAAGAGCTTCAGTCATAGTATCAGCAGGCATCTCTTGTTGCGAGAAGCTGGCATGTTGATTATTCATTGTTGAGTGTCAGCCTTTTTAGCGGTTCCAGGGTTATTCTTTATCTGCAGCAGGTTTGTTGACTATGTATTATCCATAGTATTGGAACTTCCGCCGTAAAAAAACATATTTTGTCACTGATTTTCAAACAGCAAAGGCGCTTATTCCTGATATGTCGTGAATTAATCAATTAATGTATATTTTCACCTGAACGTGACAGGAGCATCCTGGCGCTTTAACTCATCTTTCAGTTACTACCATGTCTAACCACGATATATTCGGGCTTGCAGCAGAAACGCCACTGATCCTTGTCAAGCAGATAACCCGCTACATTAAGCCAACGGTTATGGCAAAGCTTGAGTACATGAATCCGGCGTGGTCGCACTATTACCGGGTGGCGCGTGCTATTGTGGAGGATGCTGAAGAGCGTGACCTGATTCATCCGGGTATGACGCTGGTGGACTGGAGCTTTGGCAGCAGTGGTATTGCTCTTGCCATGGCGTGCGTCAGTCGAGGCTACAAGCTGCTTCTGGCAGCTCCCGACAAAATTTCGCAGGAAAAACAGGATCTGCTCAGGGCTATTGGCGCTGAACTGGTTATTACACCATCGGATGCACTTCCCGGCGAGCCACGCAGTTGCATGAATGTGGCTGAAAGCCTTGTAAAGAGCATCCCTAACGCCTTTTTTATTGGTATGCACGAAAATCCGCTGTGTCTGAAGGTTCACAGCGAGGTAACCGGCAGTGAGATTTATTCTCAGACAGAGGGGAAGGTTACCCACGTTTTTGTGCCTATGGCATCAGGTGCCACGGTGTTCGGGATTGGTCGTTTTCTGAAGGCCAAAAATCCAGCTATTCGCATTATTGGTGTTGAGCCACAGGGCTCTCTCTATGCAGCTCTTTTCAAAGATGGAAAACCTGGAATTTCAGCATTGTCGGAACTTGAAGAGATCGGCTCGCAGCAGCCCTCTGCGTTTTGGGAACCGTCGGTTATTGATGATGTGGTTCAGGTGAGCGATTATGATGCCTTCAACTGTGCCAGAGAGCTTCTCAGGAGTGAGGCACTCTTTACTGGTGGAGCATCAGGTGCCACTATGGCAGCAGCGCTTCAGGCCGGATCGGGGTATGGTGAGAACGATACTGTTGTTGCGGTGATGAGTGATTTTGGTGGATACTACCTGAGCAAGATGTATCGCGATGAGTGGATGCGCAAGCGAGGCTATTATCGCAAGGCCAAATCAACGATTGAGCAGATTACTGCTGAGGATATTCTCCATTTGAAAGCGCGGAGGGATCTGATTTTCGCCTGCCCGGAACAGACGCTCTCTGAAGTCTTTGAGATGATGAAGCAGAGCGATGTTTCCCAGATGCCGATTGTCTCCTATAACGCGCCAATCGGCAGCATCAGCGAAAACAAGATTCTTTCGATACTTATTGAGAACGACGATGCTATGACCTCAAAGGTTGTCGGTTTTATGGAGCAACCGTTTCCCGTCTGCCCCCTTGATGCCACAATTTCTGAACTCTCAGCAAAATTGCAGCAAAATGCATCCGGAGTGCTGGTTACTCTTTCAGATGGAAGATTGCAATTGCTTACAAAATCAGATCTTATTGACGCCTTAACCCATAAGTAAGTGTCGTTGATTATTTGGTTGTATTTTTTAAAGGATTTACTTATTTAAGCAATCCTTAAACATTCCTCTTTTTTCTCAGGCACCATGTACTATATTGCGCGATAAAGCTGGAAACAATGCACCAACAACCAGCACAATGATATGAAGGTAGAGTCCAGAAAAAGGCAGTTCATTTTGGAGGGCAAGATCAAGGCTTGCTTTTGTGAAGGGTGTGGCAAGATTACTGATAAGGTGTTTGTCGGTGAGTGGATGCCGAGTGACAAGCCTAAATCCGACGATTTTTTGATTCCGGCTCCGGTTAAAAAGCAGAAAGAGGGTAAAAATGGGGTGGTTAATCTTCCCCCTGCTGCTGAAAACCAGTACTGGATTCGATGTTCCCAGTGCAATCAGGTACACCTGCTTAAAGAGTGGCAGATACAGATTGATCGGGAAGTGAGCCCGGATGAACTCAAGCATGAAGAGTGTCAGCTCTACTCTCCACATGGAATTTATGCCAAGGGTGATGCTCTTTATCACCAGGCACTTGATGAAGTGGGTGTGGTACGGGAAAAACAGGCGACAGGGAGCGGAGCTTTTGTCATTATTGTTGAATTTTGCAGAAGTGGGAGAAAACAGCTTCTCGAAAATGTTCAGGTCAATGTTCCTGATGGAAAGAGTGCAGAGAGCGTAACCGATATTATTAAACTTAAACTAAGACGGTGAGTCTGAAGATTGTTGATCTTTTAAAAGGGGGTGAATTACATTGGTTAGTGTGCAGATAAATGATAATGAATCAATCGATAAAATGCTGAAACGCTTCAAGAAAAAGTATGAGCGGGCAGGTGTTTTAAAGGAGTTTCGTGCAAACGCATACTTTGTCAAACCTTCGGTGGATGGTCGTTTAAAGCGCTCAAGGAGCAAGAGAAGGGCCCAGAGGGCAAACGAAGAGCGAAATTCATGATCGTTTGAATCGAAAACGTTACACAAGGCAGCTCCTTCAGGGGAGTTGCCTTTTTTTTGTCACCTCACAATCTATTGACTCATGAGAGTTTTTAAAGGTGAAGTAACCACTTTACCACCAGACAAGTCCATCTCCCATCGTGCCGCACTTATCGGAGCCCTGTCGGAAGGGACAACGGAGATAACGAACTTTTCCGGAGGATTTGACAATCAGTCAACTCTTGGAGTGCTGAAAGATGCTGGTATTACCCTTCAGCAGGATGAGACCGAGGGTGCCTATGGTCGCCGCATCCGACGGGTTGTGATTGAATCAAAAGGCTTATGGAGTTTTCAGCCCCCTTCAGCCCCGTTGATGTGCAACAATTCAGGCAGCACCATACGCATGTTTGCAGGCATCCTTGCCGCCCAACCCTTTTCAAGCCTCTTGATTGGCGATAACTCACTGATGAAGCGACCCATGAAAAGGGTTGCTGACCCGTTGCGTCTGATGGGTGCCGATGTGGAGCTCTCCGCATCAGGAACAGCGCCAATCATTATCAAGGGGACAAAAGATCTTCAACCCATTGAGTACCGCCTTCCGGTGCCTTCAGCCCAGGTAAAGTCACTTGTTGCGTTTGCCGCACTGCATGCCGACGGCGAAACCCGAATTATAGAATCAGTCCGTTCCCGTGACCATACCGAAGTGATGCTCGGTCTGGAGACTCTTGAGCGGAGATGCGAAAGGATCATTGTGGTGCAGGGCAGAAAACGTCTTGAAGCAAAACCATTTTTTATTCCTGCCGATCCATCCGCAGCCTGTTTTATTGTGGCGCTTGGTCTGTTGGCTCATGGTTCCGAGATCATCATCAGGGATGTCTGCCTCAATCCGACCCGCGCCGCATTCCTCGATATCCTTGCAGAGGCGAGAGCGGGAATATGGGTGGAGAACCAGCGAGTGATTGGCGGAGAGATTATTGGCGACATTGTTGTCGACAACCTCTCCGGGCTTGAACCCCTGCGCATCAGTGACCCGCAACTCGTTGCCTTTATTATTGATGAAATACCCATGCTTGCCGTGCTTTCAGCCTTTGCATCGGGAGAGTTTGAACTGCATAACGCTGCCGAGCTGAGAACCAAAGAGAGTGACCGGATTGAAGCGCTGGTGGTCAATCTTCAGAGGCTGGGCTTTGAGTGCGAGCAGTACCCGGATGGCTTTGTGGTCAAGGGGCGCACCACTATCCCTTCAGGCACTGTTTTGGTTGAGAGCTTTGACGATCACCGGATTGCCATGAGCTTCGCGATTGCCAGTAAAGCGACAGGTGCCCCCATTGATATCACGGATATTGCTGTGGTTGGTGTGTCGTTCCCGAATTTTTTTGAGCTGCTTGACTCTCTGGAAGTGTGAGGATGCAGCATATCGCAGAGGTCAGGATTGTCTGACCTCTGCGATATGCTCAAACAGTGCGCGGTTAAACGCCTCTGGTTGCTCCATGTTTGAGATATGTCCCGCTCCCACCAGCAACCTGATTGTTGAGCCAGGAATGTGAGCATGAATACTTTCAGCAGTCTCTTTTGTTGTCAGCCGATCCTCCTCTCCATTCAGAACCAGCACAGGGCAGTCGATGGTACCAAGGCGTGCCGTTGCATCAGAGCGCATCATGATTGCTCGCATCGCTTCGATGATGACGGCAGGAGGCTGCTTGTTGATGATGGCAGCGGCCTGAGCACCCAGCTCTGGTCTCTCGGAGTAGCTCTTTGCGGAGAAGTAATTGGGAATCATGCGTGCCGCAGCCTCTCCGGCACCGTTATCCTCGACTGCGCGGATGAAATCCTCCCTTGTTGATTTCGCCGCAGAAGCATCCCCCTCAGCCCGTGTATTGCACAACACCAGTGATGCCGTTTTGCCTGGATAGAGACGGTAAAATTCGAACGCCTGATATCCGCCCATTGACAGGCCGACCACGGTTGCTGTTTCAATCTTGAGCGAATCAAGAAGCGCAGCAAGTTCGTGAGCATAATCGGTAAACGTCCACCCCTCTTTTTCAGGTGAGCCATCAATACCAAAGGAGTTGGGTGCTATAACGGTATAGCCCTCCGCGCCAAACACCTCTATTTGTGGCTGCCACATTGCGGCAGAGAGTGGAAAAGCGTGCAAAAACAAGAGAGCATGCTTTTCAATACCGTTTTTTGGTGTGTTTACGCCAAGATAGGTCAGTGCCATTTAGCTCTCGTTTGGTTTAGGATATCCCTTGATATCCCGGATGATGCTGTTGGCCTCGGTCAGAATTTTTTCTGCTTCATCACGGGCAGTGTCGATAATCTCCTGCGAGCGCGTCTTTGCCTCGTTGTTGTAGATGCCATCAAGTTCATTACTTTCGTACATATCAGTCGCTTTGTCGAGCAGACTCTTCACTTTTCCGGTGATAATCTGCTGTGTTTCCCGTCCCTTGTGAGGCGCAAAAAGCAACCCCATGACCGTGCCTACCGCTGCGCCGATAGCGGCTCCAAAAAAAAGTCCCTTGTAAAACTTGTCCTGTTGTTCCATAGTGCAATGAGGTTTTGAGTTTTGCTTAATATAAAGATAAAGTGCAGAATGCTCTTTTCCTTTCCAGACTATTTTGACAAATACGTAATCGGAATTCAGGATTTATCCACATTTAGCCAGAAGCGCCGAGCCCCAGGTCGGCAGAAAAAGCTTCGCTCGGCAGGCCGATACGCATAACCTTTTTCAGTTGTTGGGGTTGGGTGTATATTTTCAAAACAGACAGTGAATTTTGTTGGAATGGCGTTACATTGCCCAAGATAGTCCCACCTTATTACTTTTCGGGAAAGATACGAATACCATTCGGGTTCTGAAGGTTGCTTCGTAGTCTGATTTCGGAAATAATAATTTTTTCCATCAATCATCATCGAAACCTCTCTCATGAAAAAAATGTTGTTTCTCTGTTTTCTCCTGCTTGCGGGATGCACCGGTATCCCCGAGGGAGTCACGGTTGTTGATAATTTTTCTCTTGATCGTTATCTCGGTACCTGGCATGAAATCGTTCGTCTTGATAACCGGTTTGAAAAAGAGCTTGATCCGGTAGTGGCCACCTACTCGCTGGCCCCTGATGGCAGTGTCAAGGTGGAGAATAGGGGGTATGACCTGAAAAAACAGGAGTGGAAAACCATTCAGGGGCGCGGTGTGTTTGTGGATGATAAAAATACCACCCAGGGCGCGCTGAAGGTCTCCTTTTTCGGCCCTTTTTATGCAAGCTACAATGTGATTGATCTCGACAAGGCGGGGTATCGCTGGGCGATGGTGTGCGGTCGCGATAAATCCTATTTCTGGATTTTGTCGAAAGATTCAGTTATGGTTCCAGGGCAACTTGGTGAACTTGTGGCCAAAGCGGCAACTCTCGGGTTCGATACTGCCAGGCTGCGCTATCTGGGCAAGGGCAAGCAACAAGCAGAATAAGAGTTTCATCGTAGACCTCAGTATTGTCGTTTTTTAAGCAACATTTAGGAGTTCATTTATAATCCTTAAAGGATCGCCGTAGTACCTTGTACACAGTAAGTTGAATAAGGTTAGCCAGCATTCTTATAATTTTATAATCGAACTGATACGATGAACACAAACCCAAAATTCCGTCCTGCTTCTTTTGCGATTGGAGCATTTGTCCTTTCTGCTGTAGCAGCTCTTTTGATCACCCTGAATGTCGTTATGGGGATGACGCAGTCGCTACCTTTGTGGCTGAGCTGTATATTTGTCGTCGCCGTTGTCGTTCACACCGTCATCAACTGGAAGCAGTTTACCTGATTGTTTGCGAAATTCAAGCCCCAGCTCGGCATAGTAGCGTATTGTTGCCGAGCTGGAGCTCGGCGTTCCCGGGGATAGGGCTATAGACAACAGCTCTATCGAAACAGGTCAAGATCATTGGCCATCAGGCACATGATGGCTTCGCGAGATTCCACAATGCGCTCGACCAGATCGGGGCGGCAAAGTAGTCTGAACTTTTTGGTATAGCGCTCAAAGGCGAGAATAAAGTCAGACTGAAAGACCGACTCATGCAGATCGTCAAACCGGACATACTCTGACGTACACTGCATGGAGTAGTGGATGTGTTCCGAGCGTGTCGGGTAGACCCGAAGCTCTTTGAGATCGGCGTAATCGAAAATATCCTTCTTTGAGGGTGGATCAATCAGCACCTCATGGCCATGCAGCCCGAGATGGTAGCGCTTGTTGAGAAACTCACAAATCTCCAACTCCATCTTGCGGCGCATCTTGTTGTCGCTGTTGTAGATAAACCACCGCTCATCCTCTTCGGCTGAGTCGTTCAGATAGGGCTGCACCGTTATTGCCCTTTTGTAAACTCGTCGCATGAGGATATCATCAAGCAGGGCAGAAACTGGATGATCTTTTTCTGGCAGCAGTTGCTTCAGTTCATGCAGTACCCGGTCATCGGCATTGCCGTAAAAAAGCTCGCGCAAGGCTGCCGGGGAGAGCATTTCTTCACTGGCAATATCCTGCAACAGTCGGCGGAGCATGGCCGAGAGCGCCCGGCTGGTATGGTGCCAGTAGACATTGCGCATCATCATGTACTTCGCAAACATCAGGCTCTCCAGCGGCGCAATTCCCTTTTCCGTGATGGCAAATCGTTCGCGCTGCGGGTCGGGCACAAACGACTCAATCAGCCGATCAATATCGATGCTCCCGTAAGGAATATTGCAGTGGTGCGCATCACGCATGAGGTAATCCATCTTGTCAGGGTCAAGCGTGCCGCTGATGAGCTTGCTGAAACGCGTTTTGCCCACAATCAGCTCAATAACCGATTCCGGCGAAACCCTCCACTCATTGTTCAGAATTTCAGCAATCGTCGGTACGCCGAGATGTTGTTCATAGATAAAGTGACGGCAAAGCTCCTCATGATGGGAGAAGACCGGCTCGTTGCCACATACTGGAATCTGTTCCTCAATGATGTGGGCATGGGGAAAGTGGCCGATATCGTGCAAGAGAGAGGCCGAAAGCAGCACCCGGCAGTTATGCTCATCAAACTGGAACTGCTCATCCTGAAGGCTCTGAGCCAGCGGGCTGGTCAACATGCGCTGCAAGATCAGTTTCATCAGATGATAGACCCCGATTGAGTGCTCAAATCGCGTATGTGTTGCTCCAGGGTAGACCTGCTGCGAGAACGAGAGCTGCCGAATTCCCTTGAGACGCAGGAACGAAGGGTGCGAGAGAATTTTTTTCAGTGGCCCACTCAGCGGGATATGTCCCCAGATCGGGATACGGATAAATCCGCCGTCAGATTGAAAAAGCAGGTGTTCGGCTATCATGGGGGCTCTCAGGTTTTATGAGGTTGAAGCGGAAGATACGCAAGAAAGTGGGGGGCGGCAAACGGTGAGCCACTTGTCGAACCACACCTGATGGGGACGAAAAGTGGCTCACATTTTCTATTTAATAGTTTTGCATGAGCTTGTAAAAAACCATGAGCCCTATAAGCAGGACGAGTGCCACAATACCAATACCAAAACGCAAAAACCTTTTGATCCAGCTCTTGCATCTTATTCGTTCAATAAGATTGACCAAGGTTTGTCGTGCCACCCATACAACAATATTCAGGCACAGGAGAGCTGCTCCAAAGTTTATTAACGAGCCTCCCAGTGTGGTAAAACGGCCTGAGGTGACGTTAAGAAATATACCCATACCGATCACTATTGCAGATACCAGAACCAGTAACTGCAGCCAGTAGCCGAAAAGAAGGCTTTTCATTGTTTTTGGCGTGGAAAAATCCAGTAAACCAAGCAGAATCCAATTGAGCTTTTTCAGGTAACCGCCTACTTTTTGTGTTACTCCTTTTCCTGTATCGAGCCTGTCGATCATTGAGGAGAGAACTCCTGAGGTGCGGCCAAGACGTCGCAGATTGGGTGCGGGTTCAAGTTCTCTGTGAAAATCGTAGGCATTCATGAACGTTTGCTTCCATGCAGGTTCCCCGTTTACAGTTTTGTTGTGAATAGAGATATTAATACTCTTTTTGATGCACAGCAGTCGCTGGTACTGCTCTTCATCTTTTGTAGAGGTGAATCGAGTCGAGTCAAGCTCGGCGAGCCACTCTTGCAGAGTTTCTCTGATAATTATTTCCTGAGCTTTTAAGATAAACTCTTTTCTTTTTTTAAGATATAGGGTGTTATTTTCGTCGTTTATTGCAGGTGATGTGTCGGGCAGCAACGCGGTGATAACTCTTTCAGCGGCATCAAGTCTTCCCCACATGATATCGTTTCTGCGCCACTCCCGGTCAAGAAATCCTCCAAACGCACTGAGAGCCGTCCCGGCAAGTTTTGATCTCTTTTTCTCGGTCTCATTCCACAGACTGGGAGCATCTGCGGGACTTATCCTCAAAATATCGACAACATTTCCTTCGCCATATTCACCGCCAGCAAGTAACTGAAACGTCGTTGCGTCATAGAGATCGTAGCCATAATCGTACATGAATCGGAATCGTCCGGCTATTTCAGGATAGTTTTCACCAAGCTTGTTGAAAGCCCTGTGAAGTAATTCGGTTCCCTGTGTGGTACCATGTTGATGATGGTTTTCTTGATCTGCAATAAAGTCATGCAGAGCATTCATCAGTGCATCAAACGTATTTTTGCACTCATTCTCTTCTTGGAGTGGATCGTATTTTTTACTGAAAAAAACTTTTGTTTTTTCGTTAAGAACATTGATGGATGTTTCGGAAGTTGAATGAATTCCTGTGTTATGCAGTACTATCTCGTTAAGCCTTTGAAACAGATGATTCTCTTTTCCAAAGGAGGTCAATTGCTCCCTGAGCAGGTAACAGGACTTGAGATTTGTGCCTATTATCTCATATAAAGCATTGATGGCGATTGTAAAGTCCATACTCCATTTAGTATTGGAATCATTGAGGCCGGTAGCTTTGTTGAGGAGACCAAAGCAGAGGTATTCGACATTTTCATGAGTAATTGCTTTTTCAAGGGTTTTTCTGAAATAACTGAGTTGGCGGATCCTGAAATCGATATCGAATTCCCGGAAAAACATGTTTTCCGTTTTCATGTCGCCATTATCAGGTATATTTTCCTCGACAGAGTGGTAATGAGCTGAGCGCCATTGCTTCAGATTATCACGGATGTTTTGAAAAAGAGCAGAATTTTCATCCACCATTCCTGCCATGGCAATCATCAACGCTAGCTGGTCAGTCAAGAGATCCAGCCGGGTATAATGATATGCGGGATAAGCATCCCCAAGAGCATCCAGCATACTGTTGAAATCTTTTTTTGCAGTGTCAGGGCCCTCTCCCCTGGTCGGATTGATGAAGTATTTCCAGAACTTTTTGACAGCCCTTCTCTCAGGGGTAATCCTCTGTTCAGCAGATTCTGATATTGCCGCAGCCGGTATCGAAAAAAGTTGTTCTGATAAGCCTCTGGAAACAGGTGTTGTGAAAAATTCCTGCTCTAAACGCCTCTTGAGATGTTCTCTATTGTGATTGATCAGTTTATCTTCAAGAATGTGGCGAACTTTTTTAATCCATTCGTTTCGTTTTTGTAAAGCCTTGAGCTCCTCGCGGATAGTTTCATAGCTCGGGAGGGTCAGGCCAAGAGAGAGATTTTTTACAAAAGAGATCTCTTTTTTGCTTTCCTGGCCATCCTTCTGTTCAGGTGATGGGTCGATATAGAGAAGTTTTCGTTCAATTGGGCAATCTGCCTGACGAGCATGAATGGCATTGATGGCGTGGCCAAAAGGTCGGTTGTCGAGATAACCCCCATCAGAAAATTCCCTCTCATTCAGTGTGATTCCGTTGCGTTCACTCTCATCGATAAAGATGTATTTTTGAAAAAAACAGGAGCCCCATTTATCAATGTTTGATGTTAATATTTTATAATCTTTATAGTAATTCTCTTTCAGGAGGGTGAGTATTTCACTCATTTTTACTGGCTCAAAGGCGGGGGGGATAGAGGAGGTGCTGCGGGCAGCAAACGCAAGCATTGGATCGAACTCCCCGAGAAAGTGATTGAGTGAACTGGTACGGATTGATGCCTCTTCACGATATCTGAAGGGGAAAACATGTTTGTGGATATGTTCATAAGCCTCTCCATCACTTAAACGCAGGGTTGTCTGTATCCCCCTTAAATCGGTTGCTGTGACAAACAGATCCATGGAAGAGATATGAGGCGTGGCGGTTGTATTTGCCTCTTTCTCCATATCCTTGAATGCGCCGAGTAATTTGGCATACATTCTCTGGCTGTTGAAAAGGGAGCTTTTTGGTGCCTTAGATGGGTAACGGTCGAGGTCAGATTCTCTGTCGTTGAGCAGCGTATCAATATTTCCCTCATCCAGCCAGATTTTTTCAAGGACTTTCAGGTTATCAAGGCCACGAACAAGCCCTTTGGCCAGGCAGATGCCGTTTATTCCTCCGGCCGAAGTACCGGATATAATGTCAATAACAAATTTATGGTTGAATGCAGGGGTCAGCTCCGACAGATATTCTGCAATCTCCTTATAGACCGATGTGGTACCTTTTTTTTCTGCATCGTTAGCCGTTGAAGTAACAAGACTCATCAACTCCTGGGCAATACCATTCATGTAGATTGCCAGCGATATTCCTCCGTACATCACAACAGCAAAACGGATCTCCTTAGTTATCTCGCGAGAATTCGGTGAGGTTTGGTTCATGATGATTGAGTATTAAAGTGTTTTAAAGATTGAGTATAAAACATACCTTATTGCCCAGATTCCAGCGCAGAGGCATCCTTGATAATTTGAAGGTGCAGGGGAATCCGCACCTCAGGGATGCGGTGAGGTGGATAAAAACCTGCGTCAAAAAGTTCATGATTGATGGTTATGGCATCATCATCCACCGTTACCCGGTAGGCAACAACGAGCAGAGAGCCATATATGTCAACCTCTCTGTGGTAAATGCCTATCAGTCGCTCAATGGTGCCATTGAGTGAGGTCTCCTCCATCAGTTCGCGCAGACATCCTTCGAAAGGCTCTTCGCCAGCCTCAAGAAAGCCTCCCGGAAGCGCCCATTCATTAAGTGCAGGTTCATGAGCGCGCCGGATCACCAGAAGCTCATTGTTTTTATTGACGGTATAGGCAACTGCAACCGGCAAAGGGTTGATGTAGTGCACCCAGGAGCACTGTGGGCAGAACATCCGGTCGCGCCCATCAATCATGGCCTGGTCCAGTTTTGTACTGCAGAGTGGACAGAATGAATAGTGTCTCATGGTTGCGTCAAGAAACTTTTTGCGTGAGTAATTGATTTATAGAGAAAACAACTTCAATAACAGAATAAGTTTCATTCATGTCAATAGCAATTTTAAAAGAGGGTGTTACGGCCCCGCCAATTTCAGCCAAAGATCAGGATGGCAAGTCCGTTACTCTTGAAGAGTACCGTGGAAGAAAGGTTGTGCTCTATTTTTATCCAAAAGATGATACTCCTGGTTGTACCAAAGAGGCTTGTGCTTTTCGTGATAATTTGCCTAAATTTAACACCGTTGGGGTAGAGGTCCTTGGTGTCAGTGTTGATGACGAACGCAAGCATAAAAAGTTTGCGGAAAAATATACTCTGCCCTTCAGGCTGGTTTCAGATGTAGACAAGAGTATTGTTGAAGCTTATGGGGTCTGGGGTCTAAAAAAATTTATGGGTCGTGAGTATATGGGTACGAGTCGGGTGACCTATCTTATTGATGAACAAGGGGTGATCGAACATGTATGGCCGAAAGTCAGCCCTGAACAACATGCGGCGGAGTTGCTCGATTATTTGCAGCAAAAAATTTGAGAGAAGATGATAGTAAACGAATTTGAAAAGCTTAAGAGCGGTAAACTTCTGCTTGCTTCAGCCAATATGCTGGAGTCAAATTTCAAGCGGACGGTTTTGGTTATGTGTGAGCATAACGAGAAGGGTTCTTTGGGTTTTATTCTGAATCGTCCATTGGAATTTAAGGTCAGTGAGGCTGTTGCCGGTTTTGAGGAGATTGAAGAGGTGCTGCACAAGGGTGGGCCTGTGCAGGGTGATACCGTACACTTTCTTCATTCGAGAGGAGATTTGATTGAGGATTCCCTTGAGATTCTTCCGGGAGTGTTCTGGGGCGGAGATAAAGATGAATTGAGTTTTCTGATCAATACCGGTGTTATGCGCCCATCCGAAATCCGCTTTTTTCTTGGGTATTCGGGTTGGAGTGCCGGGCAGCTTGAGGCTGAGTTTGAAGAGGGTGCCTGGTATATTGCAGAAGGGTCGAGCGGTATGGTTTTTGGCGATGCCTATGAGAGGATGTGGAGCCGTTCGGTACGCTCAAAAGGAGGGGAGTATCAGCTTGTTGCCAACGCCCCTGAGCTGCCGGGGTTGAACTGAGGGTCTTGTTGTTGAAGTCGCGTAATAAATTAACAGTTGTGCCCGTTTTTTGTGGAATTATTGTTGATCTATTTCCTGAAAAAGTATATATAGGGGATTGTTCTTTGGTACTCTGGGGATGACAGGCTTTCGACAGGGCAGGTGTAAGATGGAGTTGCACTCCGAGTTTCAGCATGGATGGACTCGTTAAAGAAGTCTATGCAACATTATATGCAGACGATTATTCGTATGCAATGGC
>Ga0194060_10000578_pt1 | contig 26732 bp, 18 predicted proteins | sample SepL225m_MetaG_FD_163427 | JGI IMG/M metagenome (GOLD analysis project Ga0194060, IMG submission 163427) | Anoxic zone freshwater microbial communities from boreal shield lake in IISD Experimental Lakes Area, Ontario, Canada - Sep2016-L222-5m | ecosystem: Environmental > Aquatic > Freshwater >... | reverse complement strand
GCTTTGATGTTTTCATCGTATCGCCATCTACTACGATATTTCCCCGTTTTGTGAAGTTAATATCAGGAGTAGTTTTCTGAATTATCGGGTTGCTTCCGTTTCCAATAGCAATAACAGCCATGTCTATATCAAGCAGATGTTCGCTTCCCTGAACCGGAACAGGTTTTCTTCTGCCTGAATCGTCAGGTTCGCCAAGCTCCATTTTCTGAAGTTTAACCTGTTTCAGCCAGCCATTCTCTCCGATAAACTCAAGCGGATTTTCGAGTATCATAAATTCAATACCTTCTTCCTTAGCGTGATGAACCTCTTCTTTCCTTGCCGGAAGCTCGACCTCGCTTCTTCTGTAAACAATGTAAGCATTCTCAGCTCCAAGTCTTCTAGCGGTTCTTACAGCATCCATTGCCGTGTTGCCGCCGCCAAAAATTGCTACATTCTTATCCTTGCAGTTAAAAACAGGAGTATCATACTCCGGGAACTTATATGCCTTCATCAGATTAACGCGGGTCAGGAATTCATTTGAAGAATATACACCGTTCAGGTTTTCACCGGGAATATTAAGGAAGTAAGGAAGTCCGGCGCCAACAGCGATAAATACAGCGTCATAACCTGTGGCAAGCAGCTCATCGATTGTATCCGTAAAGCCAATGACAGCGTTAGTCTGGAAATCCACGCCGAGTTTGCTTAAGGATTCAACTTCAGCCTTAACAATTTCTTTTGGCAGACGAAACTGGGGAATACCATAAACAAGCACACCGCCAATTTCATGAAGAGCTTCAAATACTGTAACCTCATGCCCCATCTGAATTAAATCACCCGCACAGCCAAGCCCGGCCGGACCGCTGCCAATGATTGCGACTTTCTTACCAGTCTTAGGCTTTAATTCCGCAGGGCGGATGCCTGTATGTTCTCTTTCATAATCGGCTGCAAACCTTTCCAGATTTCCGATTCCAACCGGCGCGCCTTTCCTGCCGACTACGCAGACTGCCTCGCACTGTTCTTCCTGCGGGCAGACTCTTCCGCAAACAGCCGGCAGAGCATTGTCCTGTTTTATCTTTGCCGCGACTCCAAGGAAATCCCCTTTGGCTGCAAGAGTAATAAAATCTCTTATATTTACGCCTACCGGACAGCCCTGCGTACAGGTTGGTTTAGGACACTGAATACATCTTAAAGCTTCAAGCCTGGCAAGTTCTTCAGTAAGTCCGAGATTAACCTCCTCAAAGTTTGCCACACGCTCTTCTGCGTCCTGCTCCGGCATTGGCTGGCGGGGGATTTTCATTCTGTCTTTTTTGGAAATTTCTTCCATTATAAATTCTCCGATACGAGTTTAATTGAGAGAAATATTAAATTCAATTCTGCAATTGATATTCTAATAGTATATTACGCGTTATTCATCATTTTGTCATAGTTGCAGACATGGGCTTCCAAGGACGCTATTTCATCAGTTCTGTAGATTTTATTTCTTTGTTCAAGCAGAGCGAAGTCAACTTTGTGGGCATCAAACTCAGGACCATCCACGCATACAAATACCGTTTTATTATCAACCGTAGCCCTGCAACCGCCACACATACCGGTGCCATCGACCATTACAGGGTTTAAACTTACGACAGTATGAATACCATAAGGACGCGTAGTCTCAGCCACAGCTCTCATCATCGGAACAGGACCAATGGCAAGGACAAAATCAATTTTTTCCCCTGAATCTATAATTTCTTTCAATTTCTGAGTTACAAAGCCATGATAACCATAACTTCCGTCATCAGTCGTCGGATAGACTTCATCGCAGACTTTCCTCAGCTCATCTTCAAGCATAACGAACTCTTTGGAGCGTCCGCCGATAATACTTATTGTATAATTCCCCGCTTCTTTAAGAGCCACAGCAGTAGGAAAAGCAATCGCTGTGCCTACGCCGCCTCCGATGCTTACGGCCGTGCCGAACTTTTCGATGTGCGAGGCTTTACCAAGAGGACCGACAACATCCTGAATAAAATCGCCTGCCACTAGGCAATTCAATTCCTTTGTAGTCTTCCCGACACCCTGTACAATTATAGTTATTGTTCCTTCGGTAATATCTGAATCTGAAATGGTAAGAGGGATTCTTTCCCCGCCTTCCTTAATCCTGACGATAACAAACTGTCCGGCTTTTCTTTTAATAGCTATTTTAGGCGCTTCGATTACAAATTTCTTAATATTTGGAGCGATAAATTCAGCAGATTTTATTTTATACATATATTTTATACAGGAAGTTAAGTTAGTTGCTTAAAAAAGTTTGTCAAATATAATTAATTACGAAATAAATGAATAGCAAAATAATTATTGCGTAAGGGTGCGGACTGACTCATAATTAATGTAACCCAAAAATCATTAAAAAATCAGAATACTTAAGAGAAATAAAACCAGGGTATAAAAAGCAGACAAACCGGAGAAGCAGAATATTCTGAATGAGTTTTGCAGTATTTGCGGGCATAACCGGGTATATGCAGTCAGGCTGCCGGATAAAAAGGAAGAACATAATAGTAAAAAGAAGAAATGCAGGAAACCCGGACATCCGGGGAGCTGTAGTAATCAGGTGATATTTCACTTTTTAAAAATATTATTAAGATGTATAAACATAATTTGTTTGGAAAGACTTACATTTCCATTTTAAAGGCTGATTTATTTATTATAATCCTGGGTTTTGTTCTAAAAATGATTTTTGAACGTAGTCTTTTATTAATTTTCTCTGAATAACTGTATTTTAGTTCAATAAACTATTACGCATATCTAAATTTTGGCTGATATGCCGGCTTGCAGGTAAGGAGTCTTTCAAAAAAAAAGCACCTGAGTATGCGGGCATACTCAGGCGCGTGAAAATAATCGGGTACAGTAAATTTCCCTTCAGGCACAATGAAATACTATTTTTTGCTTTTCTCTTTGGTATTATTCTTTTGCCGGGGGAAAATTTGTCATACACCCGGAGAAAATTATGTACTGTTTTTAAAATAACTATGCCAATAAATTCTTAAATTTCGCTTAGAATCAGAAAAAACTCTGTACATAAAAAAAGTCTCCCAACAAGAACGAAGAATGGTTGAATATGCCCGGATGGTTACGAAACATAATTGCAGTTTTTATTACACTTCTTGTAGTCTGTTCTGCGGCAGTATTTATATTTTACCAGTCCCTGTCAAAATCTGTAGCAGAATATAACGGCGCATTAAAGGTTGCAGGACTGAGTTCCGAAGTCTTAATTTATAGAGACGGTTATGCAATTCCCTATATTTATGCTTCCACAGACCAGGATGCCGCATTTGCTCTTGGTTATTGTCATGCGCAGGAACGTCTTTTCCAGATGGACTTAAGCCGCCGTGTCGCCGAAGGCCGTTTAAGTGAGGTCTTTGGTTCAGTGACTTTGCCATACGATGAAATGTTTAAGACTATCGGGATAGACCGCACAGTTAAAAGGGATTATAACCGCATCAGTCAGGAAGTAAAGTCAATGCTGGAAGCTTATTCTGCCGGAGTGAATGCTTACATTAAAGAAGCAAAAGGGAAATACTCAGTTGAATTCGATGCTCTGGGTTACGACCCGTACCAATGGAAACCTGAACATTCGCTGATGATCGGGAAGCTGATGGCGTGGGAACTAAACATAAGCTGGTGGACTGATGTGGCATTTACACACCTTGTTCAGAAACTCGGAGAAGAAAAGGCAAGGGATATTCTGCCTGGTTTCCCGGAGAATGCGCCTGCAATTATTCCATCGTCAGTCAGGAATAATCCGCTGGTTCCCCTCTCTTTTATGGAGACTGATAAAGCATTCAGAAGTTTTATGGGATTTACTGGAACGCATATAGGTTCAAATAACTGGGTAGTTAATGGCAAAAAGTCAGAAGGCGGAAAACCGATAATTGCAAACGATCCCCACCTTGCACTTCAGTCCCCGGGCCGATGGTATGCGGCGGTTATTCGTGGCAGGACATGGAGAGCCGAAGGCGTAACGCTTCCGGGCGTGCCGGGGATTGTTATCGGGAAGAACGAAAGTATCTCATGGGTAATGACAAACGCTATGCTCGATAACGCTGATTTTTATATGGAGCAGCTTGATTCTGCCGGCAGAAAATATAAGTTCAACGGCGGGTGGATGAATATTAAATCTACCCGTTATTTTATCACAGTTAAAGATTCTGAACGTGTGGAAATAAACGTTAAAGAGACGCACCGCGGTCCAATTATTTCAAATATCCATCCTTATAAAAAATTATTCCCGTCGGATAACCGGCAAAAGGACAATCTGAGTATGCGCTGGACTGCCAGTGAATTTACCAATGAACCCGGGGCAATTCTGCAGATTAACAGGGCGCATTCATGGGATGAGTTTAAGGCAGGACTTAAGAACTACTCAGTTCCGGCTCAGAACTTTGTTTATGCCGATTCAAAAGGCAACATCGGATATTACTGTGCCGGCAGACTGCCGATAAGGAGTGTAAACAGTTCAACCTTTGTCTTTGATGGTACAACGGACGCTGCTGACTGGAAAGGCTATGTCCCGTTTGAACAGATGCCGTCACTGTATAATCCGGCGGATAACTTTATCGCTTCGGCTAATAACAAAACCGTGAAGGACTTTCCATATCATCTCTCAAACTTGTGGGAACCGCCATCGAGGATTGAACGCATAACGGAATTACTGACAGCTAAAGAGAAGTACACGATTACTGATTTCATGCATTATCAGAATGATTTTGTTTCACCTCATGCAAGAGAACTGACCCCATATATTACTGAAGCGTTTAAGAACATAAAGATAACTGATAATAATCTTAAGGTAGCTCTCGAATTGTTCAATAACTGGGATTATAACATGAGCGAATTCAGTCAGGTGCCGTCTATTGAGGAAGTCTTTTTTCAGTTCCTGTTGCGCAATACGTTTATCGATGAAATGGGGGAAAGTCTCTTCAACGAATATGTCTTTATGGCAAATGTGCCTTACCGCAGTATTATGAAAATGCTGAAAGAGAATAAATCTCAGTGGTTTGATGATACTAAAACAAAACAAATAGAGACACGTGATGATATTATAAGACGCAGCCTCTCAGATGCTTTAAGCTATCTCGAAAGAACCAGAGGCAATGACGCGTTTAACTGGCAGTGGGGAAATCTGCACACGGTTACAATGAAGCATATCTTTCACGGCAGATACGGGTTTGTGGATAATTTCATGGACATTGGTCCGTATCCCACAGGCGGCAGCGGTACTACACTCTTTAATACCGAATATGCTTTCTATAAACCGTATGAGGTTACGCTTGGTCCATCGATGCGATATCTGTATGACTTTGCTAATCCCGATGAGTTTTATCTTATCTTAAACTCAGGGCAGTCAGGCAATGTTTTTAGCGTCCATTACAAGGACATGACGGAAATGTGGCTGACGGGTAAGTACATAAAAATTAATACAAATGAAAAGACAGTGAAGAACTCAGGGTATAAATTACTAATATTGAAATAGCCGCCAGTCAGAATTCCCGATTGTTTTTTTTGGGATTTTTTTTAGTCCAAAAGACTTACTTGTGAATTTCCAAAGAACTTATATAAAAAAAATGTTAAATTAGGCGGTCAAAAATAAGGTTGAAATGAAAGTAACTGAACATATTGCAAACAAAAAAGATACTTTAATCAGTTTTGAAATAATTCCACCTCAAAGAGGGGGAGATACAAAAGCGTTGCTTAGTTTAATTGACAGCATCGCGAAATATCATCCGCCGTTTATCGACATTACCAGCCATGCTGCTGAAGTAATTTATGAAGAGACACCAAACGGGCTTCAAAGAAGAGTAAAAAGAAAACGCCCCGGCACGCTCGGTATCTGTGCGCTTATTCAGAGTAAATATAACATTGATGCGGTTCCTCATATTATCTGCCAGGGCTTTACGCGGGAAGAGACTGAGGACTTTCTTATCGAGCTTCATTATCTTGGCATCGACAATGTCCTTGCTATCAGAGGTGATGAGAATAATTATAAGAAGCCATTAACCTTTGGACGTAGCGTTAATCCTTATGCTGTGGATCTTGTAAATCAAATCGTTTCGATGAACCATGGCAAGTACCTTGAAGATGAACTGCCCGATGCCAGACCTGCTGACTTCTGCGTTGGCGTGAGCGGTTATCCTGAAAAGCATTTCGAATCGCCAAATCTTAAGATTGACATAAAATATACAAAAGATAAAGTTGATGCCGGAGCGGAATATATTGTAACCCAGATGTTTTTTGACAACCAGAAGTATTTTCGCTACGTGGACAGCTGCCATACTGAGGGAATCAATGTGCCTGTTATTCCCGGGCTTAAGATTATTACTTCAAAGGCACAGATGTCAAATATCCCGAAGAATTTCTACATCGATATTCCGGAGGAGTTATCCGAAGAGGTAATGCGTGCGAAGCCTGAACATGTGATGGAGATAGGGGTTAACTGGGCAGTACGCCAGGCTGAGGATTTATTAAACAAGAATGTTCCCTCGCTTCATTTTTATATTATGCAGAGTTCCAGACCTGTATTGATGCTGATGGAAAAGCTTAAACTCTAATCTCAGATAAAAATAATAAACAGAAAATAAAGGATGTAAAATGCTAAATATTCATTCAAGGATAGTAAGGCGATTAAAGTGGGGAGTAGCCGGTTGCGGCAAGTTTGCCGAAGAAGCTTTTATCCCAACGCTTCAGATGTTGCCTAAAAGCAAACTGGTTTCACTATACAGCAATGACCCGCGCCGTGCGCGCCAGCTTGCTGATAAATTCGCTGCCCAGCATGCGTTTAACGATTACGATGAATTTCTTAAAAGCGATATTGAATGCGTCTATATTTCAAGCGCGAATATAAATCATTATACTCAGGTGATTAAGGCCGCCCGCGCCGGCAAGCATATCCATTGCGAAAAGCCGATGGCTTTAAATTCAGCACAGGCTGAAGAAATGGTTAGTGTATGCGAAGAAAATAAAGTTCTTCTTTCGGTTAATTATGTCCACCGCTTTCATCCGATTGTTGCCAAGGCAAAAGAAATCATAGACAAAGGAATGCTCGGTAAGATTGTTTCGATTACGGCAAACTATAATGTCGATTACGCTCCCAACGATAACTTCCGCTTCAAAAAAGAGCTTAGCGGTGGTGGCGCGTTGTGGGATATTGGCACGCATGTTATTGATCTGTTAAGATTCTTCGGCGGAGAAATCTCTGATATTAACGGAGTAGTCGATAACATAATTTATAAAAGCGAAGTAGATGACTTTGCCGCTGCTACTGTAAAATTTGAAAGAAGCGGCTACGGTTTTTTTAATGCATCCTTCAATACCAAGAGGAGTTTTAACCGGGTTGAAATTCTTGGCTATGACGGAGCTGTCAGCATCGAAAATCTGATAGGCAAAACCACAAAACCAGCGCGGCTGGTAATTCAGCTTAACGGAGAAGGGAAGAAGGCTTTCCGCAAAAGAGCTAATAAACTTCTCTATGCTCTTCATTCCGTTCAGAAGGCTTTCCTTAACGGTAGTTCGCTTCTGGTAACCGGCAGAGACGGGCTGACTAATATAAAACTTATGGAAGAACTGGAGAGAAAATGCCTGAACGCAAAGATTTAGTCGAAATCTGCCACCGCGTCTATGAGAAAGGTTTTGTCTCTGCCTATGATGGTAACTTGTCGCTGAGACTTGCCAAAGACAGGATACTCATTACTCCCTCGGCTAAATGCAAGGGCGAAGTTGAGATGGAAGACCTTCTCGAAATTGATATCTTCGGTAACCTGCTTGCAGGGAAAGGGAAAGTTACAACCGAGGCAAAAATTCATCTGCTGGTTTACAGTAAACGTCCGGAAGTAAACGCGGTTGTGCATTGTCATCCGATATATGCTACGGCTTTCGCTTCTACAAGAGGAGATGAATATTCATCCTCTGTTTTCCCTGAAGTTATCTTAACAATGGGCAGAGTACCGCTCTGCAAATACGGCACGCCTTCAACCGATGAACTACCCGATTCGCTCCTGCCATATATTCAGTTTTCCTGGGCAATGCTCCTCGAAAACCATGGCGCGGTTACTTTGGGTGCAAGTATTAAGGATTCTTATTTCAAAATGGAAAAGCTTGAGCATTCGGCAAAAACTCTTTTTATTGCACGTATGCTCGGAGGCGAAAAAACCTTAACAGGCGGTCAGGTACAAAAGCTTTATGCCATCGCTGAGGATACTTATGGGATTAACATCGCTCCTGAAAACAGGATATAATTTATAGCATTAATATTATTATTAATTAACAAAGAAGAAATGAAAAATATCAAAGATATGAACATAGCACTCCTGCTCGGAGGCACCTCCCCGGAACGTGAAGTTTCCAAATCATCCGGAAAGGCAATTTACCATGAACTTAAGAACCTCGGCTATAAAGTAAAGCTTATCGACCCAGCCTACGGCATTAATCAGCCTGAAAATGAAGAAGATTATTTCATCCCCGGTCGGGATTACGCGGAAATAAGCAACCGCAACTGTATTGCCGTCATAAACTCCGGCTTGTTTGATGATGTTGACATTGCTTTCCTCGGCTTGCACGGTAAATGGAGTGAGGACGGTACGTTGCAGGGACTTTTGGAACTTCGTGGCATTAAATATACAGGCTCCGGCGTTCTTGCAAGCTCACTTGCAATGGATAAGTCGATGTCCAAAATTATGTTTCAGCATTATGACGTTGTTACCCCTGAGTGGTTTGTAGCCGGGAAGGACGATGCGGATTTGATGCTTATAAAAGAAAAAATTACAAAACTTTTAAGCTATCCCTGTATCATAAAACCCAATGACCAGGGTTCAACCATCGGGCTTACCAAATGCAGTTCCGAAGATGAAGTTGAAGAAGCTGTAAAACTTGCCCTGCAGTTTTCTGATAAGGCAGTAATTGAAGAATTCATCCCCGGCCACGAGATAACGGTAGCCGTGCTGGAAGGTCATGCACTTCCAGTGCTTGAAATAAAACCCGGACACGGATTTTATGATTATGAATGTAAATACACATCAGGCATGAGCGAGTATATTGTTCCTGCGGAACTGCCTGATTCTGTGGTAAAACGGCTTCAGTCCCAGGCAATGCTTGCATTTAATTCACTTGGTTGCTCCGTCTATGGACGTGTTGACTTCCGCATAACCGGGGATTATAAGATATACTGCCTTGAAGTAAATACACTGCCCGGCATGACCGGCACCAGCCTTGTTCCAAAGATGGCTAAAGCTGAAGGAATTAGTTTTGGCAGGCTCCTTGAAAAGATTATTCAGCTAAGCATATAAGATGAAACTGACCAAAACAAATGGGAAGTTCCTGCTTATAGTATTACTTGGACTGGCATTGTTCTTTTTTATTTTATACAAATTTGGTTTCGTAAGGTATTACAGGCTTAAGAGTGAAACAGGAAAGCTGAAAATGGAAATTCAGGAAATTGAAATGCACAATGATAACCTGAAAGCAGAAATTGATTCCCTTAAAACTATGGACAGTAAGATTGAAAAGGTAGCCAGAGAAAAGTATAACATGATTCGCAAAGGTGAAAAGGTTTTTCAGGTAGTTGAAAAATAACAAGGTGGCTACAGAATTTTAAGCCGTTTGTTTTTATCAAAGGAAAGTTTTTTATTGAGTAGCAAAATTGAAATACCCCGGACACCATTAGCTGAAAGAGTCCGTCCGTTAAGCCTGAATGATTTTCAGGGGCAGGAAGCGCTGTTATCCAAAGGCAAACCTGTCCGGCAGATGATTGAGAATGATTCGCCTGGTTCATTCATTCTCTGGGGACCGCCCGGAACAGGCAAGACCACTATTGCGAGAATTATTGCTGGTCAGACAAGCTCGGAATTTCATCAGATCAACGCTGTCTCATCAGGCGTAAAGGATATTAGAGAAATCATTTCGCAGGCAAAAGAAAATTCAGAGCATAACAAACGGACTATCCTTTTTATCGATGAAATTCATCGTTTCAATAAAAGCCAGCAGGACGCGCTCCTCTCCGCTGTTGAATCCGGGCTTATTACACTAATCGGAGCCACGACAGAGAACCCTTCCTTTGAAGTAATTCCGGCTCTGAGAAGTCGCGTAAGAATTTTTGTCCTTGAGGAATTATCCAAAAGCGACCTTGAAAATATCCTCAGATTTGCCATTGCCCGCGATGAATTCCTAAGCAGATTAAATATCGAAACCATCGATACCGATTTCCTTATTTATATCTCAGGAGGTGATGCCCGTGCAATGCTCAATATTTTTGAAGCTTCGGTAATTCAGGAGCTATCTTCCGAAGTAATTAAAATTACTCAGGCTGTTATCGAAAATACGGCGCAAAAGAAAAATATCATGTATGATAAGGCTGGCGAGGAACATTATAATATCATTTCCGCCTTCATTAAGAGCCTCAGAGGCAGCGACCCGGATGCAGCTTTGTACTGGATGGCAAGGATGCTCGAAGGTGGCGAAGACCCGCTTTTTATAGCCCGCAGAATGATTATATTTTCATCAGAAGATATTGGCAACGCTTCCCCCAATGCACTACTGTTAGCGGAAGCCTGCTTTGGTGCCGTCCAAAAAATCGGTATGCCGGAGTCAAGGATTATTTTAGCTCAGTGCGTTACGTATCTTGCCTCTTCACCCAAAAGCAACGCATCCTATATGGGAATTGAAAAAGCCTTCTCTGATGTCAGAACAAAGCCTTTATACCCCGTTCCGCTACATCTAAGGAACGCCCCGACAAAACTGATGAAAGAATTAGGATACGGCAGTCAGTACCAGTACCCCCATGACTTTGAAAATAATTTTATAGAGAAAGATTATCTTCCCGACCAGTTGAAGAACACCCAATATTATAACCCGTCCGAAAACGGACAGGAAAAGACAATTAAGGAAAGGTTAAAATCCCTCTGGAAAACCAGAAAAAAATTTACCTGACATTTTATCCTGAATGCTGTCATTCGGTCAGTCCATAAACAGTTTTGAAGAATATTAATCTATCGAAAACATCTTGCCGGGAAACTGTCTGACCAGTCCCTTAAACTCAAGCGATAATAAATAAACCAGGCACTCCGAAGTCGAAAGCGAAGTCAGACTGGAAATCTTATCGATATGGCATGGTTCACTGGAAAGGCACTCCACTATCTTTTCTTCAAAAAGATTTAACTGTATCTCGGGGTTAGGGGTCTTCTTAAACTCCACAGGCTGCATTTTAAGATTTAGTTCTGAGATAATCTCCTCTGGGGAAGTAACAAGTTTTGCTTTATTATCCCTGATAAGCGCGTTTGTCCCTTCGGAATAGTCATCACCAAGATTCCCGGGAACGGCAAAAATTTCACGGTTTTGTTCCAGTGCATCCTTTGCCGTAATTAATGAACCACCCTTAACAGCCGACTGCACGACCAGTACGCCTAATGAAAGTCCCGAAATTATACGGTTACGCCTCGGAAAATTCTGTGCCTCTGGCATAATGCCCCATTCATATTCAGTTATAACCGCTCCATGCTCTGCAATTTCACTGCATAAACTATGATTTATCGCAGGATAAGTCATGTCAAGACCGGTGCCCATAACAGCAATCGAACGCCCGCGACGTTCAAGTGCGACTTTATGCGCAACTGAATCAATACCTGAGGCAAGTCCGCTTACAATTGTAATTCTCTGCTCTGCAAGCCCGCCTGCAAACCTTTGCGCCTGCTTTTTACCATATTCCGTGGGGTTCCGCGTCCCGACAATCGCGACAGAATACCTGTCCTCCGGCATGAATTTCCCCTTGATATAAATTATAAGCGGCGGGTCATAAATGTTTTTTAGCATCTCAGGATATGCTTCATCGAAGAATGTCAGATAACCTGCGCCAATATTCTCCAGATTTTTCAGCTCTGTTTCAACTTTTTTATAATAAGATTTTTTTTGGGAGCTGACTGCGGCAGATATTCTGGATGCAGTATTTTCTGATATACAGTTGGCAGAATAAAGCGCACGCGCATCTGCTGATAAAATTTCATGGAAGGAATTAAATTTTTGAAGAAGTTTCTGTACTCTTGCAGTTCCTATGCCTTCGATTGAAAGAAGAAATTTAAGACTTACGAATTCTTCAAAATCAAGATTTGCCACGTTCAATCCGCCCGTAATATTTGCAAATAGAATTACTTTACGTTGATATCATTACATGACAGGTATTATTGTGCTGACAAAAGCTTACCTGCATTCCAATATTTGCTGAACCGAGTCGAAATTACAATACCATTAACTTTTGCTGTTAACATTCTCCGTTACCGGTTTTTCTTCGGATAATTTCTTCTTATAGAAAATAGAAGAAGGGAGAACTAAAAGGTAGCCGGTTATAAGTAAAAGTGGAGAAAGTGTCAGGGCGACAGGATTATCCCAGCTTCCGATGGACATCACATAAAAACCAATCGTTAATAATACCAGACCAAGTATAAGAAGATAGTAATTCTCTTTTGTCCAGCAGATTGAGAATGGAGAAGAGTAGTTCTTTTTTACCGGGCGTGCATTTTTCTTTACTTTTGACATATTTTTCCTGAACAGATAATAAAAAGCCCGGCATCGGGGGGGATACCGGGCTGACTCATATTGCAAAGTTCTGGGGAAAGAACCCTGCTGAGTCTGAATGTTAAACAACTTACAAAAACTAATTAATAACTAATGATAAAATACGACAAAATATAATTTATTGTCAATACTTCTATCGCGTAAATTTGGAAATAAAAACCATTTCCCCAAAATAATCTCTATAATCTATGTGATAACCCGATAGAAATGTCATGCCTGAATGTACTAAAGTTAAATGAATAAATAAGGTGGCTGGTACAGCATAAATCAGATAACGAAATACTCAGGTTTTCCAGCCGATAATGGAATACATAATGAAGAAGGGTACAACCGGAATGTCTGATTCAATGGAAGAGAACCGGACAGCAGAAGAACCGGTAATTTTCATAGGAAAAAGAACAACGTTATGTCCCTGGTTTAATAGTGCCCTCACTTCCATGAATAAAGAGAACGCGACACCCCTGGTTTGTCTCTTCGTCAGGGTTCTCCAGCGGGCAAAGCCAGCTAATGACCTGCGTTATCATAAAAATCAGCATAATCACATGAATCACAGTTCAGACAGTTTACCCGAAATTGTCAGAACTATGATTATGATGATTAACCATGATTCATTTTCATGCTGAATGCGTTATCATATAAAGCATAAAAATCACACAAATCATAGTTCGAGATGAATTTTGCGTAACATTAGTTAATAAAATTTACAATACCGGTATAATAGCTTTTTAGCGTACACAAATTTCCTGAACAGGCTTTACTCTGATTCCACTACTAAATCACACCAACGAAATTTAAGTGTTGCCATTTTCTCTATGCTGTATTCCTCATATTCCTAAACTTCGCTCCTCGTTAATCTATATGTATGTTTAACTGCTTTTTACCCACTATAAACAACATAGACCCAAAAATATTACAGCTTTTATCCATGATGAAATATTTTTATGTCTTTTATCTTAAAAATCATTACTTTTATCTTTCAAATCTTAAAAATAAACTGAGTATTAGTCTAAGAATCATATTAACTGAAATATTTTAATCCCTGTAAGGAACCATGTATGTCAATTAGTAATTTTGACAAGTCCCAATCAAATTCTGTCTTTGATTTAATACAAATATTTCTTAGAAACAGGTCTGTCTGGCAACTGGAAAAAAAGCGAATATGGCTGGCGTTAGCTTTACTGACAGGCGGGTTGCTTCTGACACTTTCAGCCAGTCTCGCTTTAAAAACAGAAGTTGAAGAAGATGCGAAAAATGAGTTTAATCTAGCTTGTAGCGAGATTAAAAACAAAATATCCGCAAGACTTCATACACATGCCCAATTACTTCGAAGCGGTTCCGCTTTTGTTGAAAATTCTGAAGAAGTAACCCGCAATGAATGGCGAAATTATTATGCAAGTCAGAAGATTGAGGAAAATATCCCCGGAATTCAGGGTGTTGGCTACTCAGTTATAATCCCCAAAAATCAGTTAGCCCTGCATGAAAAGAAAATTCAAAGCGAAGGATTCCCGCAATATTCTGTCGAACCGAAAGGCAAAAGAGAAATATATACATCAATGATATATCTGTACCCATTCTCCGGCAGAAACCTGCACGCTTTTGGTTATGATATGTTTTCTGAGCCGGTCCGCAGAAAAGCTATGGAAACAGCCAGAGATCTTAATATCGTTGCTCTTTCCGGGAAAATCACGATTTTCCAGGAGACATCTAAGGAAATTCAGGCGGGCGCGCTTATGGTAGCTCCTGTTTATAAGAAAAGGATGCCACTTGGGACTGTTGAAGAACGCCGCCAGGCTGTACAGGGCTGGATTTGCAGTCCAAACCGGATGAATGATATGATGTCCAAGCTTCTCGGCAGTTACGAACCTGTTAAAGAAGAACATATCTGCTTCGAAATATTTGATGACTCTTCATACAGCCGGAATGCTCTCCTTTATGACAGTAAAAAAATAACTAATAAGTATATAACATCTCCTTTATTATTTTCTCTGCGGACTTCTGTTTCCTTCAACAGTCATCAATGGTATTTATTGTTTACGCAGCATGAGTCCACAACATCGGGCTTGGATTACAGCAAAGTATGGTATATTGCGACAGGCGGAACAAGCATCAGCATCCTGTTATTTTTCCTTTATCTGCTACTCATTAATATTAATATCCGAGCTTACAAACTTGCCGGGGAATTAACCCAGGACTTAAGCGCAAGTGAGATTAAATATAGTTCAATGATTTCCAATATTTCAGATGTAATCTGCATAATTGACATAAACGGCATAGTAAAATACAATAACCCCAATATTGAAAGATTGTTCGGATGGCAGGTACAGGATATTGTAGGCACAGACAGCTGGTTAATAATTCATCCGGACGATCTGGAGCGCGTTCAAAAAGAATTCTTCTCTCTCCTTGAAAAGGATAACTCGGTAAAAACTGCGGAGTGCAGATTAAAATGCAAGGACGGGAGTTATAAGCCAATATCTCTTACGGGTACCAATCTTATAAATGATGCCATGATTAATGGCGTGCTGGTAAATTACCATGATATTACCGAACGGAAAAAAGCTGAACTTGAGCTTCTGAAACTTAATGAGGATTTGCAAACATCAAAAATATTTATTGAAGAAAATTTAGACCAGGAACATTCGCTTGTAAAAGAACTAACCGAAACTAAAAAAAAGCTTGAAGTAATAAATTCAGAGAAGGATAAACTATTTTCTATTATTGCACATGATTTGAGAAGCCCTTTCCAAGGCTTATTGGGAATAACCGAACTGATGGCTGAAAACATTACTAATTTTTCTCAGAAGGAATTATCTGACGTAGCCCGCGAAATGTACAGTACTTCCAAAAATCTCTTTACATTGTTAAATAATTTGCTGGAATGGACACGTATGCAACAGGGTATGATTAGTTTCAGTCCAACGGAAATAGTCTTGTCTGAGTTAGTTTTTCAGAATATTGAATTGCTGGTTAAACGCGGAGAACAAAAAGGGATTGAGATAGTTCATGAAATTGACCAGAACCAGATTGTTAAGGCAGATGAGGCTATGCTTAATTCTGTCTTACGTAATCTTTTATCAAATGCTGTAAAGTTTACTAAACAGGGAGGGAAAGTAATAGTCAAGACGGGAGAAACAGGGAATAACATGATAGCAGTATCTGTAACCGACAGCGGTATCGGGATGCCGGAAACTTTATCTGAAAAGTTATTTAAAGTAGCTGAAAATGTAGGACGCAAAGGTACAGACGGTGAACCAAGCACAGGCCTGGGTCTGCTACTCTGCAAAGAATTTGTGGAAAGGCATGGTGGCAAAATCTGGGTAAAAAGCGAGAACGGAAAGGGAACTGCTTTTCATTTTACACTTCCGGCAGTATTGCAAATTCCCCCACACGTAATAGAATGATTATAATCTGTTCTTACTCTTAATCATTTTTTCTGAAGTGATTAAGAGTAAGAAAAATTCTGCTACGGGTTTCAACCTGTGGCAGAATATTTTTATGTCTTTTGTCCTGAAAATTATTACCTTTATCCCTCAAATCTAAAAATTAAATTGATTATTAACTTTTAGAACCATATTGACTAAAATATTCTAATTCCTGCAAAAGAGACATGTATGCCAATTAGTAGTCCTGACTATTCCCGGTCAAATTCTGTATTTGATTTTATACGGATATTTCTTGAAAACAGAACTGTCTGGCAGCTTGAGAAAAAGCGAATATGGCTGGCGTCAGCTTTACTGGCAGGCGGACTGCTCCTGACACTTACAGCAAGCCTCTTATTAAAAACAGATGTCGAAACAAAAGCAAAAACTGAGTTTGATCTCACTTGTACTGACCTGAATAATAAAATATCCGCAAGACTTTATACACACGCCCAGTTGCTTCGAAGCGGAGCCGCCTTCATTGAAAATTCCGAAGAAGTAACCATAAATAAATGGCTAAATTTTTATGCGAATCAGAGAGTTGAAAAAAAATCACCAGGTATTCAGGGGATTGGTTACTCAGTTATCATCCACCCGGATCAGTTAGCCCTGCATGAAAAGCAAATTCAAAGTGAAGGATTCCCACAGTACTCCGTCAGACCGAAAGGCAAAAGAGAAATATATACATCAATGATATATCTGTACCCATTCTCCGGCAGGAATCTGCGCGCTTTTGGTTATGATATGTTTTCTGAGCCGACCCGCAGAAAAGCTATGGAAACAGCCAGAGATTATAATATTGCTGTTCTTACCGAAAAAATTACACTTGTCCAGGAAACAAATAAGGATATCCAGGCGGGCATACTTATGTATGTTCCTGTTTATAAGAGAGAAATGCCGGTTGGAACTATAGAAGAACGCCGGCGCGCCATTAATGGGTGGGTTTACATTCCACACCGGATGAATGATCTGATGAAAGGAATTCTGGGAAGTTCTCAAGCCCTTATAATAGGAAAGAATATCCGGCTGGAGATATTTGATAATTTTTCATTTAACCGGAATGCTCTGCTTTATGACAATAAGCAGGATATTGACAGGAAAGCGATCCCCTCTCCGCTATTCTCTCTGAAATATTCTATTCCCTTCAACAATGATCTATGGTATTTGCGGTTTACAAAATATGATCCCGCTAAATCGGGTCTGGATTACAGCAAAGTATGGTACGTTGCAACAGGCGGAATAAGCTTCAGCATCTTATTATTTGTCATTTATCTGTTGCTTATTAATACGAATATCCGTGCTTATGAACTGGCCGAAGAATTAACCAGGGACTTAAGTGAAAATGAGACTAAACATAGTTCAATGATTTTCAATATTTCAGATGTAGTCGGCATAGTTGATGCAGACGGCATATTTAAATATAACAGCCCCAATATCGAGAAATGGTTCGGATGGCAACCGCAGGACCTTATAGGCACAGATGGCTGGTTAACAGTTCATCCGGACGATCTGGAGCGTATTCAAAAAGAATTTTTTACTCTCCTTGAAAATGATAAATCTGTAAAAGTAGTGGAGTACAGGTATAAATGTAAAGACGGGAGTTATAAGCCGGTTTATCTTACAGCTGCCAACTTTATAAATGATCCCATAATTAATGGCGTGTTATTGAATTATCATGACATCACCGAACGCAGACAGGCGGAAGATGCCACCAAAGCTTTAGCTCTGCGCAACCAGATACTTCTGCAAACCGCAAGCGATGGTATTCATATTCTTGACGATCAGGGCAATGTTGTAGAAGTCAATACAGCCTTCTGTAAAATGCTCGGTTATACACGCGAAGAATTATTACAGCTTAATGTTACTGACTGGGATGCACAATTCCCGGCTGAAGAACTGTTGCTAAAGATAAAAGAAGTAATAAATAGCAATTCCGCATACATGTTCACTACACATCATCGCCGCAAGGACGGTACATTTATCGATGTCGAAATCAGCAGTATCACAGTTACGCTGGAAGAGATGCATTATTTTTACGCATCAACCCGCGATATTACCGAACGAAAGCAGTCCGCAGAAGCTCTGCGTCTGCGCGAGTCTTATCTGTCGGCTATTGTCGAAAATCAGTCCGGTCTGTTCTGGCTGAAAGATCTGAACGGCAGAGTTCTCATGGTAAACAGGAAATTTTCAGATTTACTCGGCTTTGATAACCTTGAAGAGCTTGTCGGTAAAACTGATATGGACTTATGGCCCCGGGAACTGGCTGATAAATATATCGCAGATGATCTCCGGGTTATACAAACAAAAAAACTAGTCATTGTTGAAGAATCAATTTTAGATAAAGACAATGTTAAATGGTTCGAAACTTTTAAAGCCCCTATTATTAACAGCCAGGGAAACGTAATTGGCACAACGGGATATTCTATTGACATCACCGAGCGGAAAATAGCTGAACTCGAACTTTTGAAACTTAATGAGGACTTACAAATATCGAAGATGGTTATTGAAGAGAATCTGATTCAGGAACATTCCCTCGTGAGTGAACTAACCGAAACTAAAGAAACGCTTGAGGTAATAAATTCAGAAAAGGACAAGCTGTTCTCCATCATCGCACATGATTTGAAAGGACCGTTCCAGGGTTTCATGGGATTAACAGAATTAATGGCTGAGGATATTAATAATTTTTCTCAGGATGAGTTATCTGAAGTAGCCCGTGAGATGCACATGAATGCCCAGAATATCTTTACGTTGTTAAATAATTTACTGGAATGGGCGCGTATGCAGCAGGGCGCAATAAATTTTGAACCGGTAGAAATAGATCTGTCTGAAATAGTTTCTCAGAATCTTGATTTATCAATTAAACGCGGAGAGCAGAAAGGGATTGAGATAATTAATCAAATTGACAAGAACCAGATTGTCAAGGCGGATGAGGCTATGCTTAATTCCATTTTACGTAATCTTTTATCAAATGCTGTAAAGTTTACCAAGCATGGTGGAAAGGTAAAAGTAAGTTCTAAGGAAACAGAAAATAATATGGTAAAAATATCAGTAACCGACAGCGGGATTGGAATGCCGGAAGATATATCTGAAAAGTTATTTAAAATAGCAGAAAAAGTAGGACGAAGAGGTACTGACAATGAACCAAGTACAGGTTTAGGGCTGTTACTCTGCAAAGAATTTGTCGAAAAACATGGTGGCAGGATTTGGGTAGAAAGCGTAGATGGAACGGGAACTACTTTTCATTTTACACTTCCGGCAACGTAGTAAATTCCCCTCTCATAATCTTAATCTTACTCATTTCCCCTGAAGCGATTATGGGCAGAAGATGGGGGGAAAGGAAAATCTGTTGTACACCCTAAAAAACTTCCCCTATACCGAGATGGATATTCATTACGTTAAATATATCCTGTAAGATATGAGTTCTCTCGTAACGCTTAAAGAAATTCTGTTTCAGCACCGGGTCGTAAGCCTTAAAACCAAAATCGAGCCTGAGCGGTGCAAATGGTGAATAATACCTGAATCCGAAACCTGAGGCTATGGCAAGTCCGCTGAATGAGAAAGTCTTATAACCTTCCCACGTATTTCCATAATCAATAAATGCCGCCATACCGAAACTGTCATATATCCTGTTACGTGTTTCAAAGGTGCCTTCTATCAGGAATGTGCCGCCGAAAGGGAAATCCTTTATAACATAATCAGCGATATCGCTGTTGGAACTTAACGATATAAGAGCCGAAGGTGCCAGTTCCCTCGAACGCCAGCCCCTCACCGAGTTGCTGCCACCCGCTGTAAATCTTTTATTAAGCGGCAATCCCATGTCCGTTCGGGCGTATGCCTGAAGATAACCTGCCTTCAGCTTAACACCAAAAGCAGAGCCGGGCGAATTATATATATCAGGGAAGTATGTGATTGTTGACTGCACGCGGTAAAACTGACTTCTATAGTCAATATCGCCGCCAAGATTATTTAATATCGCCGGTAGCAGATTAGCTTCCTCAATAGTAAGCGTGATATTAAATCCCCTGGTCGGGAATATCGGATTATCTGTTTTATTGATTCCTAAATCGGCACCGATAATTGAGGTTACTTCCCTTTTGGAACTAAGCTCCTGGTTATCATAATAGAAACTGACGCTATCCTGATTCACTCCCTGAGCAATAAGCTTATTCTTAATCTTATCAATAATATATCTGCTCTGAAAATCATAGACCGTTTTCTCAGCTGAATAATATGTCAGCAACGAAGTTAAATAGACAAACTTCGGCAGTTCGAAATCAAAGCTGATCTTCCCGCCGAACGTTGATGTTTTATACTCTTTTCTTTTATCGACTGTAAAATACGATTCCATGCGGCTTGTTATTCTTCTTCCAAGCAGGTAAGGCTGCTCAATAACCGCGCGGCTGTCAAGGTAGCCCAATGATGTATCATCAGAGGCAAGGAAGGTTGGAATATTCTTATAACTTATAAAGATATCCTGAATAGCGAAATTACTGCTTAATGTAAACGTCCTGGCTTCGCCAAAGAAATTCTTTTTACTGTAATTAACACCAAGACCGACATTAAAAGCATTCGACTGGTTATTAACAATAAATTCGGGCGAAAGCTCACTAAGTGAACTAATATCCCCTGTTATATTTAGTCTTGCGTGCGTATTAACCGTATCTCTTACAACGGAAACAACATTAACAAGAACCGTAGAGAATAAATTTGTACGATAAAGTCTTACCTGCGCTCTCTGCCTTTCATCCGCGCTGTAATAATCACCGGGTTTAATACCCGCGATTTTCTTTATCAGAGTATCTTCAACAAATTCCTGCCCGTCTCCTTTTTTTTCAACCGTTATAGAATCAATCGTAAACCGGCGGCCCGGGCTTACATCAATTTTTATATCGACAAAGTTTGAATCAGGATAAACAAACACTTCAGATCTGTTAATATCTCCGGACATATAACCATTATCCCTCATAAAATTTACAAGCGGGCGGTTATTCTGTTCGATTAATACCCTGGTAAAAAATGTTGTCGAGTCAGCTTTTATTTCAGGTTTTTTCTCAGTAAGCTCTGCCGGAAGGCTGTCAAGTCCCTGATAATGGTAATTTCGTATAACAAACCGCGAACCTTCGGTAATTATGTATGTCAGTTCAGCCTTATTATTGTCAGCATTAAGTTTAACAGTATAAGAAAATTTTGCTTTGAAAAAACCATTATCCTTATAAAAGTTTTCGAGTGCGGCAAGGTCCGCCGGAATTTTTGTCGAATCAAATATAGAAGCTTCCCTCCCGATACTTTCCGAAACTTTATTTAAGAATTTGAGAAACCAGCCGGGTGTCCGCTTTGATAAAATAACATCCACAAGCCTTGAAGATGCAATAGAATTATTACCATTAAACTCAAGAGCCGTCAGTTCATACTGTACAGGTAGTTCCTCCCGGGCAAAATATAACTGCCCATATCCTGAAAGCATCACAAGCAGAAGTGGCAATAAGATAAGTTTTTTTAGCCGGGGCATAATTATAAGATTCTCTTCAGACCGGATAAACAACATTTAAAAAATATCTTCGAGATTATAATCACGCGAGACTACCCTCAAATCAGGATAATCCTTCTGAAAATGTTTAATAAACATATTCCTGATTTCATTGTTATCGATATTCGGAGAAAGGAAGAGTGAAACAGGCTTCCTGGGCACAGTAAAGAAATGAGCTGAATAAACCTTATTCTGTACAAAATCAACTATGTATGAAAATACTTCACCGCCACCGCTTCCGAGGAAGTAGTCCTGCGAATCATAATAAATCATCTCGGCCGTGCTGTCTGACAGCTTAAACTTGCGTGTTATTCCTCCCTTCAGGGAGCCTTTAAGAAGTTTTGTTTCAAACGAGCGCGTAAGTCCGCCCTCTTTATTATCCAGATAAGCAAACCTGATACCCCAGATTTTAGGGGTTGATACCTCTATACCGGCTACTACACCAGGCGAGGACTCTTTCTTAAAATTCCCTGCCTCAACAAACAGTACGCTGTCGCCCAATATTTTTTTTACATTTTTCTTTAGTTCCAGTTTCTTAAGCACGAAAACAGAGTCAGCTGAGATTACCGGCATCGGCTGAGGAATTTCTTTAATCTTGCATGAAGAAACCAGCGCTGACATAGCGAGCACAAAAATAATAGCGAGGATTTTAATCTTTAATTTCAACTTCGGTACCTATTTTTATTATTGTAATTAATTCATCGATGTTCTCATTGCTTACTGCAACTGAGCCATTTGTCCAGTTATAGACAAACGGAAGGTTCTTAAATACCAGATTCAGCCGCCCGATGCCGTGTATGCCTATGCTGGATAATTTATAACGGTCTATTACCGGGCATTCATTATTCAGAAGTTCATTATTAGCGCTTTCATATTCCCTGTTGAAAAGCAGACCGGCAAAGTAAGCATCGGTTATGTCTTTGGCGTTAGGATAATTAAGCTTTATGAATCTCTGGTACGGAGAAACTGAATCAATGCGGCAGATAGTATATTTTCCTAAAGGCGTTACCTTATCATCCGTAAACGTCTTATGTTTTGAACTATTCCGTCCAAAAACGGCATGATACGACTTAACAACCGTAGTATCGGAGTATAGATCAATCATATAGCCACGCCTGTGGATAACCAGATGCACATTGGTAAGATATCTCATTTTCTTTGCCGCAAGTGCTTCGCTTAACGAAATATCCTTTAATCCAAGAAACATTCCGTAGAGAAGAACTCCTGCGAAGAAAACAACCATACTGCCGGTAAAATAAATAATATTTTTAAACACAAATTTCAATTTAAATCATAAATTGTAAAAATTTCTTCTCTGTATTTGATAATTCCTTTTACATATAAAAACATTTGAGGAAGGTTCGTAACATCTGGTCTTTTGATTATTGCTATGATATTTTCAGCCGACAAAGAAAAGCTTCTGTCATAAACCCTGAAAATTACCCAGGTCGATAAATTAACCGGCATGTCTAAACTCCTGTAATTTTGAATCGAATGTATTGTCAAAAGAAATCGGACACTTTAGCATAATGAAAATTTATTGAGAACTAAGATTAAGCAAACAACTTATAAGGAATGTTCCTTAGCCGGCAGATAAAATATGGCGGACCTGCCCGCGGGTCCGCCATTTTGTTAATATCAGAACATTATCAGGCGCTGGCGTCCACAACAGCAATGGCTGTCATGTTGATAATGTCCTCTACTGAAGCGCCTCTCTGCAATACATGAACAGGCTTCTTCATTCCCTGAAGCACCGGACCTATTACTTCGGCGTTGCCTATCCTTGCCATAAGTTTATAGGCTATATTTCCTGAATTAAGGTCGGGGAAAATCAGGACGTTTGCCTTTCCCTTAAGAGTTGTAAAAGGGAAGTCATTTTCGCGGATTGACTGGACAACCGCCGTATCGGCCTGCATTTCGCCATCGATCATTATATCAGGTCTCAGTTTCTTAACGATTTCGACTGCGGTCTTTACTTTTAATGATTCAGGTTTAGGCGCGCTGCCGAAGTTGCTGAATGAAAGCATTGCTACTCTCGGCTCGATATTGAAGCGGGTAACGGTATCGGCGGCTGATATAGCTATTTCAGCCAGTTCATCAGCATTAGGATTAACATTTACGGTAGTATCGGCAAAGAAATAAACATCGCGTTTTGTAATAACAATGTAAAGTCCCGAGACAACCTTAAAACCATCTTTTACACCGACACATTCGAGAGCGGGACGGATTGTTTCAGGGTAACTGGTTGTAAGTCCGGAGATAAGAGCATCGGCATCGCCCATTTTAACCATCATCGAGCCGAAATAATTTGAGCGTTTTAGTCTCTTGTGGGCTACTATTTTAGATATGCCCTTTCTCTGGCGTGCCTTGTAAAATTCTTCAGCATAGATATCGAATTTATCCGATGCACGCGGGTCAATAATTGTAAACTCGCTCGGATCGATACCGAGTGAATTCATTTTTCCTTTTATTATCTCTTCTTTTCCAATAAGTATCGGAATAGCAATATTGTCCCCCTGAACGGTACGCGCTGCGCGGATAATCTTTTCTTCCTCGCCTTCAGGGAAAACTACACGCTTAGGATTCTTCTGCGCTTTATTTATCATAATGCGAATGACTTCCTTGGACATGCCGAGGCGTTCTTTTAGTTCTTCCTCGTATTGTTGCCAGTCATCTATTTTAATTCTGGCAACGCCGCATTCGATGGCTGCTTTTGCAACTGCGGGAGCAACCTTCCAAAGCACTCTCGGATCGAATGGTTTCGGGATAATGTATTCGCGTCCGAATGTGAACTCATTGCCGCCATAAGCCTGGAAAACAATTTCAGGTACTTTTTCCTTTGCAAGAGATGCGAGAGCCTGAACGGCCGCCATTTTCATTTCCTCTGTAATGGCTGAAGCTCTTACATCGAGCGCGCCACGGAAAATAAATGGAAAGCCGAGTACGTTATTTACCTGGTTCGGATAATCGCTGCGGCCTGTTGCCATGATGATATCCTTTCTGGCATCGACTGCATCTTCATAAGAAATTTCAGGATCAGGATTAGCCATTGCGAAAACAATAGGATTGTCGGCCATGCTACGGATCATATCTTTTGTAACGCAGTCTTTAACTGAAAGTCCGATGAATACATCCGCACCGGTCATAGCTTCCGCAAGAGTTTTACGGTCAGTTTCAGCTGCAAAGGCAAGTTTATATTTATTAAGGTCATCGCGGTCTTTCGAAATAACTCCTTTAGAATCGCACATCATTATATTTTCATGCTTAACGCCGGCACGGATATAAAGATTGGCGCAGGCAACGGCAGCGGCTCCGGCTCCGTTAATTACAAGTTTCAGGTCTTCTAATTTCTTATTAGAAATTTCAGCCGCATTGATAAGTGCCGCGCAGGAGATGATAGCCGTTCCATGCTGGTCATCGTGAAATACAGGGATGTTCATTGTGGCTTTAAGTTCTTCTTCGATTTCAAAGCACTCAGGAGCTTTAATATCCTCAAGATTAATTCCGCCAAAAGTAGGTTCTAACAGTTGAACACAACGGATTATCTCTTTAGTATCTTTTGTCTTTAATTCGATATCAAACACGTCAATATCTGCGAATCTTTTGAACAAAACTCCCTTGCCCTCCATAACCGGTTTCCCTGCATGCGGACCAATATCGCCAAGTCCCAGTACAGCAGTGCCGTTGGAAATTACGGCCACAAGATTTCCCTTGGCGGTGTACTTATAGACATCATCGTCATTTTTTTCAATTTCCTTACATGGTTCAGCAACACCCGGTGTGTAAGCCAGAGACAGGTCTCTGGAGGTAACGCAGGGTTTGCTTGGAATGACTTCTATCTTGCCTCTTCTTCCCTGACTGTGATATTCGAGAGCTTCTTCCTTCCGGATCTTCATAAAATTTAACCTTAAGTTAAGAGTGAATTAATTAATTAGATTTACTTTTACAGAAGATACGACTCTTTTATGTAAAGATAAATAGTTTATAATGAAAAAGCCGCCCATTATTATTAAGCGGCCTAAGGAACATGCGCGGGTGTTAAAATATTACATTCAATACAGCCACGCGTTCAATTGTTTACACTTCCATGATTTCTTTTTCTTTATGCTTCAGCATATCATCAATAGCTGTTATATGCGCATTGGTAGATTTCTGAATATCGGCTTCATGTATTTTCAATTCATCCTCAGATATTTTTTTATCTTTCTGTTCCTTTTTCAGGCGGTCGTTTGCATCGCGTCTTATATTCCGGATAGCAACCTTTGCATCCTCGCCTATTTTTTTGCAGAGTTTCATGATATCTTTTCTTCTTTCTTCAGTTAAGAAAGGGATAGGCACGCGGATGTTCGTACCATCACTTGAGGGATTAAGTCCTAAGTCCGATGTCATTATAGCTTTTTCGATCATCTGAACTGTCGAACGGTCCCAGGGAGTAATTGAGAGAGTGTGTGTGTCAAGTACGGAAACGTTAGCCATTTGTCTGAGCGGAGTAACAGCTCCGTAATAATCGACTTTCACGCCGTCAAGCAAAGCCGTATTTGCTTTACCGCTTCGTATTTTTGAAATTTCAGCGCGGAAAGCTTCAATCGACTTGTCCATTCTCTGTTTGGAGTCATTTAATGTTTGATTCATAGCTACCTCGGGTTAGTTATTTGAATATTTTTTGTTTTAATTATCTACAGTAGTTCCAATGGATTCGCCGTAAACTATTTTTAACAGATTATCCGGCTTATCCATATTAAAAACGATAAGTGGCAGTTTATTTTCCTGGCAAAGGGTAACAGCTGTCATATCCATAACGCGTAGTCTTTTCTTAAGAATATCGAGATATGATATCGATTCATATTTAATCGCATTAGGATTTTGTTCAGGATCGGAATCATAAACGCCGTCCACTCTTGTACCTTTTAAGATAGCATCGGCTTCAATTTCTACAGCTCTTAAAGAGGCAGCTGTATCGGTGCTGAAATAAGGATGACCTGTACCCGCGCCAAAAATTACAACACGTCCTTTCTCAAGATGGCGAATTGCGCGGCGTCTGATATAAGGTTCGGCAATCTGTTCCATGTGAATTGCGCTCATAAGTCTTGTAAACATTTTTTTATGTTCGCAGGCGTTTTGAAGCGCGAGCGAATTAATCATAGTTGCAAGCATACCCATCTGGTCGCCTGTAACACGGTCGATACCCTGTTCATTTGCGCTAAGTCCGCGGTAAA
>Ga0194060_10000577_pt1 | contig 26752 bp, 27 predicted proteins | sample SepL225m_MetaG_FD_163427 | JGI IMG/M metagenome (GOLD analysis project Ga0194060, IMG submission 163427) | Anoxic zone freshwater microbial communities from boreal shield lake in IISD Experimental Lakes Area, Ontario, Canada - Sep2016-L222-5m | ecosystem: Environmental > Aquatic > Freshwater >... | reverse complement strand
CAATTATCCAGTTCAATCTCCGCTCCGGCGTAGTAGAGCATCAGGGGGGCGTCGGTCGGCCAGCGCCCTATCTCCTCATTATCCCGCACCAGCGTGATCGATGCGAAGAGTTTACTTTTCGGAACCAGTTTTATTGCGGCGAGCGGGATGCTGATCTCGCAGATTCTGGCGATTTTCCAGTTGCAATGGCTGCGGGTTGGCGTCCAGACGCCGTTTTCTTTTACCTGGAGCAACCCCTCGTCGTTTCGCATCTGCATCGGCAGTCGGTATTCACGGTCAAATATCAGGTGCAGATTTAGTACGTCATTTTCCTTCAGCATCCTTGTAAACTCCTGAACAGCATCTATCCTGAAGAAGAGTGAAGCGCTGTTGTAGCCGTGGTAGAAGCTCTGAAGCATCCGGTCGGATGAGTGCATGGCCGATCCCTGCCGGGTCAGATCGTACAGGCCTGCCGCCAGCCACTCGAAGTAGTCGCTGATTCTGCCGTTGATCTCCGGATCGATGAACGCCGCCGGTTCGCGGATCAATCCGGCCGGGCTCTTTTTCTTGATCGGCTCCAGCAACTCGCAGGGAGTGTCCTGCCCCAGCAGGTGATAGACATTCATCAGATGCTGACGGAAAAGGTTGTCAAAACGATCGCTATGCGGCGAAAAATGGTCATCGCCGTACCACCAGAACCAGTCGCTCCCCTCGGCGGCATAGAGCGAGCGGCAGATCATTTCGGCGGTGGCATCCTCGGAAGGGAGACCGCTTTCAAGGGTTGCCGCCACCAGCGGATTCCCGCTAACAGCCGCTTCGCGAGCTTTTGCCAGAATATCCCACGCCAGATTTTCTTCGGGATGACCGATCCAGATGCCGTAGTTGCCGTTGATCCATGAGCCGGGGTGAATATCGTGCAGACGCCCGTCGAAGTGGTTATGCATCAACACTTCGGAACAGGTTGTAAGATTGAGAGATGTGGATTCGGCAATGCTGCGGTACATCCCCTGCAGAAAATTGTATGCGTTATCCGGGTAGTATTCCCAGGCATTTTCACCATCAAGGATTATCGGCACGACCCTCCCTTCACCACCGATGCGGCTCTTGATGGCATTTAAGCGTCCGGAGAGATCAGCGACGGCGCGCCCTGCATCCCACTGCGAATAGGTAAACCCCAGGAGGTCTGAGAGCTGGTGGTCGCGGAAGAAAGCGACGACTTCCCCCTGGCTGCTGTTGTAGCGCCAGGGGCGATACAATCGCTCTTTATGAGGCCCCAGTCCCCCGTCAATACTTTTGGCCAGTATCTCCTCGTCGGTCGCGATCCAGTTTATGCCGCAGCCGGTGATGATGGAGAGGGTTTCATTGCTGACAGACCCTTCCGACGGCCACATCCCCTTAGGTGAAAAACCGAAGACATCCCGGAAATAATCAACCCCCCGCTGTATCTGCGCCCGTGCGTCTTCCGGATAGCGGATAGCGGCGGTCGGAAGCGCAACACGGGGCATGGCGACCCTGGCAGCACGGATATCGCAGAGAAGCGGCAGGATCGGGTGGTAGTAGGGTGTAACCGAAAGCTCGATGCGCCCCTCTTCATGGAGGTGCTTGTAGAGCGGTATGATCGCCTGCAGCAGTTCATGCTGGGTGGCAAAGAGCAATTCCTTGTCTGCAGTGGTGAAATTCTCACCCTTTGAAATCAGCTCGTTAAAGACCGGATAACGGCGACGAGCCGCTTCACCTGTCCACGCAAGGAAAAACCAGACCTGCAGATCAAGTATATCCTGATCCGAGAAATGCCTGACCCGGTCAGCGGCGCTCCCAGGTTTACCCTCGCCGGCCATGTAGAGGAGCTCCAGATAGCGCCGTGACGGCTCTATCATCCGCTGGCGGTTTGCAGAGAAAAAGTTCTCCAGCAGAAAGATGCGGTCATCGGCGGAGAGGGCGGACGGGGCGGCTTTACCCTTCAGCAGAAAGGGATCAACTGCGCTGCCGGCGGCATAATCCAGAATCTGCTCGATCAGAGACGGCACCAGATTGAAGACAGCCTTCGCACCGGGGGTATCTTCGACAATGGCCGGCATGTCGAAATAATCCTTGATGCAGTGCAGGTAAGTCCAGGGGAGAGCGTATTCATTTTTCAGCGGATCTTTATAGTACGGCTGGTGCAAATGCCAGACTATGACCACGTCGAGCGGGGTGCTGCTCATATCATTCTCCGATTTTTGCGGCTACTATATATCTGATCGCGACGGAGTCTATCACATTTGTTGTTTTGGACGGCCAGAAAAATTCTATCGTTGGTTTCAGGTTCGGATATTTACATCTCCCTGTTTGCCGGCTGTCAATGCTTGCCTCACAGAGTACTCTGTGTTACTGTCCCTCCGTCAAAACGTGGGGATAAACCGGCAAAATTGAATTGTGAGGGAAAACAATGCATATCAAGTTTGGCACAGATGGCTGGCGTGGGGTTATTGCCAGGGATTATACTTTTGACAACCTCTCGTTGGTGGCGCAGGCTACTATGGATTATCTTAACCGTGAAGGGCTGGGTAACAGGGGGGTAGTTATCGGCTACGACAGGAGATTCATGTCGCGGGATTTTGCCCGCCGGGTCGCCGAAATTGCTGCAGGAAATGACATAAAAGTTCGGCTGACGGAGGATTATGCCCCTACACCGGCAGTTTCATGGGCTGTGCGTGAATCGGGATCCGGTGCCGGCGTGATGATAACAGCAAGCCATAACCCTCCGGAGTACAACGGCTTTAAGATCAAGGAGGCTTTTGGCGGTTCGGCACTCCCGCTGACAACAAGGATCCTTGAAGAGATTATCTCCTATAACATTGATAATAGCCGCCGGGCTGTGGCAGTTCCCTACTCCGATGCGCTGGAGAGGGGACTCATCGAACTCTTTGACCCGTGCGAAGGATATTTCCACCAGCTCAGTCGCTATGTCGATCTTGACCTGATTACAAAGGCTGGAATTTTGGCTCTGGTCGATCCGATGTACGGTGCCGGGGCCGGCTTTATTCCAAAACTTCTGCCATCTGTTGACGAGATCCACAATACAGAAAACCCCGCTTTCGGCGGTCTTGCTCCGGAGCCAATCACCAAGAACCTCCAGGAGTTGTCAGCTCTTGTAAAAAGTGGCAAATATCGGGTCGGCCTGGCGCTGGATGGCGATGCAGACCGAATAGGGGCGATTGACGAGAACGGAGACTTTTTCTCCTCACACTGCATATTTACTGTTATTCTGCGTCACCTGATCGAGTACAAAAAAATGACCGGTGCTGTTATAAAGACCGTATCTACAACACGCATGATCGATCTTCTGGCGGAAAAGTTCGGGCTTGAACTGTTTGAAACTCCGATAGGCTTCAAGCATATATGTGATCTGATGCTGCAGCGTGACGTTCTTATGGGTGGAGAGGAGTCAGGGGGGCTTGGGGTCAAGGGACACATTCCGGAGCGGGACGGAATATTACTCGGGCTGCTTCTTCTGGAGGCTATGGCGGTCAGCGGCAAGGGGCTGCGGCAGATGCTGGAAGAGACTATGGACGAGATCGGCCACTTCCACTACCGCCGGATTGACCGGCGGATCGATTCTGCTGCAAAGGAGCTGCTGATTCAAAATCTGAAATCGCAGCCACCAACAGAGATTAACGGTCGCACTGTCGCCTCGACCAACTTCAGCGACGGTTTCAAGTTTATTTTTGATAATGGCGATTGGCTGCTGATCCGTCCATCAGGCACAGAGCCTCTTCTGCGCCTCTACAGCGAAGCACTGTCGGAGGAACAGGTTGATCAGTTTTTGCGCGCTGCGATCTTGATATCGGGGGTTTGATGAGCAGAATCTGACAATATATTTTACTCTCTTCAAATCTTGGATTGCACATATACAAAAAATGTTTATAATCCCGAAGTCCAAAACCTGGGTTGACAACTCACAGAGGTTTTATTAAATTCATACCACATCAGGGGGAAGAGTAGATCATGGCAAACATCCTTTTAGTAGATGACTCATCGACGATGAGAAAAATCATTTCGCGATCACTGCGGCAGGCGGGTCTGGCCGTAGACGAGATATATGAGGCTGGCGATGGTATTGAGGGTTTGAGTGTACTCGCTTCCGGCAAGTCGATCCAGTTGATCCTCTCAGACATCAACATGCCGAATATGGACGGAATAGAATTTGTCAAAGCTGTACGTGCCAATGGCAACACTACCCCGATCGTAATGATTACCACCGAGGGTGGGGAGGATATCATTGCTGAAGCCATGTCGAGCGGAGCCAGCAACAGCATCAAAAAACCGTTCACCCCAGACCAGCTTCAGGAAAAACTGGGGGGAATGCTGTGAGTCTTAACCCCGATATTGCTATTTCGACCAATCTTACAGAAGAGACGTTGGCCGGTTATATCATATCTGCAACTCAGGATGTTTTTTCGACCATGGTCATGATGGAGCCGAAAGATGAGTTTCCCCTGCAGGAGCCTGTCAGCCATTTCAAATGCAGTATCACCGGCATGGTCGGTTTTGCCGGTACCTACTCCGGGGTTATTTCAATCCACTGTCCGGTTTCGCTGGCGCTTGATATTACCTCCAGCATGCTCGGCATGGAATGTGCCGAGGTATGTGACGACTTAAACGACGCGATCGGCGAAATTGCCAATATGCTTGGGGGGAGCGTTAAACAGGTACTCTCCAAAGGGGGGATGGATGTCAAACTCTCTATCCCGACTGTAATATCGGGCGAAGATTATACGGTAAACTCCCTTTCAGACAGTGATTGTGTTGTTATTCCATTTGTTGTAGAAGAACAGAAGTTTCTGGTTGGACTGACTCTTAAGAATGGATGAACAGGAGTAGTTGCGCAAGATGCCGGAACATCATGTCTGGCTCGAATTTAAGTGAAATGGATATCTGATGGACGGTTATAAAGCACTATACGAGATACTGAAAAGCGCTCTGAAGCAGGCCGGAGAAGAGAACGGCATGCTTCTTGGGCAAGAGCTTTCCATTGCCCTTTCCGATTCCCTGGCAACCAGCAAGGCTTCGTACTTCGGAGATCTTGACGACGGCTGCTTTGTTCTTGGAGTTGATTCCGGTGAGGCTTACTCGGGGCAGTTTTACCTTGTGTTCTCACTGCGTGACGCCATAGTCATGAGTTCTATTCTGCTCGGCATCCCACCGGCTCGTGTTCAGGAGAAGAGACGGCTTTCGATTATGGGGGCGGATGATATTGACGCTTTCTCCGAGATTGCCAACATGATTAACGGCGCTCTCAACTCAGTTTTTCAGAACATGCTTCCGAATAAAGTCCGTCTGAAGATATTACCTCCCAAAAAGTATGTCCCGGAAATCGACGAGTTGAGCAGTGAGGAACCGCTTCCCGATGGCGACTACCTTATGTTCCGCTCCAAACTGGAGATGACAGGGCAGGAGATGAATCACCTTGATGTGCTTATTCCGGTTGCTCTTGGCGACCTCTTTGATCCGCAGCAGGGGACGCAGGATGAGTCATCTGTGGCTGTTGAAACATCGCCGCCGGAGTCTAAAACTGTTCCAAATGCCCCACCTGAAGTAGTGGAGGCTGGGAAGAAAGAGCTGAAAGAAAAAGAGCCATCTGCAGCGGCGGAGGGGGAGGTAAACAGCATTGTTGTACTAGAGGATAATGATGTCGAGCGTCAGCTTCTTGTCGATCTGGTCGGTTTTACTGAATTTCAGATAGTCGAGGGCTCTTTGGATGCCGACATAAAAGAGCTTTTCAGCGGCCGGAATGTCAAGCTGGTGCTGATAGGCTCTCATGATGCGGATGACCGTGAGCTGGCTGTCTGCATCAAGGTCAACGCCATAAGGCAGGATTTCCCCCCCCCTATAATAATGAGCGCCGAGCGCTGGACCAGAACCGCCGTGCTGAAGGCACTGAAGTACGGTGCGCGGGATATCATAATAAAGCCGTTCAGCAGAGACGATGTGGTTGAGAAAGTACGACGCTTCTGCAAACTATTGCCGGTCTGATGCCTGAAATTTTGAGTTGCGATATGCCACAGACAAGATTGATTCGCACCGCTATAATTCCATATTTAATGCACTTCTCTTTCTACTGCCTGTTTTTTATACTCGCTGCGGTTATGATTGTTGCGCCCCGGGAGGCGCAGGCATCGGTTTCCAATGCCGTATACCGTGTCGATATCCGTCCGAAAAAGGATTATACCCGCATCACGCTTAGACTCGCTGAATCACCCGCTTATACCCTCTCGGCAATTCCGGGAAACCGTCTGCGCCTCGTTATTCAGGATGCCTGCGGCACCATGTTTAAAAAGTACAGAAGCTATTCCGACTCAAATATCGGAGGTCTCCTCTTTTCAAGGCGTGGGGGGAGTCTGATAGTAACATTCCAGATAGCTCCAAAGGCTGGCTGGCGAGACTTGTCCCGTCAGGATATATCGGCCATTACATTGGATGTGGGTGCCGCTTTAAAGCCGGTCAGCTCTAATGCGTATCCGGTCGGACGTGAAAAGATATGGAGCGGTGCCGAAAAACTTGTGCGGGATTTTGACCCCCCGCTCAAATCAGAGATTCCATTTACTCCGACTGACAGGCAGGTTCTGAAAAATCTGCTGAGCGAAGATGATCAGAAGCTCTTCATGACCGCTGAGGGGGCTCTCTACAAAGGACAAATGACAGATGCGGAGGAGATATTCTTCCATTTTGCCTCACGCGAGGCACCTGTCCGTTCACTGGCGATGTACCGTCTGGCAGAAACCCGTTACAAGTTGCAGAAATATCCGCTGGCTCTGGCCACATTCCGTGAAGCGGAGAGGCTATGGCCCGGATACCTTGGATTTAACCCTGCTGTCACATTTGACTATGGGGACAGCATAGCGCGCAGTGGCGAACTGCTGTCGGCGCGTTCCCTCCTCGGCGTTCTGATTGCCAGACTGGCAGACAAGAAGTTCGCCCCGGTACTCATAGTAAGGCTTGGGGATATACTGTCCCGCCAGGGGCATGAGCTTGAAGCGGTCGCAATGTATGAAAACGTCTCGGAGAATTTCAAGGACAACAAGGCAAATCAGATGGCGGTGATGCGTCTTGCCGACATTAAATTTCTCCACGCAACTCCTTGGAATTACAGACCGCTAAGCAAGGTTTACCTGGATGTTTTCAAGCAGGGGAAGGATCCAGGCTTGCGTGAGGAGTCGCTCTTCAAGCATGTTCTGCTGGAATCCATTAATGGTGACGCCGACGAGGCACTGCAGTCGCTGATCAGTTTTCAGGGGAAATTTCCCCGTGGCGTTTACACAACAGTTATTAGAACCATGCGGGAAGTGCTGGTGGCGGAAGTCTACCAGCATGTCTCGCGGAGCAAGGATACAGCGGCTCTGCTAAGGTTTGTTGAAGAACATCACGACTATCTCGCAGGTTGCATTGGCCAGCCTGGTTTTCTAAAGACGGTTGCACGGGCATATAACGAGTCCGGTCGTCCGATAGAGCTTATAAAACTTCTGAATTCGCTGGTTGATAAACATTCCTCGGCTCCTGTTGCGCCGGAAATGTATATGGAAATTTCTGACAATTCTGAATTGATCGGAGATGTTGCCACAGCCGAACGGACATTAAGGGAGTTTCTGCGGAAATACCCGGCGAGCCCGCGTACCAGATTGATCCTGGAGCGCCTGGGGGCGATCTGTTATGCAGGAGACAAGCACCAGCAGGTGAAAGAGGCGATGCTCTGGCTCCTTAACAAGGGTGAAAAGGCACAAAGAGCCGAGAGCTACTATCTGCTCGGGCGCTCACTCTGGTCACTGAAGCTTTATCCACAGGCTTCGACCGCTATGGAGCTCTTTGTTGCCGCCGGAGGTCATGACCCGCTGCTTCTTCCGGATGCGTATTTTGTCGCGGCTTCTGCAAGGGAGATTTCAGGCGACAGGAAGGGGGCTCTAAAACTCCTTGACGCGGCTATTAAATTGCCGGATAACAAGCGGAGTGGCGAGTTCATTTACAAAGCGGGTGAAATCAACCTGCGCGCTGGAAATACACAGCATGCAAAGAGACTGTTCGATTATCTTGCCAGCAACGGTAAGGATCCTGACTGGCAAAAACTTGCCCGGCAGGCTCTCGTATCTCTCGGTTCCAAAGCACCTGTTCGCTGAGAATACCCATTTCTGTCAAAAATACGACTTTGTCAAATTGTTGACCAGTGCCACAGTCTGTCTCTGTTGCTACCAGGCTGAAATAAGTTTTTTTGATGTGAGCCTGTCGAACCATGAACGAATACTTTTTCCGGGGACTCGACTTTAATCATATATTGCTTGATTAGGGGTACGTTTTTTGCAGTCTGTGGCTTCCGTTACGCAAGGAGGGTTTTATGAGGATTGAAGGTTTATTCAGCACAACTGTTGAATTGCTCGGAAAGAGCGTAGACATGAGGGTGAAGAATCAGAATCTGATAGCCTCCAATATTGCCAACGTGGAGACCCCGAATTATATCCCGAAGACGCTTCAATTTGAAGACGAGCTGCAGGGAGCTATCAAGGGAGGCGGTCGTGGAGGTGCGGCACCTGTCGTCCCCAATGCTCGTCACATCCCGATTAACGCATCCGGTTCAAAAAATGCCCTCCGCTCTGTTACCGGCAAGGTTGTTGAAACTCCGGCCAGGACTCCCGGCAAGGACGGGAATGCCGTTGAGCTTGAAAACGAGATGGGGAAGATGGCGGAGAACCAGCTCATGTTCAACGCCTCCGTGCAGATGTTGACAAAGAAATTTGAGGGTTTGCGGTCAGCCATCAGAGAGGGGAAATAAATGGATTTTTTCAGTGCTATAAACGTCAGTTCATCGGCGCTTACTGCTGAACGGACCCGCATGAACCTGATTTCCAACAACCTTGCTAACGCCAACGCTACGCGTACCCCCGAAGGCGGCCCATACAAGCGGAAGGATGCCGTTTTTTCCGCAACACCTCTGGAGAACCGTTTTGACCGTGCATTAGACGGAGCGACGGCCAGGCAGCTTCGACAGGTTGAGGTCTCCGAAATAGTCGAAGATCAGAATCCACCCCGACTTTTGTATGATCCGGGTCACCCGGATGCAAATCCCCAGGGGTTTGTTGCCATGCCAAATGTGAATGTACTGGAGGAAATGGCCGACATGATTGGAGCCACAAGGGCATATGAGGCTAATATTACAGCTGTTCAGGCTGCAAAAAGCATGGCTTTAAAGACGCTTGAAATCGGTCGCTAGACAACTGAAACTTTAAAAATAGAGGGTCATTGACATGGAAATTAAAGGTATTGAGAGCGGAATTGGTCTTGCGAAGGCGTTCCCTGAGTTTCAAAAGAGCGGCGCATCTTCAGTGGCCGACGGTGCCGGAAAGTTTTTCAGCGAACTTGTCTCCAAGGTTAACGACATGTCAGTACAGTCCGACAAGTCGATACAGGCGCTTGCAAGCGGGGAGACCAAAAACCTCCACGAAGTTATGATTTCAATGGAAAAGGCCAGTATTTCGTTCCAGTTCATGTCTTCAGTGCGCAACAAGGCACTTGAAGCCTATCAGGAAGTCATGAGAATGCAGGTATAAACCGATTTTCCTCTTCACAACTGACGCTCTTTACCGTCAGGATGTCTGCTGTATCGAACCACACCGAAAGGGACACACACCGAAGCGATGCCAGAGGGATTACGTAGACTTATAGAACCATTTACCCTGCTTTCTCCCGGCAAACAGATGCTTATTGCCGGAGTAGCATTTTTGTCGGCTCTTGCGTTTGGCACTCTTATTTTTCTTGCCAATCGTACAGATTACCGCCCCCTTTTCACTAATCTTACCTCTGAGGATGCAGGTGAAATAGTTAAAAAACTGAAAGAGAGCAAGACCCCCTATAAGATCACCCCGGACGGCAAGGGTCTTCTTGTCCCTTCTGACAAGGTTTATGAACTCCGCATGACTCTGGCATCAGAAGGCATCCCGCAGGGTGGTGGGGTTGGGTTTGAGATTTTCGACAGGAAAAATTTCGGCATGACGGAATTTGTTCAAAAGCTCAATTATCAGCGTGCGCTCCAGGGGGAATTATCCAGGACTATCGCCCAGATAACAGGCGTCGAACAGGCTCGGGTTCATCTTGTAATCCCTGAAAAATCGCTCTTTAAAGATAATGAAAAACCGGCAACAGCATCGATAGTGCTTAAAATGAAGTCAAACAGGGCTCTACGCGAAGCAGAAGTTCAGGGCATTGTGCATCTGGTTTCAGCCTCGATTGAGGGGATGGAACCTGAGCATGTGACGGTGCTGGACAGCCGTGGTAAAATACTCAGCAAAGGGGGTAGCAGCGACCCGACCACCCGTGTGACATCCGCCATGCAGGAAACCCAGCGAGCTTACGAAAAAAATCTTGAGGAGCGTATTCAATCCCTCCTGGATCGCATCGTTGGTGGTGGCAAGTCGGTTGCGCGAGTTACTGCCGCCTTTGATTTCAAACATGTAGAACGTGTTGAAGAAAAATTCGACCCTGAGTCGATCGCTGTCAGGAGTGAGCAGCGTACTGAGGAGAAAGGTTCATCGACCACAAGCGCCGCCGGTGTTCCTGGTGTCCAGACCAACCTTGGGCGTACAAACAGCTCTGCTGCGACATCAGGGGGGGGGTCTAAAAACGATGAGACTCTCAACTACGAGGTGAGCCGCTCAACCGCCAAAATTATTGAACCGGTTGGGGCGTTAAGTAAAATATCCGTTGCTGTGCTGGTTGACGGAAAATACGAAGCTCCGGCTGCCGTAAAAGAGGGGCAGGCCGCCAAGGCAAAATATGTTCCTCGTTCTCCGGATGAACTGCAGAAAATTGAAACTCTCGTCAGAAGTGCTGTCGGATTCAGCGCCGAGCGTGGCGATCAACTGAGTGTGCAGAATATTCCCTTCCAGGATACCGGTGAGTCTGGTGCAGTAGAGACTGCAGCCTGGTGGACGACCCCATTCTTTGCATCGCTTGCTAAGAATCTGATGATAGGGGTCGGCTTTCTTGCGCTGGTTATGTTTGTTATTCGCCCGCTTATCGGCCACCTCAGGGGAAACAGGATCAACCCGGAGGCCACTCTTGAACCGATTGGTACCGATTCAGAACAACTTACCTCTACTGAACGGGCGCACCTTGCCATCCAGTTAGCCGAGCAGCAGAATCTGGTGGAGCAGGCCAAAAATGATCCTTACCAGGTTGCCCAGATACTGCAGAACTGGGTAGCCGAAGATAAGTAAAATCCCTGTATAAAAAAATAAAATCTGCAACTACAGAGGCATTATGACCGGTTCAGAAAAAGCTGCCATACTTCTGCTTTACCTTGGAAATGAAGTGACCTCTAAGGTTTATGAGCATCTTGATGATACTGAGATCAAAAAAATCAGCAGGAGCATGAGCAAGCTGGGGCATGTGCCGCGCAGCACGGTAATGGAAGTGGTCGCAAGCTTTACCGATGTTACAAATCCTGAGTCAGGTATATTCTCCCAGGGGGACGAGTTTGTCTTCAAAATTCTGGAAAAGGCGCTCGGCCCCGCCAAAGCTGCTGCGTTGATGGGAGAGCTGCAGGCCTCCAGTTATGGAGATCTTGTCGATATTCTGGCAAACATGGATCCCAAGAGCGTCGCCAATTTTCTTTCACAGGAACACCCCCAGACCACCGCCGTTGTACTGGCAAAACTCAAATCAAAACAGACCAGCGAAATCATAAGCCTTCTCCCGGCGGAGCTTCAGGCAGAGGTTGTGCTGCGTATTGCCGATGTCGAGCAGGTTTCACCCGAAATACTGAGGGATATTGATGAAGTGATGAAACGTGAGCTACAGTCCATGGGGGGAACGCAGCGCTATAAGGTTGGAGGTGTTGACAAGGTTGTTGAGATGTTCAACCACTTTGAACGGAGCAAAGAGAAGCAGATCCTCGACAAACTCGATGTACTCAGCCCGCCGCTCTCTGAAATTATCCGCAAACATCTGTTTACGTTCGACGATATCGCTGCACTCGACTCTCGAAGCATACAGTCCATCATGCGTGAAGTTTCAAACGATACCTTGACGCTGGCCATGAAAACTTCCTCAGATGAGATCAAGGAAAAGATATTCATGAACATCTCAAGTCGTGCAGCAGACATGATCAAGGATGACCTTGAAGTCATGGGTCCGGTGCGCCTGTCTGACGTGGAAAAGGCGCAGAGCGAGATTATCAAAATTGTACGCAAGATGGAGGAAGATGGTAAAATTGTCCTTGCTGGACGCGGTGGGGAAGATGTCCTCGTCTAGGATTATCAAGTCACAGCAGCAGGAAGTTTCCGACATTTCTGATTTCAGTTTCAGGGAACTTGGTCGCTTGGCTTCGCTCACCCCTCCCGAAAAGCATCTGGCCGCTTTTACCCCGATGGATATAATCAGGGAATCTTCCGGATTTACTCCCGACAAAAGTTGGGAACCCGACGATTTGATTCCGGAGAGTGAATCGCCCCCTGAAGAGCCTGAACCTGTTGAGGTAGGTCCCCCCACCCTTTCTATTACTGAAGAAGATCTTGACCAGAGAATCAAAGATTCATTCAATTCCGGTCTGCAGGAAGGAAAAGAGCTGGCTGAACGCGGATTGGATAATGTTTTTAAAACATTGCGTGCGGCCGGTGAAACAATTCATGATTTGAGGGAGAAGGTGCTGCGTGAGGCGGAGGACGAGCTGATCACCCTTATCATGCTGGTAGCCCGGAAGGTAATAGTTCGTGAGATAGCTGAGGATCGCAGTATACTTGTCGGAGTTGTTCACCACGCAATTGCCGGGTTGTCTGATCGTGAGGAGATAACCGTCCGGATCAACCATGATGATTATCTCCTGGTTACACAAGGTCGGGAAGATCGCATGCGCAACGAGTTATTAAGTGACCGCCTGCAGCTTAAACCGGATCAGACAGTCGCCTCAGGTTTTTGTCAGGTTGATACCGTTATTGGTACCATTGACGCGGGGATGGATGCCCAGATGGAAGAGATTTACCGCCACCTCATCGAACAGCGCTCTGCCTCGTCTGTTGAAGGCAACTGACACAAAAAATGCGCAATGTTCAAGATACGACACTGAACCTCAAAAAATACCGATCAGCAATTACGGAATCAAAGCCTGTCCGGCTTCATGGCAAGGTTACGCAAGTCGTTGGGCTGATAATAGAGGGGTACTGTCCTGACGCCTCAGTCGGGACGATCTGCCAGATAAAGCCGCTGGTTGGCGAGCCTATCCCGGCTGAAGTAGTCGGCTTCCGCAACAATAAAACCCTGCTTATGCCTCTTGGCGAGCTTCGTGGAGTCGGGCTGGACAGCCTGATAACTGTCCGGCGTGACAAGGCGTCCATGCGTGTCGGCCCGAATCTTCTGGGGCGTGTCATCGACGGACTGGGCAATCCTATTGACGATAAGGGGCCGATCGGGGCGAAAGAGGAGTACCCTATATACGCCCTGCCGGTTAACCCGATGTCCCGGCAGCCTATCCGCAAACCTCTGGATCTTGGTATTCGCAGTATTAACGGACTGTTGACCTGCGGTCGTGGACAGCGTGTCGGCATTCTGGCCGGCTCCGGTGTCGGAAAATCAACGCTTCTCGGGATGATTGCCCGCTATACCGAAGCGGACGTAAACGTAATTGCGCTGATTGGTGAACGTGGCCGGGAACTCAGGGAGTTTATTGAAAAGGATCTTCAGGAACAGGGGCTGAAAAAAACTGTTGTTGTTGTTGCCACATCCGATCAGCCGCCGCTGGTCAGAATGCGTGGTGCTTATATTGCGACAACGATAGCGGAATATTTTAAAAACCAGGGTAAGAAAGTCCTCCTTATGATGGACTCGGCCACCCGTTTTGCCATGGCCATGCGCGAGGTTGGTCTTGCCATAGGTGAGCCCCCCACAACCAAAGGGTATACACCATCCGTTTTTGCAGCGTTGCCAAAGCTTCTTGAGCGTACCGGCAATTTTCCGGAAGGGAGCATTACCGGTCTGTATACGGTGCTTGTGGAGGGGGACGACTTTAACGAACCGATATCGGATGCCATGCGGAGTATCCTGGACGGGCACATTGTACTTTCGCGTGATCTGGCCTCCCGCTCGATATATCCACCGATAGATGTTCAGGCGAGTACCAGTAGGGTCATGACCGATGTCGCTTCAAAGGAGCACCTTGAACTTGCTTCAAAGTTTAAGGAGGTTCTAGCGACATACCGCCAGTCGGAAGATCTGATAAATATCGGCGCTTATAAGGCGGGAAGTAATTCCGGTATAGATTATGCTGTTTCACACATTGCCGGAATATATTCTTATTTGAAACAGGCTGTGGATGATCCTGTTACGCTGGACGATTCAGTGCAGGGGCTGAAGTCTTTGTTCGAATAATGAGCAGACATTGGGGCAGGCGGCATGTTTATCCGCCGTGGGAGTAGGCAGTTATGGCCGTCAAAAAGTTTGAACTGGAACAGGTACTCGGCTACCGACGTGATATGGAGAAAATTCGCAAGCTTGAGTTTGCCACTTCAAAGCGGAGTCTTGAACAGGCGAATGATGACTTGCACCGCGAGGAAGAACTGGCTGGCGAATTGTCTGAAGAGTTTCGCTGTCGTCAGCAGGAGCTTGGCAGTATAGATGAAATCAGGATGTATTCAGACTGTTTCAGGCGTAAACGCGAAGATATAAAAAACCGGAAAGAGCTGATTATTCAGCTTGACATGCTGATGAACGAGCGACGCTATCATCTGCTGGAAGCGAGCAAGGACAAAAAGGTGCTTGAAACACTAAAAGATAAAAAAACAGGTGAGTTAAGGCTTTATCTGGAACAGAAAGAACGAAAATTTCTTGATGAGATTTCAGTTCAAAAGAGGGTTGAGTCAGCTTGAATAAGATAAGAGCCATATATCTGACCATGCTGTTAACGTTTGGAGCCCCGATTATCTATTTTGGGCTTGTTCCAGCGGTATCATGCTTTGCTGCCCAGAGTGAGCCGCCGGAAAAACCGGCTTCAACAGTAACAAGGGATTCTTCTTCGGCAACTCAGCAGCCGTTTAATGCGACCCGTGCCGCACGAGAGGAGAAAGCTCTGCAGGATGCCCGTCGGCAGCAGTTGACGGACAGGGAAGCGGCTCTTGCAGCTAAGGAGCAGGAGCTTAAAAAGCTGAGTGACAAGCTCGATGCGCAGGTTAAGGCGTTGGAAGAAAACAGGAAAAAACTTGATGAAAGCCTTACTGTAAAATCAACCGCCCAGAAGAAACAGCAGGATGAAAAGATCGCTAAAATGGTAAAACTCTTTAAAACCATGCGCAGCGAACAGGCTGGCAAGATGATTGACTCGCTGAAAGAAGACGTTGCTCTTTCGCTGTTGAGCAAGATGGACACCAAAACTGTAGCGAAGCTGGCTCCGTTTATCAGCCAGCCACGCGTAGTCAAGTGGGTGTCAGATAACCTGCAGTAACGATGAATATGATTTTATGGACAGCAGCACTGTCCACTCCATAAAAAATTCAGAGAGAAAGGGGGTGAAAAATAATGAATACAGGACAGATGGGTATGATGAAAAGTGTGACTCATCCAGTTACCAACTCCGTGCAGTTTTCAGCGGCGGCACTGCTGGATCAGGATCAGAAGAGCGGCGGTGGTTTTGCCGGTCTGTTGGGAGGCCTGCAAAAGGGAACCGGGCAGAAACCGGATCCGCAAAATGGCAGGAAGACTTTGTCAGGATTTGAAGAACCGGAGCGGAAAGAGACCCCCGCTAAATCAATTCCGCAGAATGCGGAGACAAATGTTGCCAGCCTGATGATTTTACCGGCAGTTCAACAGCAAAACAGAATGAAGGAGGCTGGTACCACGAATAGTAACGTAGTTGACTCGGTACAGAATGTACCTGCCGACAAAGTGCCTGAACAGCCTCAAAAGACGGATACCTCAACTGCCGGAAAAGCCGTGGATGGTGCTGACCATGGGGAAGGACAACCGGCTAACACCTCGGCAGAGTCTGGCGCTTCTCCTGAAGGGGTTCCGACTGCAGAAGAAAATGAGCAGTTGGCCGGGCTGCCTGATGTTTCAGTCTCCGAAGTTCCGGATCTCGAGGTTTCACTCTCCGAGGCTTTAGTGTCAGAGGCGCAGGACGCTTCAAGCTCGGATATGAATCTGCTCGCTCTGCAAGGGCTTCTCGAAGTAGATCCTGATGTCCGAGCTGAAACGGAGGAGTTGCAAAATCAGCAGACGATAGTCAAAGAAATGGCAGTGGAGTTGACCAGCGCGATTATAACATCTGATGCGGCGTTTACATCAGGTGATCTGCTGGATGGCGACACAGATCAATCCTCTTCTGATCAAAAATTCAGCAGTCAGATGATGGCATCACAAGTCCATGGACAGTCGAAAAAGGAGTCTAGTGCGACAACTTCAATGGTCAATGGTGAAAACAGAGTGCGACAGGAAGTTTCGGATCAGGTTTCTCAACAGATCAGAGAACGATTGACTCAACATGAGTTAAAAGCTGGAAATCAGCAGATTAAGCTTACGCTTTCGCCGGAAAACCTGGGTGAGTTGAAAATGAATCTGAATCTTCAGGGACAGAAACTTTCCGTTGAAATCATTACCGAGAACCGGATGGTGCGTGATGCTATACGCCAGAATACTGATGCACTGAAAGAGTCTTTGGCGCGTCAAAACATTACGATGGAGTCATTTGATGTAACCACTGGCGAAAAAGGGGCAGGTTCCGGCAACCGTGGGCAGAATTCAGATGCCTGGCAGGAGCTGGCTAACCGGCAACAACAGCAGCAGTTTTGGACATCGAATCGTGGATTCCAGGTTGCACAGGCCGGACTCCCGCCTGGTCATCTGGCATATCTGAAACAGGATGGTTACTCGATGCTCGACGTTCACTATTAGCGAAAGAGAGGTGATAGAAATGGTAAGTCCAGTAACAGCTACAACCGACACAACCGCATCTGCCGCAGCCATGAAGAAATCCTTGGGGATGAACAAGGACGATTTCATGAAACTGTTTCTAGCCCAACTGCAGTATCAGGATCCCTTGAAGCCGCAGGATCCATCTGCGATGCTGGATCAGCTTTCACAACTGACCATGGTAGAGCAGTCATACAACACCAATACCGCACTGAACAACCTGCTGGCAGCGCAGAATAACGCTTCTAGCCTCTCCTCCGTGTCGTTTATCGGCAAAGATATCAAGGCGACCGGAAACTCAATATCTTTTGATGGGGCATCTTCGGTAAACCTTCAGTTCAATCAGGCAGTGCCGACCGCATCAAACACAATAAGCGTAAAGAATGCGTCCGGAACTGTCGTAAGAACAATAAATGGCGGAGCATCGGCATCTGGTGGTTGTTCTGTAGCATGGGATGGTAAAGATAACAGTGGCGCACTCCTTTCTGCCGGCACCTACAGTTTTTCCGTCAATGGTACAACAGCAGCCGGAACGGCAGTGGCCGGAACGCCCTACGTATCGGGGAAAGTAAGCGGAATATCTTTTTCAAGCGGAACACCCCAACTGAAAATCGGTTCCATCACCATACCGATTTCTGACGTTGTCAGCGTCACGGGGGTATAAAAACCATGGTAGATCAGATACTTTTTCCAAATCCGGTTCAACCGGCAAGGACAGAACGTCCGCAACAGCAGAAAACTGCAACCGGCCAGGTTTTAGACTCGCCATTTTCGCGGGTGCTGGATGCGAAACTTCCCACTCAGGGGGTCAAGTTTTCGCAGCACGCCCAGGATCGCCTCCGGGCACGCAATATAACATTTTCGGCTAATGACATTGCTAATCTTGAAGGTGCCGTCAACAGTGTGGCTCAAAAAGGGGGGAAGGAATCGCTTGTCATGATGGGAGATGCAGCACTCGTGGTAAGTGTAACAAATCGAACAGTGGTCACCGCAATGGACAGGTCGCAGATGAAAGGCAATATTTTCACCAATATCGATTCAGCAGTAGTTATCTGAGTACAATAAAAGGGCTGGCCCTCCGTGAGGAAGCCCAGGGATGCCGACCGACAGACGCACCCCTAACAACCCACAAACAAATTATAAAGGAGGCAACAAAATGAGCCTTACAGCGGCTTTATTCAGCGGTGTCAGCGGTCTTAAGAGCAACGCGGAAAGCATAAATGTAATCGGCAACAACCTTGCCAATGTAAATACAGTCGGGTTTAAAAGCGGTCGCATGCTTTTTTCAGACCTTTTCTCTATGAATGTTAGCAAAGACTCACAGGTTGGTCGTGGAACCCAGATTCAGAAAGTGGACAACATTTTCGGGCAGGGGACGTTTGAAACTACTGAGCTTGCTTCGGATCTTGCTCTGCAGGGGAATAGTTTCTTTGCGTTGGGTAAACCGGGTGGAGACAAAGTTGTGGAGTCTCAGGCTAAGGCTTTTCTGACGAGAGCGGGTGCCTTCCGTGTGGATGACACATGTCATCTTGTTAATCCGGATGGTTATCAGGTGCTTGATACAGCGGGTGCGCCCATTCAGTTCAAAGAGCCTGCAGCAAAACCGGTTGCCGGCGATTTTGGCAAGATAACAAAAATCGACAGCGATGGTGCAATCACTTACCTTGATGCGCTTGGAACCACCTATTATTACAACGCTGCCGGCGCGATCGGAACCACTACACTTAAGGATGGGAATGCCAGAATCGCAGTTATTAATCCACCAAATCCAAATGGACTTGATAAAATCGGTGGAACGCTTTTCACAGCAGGCGCTAAATCGGGTGTGCCTACTGACGCTTTTGCAGCCGATGCAAATAAAGCCAATGGCACATCTGAGAGGATCTACTCCAACTCTCTGGAACAGAGTAACGTCGATATGGCGAGCCAGTTCGTTAATATGATCCAGACACAACGGGCATATTCGGCTAACTCAAAAACTATCACCACATCTGATGAAATGACACAGGAAGCGATAAACCTCAAACGGTAAAAGATTTTGTCGTTATTTATCGGGGGGCGGGTGCAGAACTCCCCCCCTTTATTTTGGCTGATTTATTGCAAAACCAGCGAGATTTGATCTTGTAACGTGCCATAAGTCAAAAAAGTGCCACATATTCCTATTTGGCAGTTGCAAAAAAAACGGTTTCGATTTAATTATAGGCGCTCTTGAAAGAATTTGGATTTATACCGTAGTATTGGAGGAAATCAATGGCTAAAGAAGAACCGGCACAGACTGAGGTAGAAGCAGGCGGCAACAAAAAGTTGATAATAATTATCGCTGCTGCGGTAGGAGTAGCGATAATCCTGGGGTTTGCACTGTACATGGGACTTGGCAAGGGGAACAAAAAGGGGGCGAAAGAGGGTGAAACTCCACCTGCTGCCGCTGCCGGTGCTGCTGCGACCCATGGAGGCGCGACTGCGGCAGGTGGCGCTTCATCGAACATTTTTCAACTGGAACCGTTTGTCGTTAATATTTATGACGGTCAGGAACTGCGTTATCTGAAGGTCAAGATTGAGCTTGATATGGTTGCGCCAACGGTCAAGCCTGAGATTGAAGCAAGGCTGGCACCGATTCGTGATGCCGTACTGGTTCTCTTAAGTGCCAAGACGCTTCAGGAAATTCAGGATGTACAGGGTAAAAACGCGCTTAAGGAAGAAATTCTGACGGCAATAAACAGGCATATACCTCCGGGCAAGCTTGCCAAGGTCTACTTCACTGATTTTGTTGTCCAATAGGCATCGACGTGGCCGCGATGGAAAAGATCCTTACCAAGGCAGAGATTGAGTCGCTGCTGAATGCCGTTTTTGACGGTCGTATCGAGCCTGAGAAAGAGCTCTCCAAGGCAGAGGGGAGTGCTGTGCCCTTTGATCTGTTCAATTCGGATGCCACCAAAGGGTCTATTCCCAATCTTGACATAGTTTACGACAGTTTTATCCGCTACAGCCGTGTCAACCTCTCTAACCGTCTGCGCAAGATGGTCGATATCAAAAAACTTGGGGCGCGCTCTTACAAATTTGACGATTATCTCCAGACATTGCCAACTCCGGTCTGCGTGGCAATTTTCAAGATGGATCCGCTCAAGGGGGCTGCGCTGATATCTTTTGACAGTATCCTTGTGATGTCGCTGGTTGACACTCTTCTCGGCGGGAACGGGGTGGTAAAAGTTCCGGCAGCCGGTCGCATGTTCACCGCCATTGAGCTGCGCCTGATGGAAAAGGTTGTCGGCGATATTTTACAGGATATGGAGAAGGCGTGGGCTCCGCTTCAACAGACCCATATGACGCTGTTGCGCATGGAGACGAGTCCCCGTCTGATTAGTATAGTTCCTCCTGAATATCAGATTCTGACCATGACACTTAAGTTGCAGATTGAGGATGTCTCCGGAAATATACAGTTTGCTGTCCCATATATGACGTTTGATCCGATCAAGGACAAGCTCAAAGCCGGGGTGCAGTTAGACCTTATGGCGGTAGATCCGCAATGGTCGTATCGCCTCTCTTCTGAGCTTCTTGAAGCCCCTATGGAGGCGACGGTTGAAATGGGAAACGCCTCCATCTCGCTGCGTGAGCTGCTTGATCTGACAGTGGGAGATACGATAATGCTTGACAAGGTTTCTTCAGACGACATGCTTATTAAAATTGAAGGGGTGCCGAAGTATTTTGGTATTCCTGGCATCAGACATGGCAACAAAGCGATTCAGATCAGCAAGATTTGCAGCAATAGGGGGCGGTAGTGAGTGACAAGCCGGAAGCTAATGAGAGTGGACTGGACAAGAAGAACCTCGATTTTATTCTTGATATTCCCCTGCAGGTAACTGTCGAACTGGGAAGAACCAAGCTGCTGGTTAAGGACGTTCTGCAGCTTAATCAAGGGTCGGTTGTTGAATTGACCAAACTGGCTGGCGAGCCGCTTGACATATTTGTCAATTCCAAGTTGGTGGCTCGTGGTGAAGCTGTGGTAGTTAACGAAAAATTTGGCGTTCGCCTCGTGGATATCGTCAGTCCCAATGAGCGGGTGGAGAAAATTTTGTGAAGCATGCGGTCTCCGCACTTCTCCTCTTTCTCCCTTCCATAGTTTTTGCCGGAGATGGCGCTGTTAAGGAGTACAGTTTTCTTACCAGCTTTCTCCAGATGATCGCCGCGCTGGCGGTTGTAGTCGGTTTGATCCTTGTTACCTGGCATTTTTCTACTAAACTGATGCGCGGTGTGCCGGTCGCACAACATCTTGCGGCAAAGCACATCCGTCTGCTGGAAACACGCTACCTGGGCCCCAAAAGGGCTCTTTTGCTGATTGAAGTAGGTGGCGAATACCTGCTGTTATCAAGCTGTGACAATAATGTAAGCCTTATAAAACAGATCAACATGCTGGAAGATATAGAAGTTGTTGAGGAAAAAACGGGGGTGAGCGGTTTTGCCGCTATGCTTGCCCGTCTGAGACAGACCGCATGATAACGAGGCACTTCACAAAACGCAGTCTCATGCTCGGAGCGGTCGCTTTCGCCTCTCTTCTGCTTTTCGGTGCTGTCGTTTATGCCGAACAGATGCCGTTTCCATCACTCAATATCGGCGTCGGAACCGCCACCAAACCTAATGACGTGGCTGTCACGATTCAGATATTCCTGCTGCTGACAATCCTTTCACTGGCACCGGGTCTTTTGATCATGACCACTTCATTCACCCGGATTTCGGTGGTACTCTCTTTTCTCCGCACCGCGATGGGTACTCAGGCCGCCCCCTCCAATCAGATCATTCTCGCACTCTCGATGTTTCTTACTTTCTTCATCATGTCCCCGGTCTGGCAGCAGATAGATAAAGATGCCTATCAACCCTGGAAGGCGCAGCAGATAAGCCAGGAGCAGGCGATGGAGCGTGCTGTGAAACCGGTGCGAAAATTCATGCTCTCGCAGACACGTGAAAAGGATCTGGCTCTGTTTGTAAGCCTCTCCAAGCTGCAGAGGCCAAAAAATGCTGAAGAAATTCCAACTCTTACCATTATTCCGGCCTTCATGATATCGGAGCTGCGCACAGCATTCCAGATCGGTTTTCTTATCTATATCCCCTTTATTGTGGTGGATATGGTGGTGGCGTCGGTTCTGATGTCTATGGGTATGATGATGCTCCCCCCGGTCATGATTTCACTCCCGTTCAAGATACTGCTGTTTGTTCTTGTTGATGGCTGGGGGCTGGTAATCGGATCGCTGGTTAAAAGCTTTGGATAACCCCTTTACCTTTACCTCTACCTTTGCCTTTACCTGAGGTTCCCAATGACCCCCGAACTAGTCGTACAACTTGCCCGTCGAAGTTTTGAAGCTGCTCTGCTACTCTCTGCTCCGCTTCTGCTTGCCAGCCTCATAGTTGGTCTTCTGGTCAGTATTTTCCAGGCTGTCACCTCCATTAACGAGGCGACTCTGGCATTTGCTCCCAAGATCGTTGCCGTCATGATCGCAATGGTTATCTTCTTCCCCTGGATGATGAGCTATATGGGGGACTTTACAAGAGAAATATATTCCTTCATCGCAACAATGAGGCGCTAGCCTCATGTTCCCGCTGCTCCCGTTCCCCACTCCACGCGAGGTCATATTTTTTATGCTTGTACTAAGCCGCGTGGCCGGTATTTTTGCCGCCCTGCCGGTTTTCGGCGGCCACAGTCTGCCGTTGCGCATCAAAGCGATTACAGTTTTCATGATCACTTTAGTCTGCTTTCCGGTGCTATCGATTTCTCCCCCGCAGGTGCCATCGGATGTTTTCGCGCTCGCCCTCCTCGCTTTAAGCGAACTTATGGTCGGGCTTACTCTCTCATTTATCACACAGATCATCTTTGCGGCGGTTGAATTCAGCGGTCAGATCGTTGGGATGCAGATGGGGTTGACCATCGCTTCTATCATAGATCCTACACGTGGTACCCAGACGCAGATCATGTCGGTAGTCCAGACACTGTTTGCCACCCTGCTGTTTCTGTCGCTCAACATACATCACGCTTTTATCAGCACCATTATCGACAGTTTCAAAATCATCCCGCTCGGCGGCTGGCGTATCAGCGGAGAGCTGGTGAATTTTTTTATCATTCGCACATCGGATATATTTATAATCGGTATCCGCCTGGCGGCTCCGGTCATGGTAGCCCTGCTCCTGACATCTGTTGCCCTTGGCATAATGGCTCGCGCTTTTCCGCAGATGAACGTATTTATGATGAGTCTGCCTCTCAATATCGGGCTTGGTCTGATCATAATGGGTGCAACCATCACCATTTTTTTCCATGTTCTTGAGGTTTCATTCGGGCACTTGAAAGGCCAGATCGACACACTTTACAAGCTTATGGCAAGGGGGGGATGACCTACGGCGGAAGATTCCGACAAACACTCCAAAACTGAACAGCCGACCAGCAAAAGGCTCGATAAGGCGCGTGAAGAGAACCAGCCGCCGATGAGTCAGATGCTGACATCCTCGATTACTCTGTTCACCGGCATAGTCAGCCTCTACATTTTCGGCAGTTTCATGATGGACGGGCTCAAACAGAGTGCCGTCAAAATATTGTCCACTATGGGGAACTTCCAGGTAACCGAGGCCAATCTGTACGTACTGCTGCTCAAGCTGTTCGGCACAGTGGTACTGCTGCTTGCTCCGCTGATAATAACAATTATAGCCACCGCTGTAATGTCAAGCATGGTGCAGGATAACGGTAAATTTGAGTTTAGGCCGTCTCGACTGAAATTTGACATCGGTAAAATCAATCCACTTAACGGCTTCGGGCGGCTCTTTAACAAGGATTCACTGTTTGAGATGGCGAAATCTCTTCTCAAGCTGCTTGTGGTAGCCTGGATCGCCTACCGGGTGATACAGGATGAGATGCAGAACATCACATTCCTGTCGGAAGCGGATATCAAGACAATTTTTGACTTCATTGGACACATTTCATTCAAGATCGTCACACACACATGCGGTATAATGATTGTTTTAGGGGTCATAGACATGCTGTACGTCAAGTGGCGATACATTGAAAATCTGAAGATGACCAAGCAGGAGGTCAAGGATGAAAACAAGGATTCAGAAGGTAACCCGGAGATAAAGAGCAAAATCAGGAAGCTGCAGTTTCAGGCGGCTCGTCGCCGGATGGTAAAAATAATTCCACTGGCTGACGTGGTCATCACCAACCCGACCCACTATGCTGTTGCCTTGAAGTATGACCGGCAGAAAATGGCGGCGCCTGTGGTTCTGGCCAAAGGCGCAGACATCATGGCCGAGGCGATCAAGAAGATTGCCAGAGAGCATCAGGTCACGCTGGTGGAGAATCGTTTCCTGGCTCGCGAGCTCTTCGATCAGGTCAAGGAGGATGAACCGATACCGGAGGCGCTCTATGCAGCCGTCGCCGAGGTGTTGGCATATGTTTATAAATTGAAGGGGAAGATGTAGACAGGAATTCAGCTATGCTCCATCGCCTTATAAAACAGAAAAAGCTGTTGTGGTTTGCAGCAGAGGATTGTCCCGTTCTCGCTGTGATTGATTATATCAGGCAACGAGGCGAACTGCGCGATGCCCAGATCGAGGCGATAGAAACCTGGCTGTTTCTCAAAATCGCCGGGAAGAACAAGCCGTTATGGCAGCTCTTTTCGGAAGGTTTTTTCAACACCAGGCTCGACTTTGCCTCACTCAGGGTCAGTCAGAAGGCTCGTGCGGCATTGCAGGAAAAACCTGCATTGCAGGGGCTGTTTGAATTTGCCCGTCAGAAAAACGGTGGATCGAAAAGCCTGTTGCCTGATTTGGAAGAGTACATAATTGAAAACCCGGCCGATGCAGACGCAGAAACTGTATTCAAACGCATATATTATGACGTTGACTATACCGATTACCTGTTCAGTCTGCCGATGGGAGCCGGTAAAACCTTCCTTATGGCGGCATTCATCTATCTTGACCTTTACTTTGCCGCTCTTGAGCCGGATAATCCGATTTTTGCAAGGAATTTCATCATTTTGGTGCCATCCGGTCTTAAGTCATCCATAGTTCCGAGCCTCAAAACGATTGAAAAATTTGACCCTTCCTGGGTGATTCCGGAACCGGCGGCATCGAACCTTAAAAAGCAGATTTCTTTTGAGGTGCTCGATCAACCGAAATCGGCTAAAAAAAGTAACCGCGCCCGGAATCCGAATGCCCAGAAGGTTGCCCGTCATCAGCCGTTTGAATATCTCTCCGGCCTTATAATGGTTGTGAATGCAGAAAAGGTAATTCTTGACCGTTTGGACTTGAGCGATCAGATGAAACTGATCGAGCATACTGAAGACGAGAAAGACCGACAGGCGAATGAACTGCGCAACCTTATCGGCAAAATACCTAATCTGTCCATCCATATTGACGAAGTTCACCACGCTGCAACCGACGATATCAAGCTGCGACAGGTGGTGAATGGATGGAGTAAAAACGGCTCCATCAATTCTGTGATCGGGTATTCGGGGACACCGTATCTGGCAAAAGCGGACAGCATTCCAATCGGAACAGCTCTGACCCTCAGGTTTTCACAGATGACCAATACGGTTCACTACTACCCGCTTGTTCAGGCTATCCAGGCATTCCTGAAAAAACCCCGGGTTGAGGTTGCCGCCAATCTTGAGCCTCTGGCAATTATCGAACGGGGCGTCCGGGACTTCCATGCAGCCTACTGGGACACTCAATACGGTAACGGCGCCTGTGCCAAGCTTGCCATATACTGCGGCAACATTCCCCGATTGGAAGAGGAAGTGCAGCCGCTTGTTGCGAAACTTATTCAGGAGCTGGGGGGGAACCCGACAGCCGATATTCTTAAATACCATCGTGGAAACAAGGAGTACAAACTCCAGAAAGAGAATGAACTTGCTTTCAACTCCCTTGATCTGCCGATGTCGCGTGTCCGCATTATCCTGCTGGTGCAGATAGGCAAGGAGGGGTGGGATTGTCGCTCGCTTGCTGGTGTTATTCTGGCTCAGAAGGGGGACAGCCCCAACAATATGGTGCTTCAGACATCTTGCCGCTGCCTGCGTCAGGTGGATAAGGGTGGAGAGGAATCTGCTGTTATCTGGTTGAACGACTTCAATGCCAAAACATTAAATGACCAGTTGAAAGAGGAGCAACAGACCAGCATCGCCGAAATCAACAATCTGGGCAAAGCCGGAGCCACCGCTCTGGTTGAACGCTTTCCCCGCGTTGAACAGTTGAAATTACCGACGGTCGAATTTCGCCAGCTCAGAGTTGAGTATGAAGATGTGACTGTAGAAGATGATTCACGCACTGCGGCAAAACTGACTGCAGCCAGCGGAGATAAATCACTCTATAACCCTGCCGTCATCACCAGACGAGGTCTGAATGCGGATGATCCAGGCACAAAAACTTTTATCGAATCAATCGGGCGAGAATCGGCAAACTTCCGCCAATGGCTTGGGCTTATCGTCAAGGAGAGTTTCAATACCCTGGCAACTGCTGATTTAATGGCATATCAAACGGCTTTGCAGGTAATTTTCAGACTGGTTACATTTCAAGAAGACGGCGTACTGCTATTCAACGAACTATACGATCAGTCGTCTGTTCGCGCCGCAGTCCGCCTCGCCTTTCATAGAAAACGGGAGCTATTGCAGACCTCGTAAACATTTGGATTTTTAAGTTTGTAACTATCTGCAATTAAACAGATTACATATAAATTGGACAATTACATAGCAACATAACAACACGATATAACAGCATTCACATAGATGAAACCCATTAAAGCTTGAACCGCAAAGACGCAAAGGACGCAAAGAAAGGCAAAGGCAATTTCACACGGATCAAATCTGATAAATCCGGATAAAGGCGG
>Ga0194060_10000576_pt1 | contig 26755 bp, 27 predicted proteins | sample SepL225m_MetaG_FD_163427 | JGI IMG/M metagenome (GOLD analysis project Ga0194060, IMG submission 163427) | Anoxic zone freshwater microbial communities from boreal shield lake in IISD Experimental Lakes Area, Ontario, Canada - Sep2016-L222-5m | ecosystem: Environmental > Aquatic > Freshwater >... | reverse complement strand
GTCTTAACCCATTGGGTAGTACCACGACCCGGCCATGGATATTGCGATTAGCCAGCTCACTGCCCCACACGTGGTTCCAGTTCTGTTCGGTATCGGTGTCGTGGTTGCCGTGAATGAAATGCAGTTTTTGCACATCGATGGCGGCGAGTTCCAGATGCAGCGGCCGCTGCGGCTCCAGATCCCCCAGCAGAATCACGGCCATGGGTTTCAGTCGTGCCACCGCCTGCGCGATGTGTCGGAACTTGCCATGAGGATCACCGCAGAACAGGATCGATTCGTTGTTCATGGTTGCGCCTTTCATTTGAGTGCCTTCATTTTTTGAAAGTAGTGCTCGCGTTTCGCAATGACATCGGCGCTCCAGCCTTTGCGACCCGGATTCTTGCCTCCCATCGCCTCTTGCCAGTAGTCAAAGGCCGCCTCAGCTTCCAGTTGCTTGCGCACCAGAAATGGATACAACAGGGTGATCAAGCGCAAGGCGCTCTTGCCGGTCAAGTTCAGGGTGTAAACCTGCCGCGTCAGTCCGGGTCGGGGTTTCACCTTGCCGAGGGTCTGGGTGATTTCCGCACTCAGACGAAAACTCTCCAACGTCAGCCAATGGTTTTGCGTGATGCAAAAGCCCAGGCGATACGAGGTTTTGCGCCGGAGGTTCCTGTAACGCTGTTTGAAGATGGAAATGCAACCCTCGCCATCGGCAAAGCCGGCCGCCCATTCGACGCTGCATTTGACTGGCTGGTTGGTTGCTGAGTTCAGCATGTCGCCCCCAGGAACACCAGCCTGAGGCTCCAGCGCGAAAGAAGTATCCAGTTTGTCGTCACTCATTTTTTATCTCCCATGTCAGTGCAAAAATCTTTAGCAGGACGGTCGAATGCCCACGAACATTTCAAGGCCTGATGGACGCATTGCTTTAAAGTTGGCGTGATGCCGGGCGGCGCCAGCCATTCGGTCCAGTCGCACGGACTCAATTGCAGCCGCACCGACGCCACCAGTGCCGGGTCAAACAGCGCGACGGCGGTGAGCGCGTGTTCTATCAAGCGCTGCGTTTTGGGATGCGGCAGCAAGCCCGATCCCACACGCAGCCGGTCGAGCCGAAACTGTTCATCGAACACTTTGCCCAGATCAAACAGCAAACACACCAGCGCCGCTATGCCGCGCTCACACAAACTGAACTGTTGCTGGCAATAGGCCTGTTCGGCCGCTTCCACGCAGTAGTCAAACAAGCCTCCGGGATAGCAATGGTGATCAGCCGCCCCCAGACCCGTGAAGAAGCGCCGCTGCACCCGCTCATCGAGCATGAGCGACAGAAAGATTGCTTGCAAAGCGGGTTCCAGTTGCGACAGCAACACCCGTAACCGGTGCATATGGGCCAGTCGGAAATGCGCTGCAGTGGGCAACCAGACGGTGCCGGGACTGTGGGGCGCCATGAAGACCGGCTTGAAGCTAAGCATGCAAGCACCCGCGTCTTGCAGATCTGGCGAACTCAATGCACGCCGGCGCAGCAACAGTTTGGCCCTGACCCAGTTGCCGTTGAGAAGCTTCAGCGAGTCGTTGTCAGGCTGCGTAAACACTGCCAGGCGCCCCAGGGAGTGGCGCAAAGTGCAGCTTATCCGCCCGGCCAAGTCCAGCTGCAAGTTCTCCACACAAGCCAGAACGCTCACCAGCGAGTTGTAACGACACAGGTCCCGCAGGTCGATGCCTGATCCGGATGGGCGCTCAGTCACAGGCACAGTCGGACCGGGCTGGGGTGGTGACTGATTTCTTGTCAAGACAGCTGGAACAGGCATGAACGGATCTCCTTGTCAGGTTTGAATACCATAGGAGATCAATTTAAATCTGATTTATTTATTTTAATCTCTTACAGATCAAGTGTAGCGTATCCAGTGCATGTTGTCAAGTCAATTTGGCTTTTAAAAGATCATGATGACTATTTGAGAACTATTTTGCCCTGATATCGGATACACTGGAGGTATAGGAGTCGACTCTGTTTTGTGGCGCCCGGTCGGACTCGCATTGGAATGCTGGTATGAAGAGGTCGTTAAAGAAGATCAATTTATAATTGAAACGATTATTATGACCTTCTATAGATCATTTTTTGACTAGGGGTAAGGCGCCGGCAAAGCCAATGAATCCGACAGACGTTATTTTTTGAGGACCAAGACCATGATCAGTTGCAACTTCGCACGCCTTTTGGGAGACCGCAAGCTCAAGATCAGTGATGTCGCCCGGGACACCGGAATTAACCGCGGGACACTCACCCGGCTGTACTACGAGACCGCTGAACGGGTCGAGCTGGAGGTGCTGGACCAGTTGTGTGACTACTTTGGTATTGACCTGCCCGCTTTGCTGGTGCGACTACCGGGCAAAGCGGTGATAACCCCGGCGGCAGATTAAGTCCTGGCGACACCGGGTCAGTCCAAATCCCGGGCACAAACAAGCCGCCCTAAAGTACGAAAGGTACACCAGAGGTACTATTTGTATTTTAGGAATTTCATCATCCGGGATTCTTGCAGGTCGATCCCGGCCTTCGAGGGGTCCAGCAGGGTTCGAATTACCCTTTAGCCTGGCTATCGGGGCTTGCTTGAACGGGGCCGAACGACTTGAGTGGGCGCTTTGGCGCTCTGTAGCGCGGTTTTGGGCGCTTTAGCCTGGGCCTTACCCCACAAATTCAGCGCATCGGCGGCGTACGACGTCCTGGGAAGCCTGTTTTGCTCACTTTGGGCCAAACTGCGCTCAATTTGGTCAATCCCTGGCAGGCCGGCCGGTGACAGACGTCCCAGTCTTTCTTCGATGCTGCCCGCAAAAGGGCTCTGCCTTAGCACGTCAATGCCAATGGATTGATCCCATTCTCGCCAGGCTTCATCATTGGGCTGGCGCTGTGCCGCGTTTTCGGCAGCGAGGAATGCTGATGCGGCTTGCAGATAGGCGGTGTCATCGGATTCGCGGATGCTTTGCTTTGTCGAATCCGCCACCCACTGCAAGCGCTGCGCCAGCGCTTTGGCGTGCAATTCATGCGCCCGATGCCGCCTTAATTGACGCTGACTGCTGGCAGGTTCGATCGCGATGGCGGTGTCGGGCTGCGCCGCTTCGACGCCCGTTTGGCCCTGCCGCGCAACTCGTCGCAATCGAGCAACTGGTTCTCGTGACCGGGTTGCCAGACCATAGAGTTCATTTCCCGGCAAAAGGCATACAACTTGATCGTGCCTGAGAAGTTGATGGAATGCCACAGCGCTGCCGGACAGTTTGTGCAAACGGTCCAGGGTCTGTGCTCGCTGGCGGTTTCGGCGACGACGGGTCGCACTGGCAGGGCTTGCAGCCATAGGGGTGTAGCTTGATCGGTAGTAGCCATAATCTCTGTCCTTGGGTTCGTTAATAAGCGGTTTGCTATAGGTTGTTTGGGGGATGGCGGGGACCCGACGAGCCAGGCCAAAGAGGCTGGTTCTCGCTTGCAGCAGTGGCAAATCGCTGTGAACGTCGCCAAATTCCAGACTCAGGGCCGGACCGCTGTAGGCAGTGCCCAGCTTGCTGCCACGAATGCGCAGGACATCCGATGCGCTAACGTATTCGAAGGCGATACCAGTGACTGTTGCCGCCGGCACTGCGCCGTGTTTGCTTTGCTGGCTTGGAAGTTTGTGATCATGCGACTTTGACAGCCTGAACTGGACGTTGACGCCACTGGCCTCGGCCACTTGCAAGAAGGCCGCCATGCCAGCGCGCCGACCTGCTTTTCTGGCCTTGTTCAGGATGGCCAGCATCGCCGTGCGTGGCAGCAATTCGCAGGTGCCGCGTTCTTTCTGCAAACGTTTGTGGCGCTCCAGTTCATTCTTGTGAGGCCTGCGGGTCGCGGGTCGCTTGATGCGTTGCTTGGTTAGGCCGGTGACCGCATCAAGGATGCATTCGTAATCCGGGCCTTTGGTTTGTCGCAGCCCATACTTGATTTCGAGCTTCTGAATGACGACCGTGGAGATGAGGTTTTCTTGTCGGCCCAACCAAATCTTGCCGTCCAGGCCGATGCGGCTGGCAACGATGTGAATGTGGGTCAAACCATGCCTGACGACCAGGTACTGATGGTTGGCAACATCAAAACCCATTATGGCCATGTAGTCATGGGCAATGACGCCGAACTTGGCTGGCGCTACCAATTCACCAGCGGGCAGGCGCAGCGACTGGTGCCAGACTGGTTTGGCAACGCCGGGGCGCAGCGCCTTGGCTAGTCTGAATTCACGCGTCAAGCCTTTGGCGTCTCTTGACATCATGAGCTCACTGGCGCACAGGAACTTGCCTCTTGCGTTCGCAAACGCATACTGCACGGCCTTGCGAAATGCGCAGCCTCGGGAGATTTTTTGCATGCCCTTCATGGGTCAGTCAGTCAGGATGCCAGCTTCTTGCGAGTCATCGAAGCTTTGATCGGGCTGAAACCGAATGTCAATCAAGGCCTGGCTCAGGTCAAGTAGATCCGTCAGGATCGCGGCCAACATGTCGCAGTCGGCCGGATCGAGCAATGAATTGTCCAGGCTGGCGGCAATCTGGTTGACGCTATTGCCCACACGCATGATTTCGGCGTAGTCCTGGCGATTGATCTGCGGCACCCACAGGTGCCGGGGCCGACCCAGTGAGCACTGGCGCAGGTACTCGCTGGCGCTTTTGAGTCCCTTTCTGTCGTCCTTGCTGCCGCGCATGATCAGTGCAGCCAGGCCGGGGTGGCGCAGTTGGCGTTCAAGTCTGCCGAGCTCGAGCTGGTTGAAACCTACGCCGATCCGGTAGGACCGGCGCAGGTGATCCGGCAGCGGCTGGGGTCCATGGGCGCTCATCAGCTTGCTCCCTGCCCGCTCAACCTTGCTGCTCTCCGCGGCTGCAGCGGTGGGGTTGAGGTCGGCGCTGATGGGGTCCAGGACCCAACCTCAGTCAGTGTGGTTAGCCCTTGCTTGGCTGTGACGACTTCTTCAGAGCATTTCGATGCTGCGCGACCGGTGTTGCGTTGCTGATTGGGTGCCGACTGGGTGCCGACTGTAACGGTAGCTGCGACATTGGTCACCCAATCGTACGCTCTGGGAGCCAAGATTAGGGCACCACACCAAGCATACACTTCACTGGCCACCCATCCAACGGCCCTACGTGGTTTACCTGGACTAACTGTGATATGCACTTGTGACGGGAATGTGCCTTCTTTGACTATCGCATACATGGTGGAGCGTGACAATGAAGTCACCTTCAGCACGTCATGGCAGCGCAGAAAAACGGCCTGCTGAGTTTGATTTGTGTGGGTTAGTGCCATCATGTGCTTTCGGGGATCGGCAACGTGCCGTGTGCCCTTAGGAGATATCACATGTTGTCAAATCTGGCAAAAATATTCCCCGGATAACTCCTTCATTCCATCTAAATTAGTCTTGTAAAGCCTTGTTCTATAAAGGCTTCTTGAGTTTTAGATCAAGGGATATTAACTAACTTCGATTTCTGTAGGATCTTGTTGATCTGGTTAATTTTGAGCTGGGGCGAGCTCCCTTAGTTAGACCGTCGGCACGCAAAATCGTCGCCATGTCTTTTGCCAGCGACTCGGAAATCGTACAACCCACCGCCAGGGCGCAGGTGGTGCGCAAATAGCTCACGATGTCGACATTCAACGGGGCGCTTGCGATGCTCCTGTCGTAGTCGGCTTGCCATTTCCAGGCTGCCATTTTTAGTGCTTGCAGATACCTGGTTTGAAATGGGGGCCATTCGCTTCGGCCCGGGTTACGATCTTGGGATGATTTGATGCGCACCGAGGGTCCAAAACAGTAGATGGATCGGATGCCGACGGCCTTTAGCCAACGGTGCATCTCAGTGCTGGAAAACGTCTGGCTTTCAAAAGCGGCGTTGCCGTTGGCAAGCCAAACCTCTACTGGCATGTCCTGTATGTTCGGTCCATAGAGCAAACCATTGGAGGCATCCTGAATCTGTTGCGGTTTGCGCGGCAATTGCATGGCGGAACTCTGTAGCGCCTTCGGATCAATTACGCAAGGTTGTTCAGGCTCACTATGGGGCTCGACTCCCTCCTTGATCTGTTGCCGACAGCTTGGCTTGACGATCAATTTTGCGTAAAGTGTTTCGGCTGAAGGCAGTAGCTTGAGATAGTCATCCTCCGAGGGGTTCGTTTGACTGTCGACCTGGCCGTCTTTATCAAACCAATCAAAATAGTGGTTGATGGCCGAAATATAGGCTTCCTTCAATTGACCAAGCATCTCGCGGATTTCTCGAGTTTCGGCTTTTGGTTTAGCTGGATCAAGGCCAAGGATTAAGCAGGAGGCTTCGGCACCAGTGAATTGGTCGGCAAAATTCCAGTGATCGAGATCTGCCATTTTTTGCGTCCGGGATAGTTTGAAATCAGATGACCTGAGCGAAGGCGTCATTGTCTCGCAGGCCGACCAGCAATTTATTGCGCTCGCTGTGCCGGTAGCGAGTTCAGCGCATCGCGCGCGCATTGCAAGAGATGCCTCGGTGGCAAATGTCGAGTTTAGGATGCGATGGTGTCAGCACCGGTAACAAAACAGCTGAGTCAATGCGGCGGCCAAGGTAATTGTCGTCAACCAATACACAAACAAGCCAAAATCTTCAGCAATGCCAGATCGAATTTGAAGAACAAAAGCAATCGCAAATATTCTGGCAATTTTCTGGCAACGGAGCCACAAACAAAAAAGCATGCTCTCAATTAAGTAGCATGCTATTCAGTATCTATGGGGCTTAGTTGGTGGGATGTGCGGGGGTCGAACCCACGACAAACGGATTAAAAGTCCGCTGCTCTACCAACTGAGCTAACATCCCGACAGGTCTTCGTCAGGTAATTTTCATTGCAAAACGAAGCTTTGAATTGTAGCGTTGTTTTCATGGTTTTTGACTCTGACTGGCAATTTGATCGACAAGCCATCCTGCGGCACATTGCCCGAATGTGGCAGTGACGCTGACCACTGAACCGTAGCCATGGCAATTGAGGGTTCCGTCACCCTCGACTACGCAAGACGGATCAGGCGCTTTCACGGGCTCGCGGCTGAAGACGCAAGCAACCCCGATTTTTTTTCCCTCACGCGCGGCGCCGTGTTCTTTGCGCAAGCTATAGCGAACCGACGCAAGCAAGGGGTCATGTGTCGCATGGGCCAGATCATCGATATCCACCAGATGCGCATGGCGCTTGCCACCGGCCGCGCCAACTGTAATGAAGGTCACGTCAGGATTGCTGCACGCCCAGGCCGCCATCGCAGTCTTGGCCTTAACCTGATCACAAGCATCGATGACTGCGCTGACCCCGGCCGTCAACAACTGGGGCCAGTTGGCGGGCTCGACAAATTCCTCGATGCAGGTCACTTTGCAAGCCGGAGAGAATGAAAGAATGCGGTCCCGCATGGCCAATACCTTGGCCTGCCCCAGCGTTGCCTCAACGGCGTGAATTTGACGGTTGATATTGGATTCGGCCACGTGGTCCAGATCAATCAGCGTCAGTTGCCCAACACCGCTTCGCGCAAGGGCTTCGACGGCCCACGAGCCGACGCCGCCAATACCGACAACAGCAACGTGAGCAGCGACTATGCGTTGCGCCCCCAAGACACCATAGAGGCGAGCCAGACCACCAAATCGACGATCAACTTCAGTCTTCATGCTTTGAGCGCGCCGACCCCCAACGAAAATCATTTAATACGCGACAGTCTGTCTTTGGCGGCCACCGCAGCCTCTGACTGCGGGTAGGCCTTGATCAAATCTTCCAGCGTCTTCTTCGCGCCACGAGAATCCTTGAGTTCGATTTGACAGTTGGCTATCGACAAAACAGCTTCCGGGGAGCGCAGATGCTCTGGCTCCTTGGTAACCAAGGCCCGAAAGTTGATCATGGCCTCTTTATAGTCACGCGTGGCATATTGCGCATTACCGAGCCAAAATAAGGCAGAAGAGCCGTAGCCGCTTAGCGGAAAACGTTTGAAAAAATCAAGGAACGAAGTTTGCGCCGCAGAGAAGTCACCTTTTCTGAAAATCGCCAATGCCGCTTCAAAGTCGCGTTTCTCTGTCGGATCGGCTGCAAATTCACGGCCATCGACTGCGACCTTTACCGGTTCAAACTGGCGCAGCCGGTCATCTACCCCTTGCACAATATCTTTTTGCCGCCGCTGCATTTCTGCCAAGTCGCGTGACAATTGTTCATTCATGCCCCTGAGTTTTGCCAATTCGGATCGCAGCGTCTCAATCTGGTTTTGCAAGTCAAGCAAACTGCGACGCAACACAACACCATCTTCCGTGTTGCGACTCACGCCTTGCTCTGATTCGGTGCGCACCACTTCCACACTTTGACGAACGGACTCGACGCGCTGACGCAGGTCCAGGATCGCCTTGCGCGCTTCCTCGTCATCAAACAGACCGGCACTGGCACTCGCCGACGCCAGACAAAGCAGCAGCAAGGCAGCGACGCTACGAAACATATTTATTGCGCCCATTGTCAAGGCAACTATCGGTAACTGATTTCAGCCCGCCGATTTTTGGCCATTGCAGCCTCATCCATTCCCTGCGCCGCTGGTTTCTCCTTGCCAAAGCTGACCGCTTCGACCTGGTTGTCAAACACGCCCAGCAAGCCCAGCGCACTGCGCACAGCTTCCGCTCGTTTTTGCCCCAGGGCCAGGTTGTATTCGCGGCCGCCGCGTTCATCGGTATGCCCCTCGATCACCACTTTGCGCCCCTTATCGGCCTTGATAAAACGTGATTGAGCCTCAATGATGGACTGAAACTCTGGTTTCACAACATAGCTGTCGTAATCAAAATAAACGACTCGTGGCCCGGCAGGAACTGCCGCCGGTGGCACAGATTTCCCGATATCAACGGACGTGACGCCGCCTTTTCCAACGCCACTGCCCGTGCCTTCGGCAGCAGCCCCGGCTTGCGGCAATGTGGTTACAGCCCGGTCTTCAACCGGCACACTGTCAAGCTTCACTGACGAAGCACATCCTGCGATTAACAGCGACGCAAAAAAAGCCAACAAAAATCGATTCATCAAATTACCTCTTAACAAATTCATTGCTTCTGAAACGGACCCCAGTCCGGCTCACGTATATTGCCGCTCTGACCCGACAGGCGGGCCTTGATTTTACCGTCCAGGGTCGTCGTCATGAGTACTTCGCGACCTTGTTGCTGAGTGGCGTAAACAATCAGGCGGCTGTTCGGCGCAAAGCTGGGGCTTTCATCTGCGGAAGTATCAGAGACGGCGTTCACGGCCCCGGTGGCAAGCTCCATGACATGCAGCCTGAACACGCCGCTCACCCTTGAAATGTAGGCCAACCAGCGGCCATCAGGACTGATTGCAGGTGAAATGTTGTAACTGCCGGTAAAGGTCACTCTCTCGGCTGCACCACCCAACGAAGGAATTTTGTATATCTGAGGTGCGCCGCCACGGTCGCTGACGAAATAAATACTTTTGCCATCCGGCGAATAGGCCGGCTCGGTATCGATGCCGCTGGACTGCGCCAGCCTGCGCGGCTCGCCACCGGCAGCATCGATGGCAAACAACTGTGAGCCACCATCACGACTCAGCGTTACCGCCAACGTCCTGCCATCGGGCGACCAGGCTGGTGCGCTGTTGGAGCCTCTGAAATTGGCAATCAGACGCCGCTTGCCGGTGACAACATCGTGCGTGTAAACAACCGGCTTGCGGGATTCAAAGGAGACGTAAGCGAGCTGGCTGCCATTGGGCGACCAGGCCGGTGAAATGATGGGCTCGGGGCTAGCCAGCGCCGACTGCGAATTTTCGCCGTCGGCATCGGCAACCCACAACTGGTAACGCTGGGCGGCCTTGGTAACGTATGCAATGCGGGTTGAAAATACGCCTTTGTCGCCGGTCAATTTTTCATAAATAAAATCCGCGATTCGATGCGCGGCCAGGCGCAAGTCTGCCGGTGTCACTGCATAGCTCTGACCACCCAGGTCCTGTCCCCGCACCACGTCCCAAAGGCGAAACCTGACGTCGTAGCGCCCGTCAGCCAAGCGTGTGACACTGCCCGACACCAGCGAGTCAGCGCCTCTTTGTCGCCATACAGTGACGTCTGGTCGGGAGAGTTCGTCAAGCGCCACGCCGGAAGAATCAACAGCCCGAAATTGCCCGCTGCGTTCCAGGTCGGCCTGCACGATGGCGGCAATTTTTTGCGGTGCGCTGTCTTCTCCGCGAAAGGCTGAAACGGCAATCGGCAACTGGTTCAAACCAATGCCGGAAACTTCGACCCGAAACTGCGCCTGCACGGGCGCAACCGTGACCAGCATCAGTCCTAACCAGAAAACACGAAGTGCCTCAAGTGGGCGGTAAAGTTGATGAAATATCATTTTTCTGATTCATGCAATACAAAGCAAAATACTTTCCAAACGCAGCTTGTGCCTGCATCGCACATACGGCGAAACCCATGGCGCCGTCAAGAAAACCAAGACGAAAAAAGTAGCTGCGCAAGAATGCTACCACCCCAGCCAGCCCGGCCCGCGTCATGGAAGTCTTTTGTCCCATTGCAAAACGCTGCTGCGCCCAAGCCTGACTGTAGTGCTCCAATTTGCGCCAGTAATGTGAAGGTGTCGGGTAACTGTAATGCAGCAGGGGTAAGGTCAATCGACCGGGGACACCGCCCCTGAGCAGTACCCGTTCATGCACCAAATCCTCGCTGAATTTGGCAGAGTCTCTTTTGAATAAACGCAATACGTGGTCCGGGGTCCACCCACAGTGATGAATCCAACGGCCGCAAAACTGGGTCAAACGCGGCATTTCGTAGGCGACATCAGCGCCGCGCGCAACGACTTGCAGAATCTGTTTGGCAAGTTCGGGGGACACTCTTTCATCGGCGTCGACAGACAACACCCAGGGGTACTGCGCCAGTTCAAGTGCGCGATTTTTTTGGATACCAAACCCCGGCCAGTCCGTATTCACGCGAACCACGGCGCCCATGCTGCGAGCAATATCAGCGGTGCCGTCGGTGCTGCCAGAATCCAGCACGACGATCTCGTCGGCAAACCTCAAGCTCAATAGACAATCAGCGATGTTTGCACTCTCATTGTGAGTGATGACGATGACAGACAGACGCATCGGACTAGTGTAGCAAGTTGAAGTCATAATGCTCGGTGTTGACTGTTGCAAAACTTCCAGGAGACTTGTCGATACGCCACTCAGCCTGGGAACCCATTCATAAATGACGACACCGATTTCCCTCAGCAACCGAGCTTTGTATGCCCGCTTGTTGTCCTATGTGCGCCCCTACTGGAAAGCAGTGTTGCTGGCGGTTGTTGGAATGGTGGGGATCGCAGCCACGGAACCCGTATTTCCAGCCATCATGAAATACCTGCTGGACAACGGCCTCCAGACCAAAGACGCGCGGATGATCTGGCTCATACCTATTGGCATAGTGACATTGTTCCTGGTTAGAAGTGTCGTCGTCTACTGCACCGGTTACCTCATGACATGGATTTCAAGTCGACTGGTTACCGACCTGCGCCGGGCCATGTTTGCCAAGCTGCTTGCATTGCCGACCCATCACTACGACGAACAATCAGCGGGACACTTGATCTCGAGGCTGGTCTATGACGTCAGCAACGTCACCGACGCTGCTACCAGTGCTCTGATTACGCTGGTGCGGGAATCACTGACCGCGCTGGCACTGATTGGCTACCTGCTCTACCTGGACTGGAAATTGACGCTCATTACGCTGGCAGTCGGGCCGGTGATTGCCTTCATCGTCAAATTATTCAGCAAGCGGATGCGAGCCGCTAGCCAGAAAAGTTTGCGCGCGATGCGCTCTATAGCGCACACCATTGAGGAAACCATTTCCGCCCAGCAAGTGGTCAAGATTTTTGGTGGCCAGGCCCGACAACAGCAACGATTTTTTGAGGCCACGGAACAATTCCGCCGCGCCCAGATGCGTGAAGCCATTCCGGCGTCGGCGGTAACGCCGATGACGCATATCGCAGCGGCGATTGCCATCGCCATCATTGCCTTTCTGGCTCTGAGTCAATCCACAGGTCAGGCTGGCGCGTCTGCGGGCAGCTTTATCTCGTTCATCACGGCCATGCTGTTACTGATTTCGCCTATCAAGCAACTCACCACCGTGAACCCGACCATCCAGCGCGGCCTGGCAGCGTCCGAGAGCATCTTTGAGCTGCTCGACACGGCGCAGGAAGTGGACCAAGGCAAGCGAGAGCTGCGTCGCAGCAAGGGAGAAATCAGCTTCGAGAATGTCAGTTTCCGTTACCCCGGCGCGGAACGCATGGCCCTGGATGACATCAGTTTTCACGTCAAGGAGGGACAAACCGTGGCGCTGGTTGGCGCATCAGGCGGCGGTAAAACGACGATCAGCGCCCTGATCCCGCGCTTTTACCAGGTCACTTCCGGCCGGATCCTGATCGACGGCAACGACATCAACGACGTCACACTGGCAAGCCTGCGCCAGAACATTGCATTGGTTAGCCAGGATGTCATTCTTTTTAATGATTCCGTGGCGGCCAATATTGCGTATGGATCACTGCAAACCTGTAGTCGCGAAGACGTGATCAGGGCCGCGCGCGCCGCTAACGCCTGGAGCTTTATCGAACAGTTGCCGGATGGACTTGACACACACATTGGTGAAAACGGTGCCAAGCTCTCAGGCGGTCAACGCCAACGACTCGCCATCGCCCGCGCTCTGCTCAAAGACGCTCCCATTCTGATACTCGACGAAGCCACCTCAGCGCTCGACAACGAATCGGAACGCCAGGTGCAGGCCGCACTCGCCATTCTCATGAAAAATCGCACGACCCTGGTCATCGCCCACCGGCTCAGCACCATTGAACATGCCGATTGCATTCTGGTGCTGGACCACGGGCGTATTGTGGAAACCGGCAGCCACGCCGAACTGCTGCGTGCTGGTGGACATTACGCCAACCTGAGCCGGTTGCAGGCATGAGCATCCCCATTCTGATGTACCACCAGATTGACATCCCGCCTGCGCGGGGTACGCCGCTGCGTGGCCTGGTCGTTTCTCCCGGAGCGTTTTCCCGTCAAATGTTCCTGCTGAAATGTATGGGCTACATGGGCCTGTCGATGCGAAACCTGGAACCCTTTCTGCGCGGCGAACGACAGGGGCGCGTGGTTGGCATCACGTTTGACGACGGCTACCAGAATATTGTGCAGAACGCGCTTCCCGTCCTGATAAAGCGCGGCTTCAGCGCCACCTGTTACGCAGTCAGCAGCATGATGGGAGGCATCAATAGCTGGGACCGGGGCACCGGTGTGGCACCAAAACCATTGATGACTGCAACTGACTGGCGTATGTGGCTAGACAGTGGCATGGAAGTTGGCTCTCACACCCGCACGCACGCGGACTTGGCCGCACTTGGAGCAGCGGCAGCCAACAATGAAATTACCACTTCCAGGCAGGAGCTTGAAGACAATCTGGGTTGCGAGGTACGCCATTTCTGCTATCCCTATGGCCGGTTTGACGCCACGCATCGGCAGATGGTGCAGCAAGCCGGTTACGCCACGGCAACCACGACACGCCGCGGTCGTGCGCAGCCCGGTGATGACCCGTTTGCTTTGCCGCGCGTGCTTGTTGCGCAGTCTACCCACTGGATGCAATTTGCATTAAAGATTTCGACACCCTATGAAGACCGACGTGGCTGAGATATCCATGAACCTATACGACGAAAAGAGCAGCGGCTATTTTTCTCGCGCGCGCACTGAAATTGAACCCCTGCTCCGCAAGCAAAAAGGAGTTTCACTAAGGGCGTTAGAAATTGGCTGCTCTGAAGGTCACACCCTTGAGTGGCTCAAAAAAGCCGGTTACTGCAACTGGGTGGCGGGCGTCGAACCTTATACAGATTTGCGCACGAGTGTGGGGTTGATTGACGAATTTTTCAAACTCGACATAGAAAAAGAACTGCCCACCATTGCCGCAGCGTCGTTGGATATGATCCTGTGCCTGGACGTTCTGGAACATTTGATCAACCCGTGGCAAACGATTCGCAGGCTAGATAGTCTGCTTAAACCCGGAGGTCAATTCATCATTAGCGTGCCCAACGTGAGAAATTATCACATCGTTTTCGACTTGGCATTTGGGGGGAAATTTTCCTATTCCGAATCCGGCATACTCGACCGGACTCATCTGCGATTTTTTACGCGTGCCACGGCCATTGAATTGGCTGAGTCGGCCGGCGCAAAGGTTACTACGGTGATAGGGACCGAGACCGGTCGATGGCAAAAGCGTCTACTGACCCACATCGGACTTGGCGATTTGATTGCCAAACAATTTTTGTTATCAGCTACTAAAGGTTGAGCTTTCGACTTTTCGATGCATCATATTTTTGCGACCCAAAGTTAATCAAGGCGAGGCTATGTCCGAGTCACTAGTGCTCTATTGCAAGAGTTACCGAACGGATCTGAAACGTGCGGTTCGACTGGCACAGTCAATTGCGCAGTTCAACGTTGACAACATCCGGTTCTTTCTATCGACCCCAAGATCGGATGTCACACTGTTCCGGGAACATCTTGCTGGGCTGAATGTTGATGTCATTGATGACGACTTGATCATTCAACACAACCCAAAGCTCGATGTCGAAAAAATTAAATCGCTAGCGGGCAGCGTTTCTCAACAGATCATCAAGTCCGAATTTTGGCGGCTCGGCTTATCAAATTCGTATCTATGTCTTGACTCCGACTCAGTTTTCGTTCGTCCCTTTTATCGGCAAGATTTTCTGTGGGGAAATGACATCCCGTATACCGTTGTGGACGAAGGTCACGAACTATTGGCTGCGGCACTGTCGTCCGGGAAGTCTGACGTTGTGCGTAACTTTTTTCATGAATCGGGAAAGGTGCAAGACTTGTTTGAGCGGGTGGGGAAAGCCTATGCTTTCGGACCTTTCCCGGTGTTGTGGCACAAGTCTGTTTGGGAAAGTCTCGACTCTGAATATCTGCAGCCGCGGAGCATGAGTCTGCTGGACGCGATTCTTCTCGCGCCACTTGAATCGCGTTGGTACGGTGAAGCATTGCTGCGTTATCAGGCTATTCCGCTAATGCCCTGCCAGCCTCTCTTCAAGGTCTACCACTACGCATGGCAACTGAACCAGGACCGTCGCGCCAACATCGGACTCGATCAACTGGCCCAACTCTACAGCGGTGTGATCTACCAGTCGGCCTGGGAGCGTGAAATGGATTGGCCCCGCGAAGGTGGAAACTGGTCGTCGCGGCTGGCACGTCGTTTAAGACGTCGACTTGGTCGGTCCTGAAGCTGACCCTTTGCGAAACCCAGTGATTTTTTTCTTCCACAACCATTTTTTCAAAATACTGCGCGGCGCATCACCGTCCAGCGCTCCGATGCGCAACTGCTGCCTTGCCTCCAGTGCAGGGGTCCATTGTCCCTTGAGCTGGAGCTCTTTGTAGGCCTGCAATACCGCTAGATTTCCAAGTCGAGTGTGTTCAAAGCGGGCTGCTGGATGTTTGCTTTGCAGCAGCTTCTTGTTGCGTTTCATCAACGCCTTCGCCGCCTCGCTGGCCTTGAAAGTAGCACTGCCCAAATGAAGAACAAAAACGTCTTCGGTAATCAGTTGTAGGTATCCAGACTGCCGCAAACGAAGACTGAAATCAAAGTCTTCGTAGTAACCCAGACCAAAGGCCGGGTCCAGCCCCCCGAGTTCATTCCAGACATCGCGGCGGATCGCGATGCAGAAAAAATCGCAGCGGTAGGTGGGCATCAGTTGGTGTGACGGCTTGTCATGCAGGCTGCGCCCGATTTGCAGCCACTGGACATGTGTGGCGCCCGGTTTCCACAGACGCTGCCCGTTGCCCGCCACATTGGTGACCGGTCCCAACATGGCCACCTCGGGTGGCAACTCGCTGATCACGCGTTTCAATGCGTCAATGGCGTTATCGGGAAAAATTGTGTCATTGTTGACCAGCAACAACCACTCCCCGCCGACCTGCGCGGCACCGTAATTCATGCCCCCCGCAAATCCGCGATTGGACTCGCTCAGCAGGCATTTGACGGGCGGGTGAATGGCACACCAATCAACTGCTTTCTGTGCGGAGTCATCGGGTGAGCCGTTGTCCACCACCAATATTTCAACTGAGGGATCGTCAAGCCAGGGCAGCAATGACTCCAGACAGACCCGGGTCGTCGCGTCGAAACTTCGAAAGCTCAGAACGACAAGCGACAAGAGGGGTCGCATCAGACACGTGAACCGGAAAGCCGATCCACCCAACCGAGCAGTTGCGTCACAGCCGCTTCGGTGGTGTACGGACTTGCCTGGCCATTGTCTACAAGACCAACTGTGCGCCAGCGGTCAAAAAGCTGCTCCAGCGCTACCGCCAGCGCAAGGCTCACCGCGGAACTGTCGGCCCCATTTTCGCCGGACAACACCACCTCATGGCCTTGACCGCGAATCAACTCCGCCATCTGTGGGTTGCGATGAACTACGGCCAGCAACGGGCGCTGCATCCACAGATATTCGTACAACTTGGACGGGAAGTATTCAGAGCACAGTGGGTCCTCGCCGTGCAACAACAGCAGAACATCCACAGCCCGCATGCGATGCAGAATCTGCTCACGTCCGCTGAAACCGGTTTGCGGATCGGCTTCAATGCGTCCGAAGTCGCGCAGGCAGTGATGTACCCGGGAATCGGCCAGCGCCGCAGTGGAAATTTCGTCCAGCGAGCCACCGTACACATGCAACTCCGTGGCGTTCACTAAATCAGGCCGACGTCCATAGAGCAAGTCGAGTGCCGCAACGATCTGCCCAAGATGTCTGGTGGACGAGAGTGAGCCGAAATGCCCGATGACAAATTTGGGACCAGGCTGGTAAGGTGGCAAAACTCGAAAAGGCTTGTCGATGCCGGGCAACATCACCTTTCCCCGTTGTGCCGTTTGGGGATGCCGCAGGCGGGCACTGGCCAGTGCCTGATCGGTAAACCAGATGGCAATGTCGGCGTCGGTGCAAATTTGACGTTCAACATCCGCTTGAATTTTCTGCCGGCGTGAAACCGGAGATGTTCCGGGTACCACCATCGGGTCGTGCACCTCGGCCAGCCAGGGTGTACCGGTAGCGCGTTTCAATGAGCGCCCCGCCAGATGGGCGGCAAAGGCACCACCGGTCGAATAAATCAGATCGAAGGGTCTTTGTCGGGCCAGGGCACGACCTTTGAGGAAAGCACTGAACCACCAGGACCATGAGCTTTCAACCGGATGCAACAACTTTTCGACGAGCATCAACGGAAGCAAGGCAATGGATGCCAGCAACATCACCAGGCGGTAGCGGATGCCGCTGCCCCAGCGACGACGCAACACATGCCGCAATTCAAAACGGATACCAGCCGGCCCCATCGGCCACAACTGGTAATGCTCCAACTCTGCGTCATGTTTTCCAGAAACACCGCTCAACACCACCACCTCAACTCCCGCAGCTTTGAGATGTGGCAATTTGTCGGTGATGGTATGACTCGCTGCCCGCCCATCCATATTGAAAGCGTGCGAGATGACAAGCCAGCGTTGTCGGGAGTGAGCGGTCATGGAGCTAGCGTGAGCCGAAAAGATTGGGTGTATGAAAAAACGGCCTCATTCACCAAGCTGGCGGTTCGAAGCCACCTGAAAATAGAGCTGTTCATATTGTAGGGCGGCCCTCTCCCACGAATGCTGCTCGGCAAACTCCACGCCGCCGCGACGCAGATTGGCTGCGAGTTCTGGCTGATCCAGCACGGAACCCATAAGTTCAGCCAAACGTTGCGCGTCTTTTGGGTCTGGTAACAACAGCGCTTGCACGCGGTCGCTGAGTTGGCCGGCAATGCCGCAGTGTGCGGGGCCACTCACCACCACGGGTAATCGATGACCCATAGCTTCCAGCACCACCATGGCAAAGCTGTCCTCCAGCGTCGGATGGGCCAGGCAGTCCGCTGCCCAATAAGCTGGCGCAAGGTCATCAAGCGATCCCAGAAAATGTGTTCGTTCACCCAACCCCAGTCGTTGCGCCTGCTGGCGGTATCTGGGTGCATAGCGGGGATTTCCAACCACCATCAGACTGGTATCTACCGGCAACTGCGCCATGGCCTGCAACAAGGCATTGAGCCCTTTGCGTTCATAGTCATTGGCGACAAAGAGAACTAACTTGCCGCTTTCTGGCAAGCCAAGTTGCCGGCGTGCCGCGCTGCGTGCAATCGATTCTCGCGGCAGATTTGTGCCGGGCAGGATGACCATCACCTCACCCAACCTGGCTGGGTAAGCCCGCTCACACTCCACGCGCAGATTTTCCGAGGTGGCAACTACTTTTCGCGCCGGGCTATCCCTGAAGCGGGCACCCTCCAGCAACAGATAGGTGATGAGCCGCGGACTCAAAGCAATCTTCACCCATTGAAAAAAACGGCCCGTACCGCCAGGGGCAGTAAACAAATTGCTTCGTATCGGTCGGACGTGGATGGTCTGGACCTGCCCATGCCAGGAATTTTCATGCGAATGCACGACATCAAAACCAGTTCGCGTTTGCCACCAACTGGCAATGGCAAACACAATCTGGTTGAGCCAGCGCGGTCTGCGACTCAGACAAAATATTTTGTGGTGGTGCACTCCGGCAACGGGATGATTCGAGTCTTGCGCAAAGACGTGAATCTCGTGGCGCGAGGCCAGTTGTTGAACCAGCGCCACCGAATAACTCTCGGCACCCCCGCCCGCTTTTGAAAACACCCGACTGATGACGGCGATGCGCATGGCCCTACAAAAGAACAATGTCGTATTGTTCTTGCCCCATGGCACTTTCGCTCTGCAATGACACCGGCTTGCCAATGAACTCGCTCAAGCCCGCCAGGTGCTGGCTTTCTTCGTCCAGAAAAAGCTCGATCACCTTGGGCGACGCCACCACCCGAAACTCGCGCGGGTTGAACTGACGGGCCTCGCGCAGTATCTCGCGAAAAATGTCGTACGCCACCGTGCGCGCCGTTTTGGTAATGCCTTTGCCATCGCAAACCGGACACGGTTCGCACAGCATATGCGCCAGCGATTCACGCGTTCGCTTGCGTGTCATCTCCACCAAACCCAGTTGCGAAAAACCGCCGGCCATTGTTTTGACCCGATCACGCTGCAGCTGTTTGCGAAATTCTGCCAGCACTGATTCGCGATGATCTTCGCGCACCATGTCAATGAAATCGACGATGATGATGCCACCCAGATTACGCAGCCGCAATTGCCGCGCAATCGCCTGCGCCGCTTCCAGATTCGTCTTGAAAATGGTGTCGTCAAAATTGCGCGCACCGACAAAACCACCGGTGTTGACATCAACCGTGGTCAAGGCTTCGGTCTGGTCCACAATCAAATAACCACCCGACTTCAGGTCCACCCGGCGCCCCAGCGCCTTGGCGATTTCCTCATCGATGGCAAACAGGTCGAAAATGGGGCGCTCGCCGGCGTAATGCTGCAACTTCGCGGCTGCGGCTGGCATGAATTCAAGACCAAAGGTATTGAGTGCTTCAAACTGTTCTTTGGAATCAACCCGAATGGTTTGCGTGCTTTCACCGACAAGATCACGCAACACGCGTTGCAGCAAATTCAGGTCCTGGTGCAACAGCGACAAGGTGGGCAAACGCACTGACGCTTCCTTGATGCGAGCCCAGGCCTTGCGCAAATAACCGATGTCTTCAGACAGTTCCTGATCCGAGGCATCTTCCCCGTTGGTTCGCAGGATGAAGCCGCCGCCCTGCACACCGACCAGACTCTGAAGTCGCGAGCGCAATTCATCGCGCTGGTGCTGCGGTATTTTCTGTGACACGCCGACGTGATCGTCCTGCGGCAAAAACACCAGCAGACGACCCGCAATGCTGATCTGTGTCGACAGTCGCGCACCTTTGGTTCCGATCGGATCCTTGATCACCTGCACCATCAAGGGCTGTCCTTCAAAAACCTGCTTTTCGATAGGAATCTGCGACTGCGTGTTGCGCACCATGCTGGGCGGTTCGCCATCGGGCTGCCGATGCCAGACATCGGCCACGTGCAAAAATGCCGCACGCTCCAGGCCAATGTCAATGAACGCCGATTGCATACCCGGCAGCACTCTGGCTACCTTGCCCAGGTAGACATTGCCAACCAGGCCGCGCTCCAGCGTGCGCTCGACGTGCAACTCCTGCAGTGCGCCATTTTCGACAATAGCAACACGGGTTTCTTGCGGGGACCAGTTGATCAGAATTTCTTCTTGCATAGGGCGTTAAACAATTGCGCCGACTAACCGAAGCAAAGCTGCGGTCTCAAACATCGGCAGCCCCATGATGCCTGAATAACTACCGGAAATATACGAAATAAACGCAGCCGCCCTGCCCTGTACCGCATAGGCACCGGCTTTGCCCATGGACTCACCGGACGCAACGTAGTCACGTATCTGGCGCTGGCTCATAGTGGCAAAAGTCACGCGCGATTCACTCAGCGCCTGTTGTCGTTTGCGCGCGGTTCCGAGCGCCACCGCTGTCAGGACACGATGCGTCTTGCCGGACAGCGCGGTCAACATGCGCGCGGCGTCGGTCACATCAAGCGGCTTGGCATAGAGGGTTCGGCCCAACGCCACGGTGGTGTCGGAACAGAGAATCGGCGCCATCGGCAATCCCCTGTGCTTGAGCCGCTGCAAGGACGCGTCCAATTTGAGCTGCGTGACCCGCTTGACGTAGGCAGCAGGTGCCTCGTTCGAAAGCGCTACCTCAAGCGCCTCGCTATCTTCATCGGCACCCGGCAGCAGCAGCTCAAAACGCACACCAAGCTGTTCCAGCAACTGACGTCGGCGTGGACTTTGCGAGGCGAGATAGATAAATGAAGCGTCGCCGCCGGGCCGCCCCAAGGCGACGACGGCCCTCTTGGGGGGCAGCGCAGCACACGAAGTGGCAAGCGTGGGGGCCAGTTTATTCACGATGATAGGGATGATTGGCATTGATGGACCAGGCGCGGTAAAGCTGCTCGATCAGCAAAACCCTGACCATGGCATGAGGTAGTGTCAAATCCGACAGGCGAACGCGCTCGTGCGCAGCCTCCTTGAAAGCCGGGTCAAGCCCATCAGGCCCGCCAATCACCAGGGCGACGTCATCGCTTCCCAACTGCCATTGCTGAAGTTTTGCCGCCAGGGCGACCGTCGTCAAGGAGGTGCCGCGCTCGTCCAGCGCCACGATGCGGCAGCCTTTTGGCAGTGCGGCTTCAATTCGGGCACGCTCAGCCGCCTGCAGGGTTTCAATCGTTTTGGAGCCTCGCGGCTCGGTCTTGATGGCTTTTAGCTCAACCCTGAGCTCGTGGGGAAAGCGCTTGGCGTAGTCGTCCCACGCAGTTTGTGCCCAACCCGCCACGCGCTGGCCCACTGCAACAATCACCAGCCGCACCTGGAATTCCGGTCAGGCTATGCGCGTTGCCGGCTTCCTTGTCGGAGCCTTTTTCACGGCCGACCTGGCGGCACTGCGGGCCGGAGTTTTCTTCGCCGCAACCTTTGCCGGAGCGTTGACAACGACCTTCTTCACAGCCGTCTTTTTGGCCGCTACCCGGGTCGCCACCGCCTTGCCAGCCAGTGTCTTTTTGACTTGAGCTTTCGACGGAAAGGCTTCTTGCACGCCCTTCTTTGCGGCATTGGAGCGCTTCAGATTGCCTTCCGGCTTGACAATTGCCTTCTTGCTTTTTACCGGCGTGGCAGCCTCCATCACGACCGGTTTTGCGGCACCGAACTTGAGACGAACCGGCTTGTCACCCCACAACTCTTCCAGGTTGTAGTACTGCCGAAAATTGGGTTGCATGACGTGCACCACGGCCTGGCCGCAATCCACAATGATCCACTCACCATTGGTCTCGCCTTCAACCCTCGGCTTGGCAAAACCGGCGTCACGGACCGCATCGCGAACGCTGGCGGCGAGCGCTTTGGTTTGACGATTGGAGGTACCCGATGCAATGATTACCCGCTCAAACAAGGCTGAAAGATGCTCGGTGTCGAACACCACAATGTCGTGGGCTTTAACGTCTTCCAGACCATCCACGATGGCACGCTGAAGTTTTTGGATGTCTTTTTTTGCTAGGGTTGTGGTAGTCATCAAGTCGTCTGGTAAAGGTGGTGTTCGTCAATATAACGCGCAACTGGCTCGAAAACCAGCGGGACAACGCGTTGATGCGCTGCAATTCTGGCCCGAATTTCGGTAGCGCTGACAGCCATGGCTGGCATTGGCAGCCACCTGAAACGCAATTCCTGGCTTGTTAGCGCAGAAAATCGGGGGCTGGCCCCGTTCAAATCATCGCGTTCAGCTATACAAATTATAGCAAGTTGCAAAACCTCCGACCACCCGTGCCAGGTCGGCAGGGCACGCGCCTGATCCTCACCAACGACAAGAAACAGCTCGCAATCAGGCCATTGTGTCTTCAGCTCGCGCAAAGTTTCCACCGTGTAAGTTGGACCCGGGCGCCGGGTCTCACGGGGATCGATCACCACTTTCGGCAAACCTGAAAACGCCAGTTGCGCCATCGCCAGACGATGGTGGGCTGAACTCAATGGCACAGTCTTGTGCCAGGCCTGCCCGGTAGGTATCACGCGCAGTTCATCGAGTTGCAAATTTGCAACAGCAGTCTGAGCTAACGCCGCATGGGCTGCATGCGGTGGATCGAAAGCGCCGCCAAAAACACCGATTCGCTTTGGCGCAGTTTGGCTTGCTGTCAAACCCATTCCTTGCGCAGCAGAAACTTGCTGTACAACTGCGCTTCCGGCGAGCCGACTTCAGGCACCTTCTGGTAAGACCAACTCACCAGCGGCGGCATCGACAACAGGATGGATTCAGTACGCCCGCCTGACTGCAAGCCAAAGTGTGTGCCGCGATCCCACACCAGATTGAACTCGACATAGCGGCCTCGTCGATACAGCTGAAACTCCCGCTCCCGCTCGCCGTAAGGCAGAGCCTTGCGCCGCTGCACAATCGGCAGGTAAGCGCTCAAAAACGAATCGGCCACCGCTTGCATCAACGCCAGACTGGCATCAAAACCGAGCTCCGAAAAATCATCAAAAAAGATGCCGCCAACGCCACGCGGTTCTGAACGGTGCTTCAAATAAAAATACTCATCACACCAGGTTTTGAAGCGGGGATATTTATCGCTGCCAAAAGGCGCCAGGGCGGCTTTGCACGTAGCATGAAAATGCACCGCGTCCTCTTCAAAACCGTAATAAGGCGTCAAGTCCATACCGCCACCAAACCAGCACACCTGCTGGCCGTCTCCGCCTTTCGCAGCCAGCATGCGCACGTTCATATGAACCGTTGGCACATAAGGGTTGCGTGGATGAAACACCAGCGACACGCCCATCGCCTCAAACGGCGCGCCCGCCAGCTCAGGTCGGTGCTGCGTGGCCGAGGGCGGCAGGCTCGGGCCCCGCACGTGCGAAAAACCGCAACCGGCGCGCTCAAAAACCGGGCCACCCTCCAGAATTTGGGTGATGCCGTTGCCTTGCAACGGCTCGTCAGCCTGTTTCTTCCAGACATCAACCAGGAAGGCGCTTCCATCCACTTCGGAAACAGCTTTGGTAATACGAGCTTGCAGATCCAGCAGATACTGGCGCACCGTGCTCGCGTTCGACAGGTCAAGGTTTGGCAGGTTCATTTAACAATGGTTTGGGGATGTGACTCGTCGGGCTGGCGCAGCCGAATAGGTGCCGCGTTTTGAGGAATGTAACCGGTCACGCCATGATAGACACTGGAGATACGTTTGAAATCTTCAATCTCATCGCCAGTCAGGTGAACAAAGTCCTGCACCGTCACTTCGCGTTTGCGAAAATCCAGCCGCACCAAGCCCAGGGGTACGCTGGACTTCAGGACAATCTGGTAGAAACCGCTGCGCCATCCAGTGCTGTACTTGCGCGTGCCTTCAGGTGACAAGGCCAACCAAAAATAACACCCGTTCAGTCTGGCTTGGGTCACCTGGTCCACGGCCTGCCCCACGATACCGCGCGGCGAGCTTCGATCCACCGGAATCCCTCCCAGGTAGCGCAGCCAGCGCCCAAACAAGGGAATACGAAACAATTTGTCTTTACCCCAAAAATGCACGGGGATGCCGACCGCCCACTTCACCAACACCAGAACCACGAAATCCCAGTTACTGGTGTGGGGGTAAACCACCAATACGCCCTGCAGAGCCGGCAAACCTGCAAACTGAACGCGCCAGCCAAGTTTCTTGAGTAGCCAACAAGCCACTCGACTACCGGAAAACTGAATCGGAAACGGTCCTGGAAGCTCGCCTGCCAACATAAAACCGCTCAGCCTCTGGCGGCGCGATGGCCGATATCCGTGCGGTATTGCATGCCGGCAAAGCGTATCCCCGACGCCACTTCGTAGGCGCGCTGTTGCGCCTGTTTGACGTTGTCGGCCAGCACCGTGACACACAAAATGCGTCCGCCCGACGTCACAATATCGACGTCCTGTCTGGCGCTGCCAGCGTGGAATACGACGGCATCTTCTTCTTCCTTCGGCAAACCGGTGATAACGTCACCCTTGCGCGGCTGCAGCGGGTAGCCGTGCGCCGCCATCACCACGCCCAATGCAGTGCGACGATCCCACTGCAACTCGATGCCATCGAGCTTGCCGTGCGGGCCAGGCTCGGTCGCCGCCAGCAACACGTCAAGCAGATCGGTCTTCAGTCGCATCATGATGGGTTGGGTCTCGGGGTCACCCATACGGCAATTGAATTCCAGGGTTTTGGGTTGACGGTTGGCATCGATCATCAGTCCGGCATACAAAAAACCAGTGTACGGAATGCCGTCTTTTTCCATGCCCTTGACCGTCGGCAAAATAATCTCACGCATGACGCGGGCATGCACGTCAGGTGTCACCACCGGTGCCGGAGAATAAGCGCCCATGCCCCCCGTGTTGGGGCCCAGATCGCCATTCAGAAGCCGCTTGTGATCCTGACTGGTGGCCAGTGCCAGCACATTCTTGCCGTCACACAGCACAATAAAGCTGGCTTCTTCACCCGCCAAAAATTCTTCTATGACGACCCGCGGCAATGCCTTGCCGTCCGCACCCTGGCTGTGCGCGGCAGCCGTCGCATCAGCAACCAGCATGAAGTCAACTGCCTGGTGCGCCTCGGCCAGCGTCATAGCCACCACCACGCCCTTGCCCGCCGCCAAACCGTCGGCCTTGACCACAATCGGGGCGCCTTTTTGATCGAGGTAAGCGTGCGCCGCCACAGGATCAGTGAAGGTTTCATAGTCAGCCGTTGGAATGCCATGACGCTTCATGAACGCCTTGGAAAACGCCTTGGAACTTTCCAGTTGCGCGGCCGCCTGGGTAGGACCAAACACGCGCAAGCCGTGTTTGCGAAACTCATCGACCGCGCCAGCCGCCAAGGGCGCCTCCGGACCAACCACCGTAAGGGCTATCTTTTTGCTAACAGCCCAGGCGCACAGCTCTTCAATTGCCGTGATGTCAACGTTCTCAATGCGTTCGTCCAGCGCCGTGCCCGCGTTACCCGGCGCCACAAAGATTTTTTGCACCCTGGGCGACTGTGCCAGTTTCCAGGCCAGTGCGTGTTCACGGCCACCGCCGCCAATGACAAGAACATTCATAGCGCGTCGCTGTCAATCTCAGCGTTGTGGTAAATCTCTTGCACGTCGTCCAGTTCTTCCAGCGCATCCAGCAGTTTTTGCATCCTCAAGGCCTCGTCACCGGTGAGCTCAATCGGATTTTCAGCGCGCATCGTGACCTCGGCCAGTTCCGGCTTCAGTTGAGCTGCTTCCAGCGCGTTCTTGACGGCCTCAAAGTCAGCGTAAGCAGTCAACACTTCAAGGGCGCCGTCATCGTCGGCAATGACGTCTTCGGCCCCTGCCTCCAGTGCTACTTCCATGACCTTGTCTTCATTCGTGCCGGGAGCAAATATCAGTTGCCCGCAATGTTTGAACTGGAATACCACCGAACCTTCGGTACCCATGTTGCCACCGTATTTGGCAAAGGCGTGGCGCACCTCAGCCACCGTGCGCACCTTGTTGTCGGTCATGGTGTCGACCAGGATCGCGACGCCGCCAATGCCATAGCCCTCGTAACGAATTTCTTCGTAAGTGACGCCCTCCTGATTACCGGTGGCCTTGTCAATGTTGTATTTGACGCGGTCGGCCGGCATGTTGGCCGCCTTGGCGCGGTCGACAGCCAGGCGCAAGCGTGGGTTGGTGCCTAAATCCCCGCCACCGGCGCGCGCAGCCACCGTGATTTCGCGGATGATGCGAGTCCATACTTTGCCCCGTTTTTCATCCTGACGACCTTTACGGTGCTGAATATTGGCCCATTTACTGTGTCCTGCCACGGGAAATCCTTCAAAAGTTCGTTACGCTATCGGGTCAATTGTACTTTTTGAGAAAGACACAAGCATGAGCACACAAACCAGCAACGACCCCCAGGTCCACGTCATTGACCACCCCCTGGTTCAGCACAAACTCACCTTGATGCGTAGAAAAGATGCCAGCACCAACAGCTTTCGCACGCTGCTCAATGAACTCAGCATGCTGATGGCCTATGAGGTGACGCGCGACATGCCGACACAGGAGGTGGAGATAGAGACACCACTGGAGACCATGACCGCCAAGATGATCGACGGCAAGAAGCTGGTGCTGGTCTCGATCCTGCGCGCCGGCACCGGTATTCTGGACGGCATGCTGACGGTGGTGCCCGGCGCGCGGGTCGGTCACATTGGTCTGTACCGCGACCCCAAAACCCTGCAAGCGGTGGAGTACTACTTCAAGATGCCCAAGGACACCCAGGAGCGTGATGTGGTGGTGGTTGACCCAATGCTGGCCACCGGAA
>Ga0194060_10000575_pt1 | contig 26777 bp, 26 predicted proteins | sample SepL225m_MetaG_FD_163427 | JGI IMG/M metagenome (GOLD analysis project Ga0194060, IMG submission 163427) | Anoxic zone freshwater microbial communities from boreal shield lake in IISD Experimental Lakes Area, Ontario, Canada - Sep2016-L222-5m | ecosystem: Environmental > Aquatic > Freshwater >... | reverse complement strand
GTCATGGAGATCAAGACACCGAGAGCCGCTGCCGATGGGACAGAAGGGAGTGTTACTCTCTCCTTTACATCGGAAGGCGATGTTACCCGTTCGGCACAGGGTTCGGCAAAACTGCTTTACTCAAGGCCGGTTCTTCAGATGGCAATGACCGGTCGCGACGGTCGCATGAAACCAGGCGATGTTGCATCTTTTGAACTGGCGGTTACAAATAAGGGGTCAAACCTGGCGCGGGTAGTTGAGCTTCAGAGTACCTGGCCGGAAGCGCTGGAACTTGTGGCGGCAGATCCCGCAAACATCGCGGTCACAAATGGCAACATCGTCTGGCGCTTTAAGGAGTTGGGCGCTACTGAAAAACGAATTATAAAAGTATCTTTCAGAGTAAAGCCGGGCACCGGAGTAGGGACAAACATACAGGTCAAGAGCGTCATGACTTACGAAGACCAACTGGGGAACAGGTACTGACATGATATTACGCACAAAACTGGCTGCTGTTTTATTTCTGCTTTGCACCCTCCCCCTCCCCGCCTCGGGGGAACAGTATTATCTATACGAGTCCAAGGCTATCACAGATGGAGAAAAAGGGGGGGGCAAGGATAATGGTGTTTTAGTTGTTGAAGTCCCAGTCGAAAAAGGGGATACGCTCTATACCATCTCTCGAAAGTTCAGCGGACGAGGGACATACTACCCGCAGATACTGCTGTTCAACAAGATTGAAAATCCTGACATGATATATGCGGGGAATACTCTGAAAGTTCCGGTAACTAAGGGAGAGAATCGGACTAAGTCGGCACCGGCTAAAGTATCTGCTGTAAAACCGAAGAGAAACAGCGCCAAGGGGAAAAAAGCTGCCAAACCGAAGGAGGTTGCGCATGTTTCAGCCAAGCAACCACCGAATCCTGCGCCCACTGCCGCTCCGGCGACCGAAGTTTCCTTGACCGATTTAAAAGCCACGGATGACGCTAACTCCAAAAAACGTGCTGAAAAAAAGAAAGTTACACCTCAAACTCCCGCCAGGGTTAAAAACGAAAAGGATGCTGCTGCCGAAAGAGTTGCCACTCAGGCTCCTGCCAGAGACAAAAAAGACAGGGGGGGAGTTGCCGGTAAAACTGGCGGGGGACAGAGTCCTGACGGTGACACCGCTGCAGGACAGAAACTCTTTGAAAAGGCGGTTAGCGCCTACAGGCAGGACGATTTCAGCACCGCACTGGATCTGTTTGACCGATATCTTGCGGATAACGCCAGTTCGCCTCTGGCAGCCGACGCAAGTTTATTTAAAGCTGAGTGCTACCTGAAGCTTTCTTCCAAGTAGAAAAACTGCTGAATTTATAGCCAGGTCATGACAAAAGCTCGCAGTCTACCCCCCTGTTCATCGCGGTAGTAAACCACGTTGAGATTTTCTGACACTTTTCCCCGCTCAATTATGTACCCATCCTTTTTTTCAGATGCCTCAACAGAGAGGATAGGTTTTTTTGCAACCTGACGCATAACACCTTTCATAAAAGATTCAGGTACCCCCTTTCCCCCTCTGTCTACAACCTGAATCGCTTTTATCATTTCCCCCTCGCGAAAAATCTTGAATTCAGTGACATTCCCCTTATACCTCTCCCACCCCGGGTTGGCTTTTCCATAATGTTTGTCCAAGCCGTAGCGGGGGATAAAATCCGGAAGTGTTGAAAGTCTGCCCATTACCTTTGTTGGTGTCGGTGTCGATGTCGCCTTAGACTCATAAATCTCTGCAATAGCCTTGATCACCGCTCTGTCAATAGCAGCGGAATCCGGTGCCGGCTTTACAGAGACCGGCGGTTCGGCCTGTTCTGCGGTCACCGGAGCAGGCACCCTGGCTGTTTTGACTGACAGCGGAGCAGGGGTCTCGGCTGTTTTGACAGGCAGCGGCGAAGAAGCCGACTGTGTGGCAATGACCTCAACAGGATTGGTTACAGACCCTTTCATCTGGAAAAAGGTGACTATCACCACAACGACAACGACCGGAGCCAGCCAGAGCAGAAAAGTCGAATGCTTTGACCTGGGGGGAACCGTTTCAATCCTATCTATCAGCGATGTATTCCAGCTATGCCCCACCACCGGCGCATATTCTTTAAGTGCTTCCGGTTCCTCGATTCTGTTGACTGCATTGTCAAAAGAGCTGTTGAATTCAGAATAAACAGAAAGACGAGGACGGGGTGAATAGGTTATCCCAATATCTTCAAGGGAATTTTCTATTGTAACAGCGGACGGAAGCGGCGGTGAAACATCGGCCGGGAGTGGGACGACAGCATCCGGAATATTATCGAAATTATGGATCAAAAGAGCCGGAGTTACGGCAGCAACCATCGGTTCTTCAGTAACAGTTTCCGGAGGCTGCATCTCTTCTCCCCTGATATGTGGATCCGGTTTCGCGCCCTTTGAAAGAAACGACGACAAAAGTGCTTCAAACGACTGTGTCAGCTCGCGCTCTTTGCATGAGATGTCGAGCCACCCCTGGTATGATTTCAGGATATCGCTGTTTACCTGTCCGGGGGGGGCAAGCAGTACAAAACGGGTTCGCTTTCTCCCGAGTTGCTTTTTAAGGTGCATTAGTAAAATGTCAGAGGAGAGTCCTGACAGGTGGGTCTGGACAAAAACAATATCCGGTTTTTTGATGGCGATCTCTTCTCCACCCTTTTCCAGGTTATTTACAACCCGTAAGGTGAATCTGTTATCATCGGCCAATCGTTCAAAAAATTTTCTTAAACGAGCCATATCAGTGATCAGAAGAAGATCATTCACAAAAATATCCTCCAGAGTAATTGCGCCATTGTACGGTATGCCAGATTTGTAATCAATACTATAAATACCTCTGATAACAAAAACAGCTTGACTTTAAGTGCCCTGTTTTCCTAGTATGCAGAAAATGTATCGGCTGTGAAGAGGAGTAGTATTCGTTTTATGGCTTTTCAGAGAGCCGGTGGTTGGTGTGAACCGGTAGGCTATAGCGATGAACTCGCCTTGGAGCCGTTCCGGTGATATGTAGTCGGAGCCGTGAGCCTGCGTAAATGGTGTATGAAGGTTATGCAAGTATCATCTGCATGACAAATTGGGTGGTACCGCGGATGGCTCAAGGCCTCTGCCCCAAATTCTGGGGGAGAGGCTTTTTTACTGTCTGAAAAAAGGATCGTATAACGCACCTAAAAAGCATTGAAAGGAGTTTACAGAGCATGGCAAAGACAAAAGCACCAAAAGAGGACGATCGGCAGGCAATCACAGTCTTCGACACAACCCTGAGGGATGGGGAGCAGGCTCCCGGCAACAGCATGAACACTGAAGAGAAGCTCCGAATTGCCAAGCAGTTGCAGAAGCTTAATGTAGATGTAATCGAGGCCGGCTTTCCGATTGCGTCAGATGGCGATTTCGAGGCGGTCAAGCTGATCGCCCAGAGTGTAAAGGGGCCTCAAATTGCCGGGCTCTGCCGTTCAAGTGAAAAGGATATCGATAGAGCCTGGGATGCTCTGAAATACGCCGGGGAGAAAGGGCGCATCCACACATTTATCGCAACCTCCGATATCCACATGAAATACAAACTCCTGATGGAACCGGCTAAAGTGCTGGCATCGGCGGTCAAGGCGGTCAAAAGGGCGGCCTCCTACACATCGAACGTCGAATTCTCCTGCGAAGACGCAGTCCGCACCCGTTTGCCGTTTCTGGCCGAAGTGGTTGAGGCGGTCATTGCAGCCGGTGCCACAACTGTCAACATTCCGGACACAGTTGGTTACACCATCCCTTTTGAGTACTTCAACATCATAAAATATCTGAAAGATAACGTGCCAAATATCGACAAGGCCATTATATCGGTACACTGCCATAATGACCTCGGATTGTCGGTGGCAAACTCAATAGCCGCGATACAGGCGGGAGCCAGACAGGTAGAATGCACGATAAACGGCATAGGAGAGAGAGCCGGGAACTGTTCGCTCGAAGAGTTCGTAATGATCCTGAAAACCCGTCGCGACATCCTCCCCTTTGAGACTAAAGTGGTAACGGAGCAGTTGACCCCGGCCAGCCGCCTGCTGACAAACATCACCGGCATCGGTGTACAGCCTAACAAGTCTGTGGTGGGAGCCAACGCCTTTGCGCATGAGGCCGGCATCCATCAACACGGTATGCTGATGGAAAAAACCACCTACGAGATCATGACCCCCGAATCGGTCGGTTTAGTTGCCGGCGCTCTGGTACTGGGCAAGCACTCGGGACGGCACGCCTTCAAGAAGCGACTGGAGGAGCTGGGATACGATCTGAATGAAGAAAAGATCAACAAGGCGTTTGATCGCTTCAAAACCCTGGCAGACTTGAAGAAAGAGGTCTTTGACGAGGATCTGGATGCAATCGTATCCGATGAGGCTCGCGAAGAGGATCGCTACAAACTGGAACATATAACGGTTACCTGCGGATCATTTGCGGTGGCTACGGCAACTGTGCAGATGGAGATAAACGGTATCTCGGCGCGAACAGCCGAATTGGGAGACGGACCTGTTGATTCAGCCTTCAAGGCGATCAGGAAACTTACAAAATCAAAAGCAAAACTGACTCAGTACAATGTCGGTTCAATCACCGGAGGAACAGATGCCCAGGGAGAGGTAACTGTCAGGGTGACTGAGGGGGGTGAGACAGTTGTCGGCAAAGGGGCTTCCACCGACATTATCGTAGCCTCGGCAAAGGCCTATATTCATGCCCTCAACAGACTCTGCTGCAAGCAGAAAAGGTTAAGTGACGCAGTTTAAAACGGCCTTCCCATCGGAGAGCTGCTGGCTTTTTTCTTGCTGTCGCCACCGATCTGCTCGGTAACGACTTCATCACCCTCTTTGAGGCTGCTCTCGACAAGTTCGATGGCGCTATTGTTGGCAATACCTGTCTTTACCGGCACGGCGACCAGTTTGTTCTCTTTAAGTATGTAGACCTGCTGGCCGCCGTTGCCCTTGCGCCCCCCCGGTTTACCACCGGATTCACGACCGCTGCCTGTTGTTCCTCCAGCCTGCCGCTTCTCTTTCGGCTCTTCCGCTTTCAGCTTAGGCTTAAAGCGGAGGGCAGACGGCGGGAGCTTCAGCACATCATCCTTCCTTGCAACTTCGACCGCAACGTTAGCGGTCATCCCCGGTTTAAGTTTCAGATCACTATTATCCACGTTGACCACTACGATGTAAGTAACTACGTTCTGATTGATAACCGGAGCGCTGCGGATCTGGACTACCCTCCCCTTAAAACCCTGTTCCGGATAAGAATCAACGGTAAAAGAGACTTTCTGATCGAGTACAATCCGACTGATATCCGCCTCGTCCACGCTGACCTCGATCTGCATCTTGGTCAGATCTTTGGCGATAGTGAAAAGTGTCGGCGTCTGGAAGGAGGCGGCCACGGTCTGTCCGATATCAATTGCGCGGGAGATTACCACTCCATCCACCGGTGAGCGGATAGTCGAATAGCGCAGATTGGTGCGTGACTGCATCAGCCCCCCGCGTGTCTGTGCGACTAACCCCTCGGCGGCCTTCACCGCAGCCCTGGCCGACTGGAATGCCGTTTCCGACAGATCAAAATCCCCCTGGGATATGATGCCGTCAGTCAGCATCTTTTTGTTGCGGTTGTAGGTACGCTCAGCGTCTGCCGATGTTATGATCGCCTTCTGCAGGTTCGCCTCCGCAGCGAGGAAGTTACCCTCGGCCTGCTCAACTGACGCATTGAACAGCGATGGGTCTATTTCTGCGATGGCCTCCCCTTTTTTTACCCGCGAGTTGTAATCAACGTAGAGTTTCTGAATGGTGCCGGAAACCTGGGTACCAACCTGAACCGTAGTCACTGCGGAGAGGTTGCCGGTGGCCGCCACGTTTGAAACGATAGTGCCACGCTCTATTTTGATCGTCTTGTAGCTGATCTCAGGCTTACGACTGTAAAAGAAAATTCCGGCAAGGGATGCAATCAGAAGGATAATACCGGTTATGATAAGGTATTTTTTCATGCGGCTCTCTCATTTGATTTTGATGACAGACAGTAACCTCTTTATCAGAGTTAGGGAACAAAAAAAAGCCCCGAGTCTAACGACCGGAGCTTTTTCTGGCTGTACGCCCGCCACTTTTTTCAAGTGGCGGGCCGACTAGGGCAACCCTCTTTGCAGTGGGAAACCGGACGAATCTTGAATCTTGCAGTCCACATTGGCAGGGTCTCCTTTCATTTGATGATTTAATTCCTAACAGGATAGTTTTTATCTTAATACAATTTTGAAACTTGTCAAGCGGGAAAATTATATAAGATGATTTAGGTTGCAATATCTGATTTAGGTGGCAGAATACCGGGTATGGAAACGCATTTACCCATTCAGGAAATCGCCTGTCAGCAGGTGCTGCTTGCCGATTCTTCAGTTTTTTCTATTCAGCGGACTATTCTCCCAGCCTCGGTTACAGGTTTTTTTTCTGCGGTGGATCTGCAGAAGTGCTACCTGGCATACATCAGGAGCTGTACTCTCACAATAATTCGCCCGATGGTTTTTCAAACAGGAATCGAGTTTCGACTGTTTGGCACAAACTGGAGCCTGATCACTTTTTTGCCCCCTGTAGTTGAAGCGGACTCTGTTACTCTGCGTATCTGTGGCGGTCTGTTTGTGCAGTCGGATAAATCCAACTGCGGCAAATTCCGCTTCGGAGTTGAGCCGGTGTGCGATGGACTGCTCGTTTCCCTCCAACTGAGCGGCTATTTTCCAATGATCCTCGGCTGTTCGCCACCATCCTGCATTCGCTTCCGACTCTACCGTCTGACGCAGTCCGCCATACATCGCCTGGTAACATTACGCTTTCTTACCCTGCTGTATAAAGAGCTGGCCGGTTCCCCGGCAGCGGTTCGGGCGATCAATATTTCAATATCTGACGGCAGACCGCTCTGATGCTTTGATTGCGGCTGAAATATATGATACTGTCCCCCAACTTGAATTTCAGAATTACATAACCTCTCTATTTCCAAAGGAACCTCAAAATGCCGCATAATCATATCGAACTACCAGATAAACTGCCTCTACACACGCAGACTGAAATGGTCGCTTTTCCCTTTATGCTGTTTCCGCTCTACATCAGCGAAAGCAATCTGCGCACCTTCCGCGTAGCCGAAAACTATGAGAACTATATTGCGCTGGTTTTCGAGCGGCAGGAATCGACAGATGGCGGTCCCCCGGCAGGCAGGAGCAGTGTCGGGACTCTCTGCAAGGTCAGCCAGATTAAAAAAATGGGGGACAACCGCTACAAGGTATCGCTCGAAGGGGTGACCCGCCTGCACATACTGGACACGGAACCGGCCGGGGGGATCACTTTTGCACATTGCGAGATAGTACGCGAGTTCGTTGAGAAAAATCTCGTTTCCGAAGCCCTGGTGCAAAGCCTGAACGCCCTCCTCAAGATCGCCCTGTCACACGGCAAACCGCTGCCTGACGATGTCATGAAGATGATTGACTACATCGATAATCCGGCGCGCCTCTCAGATCTGGTGGCGCTGTACGTCAACCTCCCGGTAACCGACCTTCAGGATCTGCTGGAGACAACCGACCCTCTGGAGCGCCTTAAAAAGGTTTACGTGCATCTCACCAACGAGGTGCAGCGGATGCAGGTGAAGAGTGAGGTTGCCGGAGAAGTAACTAAGAGGGTAGGGAAAAACCAGAAGGAGTACATCCTGCGTGAGCAGATGAAGCATATTCAGGAAGAGTTGGGTGAAGAGGACCCGCGCTCTGCCGACATAAACGAGCTCCGGAAAAAGATTGAGGAGGCGGGTCTCCCGGAGGATGTGAAGAAGGTTGCCGACAAGGAGCTGAAGCGGCTTGAGAGAATCAATCAGGCTTCGCCAGAGTACAACGTATCCCGCACCTATCTCGACTATCTGGCCGGGATGCCCTGGAATACCAGCACACCCGATTCGCTTGACATGGTAAAGGCGGAGGAGATTTTAAACGAAGACCACTACAATCTGAAAAAAGTGAAGGAACGTATTCTGGAATTTCTGGCGGTACGCTCCCTCAAGGAGAATATGAAGGGGCCGGTACTCTGCTTTGTCGGGCCTCCGGGGGTAGGAAAGACCAGTCTTGGCAAATCAATAGCCCGCGCGCTCGGGCGCAAATTTGTCCGTATCTCGCTGGGGGGCGTCCGGGACGAGGCAGAGATCAGGGGGCATCGCCGCACCTATATCGGAGCTCTGCCGGGGCGGATCATCAAGGAACTTTTCCGCTGCGGCGCAAACAACCCGATCTTTATGCTGGATGAGATCGATAAGCTCGGTAACGATTTCCGGGGGGACCCGGCCAGCGCCCTTCTGGAGGTACTCGACCCGGAGCAGAATTTCTCCTTTAACGACCACTATCTCGATGTCGCATTTGATCTGTCAAAGGTGATGTTCATAACCACCGCCAACCAGCTTGATACGATACCGGGCCCCTTGAAAGACCGGATGGAGGTGATCCGTCTCGCCGGTTACAGCAGCGAGGAGAAGCTTCAGATCGCCCGTAACTTCATCGTCCGGCGCGAGATTGATGAAAACGGCCTTGCCGATCGCGAACTTATCTTTAGTGACGAGGCGTTGCAGAAGATCATCGGCGACTACACCAGGGAGGCGGGTGTGCGGAACATGCAGCGCACGGTTGCCTCTATCTGCCGCAAAGTGGCTAAAGAGATCACGCAGAACAAAACAGCACGCACAGTTATAACACCTGAGATCGTCTCTGAGCTGCTTGGGCCAAAGAAGTTTTACAACGAGGTGGCGGCCGAAAATGATCGGGTCGGGGTAGTAACAGGTATGGCATGGACAGAGACCGGCGGTGATATCCTCTTTGTTGAGGTAACCTCAATGCCGGGTAAAGCGGAGCTGATCCTGACCGGTTCACTGGGGGATGTCATGAAAGAGTCTGCCCGTGCGGCACTCTCCTACATTGAGGCGCATTCAGAAGAGTTCGGCATAAAGCAGGAGGCGTTCGAAAACCGCACCATCCATATCCATGTCCCCTCCGGAGCGATACCAAAGGATGGCCCCTCTGCCGGGATTACCATGGTGACAGCTCTGGTCTCTCTGCTGACAGAAAAACCTGCCCGGCGCAATGTGGCGATGACCGGTGAGATTACGTTGACCGGCCGGGTTCTGGCCATCGGCGGCCTGAAAGAAAAAGTGCTGGCGGCACACCGGGCCGGTGTGCACACCATCGTGGCACCCGAGAGAAACCGCGACGATCTCGAAGATATTCCGGAAAATGTACGTAACGAGCTGCGGTTCACGTTTGTGAGAGAGGCTTCAGAGGCGCTTGCGGCCGCGTTGTAGCAGATGCAGCATTTTGGTAAACAGCCCTTAAAAAGCTAATAGAAGTGGTGCCCTTACGAAACAATTTGAATTTACCCAGCAGAATATTTGAACGGCAGCAAACGGCTATAAAGCATCTTATATAGTCGCCGAAACAATCCAATAGAACCGGTAAAGGTTGCTTGAATGAAAACGCGAATATTTGACCGTAGTGAACACGTATACCGAAATGACGCATTTGCAGAACTGGTCAAGGATGCCGTGAGATTTTTTAACGGCACCCCTGTTCATACTCTTCCGCCACCGGAATCATTTTTCGGAACCGGAGTATATGCCCTCTACTACACAGGTAAGAACCAGCTATACAAGAGATATTCAGAATTAAACCGATTGTCATATGATTATCCAATATATGTTGGAAAGGCAGTTCCAAAAGGCTGGCGTCAAGCACGTTCCTCCGATAATGCCTTGAATCAATCCCGTGAACTTTTCGGTCGGCTTCGGGAGCATAGCCGCAGTATCACGCAAGGTTCTGAACTTCTGCTTGATGATTTTATGTGCCGGTTCGTTATATTGGAGGAAGAAGGCTCGGACATGATCAGCACGATTGAAGCCGCGCTGATCAAATTGAATAAACCGCTGTGGAACACCGCTGTGGATGGCTTCGGAAACCATGATCCCGGCAGCGGACGATATGTTCAGGCAAGGTCAGATTGGGATGTAATCCACGATGGAAGAGCTTGGGCAATAAAATGCAATGGTAAGCATAACGAAAAAAGCACGATAGTTTCCAAGATTCGTCAACACTTGAAAACGCTTGGTAAGAAGCCATGAAGACTCTTGAAATTTTTTCCGGGGCCGGTGGCTTGGCAAAAGGTTTAGAACTATCAGGCTTTGAACATGCGGCTTTTGTTGAATTCAACAAACACGCTTGTGATTCGCTTGCTGAAAATTTCGACCCCAAATTGGTTTTTTTCGGTGACATCAAAGATTTCAACTTAGACGACCTTGAAAACATTGACATAGTAGCTGGCGGCCCGCCATGTCAGCCATTTTCGATGGGAGGCAAACATAAAGCCGACCAAGATCACCGAGATATGTTTCCATATGCCATAAAAGCCATTGAAAGGCTTACACCAAAAGCCTTTGTATTCGAAAACGTGAAAGGATTACTCCGCCAGACTTTTACTGACTACTTTGAATATATTATCTTGAGATTGACCTACCCGGACTTTACGACAGAAGCAACAGCCAACTGGAATGACCATCTTATCGCGTTACGGAAGCTAAAGAAGAGCCGCTATACGGGGGTAAAATACGAGGTTACGTACAAACTGATAAATGCGGCTGATTACGGCGTTCCACAAACGCGAGAACGTGTTGTTATTGTGGGCACGAGATCTGATCTTGAGTTGTCATGGAAGTTTCCAGCCATTACACATTCGGAAGACCGGCTTTTGTGGGATATGCACGTCACAGGTGAATACTGGCAACGGCACAATATGCCTAAAGCATTCGTACCGGCATTAGACATAAACACCAAAGAGAAAATATACCGGCTAAAAGATAAGTATGGAATGTTTGAACCTGAACTATTGCCTTGGAGAACCGTAAGAGACGCCTTGTTTGACACCCCGGATCCTCAATCAAATCATGGAATAACAGACCATATATACCGGAGCGGAGCGCGTATATATCCGGGACATAACGGAAGCTGTTTTGACTGGCCATCGAAAACAATCAAGGCCGGTGGTCACGGCGTACCGGGAGGTGAAAATATGATCCGATTTAGCGACGGAAGTGTAAGATACTTCACTACGTTTGAAGCAAAACGAATACAAACATTTCCTGACAACTTTGTTATCAAAGGTGCATGGGGAGAGGCCATGCGGCAAATTGGTAATGCTGTGCCTGTCTTGCTTGCAGAAAGAATAGGCTTTGCATTAGCGCAGAAGATCAGCCGTTTAACACCTGTAGTTCCAGTCAATTGCCTGCAATAGTCTCTATATTGTCACACTTGCTGGGGACAACCCTACTGCTTATATACTGACTCCAGACGAAGTTAGAAATTCAGCACATAAAGGAGAGAAAGACGGCAGAGTTTCTTACTGGCTGCAACCGAAAAGCTATGACATTGAGTTTTACAAGGAAGCATGGCACCGAATGGAAAAATAAGCGTCAACCATGCTTCAACGGGTGCTCTTTTAAAAACATCCTTAAAGCATCATCAATACGTGATTGCCAGCCAGCGCCAGTGGATTTGAAATTTTCTACCACATCTTGAGACAGTCTGATTGCAATTGACTTTTTTGTAGGGGCTTTCTGAGGTCCACGAATACCCGGACGATGAATGATCGCCTGTGACCAATCCTCATCTGTTTTAAGGAAATTTTCCGGGTCGTCCATAGCCATGCGTTCAACAGACTCTTCTGAAAGATGACTGACTCGTTCCGAGTCAGTCATGATTTCTCCTCTGGAACGCATGCTTTCGATTTCTTGAGAGGTTTTTCTAACTATTTTGCTCATAGTAAAGGCTCCTTTCCTTACGACTGGCTTTCCGTAGCGAGAAGCAGCGAACTGCCTCTTCGCGTAACGTATAGGCGAGAGTAAGAGTTACCAGTTCGTCGCCGACTTCAGCAATATCTAGCCAGCGGAGTTCATGAGGGCGGTGGCTTTCAACTGTGATTTTTTTGGGGACTCAAAAACAAGCTGACCATCGGCAAGGTCATATCCATGCTTTTCGAAGTTTTTCAACCGCTTGTTTTCATCCCATTCGTAGATCATGTTATAAGGTCTAATAATGATCGCGACACTGTGCAATCAAGAGAGTATCTCCTTCAACTGCATATACCAAACGGTGGCAGCTATCAATCCTTCGAGACCAGAAACCGGTAAGCTGGTGCTTGAGCGGTTCGGGTTTACCAATACCGGCAAACGGTTCACGCTGAATATCCCGAATAAGAATATTTATGCGCTTGAGCAGTGGCTTGTCGGTCGTCTGCCAGTAGAGGTAGTCTGCCCATGCTGTAGTTGAGAACTTGATCATCATTCCATCAGCTCTTTAACTTGACCGCCTCCTGCACGTAGTTCCTCAACCGAATCGAGCAGCCGCTTGGCTCCTTGCGGATTCCGAAGCAAGTATGCGGTTTCTTCAAAGGCCTGGTAATCGTCAAGAGAAAGGATGACAACCGGCTTGCCACGCTGGCTTGTTACTACAACAGGATTATGGTCATCATTGACTGATCGCATAACATCTGCAAAGTGCTGACGTGTGTAAGTATATGTTAGTGCGTTCATCGATATCATCTCCTACACTAATTAAGTATGTACATAACTTAGTACAATGAAGTTCAAAAATCAAGAATAATAACGAAGACAAAGATTGAAGGTTTTATGAACAAGCAGGAATACTTATACCCTTTGGACGATTCCAGCAGAATTCAAGAGAAAACATTTTATTGTGGATGGCCAACGCTACCGTTTTGAGATACGCAATGACCAAAAGATATCGAGACAAATTTGACAACCGCCTAAAAACAAAGTAATAATTCCTTAAAAAGGAGATGATCTACATGAAAGTCGCATCCAAACAGCAATTAAACATTAACCCATTGAAATCACACAAACAAAGCCGAAGCAATGTGACGGAGCTGTCAGTATATCTTGCCGAACGTGAGCGCCAGCGACAATCATTGGTACACAGCCTGAAAGGCAAATTCAGTGATATGAAATTCAGCAGTGACGATCTTATCAAACAACGGCGGGCAGAAACCTTGCTGGAGGGGCACTGATGCAGTATGTATTTGACGCATCTGCCTTGCTTGCCTTTTTGAGGGGAGAAGAGGGAGCAGACAAGATTGAAACGCTGCTTCTTGACAATAATAATCGTTGCATGGCACATGCGGTCAATCTGTGCGAGGTCTATTTCAACCTTGTGCGGGAGTATGGTGAAACCACGGCTCGCTCCGCAATGCAGAACTTCAAGGATATTGGCGTGTTGCCGGTGGACGATATGTCCGAGCCATTCTGGCAGGATGTCGGAAATCTCAAGGCAACTATCAAACGCATCTCTCTTGCAGATTGCTTTGGACTTATTACTGCCCGAAATTTCAAGTCACCCTTCGTCACCTCCGACCACCATGAGCTTGAAGCGGTATCACAACATTTTCCAGAAATTGAGATTATGTTTTTCAGGTGAATGGTAGAGATCGAAGAGAAGACACCCGCCTCATACTCACTACCGCAGGGAAAAACCGAATGTCCAACAAGACTTACGACCTGCCTGAGAACCCGGCAGGTTAAGGCCATTCCCGTTATGCGTGAGTTGAAGGTACGGGCCGCGCGGTTGCTGGTGATGTTGGAACCATGAAAAACGAATAATAACGAATGGAGGTTTTATGAACATACAGAATCGTAATTTCAGGTTTTTCAGTCTGGTTTTTGCCGTTATGCTCCTACTGCAACTGGCTGCATGCGGGAATGGCTCCAATAATGGCAACACTGAATTTCCGGTGGTGGTGTTCTCGGATCTGCATTTTAACCCCTATTATGACCCATCGCTTTTTCAGCAACTGGTTGCTGCTGATGCCAGTCACTGGGAGGATGTTTTTAAGACGTCTAAAATAACAACACCTTCGGCGTGGGGTCAGGACATCGACAGCCCCCTGCTTAAGGACACCAACTACCCTCTGCTTCTGCTCGCACTCTCAAGCATTAAGCAGAACCTGGGAACGAGTCCACTGGTCATTTTCGCCGGCGACTTTCTTGGCCACGGTATTCCGCAACAGTTTTATCCACGTTATTATGCCGGCCTGGGGATATCACCTGCTCCCGCTACCCCGGATGCTGCAGCCGTTGCAGCGATGAAGTCCTTTACCAATAAAACGCTTGCCTTTGTCATGGGGCAGGTGCGGGCATCTGTCGGAAACAGACCCGTCATGTTCTCGCTTGGAAATAACGATTCATACTCTGGCTATGGGCCGAATCAAAATAGCAGTTTCACCCTGGACAACAGTTTTCTTGCAGATAACGCTGAACTTTTTTACACAACATTTTTAAAGGGAACAGCAGATCATCAGGAGTTTCTGAGCACCTTTACCAGTGGCGGATATTATTCAGCGGAACCGCCCGGAACAAATGTGATGGTGATCGGGCTCAACACCATCTTGTGCACAACTCTCTTCTATCCTGTCCAGGGTGTTAATGATAGTGCGGTAGCCACAGAACTTGACTGGCTTGATGCAAGACTTACTGCAGCCAAAGTTGCGGGAAAAAAAGTACTGCTTCTGATGCATGCGCCCCCCGGTGTGGATGTAGGCAGTACAGTTGGCAAAAGCGCCATTCCCATCAACACGACAACTGCCACGATGATGTGGTGGCCGGCTTATCAGTCAAGGTTCCTTAAAATACTTTCGAATTATCCGGGGACCGTATCCCTGTCGCTGGCCGGACACACCCATATGGACGACTACCGCATCCTGACACCTTCCGATACACTTGAGATAATACCGGCCATCGCTTCGTACTCCGGCAACAATCCCGCCTTCAGGGTCTTCACTGTTTCACGCGACACCTTTAAACCCATCGATTACAGCTCCATGAACTTTGACCTTGCTACTAATCCGGCACAGTTCAACGCCTATTATACGTTTTCTGCGGCATATTCCCTGCAGGGTGATCTGGACGCTTCTTTGAGACAGCTTGCTCCGACACTTGCCTCAAATGCTTCAAAGCAGGCTCTTTATAGAGGGTTCTTTTATTCGGGACACAACTCTCCGGTTTCCAGTACTGATACGCAAATAAATCCTGTTACCAATACGAACTGGCCTTTATACTGGTGCGGCATCGGAAATATGGAGCAGCAGCAGTATATCGATTGTGTAAATTCTTATTGATGGTGGCACCCGGCACTCAACAAACAATAGAGTTCTGGAGACATCAATGAGCAGACAAAAAGGTTATCCTGATTCGTTCTAATTCGCCGCTTGTTCCATCGGCTCTGTCATTCCCGATGTAGTTATCGGGAATCCAGTCTTTTAAATCCTTAAAATCTGGATTCCCGATAAAGGCATTCGGGGATGACAATTTTCTTTAGCGGAAGATTAGAACTAATCAGGAAGGTTATTTTGTGCTATTAAACGATGATCGGGGAATGGGGAGGCTGCTCTTCACACCAGAGTCACCGGGCTACCGGGGCTTCCAACATTATTTTGCATAAAAAAGGAGTCAACATTGATGAAACATATTCTGCTTATAGCCGTGCTGCTGGCAGCTTGTGCCACCGGAACCCACGCCGCCGGATTAGAAGAAAAAGTAGTCGAACACACCATGAAGAACGGCATGAAGCTCCTGATGCTTGAGCGGCACACATCCCCTACCGTTTCAGCCTGGATCCGCTTCCGCGTCGGCAGTGTCGATGAGCGAAGCGATGAGCGGGGCATAGCGCATCTTCTGGAACATATGCTCTTTAAGGGGACCACGACCCTCGGAACAAAGGATTATGCCTCTGAAAAACCGATTCTGGACAAAATAGAAGAGACCGGCCAGGCGCTGATTGCGGAAAAAGCGCGGCGTGACAAAGGGGACAAGAGCAGAATCGACGAGCTTTCCAAACAGTTGGCCGCACTGGAGGCTGATGCATCGAAATTTGTCATCAAAGATGAATTTTTCGAGCTCTACTCCAAAAACGGCGGGGTCGGCTATAACGCCTTTACCAGTCGTGACGGCACCACCTATCTGATCAGCCTACCCTCCAACAAGCTTGAGTTGTGGGCGGCCATAGAGTCAGACCGTCTGAAGAACGCGGTGCTGCGCGAGTTTTATACCGAGCGGTCGGTGGTGATGGAAGAGCGGCGACGTTCCTACGATGCCGATCCGGAGAGCAAATTGTGGGAAACCTTTGTCGCCTCAAGTTTTCTGACTCACCCATACGGCCAGCCGACCATCGGCTGGATGTCAGATATTGAGAGCCTGACCCGCACCAAGGCGGAGCAGTTCTTTCACAGTTACTACGCCCCCAACAACGCGATAGTTGCGATTGTTGGTGATATCGACAGCAAAGCTGTTATCTCTCTGGTGGAGCGCTACTTCGGCGAAATAGCGCCTGGCAAGCCGCTCCCGCCGGTTACCGCCGAAGAGCCGAAGCAGGGGGGTGAACGGCGCATCGAGCTGGTGGCGGAAGCCGAGCCGACCCTGATTATCGGCTATCATAAACCGGCCATAATGGCGGCTGACGACTACGTTTTTGATGTCATCACCATGATTTTAGGGAGCGGCCGCACCTCGCGCTTTTACAAAAAACTGGTGATAGAGAAACAGATTGCTACCGAAGTGGGGGCTTTCGACGCACCCGGCAGCCGTTTCCCGAACCTGTTTGTCGTCAGCGCGAATCCCCGCACCCCTCATACCATTACAGAGGTGGAGGAGGCGATCCAGGCCGAGCTGGATCTGCTCAAAACAGAACCGGTCGCCGAACGGGATCTGCAGCGGATTCTGAATAAGATTGAATATGAGGAGGCGCGCCGCATGGGAACCAACGGGGGGCTGGCCCGCAATCTGACGGAGTATGAGGCGGTTACCGGGAGCTGGCGCTACATGACAGAGTATCGGGGTAAAGTTCAAAAGGTAACTCCTGCCGATATTCAACGGGTTGCCAGGGAATACTTCACCAGAGAGAATCGCACAGTAGGTTTTATTTCCAAAAAAGGGGGTACCGGTAAATGAGACGACTTCTCTTTTTCCTCGTCCTGATGCTCATTACCGCCGGATGCGCTTCCATCGCAGCAGAGCCGACGGCCAATCCAAGAACCATGACCTTCACTGAATTGAAGTTTGAAATACCGAAAGCGGAGCGTGTTCTGCTTGATTGCGGCATGCCGGTCTATCTCCTTAAGGATGCCGAGCTGCCGATCATCAACATGACAGCGATGATCCGCACCGGTTCAGTCTACGAGCCGACCCCTAAATCAGGTCTGGCAGGCATGACCGGGAGCCTTATGCGAAGCGGCGGCGCGGGGGGCCTCACCCCGGAGAAGATGGACGACGAGCTTGAATTCATGGCTTCCGCCGTTGAAAGCTCTATCGGCGGCGATATGGGGACCGTCTCTCTGACGACACTGCTGAAGAACTTCACCCCCACCCTGCGTATCTTCAGCGATGTGCTGCTGCGACCCGATTTCAGCGAGAAGCGGATCGATATCGCCCGCAAGCAGTCAATTGAAGCGCTCAGACGCCGGAACGACGATCCCAAAGATATTGCCGGGCGTGAAATAGGCAAAGCTATTTATGCCGGTCACCCGATTGGCGACGAGGCCACTTATACATCGATAACCGGTATCACCCGTCAGGATATGCTCGATTTTCACCGGCGCTTCTACCGGCTTGACAATATGATCCTGGCGGTGTCGGGTGATTTTAACAGGGATGCCCTCTTAAAAGAGCTGAATGCCGTCTTCCCGGTAACGGAGAAACGAGCAGCCGTTACGCTTCCTGAGGTGCCGCAGCCGGAACATGCTTTCAAGGGGGAGATTATCTACGGCGCCAAGGATGTCAACCAGTCGGTCATCCGCATGGGGCACCTGGGATTAACCAAGGATAGCCCGGATATCTATGCGGTACGAATTCTTGATTATATTCTGGGGGGGAGTTTTACCTCCCGGCTGACGATGGAGATCCGTACCAATCAGGGACTGGCCTACAATGTCGGCAGTCATTTCGATATAGGGCGTCGCTTTACCGGCAGTTTTGTGGCGGAGACAGAGACCAAGGCAGAATCAACGGTAAAGGCGATCACCCTGATGAAGGATATCATTACCGGCATCACCAAAGAGCCGGTCACCGATCAGGAGCTGCACGCCGCCAAAGAGTATATGATCAACTCCTTCATGTTCGGCTTTACCAGCCCGGCATCGATCGTCAGCCAGAGGGCACGGCTCGAATACTACGGCTACCCGGACGGTTACCTTGAGCGATACAGGGACAACATCGCCAAAGTCAGTAAAACGGATGTGCTGAATGCAGCGCAGAAATATCTGAAGCCGGAGGCTTTCAAGCTGGTAGTGGTCGGCAATGGAGCCAAATTTGACAAGCCGCTCTCCTCGCTCGGGAGTGTGAGGGAGCTTGATCTGAAGGTTGATATTCCAAAATAGTCGTGGTAAGAACAAAAAATCATTAATGATGGTTTCGTAAAAAGTCCTTATCACCCTTCGACTGTTCGACAAGCTGACAGCTCAGGGCGAACGGACTTTAACAGTCTAAGTTATTGAAAATCCGTTTGTGCTGAGCTTGTCGAAGCATGTACCATATGCTGTAAATTTACTTTTTACGAGACCAACATTAATAGATAAAGGGCGCGTTATCTTGATCAATCTCAACATTCGGCCGCATGGCATAATATTTACTCTTCTTTTTTTTCTGGTTATCTGCTATAGCGCACCTTCAAATTCTTCTGAAAAACCGGACGATCGTCAGTACCCCGCCGCTCCGGCCTCGCAAAATGATCCGGTGGAGGTCGGCCTTGACGAAAAACTCGGCTCAAAAGCTGCACTGGAAGTTTTTTTCAGCGACGAGAGCGGAAAAAAGGTCAGACTGGGCGATCTGATCACCGGCCCTACCATCATCCTGCCGGTATATTACAACTGTACCAATGTCTGTAACTACATGCAGGGGGGGCTGGCCAGAATAATCTTAAGTCTGAAGGGGAAGCCGGGGAGCGACTACCGGGTTATCTCGATCAGCATTAACCCGGATGAAACCCCGGAACAGGCGGCGCGCACCAAAAAGATGTACCTGGCAGCAATCAGCGACCCATTCCCGGAGGATGGCTGGCGCTTTCTGACCGGCGACCGGAACAGTATCCTCCGTTTTACAGAGTCAATCGGGTATCGCTTCAGGCAGCAGGGGCGCGATTTTATTCACCCTGTGGCAAGTCTGATGGTTGCCGGCGACGGCAAGATCGTGCGCTATCTGTACGGAAACTCTTTTCTTGCAAAAGATGTTAGTCTGGCCCTGCTCGAAGCCCGGGACGGCAAGGTGGGCACCACCATCCGCAAGGTTGTCGATTTCTGTTTTACCTTTGATCCAGCCGGAAAAACATATGTGTTCAATATCCTGCGGGTCAGCGCAACCGTTGTCATTTCAGCTACGGGCAGCTTTCTGCTGTTTCTGCTGCTGACCGGGAAAAGAAAGAAGAATAAACTGGAGGATAATATATGAGTGTAACCGGACTACAACAAGGGCGGGGCTTCTGGACCGATACCGGCAAAACCGGCATCACCGCCTGGATTTTCTCAACCGATCATAAGCGGATCGGGCTGCTCTATTTCTACTCGGTCCTCTCCTTTTTTCTGGTCGGCGTTTTACTGGGGCTTCTGATGCGGATTGAGCTGATGGCTCCCGGCCGGAACATCATGGGGCCCGAGACCTACAACGCCCTCTTTACCCTGCATGGCGTGGTGATGATTTTCCTCTTTATCATCCCCGGTATTCCGGGTGCCTTCGGCAACATGGTCATGCCGATTCAGATCGGCGCGCCGGACGTATCGTTCCCCCGTCTTAATCTCTTTTCCTGGTGGCTGTACGTGATCGGCACCGTGCTGGTACTCCTCTCCCTGTTTACCGGCGGTGGAGCCCCTGATACCGGCTGGACATTTTATGTCCCCTTCAGCGCGAAATCGGCCACCAATGTTTCTCTGGCGCTGTTCGGCGTTTTTGTGCTCGGTTTCTCCTCGATTCTGACCGGCCTCAACTTCGTCACCACTATTCATCGCCTGAGAGCGGAGGGGATGACCTGGACCCGGATTCCGCTCTTCACCTGGTCGCTCTACGCTACCGCCTGGGTTCAGATTCTGGCGACGCCGATACTCGGTATCACGCTGGTGCTGGTCATTGCCGAGCGGATGCTCGGCACCGGTCTCTTTGACGCCACCAGAGGGGGCGATCCGATCATGTTCCAGCATCTCTTCTGGATCTACTCCCACCCGGCGGTCTACATCATGATTCTTCCGGCGATGGGGATCATCTCGGATATCATCCCGGTCTTCTCCAGAAAACCGATCTTCGGCTATAAAATGATAGCCTTCTCCAGCCTGGCGATTGCCGCCGCCGGTTCGCTGGTCTGGGGGCACCATATGTTCACCAGCGGCATGAGCGACACCGCCGTGCTGGTCTTCTCCTTCCTGACCTTCATCGTGGCGATACCGTCGGCCATCAAGGTATTCAACTGGGTCTCTACCCTCTATAAAGGCTCGATAACCCTTGATCCGCCGATGCTGTTTGCCCTCTCCTTCATCCTGCTCTTCTCGATCGGCGGCCTGACCGGGCTGATTCTTGGGGCACCGGCGACCGACGTGCATGTTCATGACACCTACTTCGTGGTGGGGCATTTCCACTACGTCATGTTTGGCGGCACCGGCTTCGCCTTCTTCGCCGCCATGCACTTCTGGCTCCCCAAGTACTACGGACGGATGTACCGGAAAGGGCCGGCCATAGTCGCCTGGTTCCTGATGTTTATCGGTTTCAACATACTCTATATGTCGATGAAGGTGCTTGGAATGCGGGGGATGCCGCGCCGTTACTACGACTATCTTCCGGAGTTTGCGCAACTGAACATGCTGTCAACCGTGGGGAGCTGGATCCTGGCGCTCGGCCTTCTGATAATGCTGGTAAATCTTTTCAAGGGGCTTTTCAGCGGCGAGCCGTTTACCGGCAACCCCTGGGGTGGAGCCTCACTGGAGTGGAGTACTGACACTCCGCCGCCGACACTTAACTTCACCAGTGAACCGGTCGTTACCCACGGCCCGTACGATTTCAAAGCGTTGGCAGATAAAGGTAACGAGAGTATTCCCGGCGAGAGGAGGGAGTCATGACCCACGCAGTTCACAAAGATTACGACGGCGCCAAGCTCGGCATGTGGCTGTTTCTCTTCACGGAGATTCTGCTGTTCGGCGGGCTCTTTATCCTCTATGCGGTCTATCTGGCCCGCTACCCGCAGGAGTTTTCGGCGGGGGGGCATCAACTGAATGTCGTACTGGGGGGGACAAACACCTTCCTCCTGGTCACCAGCAGCATGTTCGCCGCCATGGCACTGACAGCCATACAGCAGGACAAGCGTATCCTGACGCTCCGCCTGATCGGGGGGACAATGCTCTGTGCGACCGGCTTCATGGTGATCAAGTTCTTTGAATGGAGTGCCAAGATTCATCACGGCATCTACCCCGGTTCAGCGGGACTGGTCAAAGGAGCCCCCGGTGAGTCGGTGTTTTTCAGTCTCTACTACTTAAGCACCGGCATCCACGGCCTTCATGTTCTGATCGGCGCCACTCTTCTGGCGGTAATCGCCTGGCGCGTGAAAAAGGGAACCATCAACAGCGGCGACTACGTAATGCTTGAGAACGGCGTACTCTACTGGCATCTGGTTGATCTGGTCTGGATTTTCATCTTCCCGCTGTACTATCTCATGCTTTAGGGGGCGTATCGTGACTGCACATACCAATGAACATCACATTATAAGCTTTGGCAAACTGATCGCCGTCTGGGCTACGCTGCTGGTTCTGACCGCAGCAACAGTACTGGTCACCCGCTTTGATCTGGGTGGGCTGAAGGTCATCGCCGCTCTTACCATCGCCTGCAGCAAGGCCGGGATTGTCATCGCCTTCTTCATGCATATGAAATACGAAAACAGGCTGCTGCAGATTCTGCTGTTTGTCGCCCTGGTGACCCTGGCGATATTCATCGGATTCACTTTCTTTGACGTGCTATACCGCTGAGGAGTTACCGTGAAAACAATACAAATGACAACAAACGAAGCGATAGACCCGGTATTCATATTCATCTTCGGGGCGAGCCTGATCCTGCTGCTCGGCATAACGGCGGTCATGATCTGGTTCGTATACCGCTACCACCGTTCCCGTTCACCCCAGGCGACCTCCACCGCTGACGGCAACCTGACGCTGGAGGTAATCTGGATCGTCCTCCCCACCCTGCTGGTGCTGGCCATGTTTTATTACGGCTGGGCCGGGTACCTCTCACTGCGCAATGTCCCCCCCGGCTCGATGGAGGTGAAAGCCACCGCCAGGATGTGGTCGTGGAATTTTGCCTATCCGTCCGGGCGGAGCAGTGCCAAGCTCTACGTCCCGGTCGGAAAACCGGTCAAGGTCAATCTCTCCTCTGTTGATGTTCTGCACGGATTTTACATACCGGCTTTCAGGGTGAAGCGTGATGTGGTACCGGGGATGGATAACAATGTCTGGTTTGTCGCCAGCAAACCGGGATCGTACGATATTTTCTGTTCCTCCTACTGCGGCACCGGCCACTCTCAGATGATTACCACGGTCGAGGCACTGCCGGAGGCCGAGTTCAACGCCTGGCTGAAGGAGCAGGCGTCAGCCTCCGTGCCCCACCCCGGTCTGGTGCTGCTGGAAAAATATGGCTGCCTCGGCTGTCACTCAACGGATGGATCAGCTAAAATCGGCCCCTCGTTTAAAGGGATCTGGGGCAGGAACACGGTCGTGCTGACCGGTGGCCGTGAAAGAAGCATAACCGCCGACGAGTACTACCTGAAAGAGGCTATCGTTGAACCGAACGATGATATTGTCAAAGGCTTTGCTCCGGCAATGCCCCCATTCAAGTTGCCGGATGACGAACTGAACGCCATAATTGACTATTTCAAAAACGGTGGAACAGCAAAGGGCACTGCCAAAATTGACGGCAAAACCCTGGCGCAGGAAAAGGGGTGCCTCTCCTGTCACTCGCTGGACGGCAGCAAGGGTATCGGCCCGACTCTGAAGGGACTGTACGGATCACAGGTCAAGGTCTTGAAAAACGGCAAGCCGCTTACCGTGACAGCCGATTCACATTTTATGGAGGAGTCGATCAGGGAGCCGGGGGAGACCATTGTTGAGGGGTATCAGCCGATCATGCCGTCGTTCAAGGATCTTTCCGAGGCTGAAGTGGAAGCACTGCTGAAATGGATGGAGAGTCTGAAGTAATGAGAGGTGCCTTGCTAAAGCTGCTGCGCTGGCGGCTGGCACTTTTGAACGGAGTGTCTGCCCTGAGCGGGTATCTGCTTTTCCCTGGGGTAGTCGAAATTTCATATGTACTGGCCGCTTTCGCCGGAACCGTGCTTCTGGCCGGTGCCGGTTCAGCATTCAACCAGGTTATGGAACGTGATCTTGATCAGATGATGGAGCGCACCAAGGGGAGACCGCTGCCGACCGGTGCCATGCCCGTTGTTACGGCGCTCTGCATCGGGATAACCGTCATGCTGGGGGGGATGGTCTGGCTTGCTCAGGTGGGCGGTGCTGCCCCCATGCTTATCGGAGCTGCCGCTCTGGCCTGGTATCTGGCGGTTTACACCCCCTTGAAACGCCGCACCAGCATGGCCCTTCCACTCGGTGCGCTCTGCGGCGCGCTCCCCCCTCTGATCGGCTGGGCACTAGCCGGCGGCGGACTTTCCGATCACCGTATCCTGATACTGGTCGGCGTAATGTTTCTCTGGCAGATTCCGCACTTCTGGCTGCTGCAGCGCCGACACAGCACCGATTACCGCAGAGCCGGCATACCGCTCTGCGAGGACAAAACCGGAAACAGCCGCCCCCACCTTTTTACACTCTGGATTATTGCACTGGTAACCGGAGCCATGATGCTGCCGCTTTTCGGGATTATTCAGCAGCAGCGAACGGTGCTGTACGGATTATTCCTGCTCCCCCTGCTACTGTCGGGACTCCTCACTTCTGAAAAGAGCCGCTTTGTCTGCCTCAATCTGTTTCCAATGCTCCTCACGCTGGCTATCTGGTGGTGATGGTAATTCAGCAAGAGCTTCCTGGTGCCAGTGACTGAAATTAAGGGCCGATACAATCATCTGATACTTAAACACAGCGTTGTCCGGTTAGGTTTTTGCACTTAGCTCCCCTCCTGTTTTTAAGGAGGGGTTGGGGGTGGTCGCCTTTGACTTTAATCAATTCAGGGATAAAAAACAAAAGTCAAAAGCCAACCACCCCCCAACCCCCTCCTTAAAAACAGGAGGGGGAGCCTAAAAACTCGATTCTGATGCTTTTTGGCAAACTATTTCGGAGTAAGCAAAAACCTAACCGGACAACACTGATCTAAACCATCAATTTTACTTAGAGTTTCTTCGTGTACTTAGTGGATAACTGCTTTTTCCGGGTTAAATATATTTCTGGATATTCTTTAACGCCCGCTGGAGATGTGCTGTGCTGTGAGCCTCTATCGTCCAGACAGCATCAGGGGCATAACTGGTCAGAAGCGGGAAAAAGCGGGAGAAGTCGATATCTCCCTCCCCCACAGGGAGATGTTCATCGCAAGTTCCATGGTTGTCATGAATATGGCTTTCAGCGATATAGGAGCCAAGCTCTGCAAACCACTCCTCCATCGTAACGGCCGTGAACATATTCCAGTGACCGACATCGAAACAGTGACGGAAACAGGGATCGTCTATCTCTTCAAGCAGAGCTTTCAGCGTTGACGGTTCTCTTTCGAATATATTCTCAACCGCCAGGATTGTGCCAAGTTCACGAGCCTGCGGCACGAACTCGCGCCAGAAATCGATACTGTTTTTCAGCCAGTCAAGCTTGTTGTCTCCGTAGTGCAGATCGTCGAAACCGGGGTGCACGACGATCACTCTGGGGCGGAGCAGTTCGGCTCCCTTCATGACCTGGCTGATACGATCACGGGACGCCGCACGGATGCTGCGATCCATCGCACCGGGGTTTAAGTCCATGAAAGCAGAGTGGATTGTTGTGGCAAGCCCCGCTGAGTGGATTATCTGCGCATAGCCAGCCAGCTCCTCCCAGACGATCTTGTCAAGCGATTCAGCCGGGAGGTACACCTCAGGATTTATCCGGTTCGCGATTGCAAACTCCAGGTGTTCTCCCAGACGGGAATACGGCACATGGGCGTGGACTGCATGTTTCATTGGTGTCCCTTCCTAAGCTCTTTGATAACCGAATCGCTGGCGGTGCGCACCACCAGATCTTCCAGTTTGGCTATTGAGTGCGGTTCACCGAGAACAATCAGTGTATCCCCCCCCTCAATTTTTGCCTGTGAATGAGGATTAAAGATCATCTTGCCGTGAGCCTTCTTGATACCGACAATAATAACACCGACCTCTTTCCTGAAACCGGAACTTACAAGGGTATCGCCGGCAAAGGCGGAGTGATCCGGTATGGTGATCTCCTCCATCTGCAGATCCATATGTTCACTGCCGGTAGCAATTTCAATAAAATCAACAACATTGGGGCGCAAAATAGACTGTGCCATCCTGCTGCCGCCAATAATGTAAGGAGAAACCACCTTGTTAGCTCCGGCTCTTTTAAGCTTTATATCAGACCCCTCTTCGCCGGAACGCGCCATGATGTAGAGATCCGGGTTCAACCCCCTGGCTGTCAGGGTGATATAAACGTTCTCGGTGTCCGAGGTGACTACTGAAATAAGCCCTTTTGCCCGCTTGATACCGGCTCTGAGGAGAGTTTCATCAAGTGTTGCGTCACCCTTCAAATGGAGGTAGCCATCGTCGTAAAGTTTTTCAAGCGTATCTGTGCTTTTTTCAACGATAACAAACTGAAGGGCATTGGCTTTAAACTCCTTGCAGATCAGCGAACCGATCCTGCCAAACCCGCAGATTATGTAATGATCCTTCAGCGCTTCTATCTGCTTTTCCACCTTTTTCCTCCCCATGATTCGCTGGAACTGACCCTCGAACATGATCTGAGCCAGACTGCCGACTATATAACCCAAGACGCTGACACCGACCAGAATCAGGCACATCGTAAAGATCTTGCCGCCGTCGGAAAGATCATGTACCTCCTTGAAACCGACGGTTCCAAGGGTTATGACAGCCATGTAGAGGGCGTCCAGAAACCGCCACTTCTCAATGGTCATATATCCGACAGTCCCCCCGATTTCAAGCATCAGGAGAACCAAGATTGATATTTTAAGATGTCGTACAGGATCCATGATTTTGGGAGATTACCTGCAAGGGAGCTAAATTACAAGCTGCTTTCTGGATACAATTGCACTATGACTACAGCATTGTATAAAGCAGCTACGTCCCCTGTATTCGACTATGCCTCATTCAAACCCGCTGTCACGTAACTTCACCGCTTCGCTATAAGCTTCGCTGCGTGCAACCCCGGTAATCTCTGCTGCTTTTCTGGCAACATCTCTAACTGAAAGTTCGCCGCCGTCCAGGAGTCTCCGCAGTACGGAGATCAGCGGTTCGGTCTCCTGATTGGTCGTATCTCCCGGCGCTACCAGGATGACAACCTCTCCACGCACCTTCCCCTGAGAGACATTCTCCATTACTTCTGACACGCTCCCCCGAAGAAGCTCTTCATAAAACTTGGTGAGTTCGCGAGCCACCACGATCTGTCGTTCTCCAAGTACGGCAAGGATATCATGCAGGGTTTCCTCCAGACGATGGGGGGCTTCGTAGAATACCAGCGTACCGGGCAGAGCGGCCATTTCTGACAGAAATG
>Ga0194060_10000574_pt1 | contig 26786 bp, 27 predicted proteins | sample SepL225m_MetaG_FD_163427 | JGI IMG/M metagenome (GOLD analysis project Ga0194060, IMG submission 163427) | Anoxic zone freshwater microbial communities from boreal shield lake in IISD Experimental Lakes Area, Ontario, Canada - Sep2016-L222-5m | ecosystem: Environmental > Aquatic > Freshwater >... | reverse complement strand
CTGCCATCGGTCTTCTCGTTCAGGTTCTCCAGCAATTCGGCAATAACGGCGTAGGGAAGCAACGAACACAGTGCCTCGATGATGTCCCTAGCCTTCGCAATCCCAGCAACCCCGAACTTGGAAACCGACACGGGGTACAGCGTCCGGTACTTGTCCATCAAGCCGTCCACCTGCTTTGGTGTTGCATCCCCCGCATTTCCTCCAACCGGTTTCAAAACTTTTTTCTCTCCCTCGCCTTCACTGTTTTTTTCCACTCCACTACCCTCCACAGAGAGAGAGTATTTACTTGAAGATGAAGATGAAGATGAAGATGAAGATGAAGATGAAGATGAAGGGGGGGGTAAATTTTTTTTCCGTGGGTTAACCTCTTGGTTATCCTTTTGGTTATCCAAATTCGGATTTCCTCCCCTCTTTCCAACTTCTGCTCTCTTGGCTTTCAGTCTTGCATCTTTTACCATTCTTGGAGAATAAAAACCCTTCTCATCAGAGGCTATTACATCGTGCTTTAAAAGTTCGTTAAAAAGTCGATTAAACGTCTTTGAATTCTCTTTCAAAAGCCGATGTAAGTCCGATGTAGTAGCGTATGAATTGCCGATCATTAGGTAACCGGAGTCCGATGATTGGTGCATAAAACACAAAAGATCAATCAATAATCCCTTCGATTCACGGGAAATCATTGCTAATTTACTGGATGATAACCAGTCGTTTGAATAGAATTGAAACGCCGGTGCCTTATTGTTTTTTTCCATTTTCCGCCTCACTTATAAGTGATACTTATCGGGTTATTTTTTTCTACGCTACTCGTTGATCTTCGATGTACTTATGTATGAATCTTTTGGATGCTGTAAAAAGCTCTTGATCTTCTTCTGGCAACGCTCTAACCGCTGCAATTCGTGGGTACTCTTTGCCGTCTTTTCCCTGCATTGTAATGTCAAGAAAAACGTTTCTACCAAGCAAATCGTCTGTATCAAAATCCGCTTCAACATCCTCACTCACTAGGTTTCTCCCTAAGAGGGCTTCAACATGAAGCCTCATTTTTGCTTTACCTGAAATACTAGCCGTCAATTCTTCTGTTACCGTTGTGCAAAACGGCTCTAGGAAGTCACCTATTTGTATCTCGTAGCAGAAGACCGCTTTCCGCTGAGTTACTTCCTTACCTTCAAACGTGCTTGTCTTCTCTCCAATGTCAACAACATCGAATAATACCGCCTTGTACGTTCCATTTTTGAGGGTTTCACTAAACTTGCCTGCTGGTATGATCATGTGTTTTTTATCCTTATTCTTTTAGGTGTTTTTTGGCTGCTTCTTCGTCAATCAACATGGCGTATGGTTCTCCCAACGCCTTCTTGACTTGTATGCGTTTTATCGCATCTTTTAGCTCTATTGGTTGGTTCTCATCCTCTAACAGTGCGTTGATTGCTTTGGTGTCTGCTTTCACAAAAACCGCTAACTTGTCGGTCAATATCTCTTGCAGCTTGGTCACTGGATAGTCATAGCGGGTTGCTTGTCGAATAACGAACCTGTAACGGTTGTTCACGATCAATTGATCATCATCACCTACCCGCTGCATCATGAAGTTTTGCAACTTCTTTTTGTGAAGTTCCAAAAGCTTTAATAATTCGTTGGTTGCCTGTGCTTCTGATGCAAGCTCCGAATCAGTCATACTCGCAAGCTCGAACACTTCACCAGTTGTTGGGTTAACCGTTTGCTCTACGATCTTGAAAAGCGTCATACTACTCTCCAAAAAATAGATGGTTAGTGTCTTCTTGCAGTAACTTCAAAACCTTGTCATAATGTGGGTTCTTTATCGGTTCAACGTTTCCCTGCATTAAGCGGGCTTTTGCTTTGAACTTATCGCCAACCGTAGAGGAAAGGTGTAGCAATCTTTCAATCTTTCCTGTTCTACCAGTTTTCGCCTCCATGAATCCGACGTGTTCAGCAAAGTGAAGCGACTCATTTGCCCCCTTACCTATAAGGTTTGGCTTTGCAATAATTGCGCCGCTGTCATGTACGTCTTCGATCTGTGTGATGATTACTAGATTGATAGGGAGTTTTTTGAGGTAGGTAAACAGTGCAATTGTTGATGATGATATGTTGCCCCATTCGTCATACCCTAGTTTTTTACCTTTTGAGGTATAGAGAGCATCTGACCAGTGGGCTGGATCAAGTCCCTTTGCAAGTGCTATTGCTTCATTTTCTAATGCTGTTACTGAATCGATAACGATAGTCTCAAAAGGAAAACTACCGTCTTCAATCTTCTTTATTGATTGCTGTAAAACGTTAAAGAAGTTCTTTTCTATATACTTATTGTTTGGAAAAAACTTCTTGTAGAGTCCGTGGCTTCGATCAGTGTCAAAGATCAAACACTTTGGGAATGTGCTAGCAAAGATTGATTTGCCTGATCCAGCTGACCCGTAAACGAGCATTTTGACAAAGGTCTTTTCCTGTTGCGGATCTACTACCGCTTGCACTTTTTCTAGTTGTTGTGTTACTGTAGTCATAGGTTTTCACTTTCTTTGGTTGTTAAAACCTCGTTACTTAGCTGTAACGGGGTTTTTTTCGTTGGTGGTGATTTTATGCCCTGTCCATTTTTCTACTGCTTCTGGTTCGCCCTTAACTGATACCCTAAAAAAATCAGCACCTGTTGTACTGGCTAGGTGCTTGATCTCTTCATTCCTTTTTTTAGCGAATGAGTAACCTACAAAAAACGATGCAATGATTAAGCTTGATGATGTGATAGTTGAGAGTAAGAAATAGATGTTCATTAAGCTACAGCCTCCACAAGTCTTTCTTCTTCAGCGTGCACAGCGAGTGAAGCTGCCTCCGTTGCTTTTTTTGCTTTGTCTTCTTTGATTTGTCGGTGTTCGTTGATCAGTCTTTTGGATTGAACCTCAAGCGGTAGTAGTGCTTTTCGGTGTTCGTTGGTCACCCTTCGTAATTCAGCAAGCTCTTCATCTGTGAACAGGTCTCGAGTCTTCATCATTTTGATGTTCCCTAACCCTCGCACAATAATCACGTCTTCTGTAAGCTTTGTTGCTAACAAGTCTACGCAATCCTCTGTTATTTGTGTTTGTAGTGCGTTCGTCATTTTGCAACTCCTTTTGTTGTTGTTGTGTCCGGTACTAGTAGTAGGAATATGATTGCAATTCCTACGCTGTGTCCGGTTCTGTTGATCAAGCATTCGACCAATCCGATGAGTGCTAGGGTAGCGAATACACCGGAAAGCTTGATACAGGTTGTGGTTATGTTGTTTTGCATAAATGTAATTCAACAAGTAGTTGACTGAGAGTAACTTGTTGTTTTTTTTAGCTCGAAAGATTGTTGTGATTTTTAAAAGTCCGCCAACTTTAAAACTCGTGACTACACAACACTGACTCCACTTCTTGTGCTAGCGGTGGATTCGCCCTTTTTGTCGCGTTGGTAGGATTTGAACCTACGACCTTCCCAGTTTCGATCTAGGCGAGCTACCACTGCTCCACAACGCGATGAAATATGTGATTTGTAGGGAATTGAGATAAAAAAAAGACCACCAAGCGAATTTCGCTTGAAGGTCTTAAATGTAAAGTGTGTTAGCTTTTCAGCTTCACACCTTGTGAAGTCTAATTTTAATGGCGGGCCCGACCGGATTCGAACCGGCGATCACCTGCGTGACAGGCAGGTATGTTAACCGCTACACCACGAGCCCTGAAATCTAATAAGGTGTTTTCTTAGGGAAAACAACGATATTAGGATAGTGGAAATTGGGGGGGGCGTCAAATGACTAAAGTCATTTTTTCTAGTGAGAGATGTTTAGTCGATTACGTGTGTCCCTTTTGTATTTATTTTCGAAACATACACCGTGCTCTCCTGCCCTTCTTTCAGAAATGCTTTCTGCATGGCGCGTCCGATGGCTTCGGCATCTGGTTTTTCTGTGGCGAAGGCGAGCATGGAGGGGCCGGCTCCGCTGATGGTGGCGTTGGTGGCACCGGTGAGGATGGCGGTTCGTTTTACTTCGTCGAAACCAGGGATGAGCATCTTTCTATAACGTTCGATAACGAGGTCGTAAAATCCTGAAAGGAACAGGCTTGTATCTTGTTGTACAACGCCGGTGATCATTTTTGCTGTGTTGAGATTGTTTTGGACTGCATCTTTGAGAGAAACTTTTTCTGGAAGGATTGATCGGGCGAGTTTGGTTTCCAGTTGCATATGTGGGTAGACAACGATAACCCAGAGATCGGGTAGGGTTCCGATGACTCGGCCGCGGAGTGGTTTTAGATTTGTGGTGACTACAACACTTCCTAGCATAGCAGCGACACAGTTTTCACCGTAGTTTGTGGTGATGGTGTGTTCGGCGATGCCGGAGATTTCTACGAGTTCGTCTTTAGAAAGCTTTTCTCCGGTGAGTATATTGGCGGCGAATGCGGCTGCACATGCTGATGCAGAGCTACTGCCGAGGCCACTCGAAATTGGCATTTGTTTTTCTATCGTGAGTTCAATGCCGATTGAGGAGTTTATCTTTTTTAGCACTTCAATCGCGGCGACACCTGCGGTGTTTTTTTCTGCTGCACGTGGGAGAAAATTATTGTCACCGATGATGTCTACTATGGTCACACCTGGTTTTTCTACCTGACGAGCCCACACAATGTCGCCTGGTTTTTCTACTGCAAGTGCAAGAATGTCAAAGCCTGGACCAAGGTTGGCTACGGTTGCGGGTGAAAATACTTTTATCCAGTCGCTCACAGGTTTTCTCCGAAAACTACTTCATCACCAATGCTTATACTGTTTTTATTACTGAATCCTTCATTAACTTCCAACACAAACATACCTTCTTTTTTGGGTTCGTAGTTTGGGCAGGGATCTTGTTTGCAAGGTGCTGCGTGAATAATGTCGACTATCTTTTTATCTTTGTCAGCAAAGATCATCTCTAAGGGGATGAGTGTGTTTTTCATCCAAAAGGCATAGCGAAATGGGTAGTTAAAGAGGAACATCATCCCTTGGTTTTCTGGCAAACTGGTTTGGTACATAAGTCCGTAACTATGCTCTTCTGGGCTAGCGGCGATTTCGGCAGTGATGGTTGTCGATTTTCCCTGCTGGTTCAGGATTGAGATGATACGCTTTGCATAGGTTGGTCGAGGTGGAGGTGTGGGAGCGGTGTTTGCTTGTTGTTGGGAGGTAGGTGTTGCACAGCTAGTGAGCAGGATGATTACTATGCTTGCAATCAGTGTTGTGAGGAATCGGTTGTGTTTATGCATTGAGAATTTCCTCTGGGATGTCGAAGTTGGCGTAGGTTTTTTGGACGTCTTCGTTTTCTTCTAGTTCGTCGAGCAGTCTGAAGATCTGTTCGGCGGTTTTTTTATCTTCAATTTTTACGGTGTTCTTTGGTACTTGGGTGATTTCGGATGAGAGTATGGTGTTGCCTTGTTTTTCTGCACCGTTTTTGACAGTTTCTAACTGGTCTGGGGCACAGATAATTTCGAGGTTTCCTTCGCCTGCTTCAGTGACATCTTCGCTACCGAGATCTATGAGTTCAAGCATGGCATTTTCTAAATCTGTGTTTTTGGGCTTTAGTATGATGACGCCTTTGGTCTCAAACATCCATGCCACACAGCCAGTTTCACCAAGGTTTCCGCCGTTGCTGCTGAAAATGTGGCGAATGGAGGAGGATGCTCGGTTGCGGTTGTCGGTCATAATGTCGACGAGAACGGCAACACCTGCTGGTCCGTACCCTTCGTAGGTAACTTCTTCGTAGTTTACGGATTCACCACCTTCTCCGGTACCTTTTTTGATAGCTCGTTCAATGTTGGAGTTCGGCATGTTGGCTTCACGGCCTTTTTGAACGGCTAGTCTTAGGCGAAAGTTTCCATCTACACTACCCCCACCAATTTTGGCGGCGATGGTGATTTCTTTGGCAAGTTTGGTGAATGCTGCACCACGTTTTGCATCTTTGACTGCTTTTTGGCGTTTAATTGTTGACCATTTGGAGTGTCCGGACATAGTAGTACTTCTTTAAGTAAATAGTGGTTTGTTACTTTTCAACTATAGCGATTACTTCGATTTCGACCAAGACGTCTTTGGGGAGACGAGCAACTTGGACGGTGCTGCGGGCAGGGAAATTGTTGGTGAAGTATTCGGCGTAGATAGTGTTCATGCCGGCAAAGTTGTTCATATCGCTGAGGAATACGGTGCTTTTGATGACGTTTTCGAATGAGGATCCGGCTTCGGTGAGGACGGCTTTGAGGTTTTCTAGGACTTGTTTGGCTTGGGTGGTGATGTCGGATCCTACGACTTCTCCGGTTTGGGGGTGGAGGGGGATTTGGCCGGAGGTGAAGAGGAGGTTTTGGAATTTGACGGCTTGGGAGTAGGGGCCGACGGCTATTGGGGCGTTTTCTGGGGTTATGATCGTTTTCATGGGTGGGTTGATTCCTGTTTGTGGTTTTATTGTAGCGTTTTTTTTGGGGTGGAGGCTAGGGGGAGAAATGCCTACGAATGTTTTTTATTGCGGGTGGTTTTTTATTTTCTGGTTGCTGGGGTGTTGGGGCGCCGCACATCGTTTTCTTCGAAGTCGTTATTGGCACTAACTACTTTTTGTCCGTCGTCACAAAAAGTAGCAAAAAGGACTCGCCTCTCAAACGTCTCAGAGAGGGTGTCGGCCATTGAGAGGCGGAATGCCAGAGAGCTGCGGAGCTGAGGATTGTTCAGTGGGTGGTTATACTTGTTCCAATGAAGTACTGCGTTGGGAGAATGCGTTTTGGTGCGTTCTGCAGCTGCGCTTTAGAATGGCGGGTTTTGGGGTTATTGTTTGAAGATTTTGAAGTCTTGCCAGAAGTGGGGGTAGGTTTTGGAGACGCAGGAGGGGTTTTCTATGATGATATCGGGTTTTACGAGTTGAAGGACGGCGAAGCTCATGGCCATGCGGTGGTCGTTGTAGGTGGCGATGGAGACGTTGTTGTTTAGTTTGTCGAGGGTGGTGCCGTGGATGGTGAGGGTGTCGTCAGTGGAATCTGTTTTTACTCCGAGTTTGCCGAGCTCGTTTTGTAAAGCTAGGATGCGGTCGGTTTCTTTGTGGCGGAGGGTGCCGATGCCGGTGATGGTTGATATTGCCGGAATTATGGCTGCAAGTGGTGCTAGGGTTTGGACTACGTCGGGGATTGTATTCATGTTGAATGCGTGTGACTGTGTGGTCAGTTTTGCACATGAAATGCCGATTTTGTTTGATTCTTTTATCGGAGTTGCTCCAAGTTTTTCGAGAAGCTCGATAAAATGCACATCGCCTTGCTTTGAGTCTGTTCCAAGGTTTGTGATTTCTACTGGTGTATTTGTTAGAAAGGCTGCGGCGAGAAAATAGGATGCGGCGGAGGCATCGGCTTCGATGGTGTATTCTTGGGAGATGTATCGTTGATGGGCGGGAATAGTGAATTGTTTGTAGTTGTGGTTTGTTGCTCTTGCAGCAAAGGATTGCATGACGTCCAGAGTGATATCTACGTAGGGTTTTGAGGAAAGTTCATCCGTAATGGTGATGACAGTATCGTTTGCTGCATAAGGCGCAATCATCATTAACGAGCTTAGGTATTGGCTGGAAGTTTTTCCTGAAATGGAAATATTGCCACCAGGGAAAATATTTCCTTTGATTATGAGTGGAGGATACCCTTCTTTGTTGCTATAGGCAATCGAACAGCCGCTTGCTTGCAAGCTTTCGACAAGCGCTTTGATAGGTCTTTCCTGCATGCGCTCATCACCGGTAATCACTGTTTTTGCGGGGATTGTGGTGAGGAGGGAAGTGAGAAAACGCATCGCTGTGCCGGCGTTTCCGATGTAAAGTTCGGTGTTTTTGGGTTTAAAAGTTCCGCCATGTACTCTAACGGTTGTTCCTTCAATTTCAAATCTGATGCCAAGTTTCGTTAAGGCTTCTATCATGTATTTTGTGTCGTCGCTGTGGAGGACGTGGTGGAGCTTGCTGGTTCCTTTTGCAAGGCTGGCGATGAGGAGTGCGCGATTTGTGATGCTTTTTGAGCCGGGTAGGGTTATAGAAAGCATGAGGTGTTATTTATACAGTAATTTACTAAAAATTAGGTTGTTGGACTGGTGGTTTTTTTATATTGGAGAAAGCTGTCAGCGATAAGTTTGAGTTGTGCTAGACGATTGCTTTCTGGTGCGATGTTCATGCCTTGCTCGATGACAATAAGGGCTTCGCTGAACTTTTCCATGTACAGATAACATTCTGCAAGATCTTCCATAGCTTCGACGTAGAAACCATCGAACTGGATGCTTTTCTTCAGTTGTGCAATGCCTTCTTCTCTTTTTCCCAAATGAAATTGTACCCATCCGATTGATCTGATGACGTCGATATCCTCGGGATCCATGGAGTAAGCCGAATTAAGGTATTGAAGAGAGAGACGCCATTTTCTCTGCAGGGAATAGATATAGCCTAGATAGTAGTTGCAATCGAGATTTTCCGATTCGGCGTCGTAGGCATATTGAGCTTTTTGGAGAATTTGTTCAAGCTCTTTGTCTGTGAGGTTGCTTCGATTGAGTAAAATGTCGATCTGTTCGAGGTAGCTTTCGACGCAGTCTGGATATTCTACGGAAATTTCTTCGAGCACCATAAGCGCTTCTTCTTCGAATCCCATTCGTTTGAGTTCTTGGGCATCTCTCAATAGTTCATCAAGATTAAACTTTTTCACGGGTACTCTCCTTGACTGCCTTATCGTTAAGTAGTTTTGCGGGTCTTAATTCAGTAGGGAACAGTTATTTATTCCCTTACTGATGCCCTATTGTACGCTTTTTTTCTGAAGTTGCAAGGCTCTGGAGATTACTTATGGGGACGGGGAAATTGAGGTGGTTTTTTTATTTTTGAACTTAAGATGAACATTATCAGCTTAAAAATTCTTCATTTTTTTTATTTTTGACATTTACATATGTGCTAAATATATTTTAACTATGTGTTGGTGTTTTTTTTATTTGCTCTTGGAGATTCAAATATGATTTTTAAAAGGTGTCTTTTGGCTGTTGTTTGTTTGCTGTCTATTGTTGTTTTTTTTGCAGCTAAAGAAAGGACTGTTCAAGCTCAAGGGATGGTTGTGGTTATTAATAAATTTCTACCTAAACAGGCTTCCGACTGGAATGGAGATGGCATTGTTGACGGAAATGATGAGTGGATAGAGCTTTACAATACTAAACCTGATCCTATTAGCTTGCTTGGATGGAAAATAGATGACGTTGCAGGAGGTGGGAGTAAGGAGTATACGATTGCTCAAGAAAGTAGTATTGCAGGGTTTGGTACGCTGGTGTTTTTTAAAAAGCAGACCGGTGTGATTTTAAATGATACAGGGGATACTGTTCGGTTAACTGATCCTGCAGGGAATGTGGATGAGTATGTGTATAGTGCTTCACAGGTTAGTGCGGATGTTGCAGTTGGTCGTTGTCCTGCTGGAAGTTCAACATGGGTTCTTCTTGCGTCGCCTGTGATTGGTTCTATTTCATGCGCTTTTCCTGCTACTATGACAGAAACAGTTTTTCCTACTGAGATTTTCACGGAAACAGTAACCGCAACGCCAGAAATGATTGTTACGGAAACGGCTACAGAGACAGCGATTGCTGATTTTTCTGAAACTCCGCTTTTAGAGTTGACCGTTACTCCATTATCGTCCTTGACTAGTACAATTACTGCTACACACATTGCGTCAATGCAAAATTCAAACACTCCAACACGTACTAGAACAATCACTATCACTGTAACTCCTAGTGCAACAGTTACGATTACTGTAACAATGGTTATTCCACAATGTGCAGATGTGGTGTTGAATGAGGTCTTGGCTGCACCGTCTGCTCAGTTAGGAGAGGAATGGGTGGAGTTGTGTAATCGAGAATCAGTTCCGGTGCAGTTGCTGCAGTGGCAGTTGGATGATGTGGAGAGTGGTGGAAGCAAGGTCTATAGTATTTCTACACCTGTTGTTGTTCAGCCTCATGGTTGGCTGGTATTGTCTCAAAGTGATACAAAAATCAATTTTAATAATGATGGCGATACTGTGCGTTTGTTATGTCCTGATGGTTCGCTTGTGGATAGTTTTAGCTATGTTCAGACTAAGACGGATTTTTCTTGGGGAAGGTATCCTGATGGGAGTGGCGAATGGGTGGGAGAAATGGCAGGAACGCGTGATCTTGCGAATGTGTTGCTTGCTACGGCAACAGCTACCTTTGGGGAGCAAAGTACTGCTACTTCCAAAGCAGTCGTTTTAGCAACGGTAACAAAAACAGCAACTTTTTTCATTTCCACTCCAACTGCAATTTCCACGCAAGCTATACCCTACGGTGTTATAGAATTGAGCGAATTTTTGCCAGCACCTGGTTCTTCCCATGACTGGGATGGGAGTGGTAAAGCTGATGGCGATGATGAATGGATTGAGCTTTACAATTCCTCTGATGCGATGGTTAATTTGTCGGGATGGATGCTTGATGATGGAGAAAATGGAAGCAAGGCGTATGTGTTGCCTGCAACTGCATCTATCGGGGTGAATGGTTATGCTGTTTTCTACAAAAAAGATACTAAAATCGCTTTGAATAATGATACCGATACTGTACGTTTACTTCGACCAGACGGCACTATTGAGGAAAGCTACCTTTATTCGAAGGCCAAGACAGATCAGTCTTTTGTGAAAGTTGCGGGTGCTTGGCAGCTTTCTAGTAGTCCTAGTCCTGGGTATTCAACAAGTGGTGCATTAACTGCTTCTCCAGTTTCTTCCGCAGAATTGCCAGTGACAGGAATGGTGACGGTATCGTTGGGGAGTTTATTATTGATAGTGGGAGTAGTGTTTGGAAAGTTAGTATTTCGTTGGTGAGTGTGGATTTTGTGCTGATGTCTTGTAGAAAAAAAGACCATGTGTTGTAATGAAATCACTAGTGAATGAGGCTTTTTTATGCGATTTTTTACCTCAATTTTTTCTGCACAAAATGCCCAAGTGCTGCTCTTTTTCTTTTCCTTCTTTTTTCTTTTTCTTTGGTTTGGTACGGTTGTCTGGGTGTATCAGGATCTTAAGCTTCGAACGCGTAGTCAGCTTTTGTTTACTTGTGCGTTGTTGCTTGCCATTTGTTTCCCATTTGCTGGTCTGATTTTTTACTTTCTGTTTCGTCCACATATTACTCTTGAAGAGCAGCAATTTGCAGATTGGGAAAAGATGCTGCTTTATCATGAAATCAAACAACATCCACGATGTCCTTATTGCACTGAATTTGTTGAGAAGGATTTCGTTGTTTGCCCGTCCTGCCTAAAAAACATCCGTTCGATTTGTAGAACTTGTGATCGGGTACTTGAGCTTGCTTGGGAAGTTTGCCCTTTTTGCGCTTCACGTCCGAATGTTGCTCCAGTGCGAGTTGCAGACGACGATCATGGAGAAAAAGTGGCGAGGAAGCATAAGAGCGTGTAATGGTGCTGGAGCAGAAGTGGAACTGATGTTAATTTATGTGTTTTTTTTTCTTACATCTTGTTGACTACATTGATTCCCAGAAGATTAAGACCGGTTTTTAGAAGCTCAGCGGTTGCTTGGCTGAGAGCTAGGCGGAATTTTTGCTGTGTTTTTTCTGCTTTAAGAATGGGAACTTGTTGATAGAATGTGTTGAAAAGACTTGCAAGTTCGTACAGATAAGTTGAGAGGATGTTTGGTGAGTATTCTTTAGCGGCTTCTTCAATGGCTTCTCCAAAATAGAGAAATTTTCTCAGTAAGCTTTTTTCACTTTCTGTTAGTTCAAGTTTTTGCCCTGGAATCTCTGTGCTTTCTGTCGCTTTAGTGATGACGGAAAGGATTCGTGCATAAGTGTACTGGAGGTAGGGTCCACTGTTTCCGTGTAGGTTTAATACTTTTTCCCAATCGAAGACAATATCAGTTTTTCGGTTTTGAGAGAGGTCGTTGTATTTTACTGCGCCGATACCAATGGTTTTTGCAATGCTTTTCTTCTCTTCTTCTGTCAAACCTTCGCGATCTTTAACCATTTCGTAAGCGCGTGTCACCGCATCTTCTAACACCTGTTCCAAGAATATTACACGACCTTTTCTAGTAGACATCTTTCCTTCTGGAAGCCTCATGAGCCCGAAGTTGATGTGTAGGATTTCATGGGTGCTGCCGATTTGTTTTCTTACCGCTGCAAGTTGTTTGAAATAGAGTGCTTGTTCGTTGCTGACGACGTGGAGTACTTTGAGGGGATGAAACTGTTCTTCGTAATATTTGTCAGCGGCGAGATCCCTTGTCAGATAAAGGGTAGCTCCATCAGACCGCTGTATCAGTGTTGATGGGAGTGTTGGGTGGTCATTGAGTACGGCAACTGAGTTGTCTTCGTTTTGTACCGCAATACCTTTTTTGAGAGCTTCTTGAATGATTTCTTCCAGCATGTTTTGATAGAAACTTTCACCGTGGATGAAGGTGAACGAGGTTTCCAGTCGTTCGTATAGTTTGTGGAGTTCTTTTTTGCTTTCTTTGACAACCCAATTCCAAAGAGCCAGATTTTCAGTATCACCGTTTTCTAGTTTTTTAAATTCTTCCCGAGCATTATCTTCAAGTGTTGGATCGGTTTCAGCTTTTGTATGAAAGTCTACGTAGAGTTGGAGGAATTCATGGATAGGATCTTTTTTTACGGTTGCTTCATTTCCCCAACTTTTATAGGCGTAGATGAGTTTGCCAAACTGTGTTCCCCAATCGCCAAGATAGTTATCTGCAATGACGTTGTACCCTAAATGTATGAATATTCGTTTGAGAGATTCTCCAATGATTGTAGAACGGAGGTGTCCGATGCTGAGTGGTTTTGCGACGTTGGGGTGTGAATATTCTACGATAATCGTTTGTGGTTTGTCATGACTTCTTTTTTCAAACAGTTCTTTTTGCGAAAGGATGGTGCTGAGATTGTTTAGTACCGCTTCATCAGTGAGTTTGAAATTTATAAACCCTGGTCCGGCAACAGTACAGTTGGATATACATTGGTGTTCAGCTATACTAGCAACAATTTTTTCTGCTACAGTTCGTGGATTCTCACCGATTATTTTTCCTAATTGAAGGGCGACTGGGGTCGCATATTCACCAAACTCTTCTTTTTGAGGAGGGGTAAGTGATATTTCAGGGCATAGCACTTCTGGCCAAAGAGTTTCTATGGATTTTTTTATATACGTGATCAGTAGTTTTTTCATGTAGAGTCAGTAATTAACGACAGTGTTCAGTATACGATGTAATGAGCGAAGTTGAAAGGTTGAGCCACTGTTTAAAATCTTGTTATTTCAGCTGGGGGTTTGCTACGAAGCGGTTTTTGTGCTATGATGTCTTGATTTACTACTATAATTATAAGAATTTTTTTTACATCATGTTTTTGCTGTTCAAAGACTTTGACAAGGGAAAAGTCTGAGTATAGCATACAAAATAGAATGGAGAAGTCTATATGAACCAGCACCATACCCCACCACCACCGCCGCCGCCACATTCTGGTCAGCCACCTGCGGGGGCGTCAGGTATTCCACCGGCAGATATCTTTGGCATGCTTGGTTTGGAGGATCTTCCTGAAAATGAAAAGAAAGTACTATTAGAAAAACTTGAGAAAGTTATTCAAGAGCAGGTAATTCATCTAATAGTTACACAGCTGACTGATGAGCAATGCCAGGATTTAAATGAAAAAATGGATCAGGGTTTGAATCAGATGCAAGTTATTGAATATTTGCGAGGAACAATCCCAAACCTAGAAGATCAGATTCGCAAGCTAGTAGAAGATTTTCGTGAAGATCTGTTGGTTGAAGTTGATGATATTAGAAAAGAATTGGCATCAGGTAAAAAGCCATCTTCTCAGCCTGTTTCTAAACGTTTTAAAGAGGGGTATGTTCAACCAGGTGCTCAGCCTGGGAAACCAGCAGGAGTTGCTCCTCAGCAACCAACTCATCCGCAGCAGGTACCTCCTGAAGTATTACAACATCTTCAACAGATAAATCATGCGATTCAAGAAGCAACCAAGGTTAATAATTATGAAGTACTTATCCAATTGATGAATCAGAGAAAGGCGCTTAAAGCGCAATGGGGAATAGCTGAATGAAGCTATTGCCAATAGCAGTATTGATTTCCGGTAATGGTTCTAACTTGCAGGCGCTTATAGATGCCATTCAGTCCGGTATTTTGCATGCTGAAATCAAAGTTGTGATTAGTAATAAACCTGATGCTTACGGATTGGAGCGTGCAAAAAAAGCGGGTATTCAAGCAGAAGTATTTAGTTTTGCAAAATTTAAGCGTGAAGGAAAAGGGATACGAGAAGAGTACGATGCCCAGTTAGCGACTTTTCTGAAGCAATTTGGAGTGTCGTTGATCGTTTTGGCTGGCTGGATGCATATTGTTTCTCCTTCTTTTTTAGAGCAGTTTCCACAGCGTGTGATTAATCTTCATCCTGCCCTTCTCCCTTCTTTTCCCGGTGTTGATGCGATAAAGCAGGCTTGGGAATATGGTGTCCGTTGTACAGGAGTGACTGTTCATGTGGTTGATAGTGGAGTTGATACAGGGCCAATTATTTTACAGGAATCGTTGAAGATTCTTTCTTCTGATACTTTACACACTTTAAGTGAACGGGTGCGTGCCTTGGAGCATTTATTATTACCTCGGGCCGTTGAATTATTTGCTCAGGATAAAGTAGTGGTTCAAGGTAGAAAGGTAGTGTTGGTATGATTGTGATTGTTGATTATGAAGCGGGAAACCTTGCGTCGGTTTACCGTGCAGTGGAATCACTGGGTTTTAAAGCCAAGATTTCGAGTGACCCAGAGGAAATTGTAGCAGCCACAAAAGTGATATTTCCCGGTGTAGGTGCGGCTGGTCAGGCGATGTCTTCGTTGAAGGAGCGGGGATTAGATGAGGCATTGCAAGAAGTTGTTGTTCAGGGAAAAGGAATGCTAGGGATCTGTTTGGGCTCTCAGATTATTTTGGAAAAAAGTGAAGAAAACGATACGCTTTGTCTTAGTTTGCTTCCTGGCTGTACAAGAAAATTGCCAAGTAGAGCCAGTTTGAAAATCCCACATATGGGCTGGAATCAGGTAAATCAAATTGTCCAACATCCTTTGTTTAAGGCAATTCCTGATAAATCGGATTTTTATTTTGTTCATTCGTATTATAATGACGTGCCTTCTGAATTGATACTTGGTTCGACTGAATATGGTATTTCTTTTCCTTCTGTTATAGGAAAAGATAGTGTTTTTGCTGTGCAATTTCATACGGAAAAAAGTGGTAAATGGGGAGTGCAGCTCCTTAAGAATTTTCTTTGCATGGAGTTTTAATGAGGAAAAAAAAGTTAGATAAGGCGATATCTGATGATTATTTGTCTGTGATTGTTGATGTTCTTGTAGATAATAAGGCTGAAGATGTTGTTGTCCTTAATGTGGATAAAAAGTCTTCAGTTGCTAGTTATTTTGTTATTGCTAGTGCTTTAATCGAACGACATGTTAAGGCTCTGGCAGGTGCAGTAGAAAGACAGCTTCGTGCGCAATGTCATGAGCATGTGTTACGAGTGGATGGCGTGGATGAAGGTCGGTGGGCGATTTTAGATTATGGTGATGTGTTAATCCATATTTTTTTAATTGAAGAAAGGCAACGGTATCGTCTAGAAGAACTTTGGACCGCGAAAGAATAGCTATAGATCATGTTTTTGCTTTATAATCTTCCCTTCCCAGTTCTTCTACCGACTTGATTGATTTTTATTTTGTGTTATATTATTTCATGCTTAATTGTGTGATTACGTTTGATTTTTTCTGCAGAAGTACACATTTATCTTTATAAGTCAGTAACAATACTGGCATGTTTTCGTTTATACTTCTGGAGACAATGTCAGGGGCGGGCTCTTGACAGATGACTCTGAAATAGTATAAGATTATATATTAAATCATCTCTATCAGTAGATTATTGTAGGTTATTATGAAAGATTTTTTTAGAAACCAACTTGCAGAGCCGAAGAAAGCTGCTTTAGAGGTGCCTGCTCCAAAGTCGTCTTCAAAGAAGGTTGAAACGTCAGGCGAGAAAAAGCTTGCTGTTCAGTATGATCAGAAGGGAAATGTATTTCAAGTTGTACAGGTAATTGAGCAATTTTTACATGGGGTGAAGAATCAGATACAGATGCACTTACATAGCGTTGCAGTGAAAGTGAAAGGTATTCAGTCATCTCCTGCTGCTTTGCAGCGCGCTTGTCAGTCGATTATAGCCCAAGTGTTGCAGTCTTCATCTCAACCGGCCATTAGCACTCATTCGCAGTCTTAGGTAGTTGGTAGTCATTAGAAGTTTTTAGTGCATAAGTATAAAAAAAGACGTCTTTTTTTATTAATACAAAGAGAAACGAACTATTCGGCAGCTTTTTCTTTTTTCTTGGTAGGTGCTTTCTTAGTTTCTTCTTTCTTAGGTTCTTCAATAGGTTGAACAACTATGTTAATAGTAGTTTGAATATCTTGAGAGAAGTTGATTGTTACTTCAAAATTTCCAGTTTGTTTGATCGGTTTGTCGAGTTTGATTGCTTTGGCTTCAATGCGAATTTTTTCTTTCTTGAGTGCGTCTGCAATATGTTCACGATCAACAGAACCATACAGTTGATTTTTCTCACTGGCTTTTTCTTTGAAAGTAAGTGTTTTGCCTTTTAACTGTTCGGCGAGAGTTTTGAAGTGAAGGCGTTCTTCTTCGTGCTCTTTCACTCTGTTATTTATTAGTTTTTGGTGGTGAGCAACTAGGCCTTTGGTGGCTAGTACAGCTTTCTGCTGAGGAATAAGAAAGTTGCGGGCATAGCCTGCGGCAACATTTTTAATTTCACCTTTGAATCCGAGGTCGGTAACATTTTGAAGCAATATCACTTGCATTACACGGTTCTCCTTTGACTGAAAAATCAGGGGTGGCGTAAAGCCTTTCGTTATCATATCGTAAAAGTAAGTAATGGTAAACCCCCTTTTTCTTTATGTTAAAACCTTGGGTGATCATTTCATATTTTATTTTGGTTATAAGCTTTGTGCTGTGTGGTTGGGGAGCTTCCTTTTCACGCCCATTGTTACATATTTATTTTTTCTCGATTGGACAAGGCGATGCAATTTTGATTCGATCCCCTGAGGGAAAGAATGTGCTTATTGATGGTGGGCCGGATCAGCTTGTTTTGGAGAAAATTGGATCAGTGCTACCGCTTTGGTCTCGGTCGATTGATATGCTTGTTATAACAAATTCGGATGATGACCATATGGTTGGGGCGCTTGAAGTGCTTCAGAGATACCCTGTGTCGATGATTGTTGATAATGGTCGATTTGGAGTTGTCCCTCAGGAACAGTACTGGCTGTTTTTTGCTGCAGAGCATCGTATTCCACGATTTTTACCACAGCAGATTGATGTATTGCAACTCGATAGTGCAACTTCATTGAAGTTTTTTGTTTCGGAAAAAGCGACGAAAAATAATAATAACTATTCAGTGGTAACAAGGCTTGGTTATAAAGATTTTGATGCAGTATTTACTGGTGATATTGAAAAAGAGATTGAGCAAGAACTGATTGACTCACCATTTCTATCGCCTGGGGAGCTTCTAAAGGTAGCTCATCATGGTAGCAAAACTTCATCAACACAAGCTTTTTTGAAGCGTTATAATCCGATGGTTGGTGTGATTAGCTGTGGAAAGGATAATCAGTATGGTCATCCTCATCAGGAAACGCTTGATTCTTTTAAAGAAAATCAAATGCAGCTGTTTAGGACAGATGAAGATGGGGATGTAGAGGTGGTGAGTGATGGGACAAATTTTTGGATAAATACGCTTAAGATTTGATGATGATTGATTCGGCAATTAGTAGCTGATCAGCAAGCTTTCCTTTGAAATAGTTGCCAGATATTTCAATGGTTTTCCCAGTCGTTAGGTCTTTGACATCACCTTTAGCTCCTGTTGCTGAGCCTTTTAATAGTGTCGTTTCATCGATTATTTGTACTCTCTGGGTTTTGCCAGCGGTTGTTTTGATGGTTATTTGATTACCAGTTCTTGATACAACAGTCCCTTCAACTTTTTCCATGCGAATGTTTGCTTCTGTTTCTTGGGTTGTTGCAGTTGTTGCGTCTGTTGCTGTGGTTGCTGCACTTGAGGCGAGGCCACCAACTTCAGTGATTTTTAGATTGCTAAAATACAAGCCTTTTTGTCCAAAACTATATAGTCCGATAGTTCCAGATGTAATAGATAGGTCATCAACATCAAACATTAGTTTGTCATTGATCCAGACTTTGATTTTTTTATCGTTTGCTTGCACTTTCATTGTGTATGCAGTTCCAGGTTCAAATTCCCAAGCGTTTGTTTTTAGGCTGGAAAATACTGGCTTATTATTTTTAGGTTGCTGTTTATCGAGCATAAGGAATGGACCACCGTTGGCGGGGTCTTTTACTGCAAGTATTCTATAAAATCCTGTGCTATTGGCACGAAAAAGTATTCCCATACCGTCATTGTCGTCAGATCGCATGGTGACTTGCATATCGAAGTTGTCAAAGTTTTTATTTTTCAATAAAGCGTAAGTACCGAAAAATTGTTTTCCAGCAATAGGCGCTCCGTATGTGCCACCCCAGATATTGCTAGTTTGAACTAATTCACCATTTTTTACACTCCAGACTCCTGGTTTGTCGATGTTTCCAGTATCAGTTAACTCGAAATCACTAGCCAGTGTTGCTGGACTTGAAAAATTATTTTCGTAGAGTGTTTTTTTTGTGGTAACTGGAGCAGTTGTGGCAATAGGGGTTTCTTGGTCAGTAGGAACGATTTCTCCATCACTTGGTGTTGTATCGGCTTGTGGTGTTGTTGTAGTGGAGTCGAGAGGAATTTCTTGGAGATTGCTTGGAGCGTTGAATAATTGAAAGTTGAAGTAGAGCATGCCACCGATGCCGATGACGAGGAATATGATGATGATAATAGTGCCGAATCTGCTTTTCATGCTGGAGGCACTCCTTCCTTTTGTGAATTAAATGAAAAAGTCTTTTTTATTATAGTGATAAAAGTGAAAAGATGGAAGCGAAAAATTTATAACAGTATTGTTGTAAGTAAAACTGGAAAGCCAAAAAACCTTTTTTAAGCTACTGCTGCTAGTAGTAGGCTTATACAAAAACAAATGAATCCAAAAATTGTGAATCCTAGGACAATTTTTTGTTCCGAGTAGCCTTTTTTTTCGAAATGATGGTGTAGTGGTGAGAGAAGAAATATTCTTCGTCCAAATACTTTTTTCCATATTCTTTGAAGAATTACTGATCCAGTCTCGATAATGAATGGTAATCCTAAAACGAGCAAGATGAGAGGCATTTTTAATAGAATAGCTAGTGTTGTAATGAGTGCTCCGTGACTCATGGATCCCGTATCCCCCATAAAGATTCTTGCGGGATGACGGTTGTACCAAAGAAATGCAAATAAGGATCCAAGAATAACACAAGTGAAAGAAGCGATATCACTTCTTTGTTGTAGAATTGCGATGATTGTAAAAAATAAGTAGCACCATGCAAGTAAGCTTCCTGCTAATTGATCTAGTCCGTCAGTGATGTTTACTGCATTGGTTGTGCTGACGTAGAGTAGGACAAAAAATGGGATAATAATAAGCGGATTATTCAGGTGCAGACCTACTAGGGAAATTGAGAGTTCGTTGCTTTGCCCAATGAAAAAGCAGAGCAAGCTAGTGAGTAAAGCAAGGGTGCATTGAAAGAACAGTTTCATCAGAGGGGTGAGTCCAAAGAAGGTTTTTCCCTTGGTGCCGAGGATGTCGTCGAGAAGCCCTAGAAGTCCAAAGCTCCATGCAGCAGCTAGCAAAATATACGTGTTTGTTGATGCTGCCAATAGGGGGACTAGAAGAGAGATGGCCACTAATATTAGTAGCCCTCCAAGGTTGGGAGTCCCTTCTTTTTTCTGATGGAGTTGATAGACGTTGGGGCGTATGTTTTGTTGAATGCGCTTGGGAACCCATTTTTTTGCTTTTGTGATGAAAGGAGGGTAGAGGAAGAATGTCAGTATGAAGGAGATGAGAATTCCTGCAACGAGAAGGATATACATTGCTTTTTCCTTTTTTTCGGAAGTGCTAGTTACTCTCTGTTGCTCAAGGAAGGAGAGTTGGCCATTTAGAACTTATTGTCTATATCTAGTTATTAGAGGGCATGTAGTTGTGGAGTTGAAAGGGGGAAAAATTACGAAATTAGGCTTCTTCTTGTTCTTTTGCTTTGCGACGTAGTGACCAGTTATGCCAAGTGACAAGAAGTGGGCTGGCGTTGAAAATCGAGGAGTATGTACCGACGATGATACCGATGATGAGGATAAGGATAAAGTGTTTTATGCTTTCTGCGCCAAAAAAGTAGAGAGCAAAAAGAGTAAAAAGTACTGCAAGATTGATGTTTAACGAACGTACAATAGTTTGGAGCAAGCTTTGATTAACGATTTTTTCGAAAGGTTGACCAGCCATGCGCGTTAAGTTTTCTCTTGTACGGTCAAGGGAAACGATACTGTCGTGGACGGAAAAGCTCATGATGTTGAGTAGTGCTACAACGAAGAGTGCGTCGATTTCCAAGCCGATAAAATGGCCAAGAACAGCAGTCATACCCAGAACGAAGATTAAGTCATGTATGAGTGCGATTACCGCTACTACGCCGAATCTCCATCCGGAAGCTGGAGCTGGAACTGCGCGGAATGCATAAGCCATATAGAGAATGATAAAGAGAGCAGCGATGATAACAGCCCAAATCGTTTTTTGAGTAAGTTCTTTTCCAATTGTTGGTCCGATCGATTGGAGTTGTACTTTCTCGGTTTTTCCGAATTGATCAGTTATTTTGGCAAGGATGTCTTCTTGTTCTTTTGCTGTAAGAGCTGCAGGGTTTTCAAAATCAACTGCAGTTGTTGTTGCTGTGTCTTTGTTGTTAGTGGGGGTAGTTGCGGCAATTGAAGGGCTTTTAGTTGATGCTGGTGTTAAGATGGCTGTAGTTGAGGGATTTGCTGTGGCGGCTGCATTTGCTGCTGCCGTAGCTGTTGCATCAGCTTTTACTTTCTTGGCTTTTTCATCTTCTTTCTGAGGGTCATAGGTTTTAGATTTTGAACGAATAACTACGTTGTTGGTGCCTGAAACCTGAACAATGCTGTCCTTGTAACCAAGGTCTTCCATGATTTTGTAGACGGCAGCGGAATTCACTTCTTTTTCAGTCTTCAACTCAATCATTGATCCACCTTGGAAATCAATGCTGAGACGGAGGTCATAGCGCCAAAGGGCAATGAGTCCAATAACTAATAATATGCCTGAAAGGGCGTAGAACCAATTTCGTTTACCTACAAGGTCTATCATTGAGAATGCTCCTAGGGGTCAGTTTTTCTCTGAAAATATAATGGATCGAATATACGATAATGATTAAAAGAGTTTTCTTTTCTTCATGAATTTGCTTTCAAGGAAGAGGTGGAGAAATTCTCTTGTTACTGTTATGGCAGTGAACAAGCTGATGAGAACACCGATAGCCAATGTTGCTGCAAATCCGCGGATCACACCTGTGCCAAAGTAGTAGAGAATGCCGCAGGTAATTAAGGTTGAAGCGTTTGAGTCTCTAATAGATGGCCATGCACGGCTGAATCCAAGGTCTACTGCAGCTTTGGTTGCTTTTCCACTTTTTAATTCTTCTTTCATGCGTTCGAAGATGAGGATATTGGCATCAACAGCTACGGTGACTGAAAGTATGAATCCAGCGATACCTGCAAGTGTAAGTACTACAGGGATGAGTTTAAATAATGCGAGTGTGAGAAGAGCATACACAACTAATGCCCATACAGCTACAAATCCAGACCAACGGTAGTAGAAAATCATGAAGATTATTACGACAAGGATGCCGATCAGACCAGCAAACACACTTTTCTTGAGAGCATCTTGTCCAAGTGTTGCGGAAACACGTCGTTCATCGATGATTTTGACAGGTGCAGGAAGGGCACCGGCGTTGAGCTGAATTGCAGTTTCCTTGGCTTTTTCTAGGCTTCCAAGTCCTTCGAGTGTTCCTTTGTCGCGGATTTCGCTTTTTACTAGCCCGTTGAAGAGAAGCTCGTTATCAAGATATATTGCTAATCTCTGATTATTATCGGCGAGTCTTTTGGTCAAAGCTCCAAATTTATCTGCTGATTCGGGTTTGATTTCAAAATTGACGGTAGCATCAAGTGTGCTGGTATTTGTTGAAGCGGTGGCTTTTTTAAGGTCATTACCGGAAAGACCAGTTTCAAGTTCTTCAACGGTCGGTGCTACTGGAGATTGACCTTCTTTTGTAGGAACAGTAGTTTCTTTTACTTCTTTGAAAATGAGTTGTGCTGTTTTTCCGATAAGGTTTTTGGCTTCATCAATATTTTGTACACCTGGAAGTTCAGCTATGACACGATAAGTTTGTGCTGTGGGGTCTATACTTTTTAGTAGTTTTGGTTCACTTACGCCGAATGCGTTAACACGCCGCTCAAGAATGGTTACGATACCTTCAAGGGCTTCGCTACGATCTTTTTCGGGGATGTTGGACATATCTGCTTCAAGGGTTAGCTGCGTGCCACCTTGTAAATCAAGTCCTAAGTGTGCTTTTACTTCACGGTTAAAATTGATGCCTAATGGACGGAGATCAATATCTGGTCCGCGGACTGAGGAAATTTGTTTTCCTAAGATTTCTTTGTCGATTTTTATCGTGGGCAGTACAATGACGAATCCAAGAACAGTCAGCACGATAATGAACCAAAACAGTTTTCTGTGGCGATTTAGCAAGGCTTCGACTCCTTCGAGAATTAGCAAACATGATCTATTGTACGTAATTGTTGGAAAAACGGCAAGGGGAGGGGATGTGATGTTTTTTGAAAGGAATTTTATTCAACAAGTTTTATGTGAGCTTGTTGGAGTTTTTTGAGTAGGGATTCTGATATGGATGTTTCCAGCTGCTGGCTGGTTTCGGCTGTGGATGAGTACCTAGCCGTGATTTCTATGCCCTTGGTGGTAAGTTTTGATGTAAGGATGGGATCCTTTTCTTCTTTGAGGTGTGTTTTGGTTCCTTTTTTAATTACATCGTTTAGAAGTTGTTTTACTTTTTCAAGATCTTCTTGTTTTGCGAGTACTATTGATAGGTTATTCCAGATGAAGCCAGGAGTTGCTGATGAATTGAATATCGGGTGAGCCATGATGATGCTGTTGGCCATGTAGACTATTCGGCCGGTTGATTGTTCTCGTCCGAGACTGGCTCCGCTTTTTTCTTTTAGTGTGACGTAGAAAAAATCGATGCTAAGGACTCGTCCTTTAATACTATTTACTTCGATAATATCGCCTTCTCGGAATAGTGCTCCGGTGGTTATTTTGAGCCAACCTACAAAGCTGACTATCTCTTCGCGGAGTGAGACGGCGATACCGGCGCTGATGAAGCCGAGCATGGTGGCTAGGGAGCCTTCTCCGGCTGTCCAGATGGAGAACAGGAAAACAATGACGACGAGAATCATTATACGGTTAAATACTCGCTGGATGGCGGTTCGTTGTTTGTCGCCAGGGATTTTTGCGGTCATGAGTTTGAAGGTTTTGGGGAGGATGGTGGTGAAGATGATGAAGACGATGAGGGAGTAGAGCATTTTTGTGATTATGGGGGAGGAGGGCATGAATTGGGTGAAGAGCCAGTGGTCCATGGTTTTTGCCTTTGTTGTTTGGTTGTATTGTACAGGGGGAAGAGGGGTGCTGTTAACCATTTTTTTCTAAATAGGTTGAGGGCTTTGGGGTTGAATGCCTAGCGGATGCTTTTGGGGGGAGCGTTTTTTCTGGGGTGGTTTGCAGCGAACCTTATTCCTTCGGTGGTTTTCGCCTGCATGTCGAGTTACTTTTTTTTCTTGATAAAAAAAAGTAACCAAAAAAAATCAAGTCGAAATAATCCCCGCGTTGTGGGTTACGACGTATTTCGACGGGCATCAGAGGGCAGTTCGAGGTTGGGGGTGTACCCGTGAGGCTGTACCCGAGAGATGGGGAGGGGTGGAGAGATTCCGCGGGCGACTGGTGTGGGTGTTGACCATTCGCTGGCGTGAGAAAATGCGGGTGCCTGACGAATGTCTTGTAATGCCTAACGGATGTTTGATGGTGCCTAGCGAATGCTTTTTTTATGGGATGAGGGTTTGTTTGAGGGATTTTGCTATGTGGTGGATGTTGGGGGTGAGTTTCCATTGGGTGTCGAGGAATGGGTGGGTGGTGCGGAGGCGGGCGTATTCGATGGCGGGGTTGACGAGTTGGTTGTTGCCGGTAGGGATGATGAGGATGTCTTCTGGGGTTTTGCAGGTGGAGAGTTGGTAGGCAGGGTGAAGGAATGAGAGTTTTTCGTTGTTGAAGTGATAGAGGCCTGTTGTTTGTGGGTTTGTGATTGGTTGGGGTTTTCCTGTGGTGTTGCGGAGGATGAGTTGGGAGGTTGTGTAGGGGGTGGTTTTTTCTTTTTCGTTGTATGTTGTTGGGTTGAGGTCGTAGTGCTCGTTGGCGTGTTCGAGGATGTGGTAGTGGAGGAGAGGGGTGTTGTCGGCGATGAGTTGCATTTCGGTGAATAAGGGGATGGAGGCTACGATGCGAGCGTTACATTCGATGATGTAGACGGTTTCTTTTTCAATATTTACAACGAAGTCGAGGCCGAATATGCCTTTGAAGCCTTGTTTGTACATCAGGTTGCCAATGGTTTCTGTGTGTTTGTAGATCGTTTCGCTGATGGTTCTGGGGAGTTCGGAAAATTGCCAAGTGGTGCCGCAGGTGCCACCCCAGCTGGTGGTGTAGTCGAGATAGCCGGTGATTTGGTGGCAGAGTGGTGCGTAGATTGTGCCATGTTCTGTGCTGCAGGCGTTGATGGTGAAGGGGATGCCTTCGATGAATTGGCTGATTTTGGCTTTTTTGTTTTCGTTTTCTTTGAGGATGTGGTCGAATTCTGCTTGGTTGTTGACCAGAAATGTTGAGGAGCCGGCGAAGCCGTGGGGTAGTTGGATGATGAATGGGGTGTTGAAGATTTTGACAGCTTTTTCGTAGGTTGTGGCAATAAGTGGTTCTATGAAGTGTGGAGTTGCGGGGAGATCATTTTTTTCGAGAAATGCTGAGAAAGAGAGTTTGTCTTCGAAAAGAAGGTTAAGTTCGAAATCTGCGGCGAGTAGTTTCCAGTGTTTGTTTTCGCAGAATTTTTGTAGTGAGGCAGAGGGACGAAAGGGGAGTATGTGTGGTTGATTTCCTTTTGCCTGTTGCTGAATGTATGTTTCTACAAGTGGATGTTGGAGTAGTTTTGCTGTGTTGCGGATGACGACGTTTTTGTTGTTGAGTTCACGTTCGAGGCAGAATACGTTCACGCCGTTGTTTTGGAGGAGATCAACTATTTCTTTGTCGTCGATGCAGATGATGTGGTAGTTGGGGAGGGTTTTTTCTAGGCCGATAGCCCAGAGGGGGTCGTTGCAGATGAAGAAGATGGGTACACTTCTTTGTTGAAGCGGTTGATTGTTCATAGTTAAGAAATCTTGGTTGGGGTAGCTGCTCCGACGTGTCTGTCCTCCCTATAAGGGCTGGAAAGAAGCAAACGCTTTCTAAAGCGTTTGCTTCTTTCCAGCTACTTTAAGCAGGGTGGGGTATCACTTGCAATTCCGATCTTGGTTGGTGGTTGTTCAGCATAATAATAAATACTCTTTAGACATCTGTTGTTCTTAGCTTACCTGTTTTGCAATTAAAAAGGGACATGAAACGTGTTCATGTCCCTTAAGAAAATCTATCGAAAATTGACGGTTACTCAGCAGGTGCGGGTTCGATGATGCCTTCTTTCATGAGGAGTGATGCCATGTCTCGGGATTTTTTGATGATGGCTGCGGCTTCTTTGTAGAGTTCTTCTGGGGTTTTGGTGAGGAGGGTGAGTTTTTGTTCTTGGGCTTTCATGGCGGTGGCGACGGCTGTGCGCGGGAATACTTCCCAGTCATCCATTGTTGGGACGACGTATTCTGGGCTGATGCCACGTTCTTCGGCGACTTTGGCGATTTCGTTGGCGGCGGCTACGGCCATTTCATCGGTGATGGTGGTGGCTCGGATATCAAGGACGCCGCGGAAAATTCCTGGGAATCCGATGGAGTTGTTAATTTGATTTGGGAAATCGCTGCGGCCTGTTCCTACAATTGCTGCGCCAGCCTCTTTGGCTTCCCATGGCCAGATTTCTGGGATAGGGTTTGCGCAAGGAAAGGCGATGGCATCTTTGTTCATGCCTTTGATCCACTCGGGGAGGATTGATCCTGGGCCGGGTTTGGAGGCGGCGATGAAGATGTCTGCGCCTTTGAGGGCGGTTTCTACATCTCCGACGATTTGATCGGCGTTGGATTCTTGGCAGATGATCCATTTGTCGGGGAAATTTTCCTGATCCTGTTCGATGTCGTGGCGTTTGAGGTGGAGTGTGCCTTTGCTGTCGAGGGCGATGATGTTGGAGGGAGTAGCGCCTGAGGCTTTGAGAAGGCGGTAGGTGGCTACGTTTGCAGCTCCAATGCCGATGAGGACGATACGTGCTTTGCTAAGTTCTTTATTTACGAGTTTGAGGGAGTTGAGGATGCCAGCGAGAATAACTGTTGCTGTGCCTTGTTGGTCATCGTGCCAAACGGGGATGTTCATTTCTGCGCGGAGGGTGTCGAGGATGCGGAAGCATTTCGGCTGAGCGATATCTTCAAGGTTGATGCCGCCAAATGCTGGTTCAAGAAGCTTTACGGTTTCAATAAATTTGTCAGGGTCTTTTGTGTCGAGCGTAAGTGGGACTGCGTCAACACCACCGAGGTATTTGAAGAGGAGGGCTTTGCCTTCCATGACGGGGAGAGCGGCTTTGGGGCCGATG
>Ga0194060_10000573_pt1 | contig 26790 bp, 25 predicted proteins | sample SepL225m_MetaG_FD_163427 | JGI IMG/M metagenome (GOLD analysis project Ga0194060, IMG submission 163427) | Anoxic zone freshwater microbial communities from boreal shield lake in IISD Experimental Lakes Area, Ontario, Canada - Sep2016-L222-5m | ecosystem: Environmental > Aquatic > Freshwater >... | reverse complement strand
AATCAGCTTGGTTGGGATAGTAATCCAACCAAGCTGATTGAAGTGGTCGAAATCGGGAAACAGCTCCTCATGACCCGTGGCGCCCTGACCACCTTCAGCATCGCCAATGATGTTGCCAAATACTTTGCCATTTTACCCGCTATGTTCGGACTACTCTATGCGCCCCATCCCGGGGGACACGGCCCACTCGAGAAACTGAACATCATGCACCTGCATTCGCCCGAAAGTGCAATTCTAAGCGCCATCGTATTTAACGCCCTGATCATTGTGGCCTTGATTCCGCTGGCATTGCGAGGAGTGAAGTACGAGGCCATCGGCGCCGCCGCCATACTCCGAAAGAACATGGTGATTTATGGATTTGGTGGCATCCTGATCCCCTTTGTTGCCATCAAACTGATCGATATGTTTCTCGTCACCATTCGTTTTGTTAACTGAAAGGAGTCACACCATGACTAAACTGATCGTTCAAGCCTTGAGAATGACACTCATCTTCACTGTACTGACCGGACTGGCCTATCCGTTGCTGGTAACCGGAATTGCCCAGACGTTCTTCCGTAAGCAGGCTGACGGCAGCCTCCAAATCCGCGATGGGAGGATCGTAGGCAGCACACTCCTGGCACAAAAGTTCGAATCGCCGCGCTACTTCTGGCCCCGGCCTTCTGCGTCGGACTTTGGCGCTGTCCCTTCCGGCGCCAGTAATCTGGGACCCACCAGCCAAACACTCCAGTCCAATGTGCTTGTCCGGACAGAGTCCTTCCGGGGCGCGCATGCCTTGAATAAAGACGCCTCCATTCCCGCCGACATGGTCTTTCAATCCGGCAGCGGTCTGGATCCTCACATCAGCCCCGAATCCGCATCATTGCAAATTCATCGTGTCGCCAGTGCCCGGCACATGTCAGACTCCGCGCTGGGAGCCTTAGTCGCGCAATTCACCGAACCGTCTCAGTTCGGGTTCCTAGGCGAGACCCGTGTAAATGTTTTTCTACTCAATATGGCCCTGGATCGGTTATAAGTAATTTACTCACAAGGAGGTAACCCACTATGAAGGTTTCAATCAGACGCCGAACCTCGCTCATACGAATCGGAAAAATCCTCCTTTATACTGCCACCATTATGGGCACGACGAAGCTCACGCTGGAGTGCGCCACTCTTACGAGCGCTTCAACTGCTGCATTCGGCTTCCTCATCGTCGTTCTACTGTCTGCTTTTTTCGGTGATCTTCTCGTAGCCATCACGACCTCTATCGTGGCAACGCTTTGTTTCGATTATTTCTATCTGCCACCGGTAGGAACATTCCACATTTCGGCCTTTTCTGACTGGATTTCACTGGCGGCCTTCCTGCTGGCTTCTGTGATCATTAGTCGTCTTGCCGCACTGGCGGCTGAACATTCAAAAAGAGCAGGGTTGCTCGATGTGACTCTGGTCCAGTTAAATGAATTTGGGGGGTGGCTATTGGCCCTACCACACGACTCGCTAAAACTGTCTGCGATTGCTCAGGAAGCCTTGCGTATTTTTTCACTGGAATACTGTTCCCTCCATGTCTATGCCGAAGGTCAATGGCAGCACTCCACTGGAGTTGCCTCATCTGATTTATCCCGGGAAATTGAAACTCGACTGGAATCCCTTCATGACCATTCTACGGATATATTGGATCTGGCCAACGAGAATATGCTTGGGGTGCGGTACATTCAGCTCAATAAGGGAATTACACCGTTGGCGTTGCTCGCGTTAAAAAGTGGAACGCTCCCTATAGAGGCTATGGAAATCATCGCCTCAATGATTGGCATTAAGTTAATCATGATTGGCGAGGTCACCTCGTAGGCGGATCCATCATGCAGGAGCCATCCAGACGCAATCCCGACGCTCTTCTCGCCGCTATCAAGCAGGAGGATGAGAAACACCGGCGTGGACGACTGACTATTTTCTTCGGCATGTGCGCCGGCGTCGGGAAAACCTACGCGATGCTGAAGATGGCGCATCAGCGGAAGGCCGAGGGTATCGACCTGGTTGTCGCGGTGGTGGAAACCCATCAGCGTGCGGAGACCCTCGCTTTGATGGAAGGGCTGCCGACGGTTCCTCTTCTGTTGGTCGACTACCGGGGGACAGTACTCCAGGAAATGGATTTGGATGCCCTCATCAAACGCCGTCCCACCCTGGCGCTGGTGGATGAACTGGCCCATACCAACGCCCCTACCAGCCGCCATCCCAAACGCTATCAGGATGTTCTGGAATTACTGGATGCGGGAATCGATGTGTATTCAACCCTGAATATCCAGCACATCGAAAGTCGGGTGGATCTTGTTCGCCAAATTACCGGTGTGACCATACGGGAAACCGTGCCGGACACCATCCTGGATCAAGCGACCGATATTCAGTTGGTGGACTTAACCCCTGATGCCCTGCGTGAGCGGCTGGCGGAAGGCAAAGTCTATCTGAGCACTATGGCGCAGAGTGCTGCGAACAACTTTTTCCGGGAAGAAAATCTTACGGCATTACGGGAGCTGGCCCTTCGAGTCACGGCGGAGCGTGTAAATCAGGAACTCCGGGATGTCATGACCAGCCGTCAGATTACCGGCGCCTGGAAAACCAGCGCAAAACTGATGGTGGCCATCGGGCCCAGCCCTTATTCAGCGGAACTGATCCGATGGACAAGGCGCGCGATATCGGTCATGGGTGCCCCCTGGGTGGCCGTTTATGTCGAGTCATCAGCCCCATTGTCTGAAGTGGAAACTGCCCGGTTGGCCAAAACCCTTTCGCTTGCCCGCCAGCTTGGCGCCCAAGTGGTTACGACCACGGGAGCCGATCTGGTGAAAACCCTGCTCCGGGTGGCGCGCGAGGAACGTGTCACGCAAATCGTGATTGGGAAGACACTGGGCTCGCCCCTGATGGAGTGGCTCAAGGGGGGATCGCTTGTGGCGCGGCTGATCCGGGAAAGCGGTAATTTAGATGTATGTGTGGTTCAAACCGAGCTGTCCCTCAAGCCTCTTCCCGTAACAAGATGGCTGTCCGTCGATCTCAAACCCTGGTCACATGATATTGTGTTGGGTGGCGTCTCAATCACCCTCGTTACGGCTATTTGCTGGCTGATCCGCGACTTCACAGGCTATTGGGCGATTGCGCTTGTTTATCTGTTTCTGGTTATTCTCCTCGCCACGCAACTGCGCCGGCGAGCCATTCTTATCATTGCCGCCGCCAGCGCCCTGTTATGGGATTTCTTGTTCATTCCGCCTGCCTTTACGCTACGCATCAGCCAGGCACATGACGTCCTCATGTTCGTTATGTACTTCATTGTCGCTTTGGTCATTGGGAATTTGACCGCCAGACTGCGACTGCGTGAATGGTCCGAGCGGAAACGGGAACAACGGACCGCCGCTCTATACCGTCTGGCACAGGGGGTGGTCGAGAGCACGACTCTGGAAGAAGGACTTCGACGGGCTGTTCAGGAAATCCGCTCCGCATTCGAGGCCGACTGTGCCGTACTGCTGGTCGGTCAGGATGGGCGGCTCAGCGGTACTCCGCACCCTGCCGGAACCTGGACGCTGACCGAAAAAGAGCGGGGGGTGGCTTTGTGGGCGTTGGAACATCGTGAAGCGGCGGGTCGCCATACCGACACCCTGCCGGAATCCGACGGTTTGCATCTCCCCCTGAAAACGGCAAACAACAGGGTTGGAGTGCTTGTCCTCCATTTCATGGATCGGAAGACGCTGCTCCTTGATGAGCGTGAACTGCTGGAGACTTTTGCGGACCAGATTGCGGTGATGGTTGAACGGTACTGGCTCATTCAGGAGGCCGGCCGCACCCAATTGGCGGAGGAATCCGAGAAACTCTACAAAACACTTTTCGATTGCGTCTCCCATGAGATCAAGACGCCGCTTTCTGTTATTCAAGCTGCCACCAGTGAACTGGGCTTGGTGTTCGATATGATTAAGGAAGCTAAGGGCGCCCAGCCATTTCTCAAGGAAATCGTCACCGCCTCCCGCCGGTTGGGGCGCATTGTGGATAACCTTCTCAGTATGACGCGCATTGAGTCCGGCCGTTACACTCTTGCACCGGTCTGGTGTGATGTGGATGAGATGATCTCATCCGCCCAGCAACAGGTGGGCGACTTGCTATCCCGGCATCGGGTACGCGTTCTGATTCCCGATGACATTCCCTCTGTTAAAGTGGAGTGCGGATTTGTTGAGCAATCGCTGGCCAACTTGGTTGCCAATGCCGCCCTTTATACCGAGCCGGGCTCTGACATCACAATCACTGCCCAGGCGGACGATGCCCATCTTGTGCTCAAGGTGTCAGATCAGGGACCTGGTCTCCCGCAGGGGACAGAAAGTCGGATTTTCGAGAAATTTTACCGGGGCCCCCAAGCGCCATCCGGCGGGGTTGGCCTGGGCTTATCCATTGTGCGGGGCTTGATGACCGCACTGGGTGGAACCGTCATGGCCGCGAACAATCCTGATCGGGGGGCCACCTTTACCTTGCGGATTCCTGTGGAAATGAAGAGAATACCGTCAAGTATATGACAACCCCCGCATCCCAACCTGTGGCTTTGGTGATTGACGATGAAGTTCAGATTCGCCGTTTCCTGAAACTTGCACTCGAAGCCGAAGGGTATCGGGTATTTGAAGCCGAAACAGGCCAGGAGGGATTAACGGCTGCCGTATATCGTCGTCCTGATGTCATCCTGCTTGATCTTGGGTTGCCGGATATGGATGGCCTTGATGTGTTGAAACGACTCCGGGAATGGAGCAAGACCCCGGTATTGGTGTTATCTGTCCGCCAGGAGATTGAGCAGAAAGTCGCTGCGCTGGATCATGGGGCGGACGACTATCTCACCAAGCCGTTTCATGCGGCTGAATTGGCCGCCCGCCTGCGAGCGATTCGTCGCCATTCTCCGACTGAGCCGGCAGAGTCGGTCTGTCACGCCGGTTCATTGGTGATGGATTTCGGTGCCCGCCGCGTCACGCGGAAAGGAGCGGAGATCCATCTCACCGCTACAGAATACGCCTTGTTACGGGTTTTGGCGCAACATCATGGAAAAGTCGTTACCCACCGGCAGTTATTGCGGGAAGTTTGGGGCCCTCATGCAGAAGAACAATCCCAATACCTGCGCGTCTACATGAACCATCTCCGAAAGAAAATTGAAGATTCAGCGGATTCTGCAAAACTCATTCAAACAGAATCCGGTGTTGGGTATCGGTTGATGGTCGCGTAATGACTGTTTGCATGAAGTCATTAAGCTCCACTTCTTAGATGAGACTCGTCACATCTGAGGGTCGTCATCAAGAGAGCCAGCGCGGACAAAAACCATTCCAGGTCTGTACGTTGTGTGCAGGAATAAGTAGCAACCGCAAATCTCGCAATATAACCAATGTTTAGTCTGTAAAAACTTAAGATGAGGTGGCAATGAAAAATCAGGTAATCAAACCCTCTTGCAGGAGCGTACACGCGTTGCGCAACATGACGGCAGAACTGGAGCGGGGGGGCGAAGAGCGGACACTGGCCTTGCGCGAAAATACTGAACAGTTACAGATGACATTGGAGGCGGCCAACGCGGTGGTCTGGGATTTGGATCTGGCCAGCGGCATGTTGCGTGAACACGGACCGGTTACAAAGTTTGTGGACCTGCCGAATGGATTCAGGCATGGACATCAACTTGATTTCTTTGAACGTGTGCATCCTGATGACCGGGTGTATGTGAGGCGACAGATCGAGCGAGCTGTGCAGAGTGACAGCCGTGATAACACCACGGAATTTCGCGTGCTGCGTTCCGACGGTGAGATCCGGTGGATGACGTCTTCCGGGTTCATTGAGCGTGACGCCGCCGGACTGCCGTTACGCCTTCGAGGGATCTCGCTCGATATCACGCCGCGAAAGCAGATCGAACTGGCTCTTGCCCGGGCCCATAACGCCTTGAAGGTTTTGGCTGACTGCAACCGTGTGGGGGGGCGGGCCACGAGCGAGCTGGCATTGCTGAACGAGGTGTGCCGGATCGCCGTCGAAGTGGGCGGCTTCCGGATGGCGTGGATCGGTTACGCTGAGCACGACGCCCGCAAATCAGTTCGGCCGGTGGCGCTGTTCGGGCTCGGGAAAGACGCTCTGTCCGCCAAGACCCTGACGTGGGCTGACACCAAGTATGGCTGCGGGCCCACGGGGATCGCCATTCGCACCGGCCAGTTATGCGTATGCCGGGATGTCGCCAAGAACCTGCCGTCTACACCATGGCAAAAGGAAGCCTTGAAAAACGACTGTGCGTCGGTGTTAGCCCTGCCGCTATTGACGGAGCATGGTTGTCTTGGGATGTTGATGGTCTGCGCGGAGCAGTCCGATGCATTTGATGACACGGAATGCCAGTTGCTCCAGCAGTTGGCCCACGACGTTGTGTCCGCCGTTATGGCGCTTCGGGGCCGTGCGGAACGGGCAGAATTAGAGCGGCAAGTCCTCAATATCAGCGAGCGCGAACAACGGCGGTTCGGCCAGGATCTGCATGATAGCGTGGGGCAGTCTATCGTCGGGATTGGCTATCTGGTCCAGGCCGTGCAACAGGATTTACATAAGAAGTCCATTCCGGAGTCGGCCGCATTAGAGAGGGTTTCAAGGCAGGTAGCGGAGACTGTGAAGGAAGTGCGGAACCTGGTGCGGGGGCTATTCCCGGGAGAATTATTGAATGGCCGGATGACCGACGCCCTGCAGGGACTGGCCAGGCGCACTCAGGATGTGTTTGGGAAGACATGCCAATTTACGGGTCGATCTGATGTCAGGATGGCTGATGACGACATGGCGAGGCAATTGTACCGTATTGCCCAGGAGGCGGTGAACAATGCCGTCAAACACAGCAAGGCTGATACAATCGAAATCGGGCTGTCACGACAACGCAAGCGCATTGTTTTGACCGTGCGCGATTCAGGCGTTGGTCTTCCCGAAGCGGGTGGTAATGGTCTCGGCATGGGGCTGCGCATTATGAAGTACCGGGCCGGCATGATCGGCGCTACGCTTAAGATAGAGAGCGTTCGTGGCCAAGGGACTACCATCACCTGCCAGCTTCCTCCTGCGGACCCCACGTCAAGAAACAAGCGACCCCGTGAGTGATCAACCGGAATTGTTTGGTGATGAGGAGCTGGTGGTGCTGGTCCCTTCAGGGGCGTCGGGTGAGGTCAGGGGGCGTACCGTTACCCTCATGGCCAGCAAAGGTGTTACAACTGATATTAAACGTTGGCCAGAAAGAATGTCTTGATAAATGTGTTGCGGATGTGACACACTGAAATCATGAAAACAGCAGTTATCCATGCGAGAATAGAACCCCAGATAAAACGACAGGCTGAAGGTGTTCTGCATAATCTAGGAATCAGCCCGACAGAGGCGATTCGGATTTTCTACAGGCAGATCATGCTCAGGCATGGGCTCCCATTCGCCGTGGCCGTCCCCAACGAATGCACGGCTGCCACCCTTGAAAAGAGCCGCCGCGGCGAGGATGTTCAGGAGTTTGAGTCATTGGATGCCATGTTTGAGAGCTGGAAGAAATGAAGAAGGTCTCCCAGACCACCCAGTTCGCCCGCGACATCAAGAAGATGAGGAAACGTGGGAAGGATCTGGCAAAACTCGAGGTGATTGTAAGGCTTCTGGCTACCGGATCTCCGCTTGGTCCCAAATACAGGGATCATCCTCTCGTCGGAGAATGGAAACCCTCGCACGACTGCCATGTGGAACCCGACTGGATCCTGATTTATACTGCCGATGATGATTCACTGCGGCTTGAACGAACCGGGACACATTCGGATCTGTTCAGATAAAATATTCGGCCAACGGGTTCGCGGTTGATCGCGTGAATCACACGTTCCCGTGATGTCATCGTTTTCTGCTTCATCTTTGTGCCTCAGCCGAACGCTCGCACTGTGGGTTTGGCGTGCTAGCGACAATACCCACCAGTCCGTGGTTCGGCCTGATCTTCGCAATCCTGGGGGTTCCCCTTGTCTTACCGATCACACGAAAGCTTAATTGTTGAGAAATTCTTCGACAACGGCGACCGCATTTTCCGTCGGGGTCTCCGGTCGAAGCGGTTTGGCCGGCGCCAGGATGTAGCCGCCGCCTTTGCCCATTTCGCTACGTAGGCGTTTAATTTCCTGGCGAATCTCGGCGGGCGTCGAGAAAGGAATAGTGTGCTGACTCCCGAGCCCTCCCCAGAACGTGATCTTGTCGCCCCATGCCTTCTTCAGTGCGTAGGGATTCATGCCGGCGGCCTCCGGTTGAACGCTCTCGAGGACGTCCAGGCCAATCTCAACGATGTCGGGCATGATGTCCGCCACGCTTCCACAGCAGTGCATGACGGCCAGTTTGCCTTGCGCATGGACAGCGGCGAAGATCCGGGCATAACGGGGCTTGAAGAATTTCCTCCACCGTTCGGGTCCGATCATGACGCCGCGCTGATTGCCCCAATCGTCTCCCATCATGATGGCATCGGCCGGTACGTCGGCGCACTCCGCCACCAACGCCAGGCAAAGGTTCGTCATCCGATCCAGCAATTCCGCATAGAAGTCCTCATCGGCGGCACAGTCCATTAGGGTGTTTTCGAACCCTCTCAGGTACCAACTGTCCCACAGGCACATGCTCGAGATAAGGCGGAAGGAGTCCGACGAAGCGCTGACGCGTTTCTTCGCGTCAGCTTTCGCCGTGGCATCGAGGAACGTGGCCGCCGCCGGGAAGGCATAGCCCTGGAAGGTTGGGGCCTTGAGCCCCGGCTCTACAACGGATGGGACTTGCTCGTCGGTTCGCCAGATCGAGCCGAATGCGTCCCGGTGGTGCGTGGCATCCAGCTTCGCGCGCGGGGACTTGAAGACGCCGCCACAGTGCGCCATGTAAGGCACCAATCTCTCGCGCCAGGCTTTGCTTCCGAAATGCCCGTCAAGCCGGATTCCTACGTCGTCTTCGAACTCCAGAGTATATGGTAATACGGCAGTTTCGTGGTGATGAATCTGACCGAGGACCATGTCGCGTGGCTTCATTCGATTCCTTTCCGGCCTCTGGCCGAACGTGTAATATCAGGCGTAACACCTTTGCTGGCCATGAGGGTAATCCCTAGCCGTTTCTATAGGCAAGCTCATTAATACCAGAAATGACCACTATCAGGTTCATATTCTTATAAGTCTTTGCGCAACTGTTAATTGCCACCGACTGCCCCCTGATTGCCCAACCTGTCCTGTTTCTGTCCCGTGCCGCCTTTGATCTGTATTCAGTCAGCCTTCAGGACTATCCTGTGTATGTTCCCGATCTTGACCTTCTCGCCAGCTTTCCCCATGATCTTCACCATGAAAACGATGTTTCAGTCCGGTCTCAACGGGCGTGTGCCAATACCACCAGAAAAGAGATTTCTTATCCATCAACAAGGAGACAATAGCATGAACCCAAAAGCATCCGGCCCCGAATGCGGTTTCCGGGGCGATATACTCTGTGCCGGCCTCTGGCCGGGACCATGGACCCGCCGCGGCCCGTGAGCGAACTTCACCTCGATGGATTTGAGGGGGCCCTTCTGGTCCGCCACACTGAAGACGATGCCAAATGACAAACGACAAGGGAGGAACGCGATGAAGATGAAACCACAGAACTACGAGCAGAAGAACATGCGAATCCGCGAACGGTTCCTTGAACTGAAGAAGACCCAGCCGCAGCGCCTGAAGACGCGGCTCAATCTGAGCTGGAGCAACTGGGGTTTTGGGATGGAGCCGCTCGCGGATTCCGCCCAGCGGCTGGAGAAGGCAGGCATTCAGTTCATCGAATTGCACGGCAACCATTATGGGCCGGCGCTGGGTTATGAGCCGAAGGCGACATTGAGGATACTCGGCGATCACGGCGTCAAAGTCGCCGGCGTCTGCGGCATGTTTTCGCCGGACAACGATCTGTCCAGCAATCGCCCCATCCAGCGGCAGGCGGCCGTAGACTATCTCAAACGCGAAATCCTGTTTACCGCCGAAGTCGGCGGAAGCTACATCCTGGTTGTGCCGGGCGCGGTCGGCCGGGCGCAGCCTTATGACCACATGGAGGTCGCTCGCAGCGTCGAGACCCTTCAGTTGGTGGCGGACCTGTTCGTGGCCCACACCATCCGGGCCGCGATCGAGCCGATCCGTGCCGCGGAAGTGAGCCTCGTGCACACCATTGCGGACGCGAAAGAATACATCAAGGCCGTGAATCATCCCGGCGTCAAACACATCAACGGCGATGTCTATCACATGCAGGTTGAGGAGAGCCACATTGGCGAAGCCTTGGTCTCGGCCGGCCGGCATTTGACCAACCTTCACATGGCCGACAGCAACCGTTGCGCGCTGGGCGATGGGTCGCTGGATCTCGACACCATCATCATGGCGCTGTACGTGATCGGCTATAACCGTGAAGGTTGCTTCGTCACGCCGGAGCCGCTGGGCCCCGGCGGCGACCCGTACCCGGCGATGTATGGCAAGCCCGACGGGAAGAAACTCGATGCGCTGGTCCAGTCTACGGCCCGGTATTTCAGGGAACGCGAGCAGGAACTGATTCGGAAATAAGTGATTCCAGCGGGCAGAGCCTGCGCATTCTGGGAAAGGGCCGCAAGCAGCGCGTCATGCCCTTGGCCGAAGCGGTCGCCACCACGCTGCGTCTCTATGCGTTATGTGGAAGTCGCCCAAGTTGATGTGCGCAAAGCCTACGACGAGGCCGTCGTCCAGTTACGGCTGATGCACACCATCCAACCCCAGGCGCTACCGCCTCACTCAGCCCTGCCGTCGCAACCCGCCCCGGATCAACTGCTCAGCCTGATGGCCGCCACAATCGCCCGCCTCGAAAACCTGCGCCAAGATACACGCGATCCCGCTGAGGCCAAGCGACTTCTCCGCTTTGTCAAACACCTGAGAAAAACCGCTTATGACTTCAAGGGCTTTCTCTGAAGAAGCGCCCCGCCCGTGGTTAGGAAAAACAGTAGCCGATTGGCCGGTAAAGGAGCATTCAACATCTGGAACTGGTTGTACTGGCCGGAGTCCTGAACAGAACCGTTCCCTGGTTGCTCAGCGGAGCAGGGTGCTGACGCGGCAGGTGACCGTAACACCACGACCCTTCTGGGATCGGATCGTCAACGTCCCGCCGATGTGCCTGGCGCGGTACTGCATACTACCGAGGCCGATGCCGTTCCGCTTCGGTGCCCGCGCGGGGAATCCGGGCCCGTTATCCCTGACACTGAGCGACAGGGAATGGCTGTTCTGCCGGAGCGTGATCCATATACGGGAACTGCGACCGTGTTTTGTCGCGTTCTGTACGGCCTCCTGGGCAATGCGATACAGGTGCGTGGCGAAGTGCGGATCGTTCACACGGACCGGCGTGGGACAACTGAATCGGCAGTCAATCTTGAAGCAGTCCTTGACAAACGAACCCAGGTTTTCAAGGGCATATCGAAGGCCATCAGGCTCGGCGTGTACCGGGTGGAGCGACGTGGCCAGGTGACGGGTCTGTTGGACGGCGGCGCGCAAGTGCTCGGCCATCTTGGCCGCCAGTGGGGCCTCAGGGCTCTTCTGCACAGCCAACGACTCGGCCAGACTGTCGGACCGGTAGGACACGGCGGCCAAGACTTGGGCCAAACCATCGTGCAAGTCGTGCGCAATCCGCTTCTGTTCCCTTTCCTGGGCCCTCAGAACCTGGTTTTCGAGGCGTTTGCGTTCTGTGATGTCGGTGACGAGGCCGCTCACCCGCAAGGCCCGGCCTGCGGCGTCGCGCGCGTTCACCGTTGCCCGCACGTGAACCCAGACAATTCGGCCATTGGGGTGAATATGACGTTGCTCCAGTTCGTAGTGGTCGGTAGTTGCGCCCTTCTTGATAACCCGCTCGACCGTCGCCACTGTACGCAGTCGATCCTCGGGATGAACCGTGGACCGCATGGTCTCTCGCGTGGTGAACCCGTTGTGGTATTGCACGCCGAGCATTTTGCTGAGACGTCTTGACATGAAGACCTTGTTGCCGGCAACGTCCCACTCCCAATACCCGTCGTTGCTGCCATCCAAGATGCGTTGCAGACGCGCCTCGCTCTCGCGTAACGCCGCGGTGTGTTCCTGAATACGGCATGCAAGGGCCTCTTCGAGAGACTTCTGCGCATGAATATCAGCGGCCGCACCGAACCATGCGATGATGCGCCCCGCGCTGTCTCGCGCGGGGAGCGCACGCGCCAGATGCCAGTAGTACTTGCCGTCAGAAACTCGCCGGATCCGATACTCAGTCTGATAGATATCCCCTCCCGACACGTCGTCCTTGACCTTCCTGGCGACGCGCTTGACGTCGTCCGGATGCAGGGATTTCATCCAGCCATTGCCTCGCGCCTGAGCCGGAGTTTGCCCTGTATACGTGTACCACCGCGCGTTGGCCTCAATAAGTGCTCCGTTGGGTGCACAATGCCAGGCCATCATGGGGATGGCCTCGGTCATCAGCCGCAACCGTTGTTCACTCGCCCGCAGGGCATCGATGGTTGTATGGAGTTCCGTGACGTCAATCAAGAAGCCGATGATGGCCTCAATTCGCCTGTTGATCCGGAGTGGCGCAACAATGTTGAGAAATGAGCGTGGCTTGCCGTGAATCACGTAGGTCACATCAGCCCGCACGATATGTCCGGCTAAAGCGCGCTGGTTCGCCGTCTTCCACTCCGCAATATCGTCCCGAGAGGCTCCGCTGTCCTCGGGGCGCTTACCGGCCTGGTCGCCACACCACTTTACGATCAACGGGTTCTGGAGAATCACTTGGCCAGCGCGATCCCGTGCCCAGACGCCGAAGGGGGCGGCGTTGAACGCGGATTCAAGTGTTGACAGGTAGGTGGCCGGAGTCTGTACGGCCCCTGAGGTACTCTTTTTATGACGCCGCAAGTTCATGTGTATTTATTAATGTTGGAGGATTTGGAAAGCAAGCAGAAATCGAGGTGTTTGGAGCGTGGAGGGTGGGTGCGGCCGGTGGTGTCGTGTCTTTACTCACACGGGGTTGGATACTCCAAGGAACCCGTGGGGCTGGGAGAAAGGGTTGTTTCATGGGCGGGTCGTCATCATAACCCGAACGCTGGTCCTCCCGGCCTGCACCTTGCAGGGCAAGTACAGCGTCCTATTGTCCTTTTGCCAAATCTGCATGGTGGTTCTCCCTGGCGGGGGCGGAGTCCACCCAACAGGGGGTAATTTTCCCCGGTAATATTTCTCTACCGTAGTCGGAGTATCGACGGGGGTGAAGGTGAGTATCTGAAACGGGATGGCGTTCGTGATGTTCTTTATCGGAACGAATAAATGGTTCCCTGAGCGGTGATGTTGAGTACGAGGAAACTGCCGCTGCCATAGACACCCAGATAAGACCCCGAGACAAGCGCAGCGGTATCTACGGCCACTGTAGCAGTCGTGGCTACTCCATTGACGCTGATAGTTGATACTGGCACTACGGGTGAATTCCAGATGATGTGCAAACCATCCACCGCCATCGCGGTTCCATCGTCCAATAAAGCAAACCCGCCCAACTGCACGGATCCAGTTTCCGGGACCGAAAGCGCTGACGCAGTGATCGTCAGATTCGTAACTTCCAAGAGTTGCCCGACATAACCGTGGCGAGCAACCTCATTCGGCACCCCAACTGAGGCCACCCCTACAATGCCACCGATGCTGTCGTCCTGCTGGTAATGGGCACTGCTGCTTCGTTGACCGCCACAATCAATCGTGGAGGCCAGATTCACGCTGGCAGCATTAGTCTGGGTGGTGAGAATGACCGTTAATAGCAAGATCCCTAATGTCTAAAGTACACACAAATACATATTGCCGGATTTACCTAATAAGTTTAGGAGACGAATAATACTCAGATGACAAAAGCAGAACTACGAAAACGGCGAATGGCCATGGGAAAAAACCAGCAACAACTGGCTGATCTGCTTGGCATTTCAGTACGGGCTATTCACAGTTTCGAGCAGGGCTGGCGTAAAGTCCCTGTTCACGTCGAGCGCCAGATTCTATTCCTGGCTATGTTGGCACGCAGCACCAATAAGCCCGTAGCACCTTGCTGGACTATAAAGCGCTGCCCAACGAATGTTCGCAAGAAATGCCCTGCATGGGAACTCAAAGCCGGTAACTTTTGTTGGTTTATTAACGGCACCCTCTGCAAGGGTGCATCTAGACGCACATGAAAAGCCAAGATGGAGATCTGCCGACGCTGTAAGGTATTTCTCGCCGCGGTTGGTCCGGCCGTGGCTGCAACCTGACGATTTCTACGATAGTGACATAGTGGCTGGGTGAGTGTCGCGGTCAACGGATCGTTTTGAAGGCAGTTTAAACGCCGCCCCCACGGGTTATAAAGGAGCATCCAGCCCTGTGGGCGGCTCAACAGTAGTCCAAAGGACCGGTGGGGAGGGGTGAAAAGGCCGTTGATATCGCATGACATCCTTGCCGCCCTACTATCATAAAGCTGGCAAGGTTCCGTTTATGTCGTTCCCCCCCCCTTTTTGTGGGTATTGCCTTATTGGTGTCACGGGCGGTGACGCCGGCGTGAGTCATATGGGCTTGCCGCCCAGAATCACGACCGGGACGAGGACATCCACGGTAAGCGGTGAATGTAGGGTTACACCCCATAGAAAGCAGCCTCCAGATCTCAGGGTTCCTTCCGGGCTACAATAGGCAGAGTAAATCGGACCGAGGTGCCTTTATTCAGCCCCTCTGATTCGGCAGCAAGCTTTCCGCCATGCAACTCAACCAGTTTTCTAGAGAGCGGCAAACCCAGTCCGGTCCCCTCAGTTACCCGTGAATAGGGGGTATTGACACGGAAAAAACCTTCGAATATTTTCTCCATGTTTTCAGGTGCGATACCGATCCCCTTGTCCCAGACCACTATTTCTATCTTTGAATCAGTTTTCCTCGCCTGCATGCCAATGGTGCCACCCTCGGTGGAAAACTTAACTGCGTTCGAAAGCAGGTTGTAAATGATCTGTTTCACCTTGAGTTCATCCGCGTCCTCCCCCCTCGGGGGGAGGAGTCCCCCTCTTCTCTGCTTTCTTCCCAACCTTGCCTATCTTCTGACTCTTCTGCTTTGCTTTCATCGGTAACACTCCTGAAGGTTTTTCCAGCAAACCTTCTTGTGAATGTGTTACCCATTTTCAGCTTAAATAATTCTCATTATCCGGTCGTTAGCACAGATTAACAACTGGGCTTCAGCCTGAAGCCAATGCTGCTTGTCGCGTCCCTGTGGACAGCTTTCCGCCTGATATATCGCGTAGGCCTTTCGGGCTACCTCATCGTGTGACGGCATTGCCTTGACTACTTTATTGGCGATATGCGTGGGCGATACCTTCGGTTGTCCGCTGGCCGCTTCCCCATCCCCATTCTGCGGGAGGTGTATGTGCTGTTTATGTTTCTTTGTCATGGCAACAAAATAGACTTGATCGGGATTTGGCGCCATGGGGTGTAACCCTACTACGTCCCACATCTTCGAGGAAGGTTGCGGACGCGCAGTAAGCGCTAAGAGTATCCTCACCATCCTCTGCCTCACAGGAAAGGCGGATGGAATATTTCGCATTACGGCGACCGGCACTGACGCACAGGATGCTATCCAGGCGATCTCTACAAACATTATTCAAGGCGGATTCTGTAGAACACGGCACCAAGTGCCGACTGAATCGCGTCAAAAAGCTGGTTTTCATGCGGAGTCGCCAAAATGCCGTTTGTCACTGTGGCAAACCCCTCCAGCAGGTTCGTTGAGCGCTCAATCGTATAGAACCGGTTGCTTTCAGATAACCACCGCACATTGAAACCGTCCCCGGAGCTCCGCGCAAAGGCACGAATCCGTAACGAGGAATTGCTATCCAATGGCCGCGTTCCCGACTGGAACTCCGCAAGGTTACTCATTCCGTCCCCATCCGGGTCGGCATTCTCACCCGACGCCTGAGGATTGAATAGATCTTTCGTCTCGAACATGGCTCGGCTCCATTCGTCGAACGAAAGCGCTGTCCCATCTACCGTCATGACATACGGCCCGAGATACAACTGGTTCCCACTCGTCTCGAGTTCAATCAGCCGATACGTGTACGTTCCGCCCGCCCGAACTGCGGAATCCACCTGTTCATAGATTCCGCCGCCCATTTCGAAAGAGGGAATGAGATCCTCATTCACCCGCTGGTAGCCCTCATTCCCGAGCCGTTCGAGATAGAAGCCTGCCGTATTGAGTTCTTCCGCCGATTCCCAACTCACCACCACTTGGCCATCCCGGCTGAACGCCCGTACCCCGGTTAACCTGGCCAACGTCGGCTGCCAGTACAGCCCAAAATCATAGCTCGCCGCCATTGGCTCATTTCCCGGGTTGGCTAAAGCCCCCACATTCGTCAGCCCTTTCACCGGTACCGCCACAGTACCCATTACATTATCGGAATCCAGCCATACATTGGTTGCTCCCAGGATCGTCTGTCCAACCTTATTCCCTGGCATAACCACACTCAGCGTGTATACCGGCCCGCCTGGCGCAACACCATCGTGGTTCTCATCCAGCAACAAGTTGCCGAACCCATAATACCCATTCGTGTCCGTCAGCATGGTCACCACATTCGTCACCCCGTTGGAATAGACCACCCTCAACACCACCCGGATATTGACCAGATTGGTTTCCCCCGGGTTCTGAACGCCATTTTTGTCCGCATCAAACCACACCCGGTTCCCCAGCGCCGCCCCGGCCTTGTAGTACCCAAAGGCCACGATCTCAGTCCGCGAACCGGTCAACGTCACCGTGAAGGGATCATTCTGGCTGTTGGCCCCAAGCGAATGCCAGACCCCATTCAGTATTTGCGCTATATCAGTCACATCTACCGTGAATGTCCCGTCCGGCAATCCGCTGAATGTGTAGTTGCCGGTCGTATCAGTCACAGTCGTGGCAACCACATTGCCATTGGTGTCCAACAACGCAACCGTCACCCCGGCGTAACGGTTGCTCTCGTCCGCGTCCAGTGTGCCATTCGCGCTCGCATCGACCCAGACCTTCCCCGTGACCGCGTTCGGCGCGGTCAAATCCTGATACCCGAAATCCTGCGCTAAATCAATCTGCCCCGCCGTCACGGTCAGCGTTGCTTGGTTCGCCGCTCCAAAGTCGGGATCCTGCATATTGGTCAACTGACCCGGTGTACCCGGCAGGCTATTGGTCGCCACCGCCACCACGTAGGTTCCCGCTGCAAGCCCGCTGAAATAATATTGGCCGTTTAGATCCGTCAGCATCGCGGCCAGTTGCCAACCGTTGGTGTCACTAAGCCATACAGAAACCCCCTGCAAGCCCTCTCCGGCATCCACCATGCTGTTGGCGTTGCGATCCAGATAGATCGTGCCCTCAATCAGGCTGGTCGCAGGAGTTTGCTCCAGCGCCTTGTACCCGAAGTCGCGATCCATGTAACTACTCGTTCCATCAACGGGCAACGTACTCCGTTCGTCCAGGTTTCCCGCGCCGTCAGGATCCCCGGATGACCTCAGTAGCGTTAACACGCCATAGGTGTCGCTCACCCATACCGTGTAGTTACCTGCCGGTATCCCCGTGAACTGATACAAGCCATTCGTCGCGGTCACAGTCGTGGCCATCACAGCCCCGCTGTTATTCAGCAGCGAAACCGTTACCCCTGCCAGACCGTAGTCGCCAACGCTATTCGTCCCGTCAGCATTCGTGTCAAAGTACACCAAATCCCCGATGGTGCTGCCGCTCCCAGGCTGGTATCCGAAGTCCGCATTCACGTAAACATCGCCCGGCGTCAGAAGAATCGGCGTCGTGGTCTTGTTGTCTAACACACCATCAGGATCGCCTTTGGCCGCGTAGCCCACCGGCGCTGTCCCGCCGTTGACTGCCACCTGAAACGCCCCCGCTGCTAGCCCATCAAAGATGTAGCTGCCGTCGGCTGCCGTTGTCGTCGTGTTGGTTGTATCGTCCACCGTCCCCAGAATCCCGTCCGCACCGAGGTTCACCAGGGTAACGCTCACGCCGCCCAGTCCTGGTTCATCGGGATCCTGAACGCCATCGCCATTCGCGTCGATCCAGAGCCGGTCGCCAATCGCGCCCGTTCCCGTGTTGTTCATCACGTCGTTGATCGAAGCCCAGTTATATCCGAAGTCAGCCGTCATGACTTTCTGACCCGCGGTCAGCGTCACACTAGTCTCATGGTCCGTCGTCGCGTCAGGATCCAACGTCTGATTTGCGGCCAACCCTGCCGCCAAACTGATGGTCTCCACCCGCACCACGTAGGCCCCCGGCAGCAAGTCAGTGAACAGGTATCCTCCGTTCACGCCCGTCACGTTCGTTGCCAGCGCCACACCATTAGTATTCAATAGCACCAGCCCCACATTCGCGATGCCCACCTCACCGGCATCTTGCAGCCCATCGCCGTTCTCGTCGAGCCACACCCTGTTGCCAATCGCGCCGGAAAGCGTTGCTGGCAGAGCGATTCTCTGCCCATTAAATGTAACCGCAGCAACGGACGCCAATGCTCTGCCTTCCAGCGTGCTACTGGCATCCATGGTGATGGCTTCCTGAGAAGCCATGATCGTCCCCTTGAACATGGCGGACGTTCCAATAGTCACTGCCGTGGCTACTTGCCAGAAAATGTTGCGGGCCTGTGCGCCGCCAGCCAGGATGACATGCATCCCGCTGCCCACTGTAAGAGCGGTTCCTATCTGGAAGATCCAGACATCATTCGGCCCCCCTGTGAGAGTGACGTCACCCCCCGATATCAGAGCCGCGCTCGTGAATTTGTAGAGGCCGGGGATGAGGTTCAGCCCTCCGAGATTCGCGCCTCCAGGATCCACGGCAAGCGGGTTTGTTCGTCCGGCGGCGTCATTGTACGACGTGACCAAATCAGCCATGGCCGTTGTTAACAAGTTAGAATCAACGACCGAACCTGCGGGCCCACTGCCATCGACCGCATAGATAACCCCGTTCACTTGAGTTGTGGTTATGCCAATGGCAGACCCGGCGATCGGACTCGCCCCGACATCCCCATTAATGGTACCGCCCCCTGTTGAGGTGATCGCGGCACCAGCCAAAATGGCAAAATGGGCCGCAGAACCCAAGTCGACTGGCGCTGGCCCTGCCGCCAGCATGGGAAGCGAGCCCATAACGGCAACCGAAAGGATAAGTCCTGCAAGGATCTGGTTCATACGTTTAATTTTTTCCCTTTGTAAGAGTCCGGAATACAAGTCAGTAACCACTCTCACTGCAATGATTTTTGTCAAACTCATCTCAACTTAATTAAGGTCAGGATACGCCACGGCATGACTTGCGTCGATTAGGTGTAACCCTACCGTTCGGGCTGTTTCTTACGGTTGCTATTCTTATAATCGAGACCCGACGCATCCATGATAATGCCACCGCTGATCTTGATAATTCCCTGACACTTCGCCGATGGATATATGCTCTAATGGACTTGTATTGCTTCAACTCAACTTATCCCGGACTGGGCCCCGAGCAGGGTCTCGAGGATCGTATAAGCTGCCCTCGGTTGTGCCAGTCGCTTCATCCGATCCCGCATCCCGACAAGGCGCTGTGGCTCTCGCAACAACAAGTCGACCTTGTATGGAAGCGTGACGACATCCGTCGGGCTCACGGCCACTCCCTCCTCCAGAAGATTTGCTGCATTGATCTCTTCCTGTCCGGGGATCGGGTTCAAGAGGATCATGGGCAGGGCGCTCGCCATCGCTTCGGACAGCGTAAGCCCGCCGGGCTTACCGATTAAGAGGTCGGAGATCGCCATCCATTCGTGCATTTCGGTTGAGTAAGGCAGCGCCCTGAACTTCAAATGGGGCGGTGCCGCTTCCGTCGCGTGCACGACTTCGGCCAGAAGATCCTCGTTCTTCCCGCACAGGCTCACGATTTGCGCGGGCTGTTTCATTTGCATGAGGGCACGAATGGCCACGAGGCTCGATTCCATGCCGAATGTTCCCGCGGATAGAAGAACAACTGGCATGGAGGGGGTGATATCGAACTTTTTTCGTAATGCCTCCCGATCCATGCCCTGTGAAAACACCGGATGAATAGGAATACCCGTAACGGTAATGCGATCGTCCGGAAATCCAATCTGACGCAGGTAATATGACGATTCATCAGTGGCAACAAAATAGCGTTCAAATTGATGGCATAACCACATGGCATGGACATGCAAATCGGTCACGACGACGGCATGCCGCGTGGATAACTGTTCGTGTTGCAGCATGTAGGAGACGATATCGGAGGCCAGGAAGTGCGTGCAAATCGTGATATCGGGCGCCTCGGCGCGCAGACACTCCATAAGCGGTTGCATTTGAGAGCGTTCCATGGCGACACGGAAATGTTCGCCCTTCCACGGCGTATCGCTTTTGTCGTACCACCATCCCCAAAGCGAAGGCGTCTTGCTGACCATTTGCTTATACATCTCGGCATAAAGTTCTCCGAGCAGGGCAGACCCATAGTCCAGCACGTCGATGTGCCGAACCGACGCAATGCCGGGAACGTCTGCGGCGGCAGCTTCCAGCGCTTCGCCGGCGCGCGTGTGCCCGCTGCCGGAACTGGCCGAGAGAATCACAAGTTTGGATCGTTTGTTCACGGGTATATTCGCAATGGCCTCGGGGGTCGAAGCCTGCTGTTGAGATTCATCATTGTTCATACTTTTGTTCTTTCTGACGCCTGGCGTCGGGTTTTCAACAGACCGCTTGAATCACCAAAGACCATCGGGACAATCTGGGGGGCATAGGCCTCGACTATTTCCCTCGTTATCGCGTTCTTTTGCGCGATGTCAGAGTAAAGGAAAGCACTAGGGCGGGGGACGCGCTTGAGATCCGGGTCATCGTGTTGGACGGCGATAAGACCGAACCGTTTTGCAAACCCTTCCCGCCACTCGAAATTATCTACAAATGACCAGTGATAGTAACCGAGGATCGGAATGCCTTCCTGAATGGCCCGGTGAACCTGCGCGAGATGCTCGATAATGTAACACCGCCGCTGTTTATCCGTATCGTCTGCGATGCCATTTTCGGTAATAAGGATCGGCTTCCTGAATCGCTTCCATACGGAGCGTATTGTACGATATAACCCCTCCGGATAGATCTGCCACCCCATCTGGGTCACATCGACACCCAATGGCGCCTTCGTGTCGTCGATCCAGTACTGGTCGCCTCTTCTCCGATCGTATTTCAGGGACGTCCGCGTATAATAGTTGATCCCGCAGTAGTCGTAGGAGTCTTTGACGCCGGCAATGGCGGGCCCGCCATGAATCCAGTGCTGTTGCCCCGTGCTGATCGTATGATCCCACCCCTCAAAGGCCGCGCGTCGGGCGATGAAGGCGGCAAAGCGCTCGTACCAACCCGCGGGACCAGGCGAGTTCCATGGTTCGATCCAGGGATACGCCATGGCGACCCCCACCTTTGACCGTGTGCCGTCCGGCGCCAGCGGCTGCACCTTGTGAATCAGGTGGTAGGTTCCCGCATGGGCACAAAGATAGGCCCTGGATACGGCACGGTATGCCTTAACGGAACGGCGCTGCGGCGGAAACCTACCCAGAAGATTGCCCATGATCGCCGGCACCATCGGTTCGTTCATCGTCACCCAGATGTCGGGGAAAGTGCCCAGTTCCTCAATCACGAATTTTGCGTACCGCAGGAATTGGCTCACCGTGTTAGGATTCAGCCAGTCACCCTGGTCGGCGACCCAGCGCGGGATCACCCAATGGTGCAGGGTGAGGCAAATCCGGAATCCATGGTTGCGAAGGGATTGAAGAATGCGTCGATAGTGCTCGATTACGTCATGGTCGAAACGGCCCTTCTGCGGTTCGACACGGGCCCATTCGATGCCCAAACGGAACCCCTTGTAAGCCAGTTTCGCCATCAAGGCATGATCCTCTTCGTGACGGTTCCAGTAATCCATGGCGCGGCCCGAGACCGTTCCATCCTCGATCAAGCCCTTCTGTTCCCATGCCCACCAGTCGGAAAATTCGTTGCCGCCCTCTATCTGGTGGCCCGCAGTCGATGTGCCCCAGATGAAGTTGTCGGGAAAGTTCAATCTATCTCTGGACAACGATTTTCCTCCAAACAGGTTACGTCGAACCCGCTCCTTTTCTTAATTCCTTGATCAATAACCCCACCAAATCAAAACATCAAAACATGGCCATGGGAAGAATTAGAAAAACCATTCCTACATCAACCAGCGTTTCTGGATCAAACGATGGGATGCGAAACAGGCCAGCAAGCCGATGGCCACGAGGCTCATCCACGACTGTATATAAAAAGCAAACCCGCTGTCATCAAGGAGCATCGCCCGGATCGGTTCATAAAAATGGTATGAAGGAACCAGCGGGGCAATTCCTCTTAACTCTTGCGACATGTCAGACAGCGCTGCAGGCAGCAATAGCGGCAGATAACAGAGGACACCCAGCGTTCTGGCGCTGGCCTGGTTGCGGCACAGGAGTCCAAGACAGATCCCTAGAGCGCCGAAACAGAAACCGCCGGTGCACAGCATCACAAGATAACTCACTCCATGCACGCAAAAGGACTCACCATCCATCCACTGAAGCGCCACGACGGCTGTCAGCATCAAGACGATTCCATAAGCCAGCTTGGATGCCAACCATTCAATTTCACGAACAGGCGTTTGCATCCACCCCAGGAGCAGTTGTTTTTCTTTTTCTTCGGCAACCTGGGACGGCAACACAATAAAACTGACGAGCAGGACCATCATCAGAATCCATGTAGGCAGGGTCTGTCGTTTGATCGAGCTTGTCTGAAGTGATTTTACAGCTGCGATCCAGCCGGGGCCTTTACCTTCGGCGGAAATTTGCAGGGCGGCCAAACGTTGCATCATGATCAAAGTTTCGGCAGAGGCTTGTTTGACCACTGTCAATTGAAGGCGCGAGGCATCACCAACGTCAGGCGTCAGGATTCCATCCATCACACGCTCGTTGAGCAGTTTTATTGCCGCCTCATGATTAGAAACCCAGCGGACGGCAAACATGTCCGGCACTGACTTGATGCTTGCGAGAAAGACAGGCGCATACGACTCGGTTTGAAGTAATGCAATGTTCAGCGGGGCAACCCGCGCTCCGGGTGGATCAACCAGTGTTAACGTCGCGTACACAAAGAGAGGAATGCAAATGACAAGATAGAGGGTCTTGCTTTTAAAAGCGACGGCCAGATCATGCGTGAGCAGCGTGATGACGGTGCGAATCATACGTATAACGTCTGGTAAAAGGCGGATTGAAAATACGCGTCGGGGGCTCCATCGAAGGCGACAACCCCCTCGTGCAGAACAAGAATACGCGTGGCAAGGGATTTGATTTCCTCCGGGCGGTGCGATGTAAAAAGGATCGTCTTCCCCAGTGCGTGAATACGGTGGATCAGACGATAGATATCCTTGGTCGTTTCAAAATCCAGCGCTGAGGTGGGTTCATCCAGAAGCAAAATGGGCGGATCCGCCAGAAGTGAACGGCCGATGCTGACCCGCTGTTTCAGGCCCTTCGACAAAGTCCGCACGGGACTACGGCGAAAGGGTATGAGCTTAAATTCCTGAAGGGTGTCTTCAACACGTGAAGCCGGCACCCCGAAAAGGCGGGCAAAGAGCATTAGATTGTAATCGACCGAAAAGGCGTCATGAAGATTGGGACTCTCAGGGACAAATCCAACCTTCCGGACAAGTGCAAGTCGCTCCCTGAGATTGACGCCTTGCACCGAGACCTGCCCACCATCCGGATTCAGCCAGTTTGCCAACAGCTTGAGCAAAGTCGATTTGCCAGCTCCGTTATGCCCGACAATCGCTATCAACTCACCCTGCACCACACTGAAACTCGCCCCCAGCAACCCCCGGTTACCAGGGTAGACTTTCGAGATCTGATGGATATCCAAATGCACGTCTTGTATTGCTTGGACGGATACCATGTCGCCCTTCTTTAGACCAATTTGGCAATGACAATGACGAGAATAACTACAACTAATACACCTATGATAAATCCCATAAATACTCCTCCAAGAATCCTATTCTTGCTTTTGTTGTTGCGGGAGATTCTCTCCCTTTGTTTAGATGCGTTTCAACCTCTTCCGTTTAGTAAACTACCCGTTCCTTATTTGAGACAGTGTAAACGATGAACAGGGCGCGCAAAATAGGGTGTAACCCTACCCTAATGCCAAACGTGGCGACATACTCACTTGAGGTGATCAGAAGTAATTCCAAACCAGGCGGAAAATCATGAAGGGAAATCTTTGGCGTAGGCAGCAATCCATTCGACGGCGGCTTCTTCGCCTGTGATAACCCTGCCATCCTTCTCAAAGACTTCTCTCTTGTAATGTTCAATATAACAGACTTGCTCTGCCATTCGGACGCCAAGTTCGGTTCGGGTATCAATGAATTTCACGCCGACCTCAAAGTAGTTTTCCACGGCATTACACCAGGTTACGGCTCCTTTTACTTCAAACACAGGACGGTGAAGCGGGATTTGGATAAGAATTTCTGCACCAATTGGAATACTTCTTTTACTGGTGAAGCAGAGGCCGCCACTACTAATATTGCGAAGGTATTCTTGAAGGTGATTAGCCAAATCCACCAGTCGGTATTCGATCGGAACGTCGGTAGGATGTCGGATGAATTGACGCATAATGAACCCTCAATGGTTCAACCCTAGTGAAATCACGCCGTGTTGTCACGTACAAGAAGTATGGCGTGGCGACAAAGCAACTCGAAGGCATGCCGAAAACCTCCTCTGTCTACTCGACTTTCCTCAGACCTTTATGCTTTTCACCGACCAACAATATGACACCACCAACAAGTGCGACCACCCCGGCGACCAGGGGATTGAAAAGGCTGTGCACGGTTTCTACATGCACGGGGAAAATGACTACAGGGCTTTCTATGGCTCTAAAGGTGATACCTGAATAAGCGAGCAGCGCAATGCCCAAAGTAACCAATATCACTACAATGATTTTTGTCGAATTCATCTCAAACCTCCTTCTCTGCTTTATGATTCAACGATAATCTTATCAACCGGCCAAGTCTATGGGGTGTAACCCGATCAGAATTACTCAAGACCTGTGGACTGAAATGCCAGACAAAATCGGGATCTAAACAGGAAATTCGGTTCGAAAAAAAGAAGAGGGCGTGGCGGAATCCAAAATCATTTATGAACACCTATTTGTTGCTTTTCTCCAAAAGGGCGAGCGTCTCCTGAATGAGTGAAGCATGCACAACAACAGCAGCCGCGATCGGGTATTGTGATTGCCGATTCTCGTATAGCGATTGCACCTGTTCAGTTATGATTTTCTCTTGCGATACAAGCCCCATAATCCGGCAAATATTGATGGTTGGCAGTTTCGCCCCGACAAGTCGGTTCATCTGGTAGATAAAGACTGGACCGCCGCTGTTACCCCGATAAACCTGAAAATCGAAAAGGAAAGTTTTCACATCCGCCGTGGGTATTAACGGATAACTTGCAATCGCCCCGGAACGGAGGATGGGAAAGCCAGCCTCATTGGCTTCGGAACCAAGCGGAAATCCCAGAGCAAACAGTTCGTCGCCTGGATGTATCTCGGTGCTCTTAATGAAATCATCGTCGGCAAATATTCCCGAGGTTGAAATAATTTTAATATCGACTTCCGATGGGACACTAATACGAAGTGCTGCGACATCGGCACTGGGATGACGTACCCACAGATTAGTTCCATGATCACGGATTTTGATGATAAACGGGCGACGCACGAATTGGTCGCCATTTTTCACGCGAAGATGCAGCGTCGCTTCATCTCCATTGGCAGCTTCCAGCACATGTGCCGCAGTAATCAATGTGTAACGAAGTACACTTGGGTTGTCTTTAGACGGTGCTCCCATCACGAAAACGGTTCCGATCGAGTCCTTGCCATCAAACTTGAATGTTGACCTCATCAATGACTGATTGAGATCGGTAATACTTTGTCCCTCACAGTTTAACAGGAGTACGAAACAGAGCAGAGCAGCCACCATTATGAGTGTAGTTTTAAACATATTTCCTTTGCCCGTATTGTTGACCGTAATACCAATATCACTGGTGAAAAAGGGACGAGCGGACTGAGTCTTCTATCCCCGTTGCACGAGTCAAATGGTAACATGTTGTCAAAAGGGGTAAAGATGTTTCACAAGGCTAAAGGCGACTGGCCATACCCTTGCCGAAGGCAGAGCCAACACCGGCACCAAAATGACGGGGCGAATGGTGCCCGGTGTTTAAGCGCATATTGACACATGCGGCTGCCATCTTTTTTGCGCCTTGCGAAATGATCAAAATCAAAGCAATATGACCGTCATGTCAAGTCTGGATACTATCCTTGCCATCGTGTCCACAAAACTCCCAGCAGCCGGGGTTGACTGCCTCCTGATTGGTGGGTTTGCGGTCAATTATTACGGCTATACACGCAATACTCTGGATATTGACTTCATGATTCTCGGGGATCATCTCGACAAGGTAAAATCCATCATGCAGCAGGCAGGTTTCACTAATATTTCGATACAGGAAAACGTCGTATTCTGCAGCGCCCCCGGATCACCGCTTCGCATTGACTTTCTTCGCACCGATGCAAGCACCATGCAAGCCCTCCTTCTCAACGCTGTCCCCATCGTGCTGCATGGAGTCGAGATAAAAGTCCCCTCGCTCAAAGATTTGCTCGCCATGAAGATATTTGCGTTGTCCAGCAATCAAGCCAGACGTCTGGGCAAAGATTTACCAGATATTGCGTTCCTTATCACCATTCATGATATGAGTCTGGACTCTGATATCCGGCCCATTTGCGACAGATTTGGCACTGCCCAAACCTATGACCTTATCTGCCGCCATGTAGAGGC
>Ga0194060_10000572_pt1 | contig 26839 bp, 28 predicted proteins | sample SepL225m_MetaG_FD_163427 | JGI IMG/M metagenome (GOLD analysis project Ga0194060, IMG submission 163427) | Anoxic zone freshwater microbial communities from boreal shield lake in IISD Experimental Lakes Area, Ontario, Canada - Sep2016-L222-5m | ecosystem: Environmental > Aquatic > Freshwater >... | reverse complement strand
ATTTTTTAATTAACTTAATGTTGATTAAATGCATCGCGTTCACTGTGTGGTTCCCGAGCTACGGTCGGGAACTGTTAAATTTCTAAAGAGTTAGGATCTTTCGAGGTTTTAATTTTTATAGAAATGCAACTGACTGATAACTCAATAGAGTTTCGGCGGCCATAGCGAGAGGGAAACGCCCGGTCCCATTCCGAACCCGGAAGCTAAGCCTCTCAGCGTCAATGGTACTGCAAGGGGGACCTTGTGGGAGAGTAGATCGCCGCCGGACATCATTATAAAAAGGAGCTATTCCTTAACTTCGGTTAATGGAATTGGCTCCTTTTTTATTTCTTTTTCTAATCCTCATCTAATCTTCAACTAAGGTTTTATAAGTTCTAATAGGTCCTAAAACTAGTTTTGAATCATCAACAGAATATTTTTGTTCACAATGGTTTATCTATGCATCTGTTTTCAAAATGCATGAATGCATAATTCGCAGCAGCAAGAATATTTGCAGGTGGCAATTAATTGAAATTGAAAGAAATTAGAAGAATAGGAAATTGGATGTCAAAGATTCTAGAGAAGAAGATCATCGGAAAAAAGAAGAAAGTAATACTCAAAGATGAATTTGAACCGGTCAACGAAGTATTTCTTGTTGGGCGCGTAACTAGTTTGGCGGTCGAGAAGATTTTGCCTAGCGGTGACAAAGTTGTCGAGTTCAGAGTTGTCATAGGCCGAGCGAAATCTAGGGGATCTAAAAAAGAGGTTGATTCTCTTGATATTGCTGCCTGGACATCTGTGGCTCGGAAAGCGGCCCTGGCAGTCAAAATAGATAGCTGGGTGCAGGTCAGTGGTGCAGTTCGTAGACGCTTCTGGCGCGCCCCAACTGGACTTGCAAGTCGTTGGCAGGTCGAAGCGAGCGAGGTAGTGCGACTTTAGGTACGGTTACGACATGGCTAAAGATTTGAATTCTATTTTCAAGAAATACCTTGCCGCCTTGGGTAAAAATGAGGCTGGCGCAGTTGAGCTCACTAAGAATCTACGAGGTTGGATCGTCGAAAATGGCGAGGCTGTTAAAGAGAAGTTAGAGAGCCAAATTGATGAAACTGCAAGTCGAATGGGTTTTGTAAAGAGCTCAGATCTTGATGTTCTAATGACGCGGATAGCTGATTTGGAGAGTCGACTTCCTAAAAGCGCTAAGGTTTCAAAGAAGAAGAATGAAGCGAAGAAGGGCAAAAAGTAAAGATGGAAGATAACGGAACATCGCGCACTGATTTTCCAAGCGAGGATACTTTGAGCATTGATGCGATTAAGCAGAGAATTTCTGAGATTGCGCAGAAGCCTTTAGATACTCATTCGCAGGAGTTTGAAAATATTCACGCGGATCTAAATAGAGTTTTATCAGAAATTGATGGCCTTTAAGGTTTAAGAATGAAAACACGATTAGATGCAGAGTTGGTTCGTCGAGGTCTAGCGCGCTCTAGGGATCATGCCGCAGATTTAATCGAATCGCGATCTGTTCTAGTTATTGGTATCCCAGCTTCTAAACCAGCGACTCAAGTTGATGCTGAAACATCGATAACTATTCAAGGAGATCGTAGCGATTTCGTGTCACGAGGCGGACATAAATTAGCTGGTGCTCTGGATTCATTCCCAGAGATTATTGTGGCAGGTAAACGAGCGTTGGATGCAGGTGCATCAACCGGTGGATTTACCGATGTTTTGTTGAAGCGAGATGTTGCGAATGTAATCGCAGTTGATGTTGGTTACGGACAGTTGGCATGGGAACTTCGCAATGATCCTCGGGTAACTATTTTGGACCGAACAAACATTCGCCATTTAACAATTGAACAAGTTGGTGAAGCTGTCGATTTAGTGGTTGCGGATTTATCTTTTATCTCTCTAACTTTAGTTTTACCTGCGCTTGCTGCAGTATCTAGGACGAATGCAGATTATTTAGTCATGGTGAAGCCTCAATTTGAAGTCGGCCGTGAAAAACTCGGTGCTGGTGGGGTGGTTCGCGACAGTGCATTGCGAAAGTCAGCGGTGCTAGAAGTAGCAGATTGTGCTTACGACATGGGTCTTGGTTGTAATGGAGTTGTTGCAAGTTCACTACCTGGACCATCTGGAAATGTTGAGTATTTTCTCTGGCTTAAGCGAGGCGCCCAGGAACTATCGGAAGATTTACTCGACTCTGCAATCTCAAAGGGTCCGCAATGAAGCGCATACTCTTAGTTGTTCACCCAACACGACCTGCCGCAGCCAAATTTGGAAATGTTCTTGCAGAAAAGTTCTTAGCAAAGGGTTTTGAAGTATTAGCTAATTATCCAGATCTAATTTCAGGGTCTAAAGCCATTGATCAGGTCAAGAATTTGGATTGGGCAATTGTTCTTGGTGGCGATGGAACTATTTTGCGTGCAGCAGAGATTGTCCGCGGATTTGATGTGCCAATTGTCGGCATTAATCTCGGCAACGTTGGGTTTCTTGCAGAAATCGCGCAACCATCTGCTGATGAAATCGTTTCTGCGGTGCAGAATGAAACAATCCATCGTGAACCCAGATTAGTTTTGAAATATGAAGTTTTACGTGACGCAAAAGTTATTACTAGTGGTTGGGCTTTAAACGAGGTAACTGTTGAACGCAGTGCGATTGCGATGTTGGAACTCTTCGTGCAGATTGATGGTCGACCGCTTTCTAAATGGGGATGTGATGGAGTAATTTGCGCAACGCCTACGGGTTCGACTGCCTATGCATTCTCTGCTGGAGGGCCAGTTGTTTGGCCAGAGGTTAGCGCCTTGGTGCTTTTGCCACTCGCTGCACATGCACTTTTTTCTAGACCGATGGTTGTATCTCCTGAATGCGAAGTTGTAATTGACGTTCTCTCTGAAAGTGCACAAATTTCAGCCGATGGTTTGCGACATGCGAATTTGCAGGCGGGAGATCGAATAGTTTTAACTAAAGACGCGAACAAAATTCAACTTGCTTACATCAATGAGGGCAATTTCACTGATCGATTAGTAGCAAAATTTAAATTACCAATCGAAGGTTGGCGCGGAGAAAGTTCTTGATTGGTTACGTGAAAAACTTTGAACGGAGCCAACGTTGAAAGCTACGGAGACAAAGAGTTTTCTGTCGGAATTAACAATTCGCAGCCTTGGAGTAATTGAATCTGCTGAGGTCGAATTCGGAGAGGGTTTCACTGTTATAACTGGCGAAACTGGCGCTGGGAAAACAATGGTTCTTACTGCTTTAAATTTAATTCTTGGCGCAAAATCTGATTCAGATTTTGTCCGAACCGGAGATGAGAGGCTTGTAGTAAGCGGAAAATTCAAATTGGGGATCGAACTCAAAACCAAAATTGAAGAAGCAGGTGGATTTATCGATGACGGAGAAGTGATAATAAACAGAAGTGTTACGAGCCAGGGGAAATCTAAAATATCGCTTGGTGGCGCAGTAACCACAACAACGCAGGTGGCAGAAATAGCTCAAGAGCTTATTGAAATCCATGCACAAGCAAGTTCAGCGAGATTAAGTAAACCCATAGTGCAACGAGAGCTCTTAGATGCTTTCGGAGATTATCCAAATGAGATTGCTAATTATGGTGCAAAATTTGCGGAACATATCAGCATCAACAAACGGATAGCAGAATTAGAGAAGCAACTTTCAGTTCGCGAGTTGGAAATTGGTAAATTAGAAACATTAGTTAAAGATTATGAAAAACTTCTGCCAAAGAGCGGAGAGCTAGCCCGCCTTGAAGACGAGATAAACAAACTTGGTTCAGTCGAGGAATTGAATACCGGGATAGTTGCTGGTTTAGGGGCTATCTCTGGCGAAGATAATTCGGCTATTTCTGCCCTAGTCACGGCTAAGAAATTATTGGAAAGTGTGCGAGGGAAGGATTCGGAACTCGACGAGCTTGTTGATCATTTCGCGGAGTTGGTTTACGGGATTACTGAAGCGAATTCGAGTTTAGAACGTTATTTAGCAAGACTAGAGGCCGATCCAGTGCGCTTTGATCAACTTCAGAATCGCAAGAGTGAGCTTCTAACCTTTATTAAGAAGTACGGAGAAGGGGGAGAGCGAGTTGAAGCTTTTGAGATCTTAATCTCGCAATCGTTGGAAGCAACTTCAAAGCTTTTGGATCTTCGAGGCGGAGACTCAAGGCTGGCAGAGTTGAAAAACGAGAGTGAGACAATTTTCAAAGCGCTGCAAATAGCTGGCGTGAAATTGACCTCTGTACGAAATGAAGCTGCAAAGAAATTATCGGCGGCAATTACCCTTGAACTTGGGTTACTTGCGATGCCAAGCGCAAAGTTGTTGGTTGAAATCGAAAGCTCAGAAATTGATGACCGAAGTAAATACTCGATCTCTGGACTGGATGAAGTTCTTTTTCTATTTACAAGTCATAAGGATGGCAAGTTATTACCTCTAAGCAAGGCGGCCAGCGGCGGTGAGCTCTCCAGAGTTATGTTGGCAATAGAAGTTGTTCTTGCTGGAAATTCTCCTGTTGGCACCTATATTTTTGATGAAGTTGATGCCGGAGTGGGTGGCAAGGCTGCGATCGAAGTTGGAAAACGACTTGCGCTCTTGGCTAAGAATTCTCAAGTTATTGTTGTTACGCATCTGGCTCAAGTCGCAAGCTGGGCCGATAACCATTTGGTAGTCACAAAGAGTGAATCTGGTTCAATAACTCAGAGCAATGTATTAGAGGTTTCTGGTGATGAGCGCCGCAGAGAGATTGCAAGATTGTTATCTGGCCAAGACGAATCCAAATCTGCGCAGGAACACGCAGGAGAATTACTCGAATTGGTTGCTGTCGCACGAGCGGAAATGATAGGTTAACCTTCCATGACCGCCCAGCATGTGACTAAGCATCTTTTCGTCACTGGCGGCGTCGCCTCTAGTTTAGGTAAAGGTCTAACTGCTTCTAGTTTAGGCAGACTATTAACATCACGAGGACTACGCGTAACGATGCAGAAACTTGATCCCTATTTAAACGTGGATCCTGGGACTATGAATCCTTTTCAACATGGTGAGGTATTTGTTACAGATGATGGGGCCGAAACTGATTTAGATATTGGCCATTACGAACGATTCCTAAATGTTAATTTGCATGGATCTGCAAATGTAACGACTGGACAAGTGTATTCAAATGTAATTGGCAAGGAACGCCGAGGTGAATATTTGGGAGATACCGTTCAAGTTATCCCACACATTACAAATGAGATTAAAGAACGAATTAAGGCGATGGCCGGACCGGAAATTGATTTAGTCATTACCGAAGTTGGCGGAACAGTGGGTGATATTGAATCTCAACCATTTCTCGAAGCTGCAAGACAGATCAGACAAGATGTGGGTCGCGATAATGTTTTCTATTTACATGTTTCTCTCGTTCCTTATATTGGACCCTCAGGCGAGTTAAAAACAAAACCAACGCAACATAGCGTTGCGGCACTGCGATCTATTGGTATTGCTCCGGATGCGATTGTTATTCGATCAGATCGTGAAATTCCAGATTCGGTTAAGCGCAAGATTTCTTCGATGTGCGACGTTGACCTAGAAGCCGTAGTAGCAGCAGTGGACGCGCCTTCCATTTACGATATTCCGAAGGTTTTGTTTAACGAAGGCTTGGATTCTTACGTGGTTCGGCGACTTGGACTGCCGCTGCGAGATATCGTCTGGGGCGAATGGGATGATTTACTAGAGAAAGTGCACCATCCGGCGCACCAAGTTAGTGTCGCGCTTGTTGGAAAGTATGTTGATTTACCAGACGCTTATTTATCTGTTACCGAGGCGCTCCGTGCTGGCGGTTTTGCAAACAATGCAAAGGTAAATATCAAATGGGTCGCTAGTGATGATTGTGAAAGCGTTCAAGGAGCAAAGGATGCACTAGGAGATGTAGATGCGGTCTGTGTTCCTGGTGGTTTTGGAGTTCGTGGCATCGAAGGCAAACTTGGCGCTCTGAAATTTGCTAGAGAAAACAGAATTCCAACTTTAGGCCTGTGTCTCGGATTGCAATGTATGGTTATTGAAGCTGCCCGGAATTTAGCGAAGATTGACGGTGCTAATTCAGCTGAGTTCGATCCGGAAACTAAACACCCAGTTATTTCTACTATGCAAAATCAAGAAGATATTGTCGCCGGTAAAGGGGACATGGGCGGAACCATGAGATTAGGTCTATACCCAGCAGTTTTAGCGGCTGGATCAGTCGTTGCTGGAGTTTACGGATCTACGGAAATTCAAGAACGACATCGCCATAGGTACGAAGTAAATAATAAATATCGCGAGGAAATCGCTGAGACAGGTTTAGTTTTCTCGGGACTTTCTCCAGATGGTCATCTAGTTGAATTCGTAGAATTTCCTGCGTCTGTGCATCCATACTATGTTGGAACGCAGGCTCATCCTGAATTCTTATCTCGCCCAACTAAAGCGCACCCGCTTTTTGCTGGATTAATCGCTGCTGCGATTAAGCAAAATGGTAAATAATTTAGAGTTTAGTTCGGCGGTAAATGATTACTTAAGTTTTGCTTCTATCGAAAAAGGGCTTTCCAAGAATACTATTTCTGCCTATCGCTTAGATCTGCAAAAATTTGTGCAATTCCTAGAGGAATTTGGATATGGACTTACTGATGTAGATCCTAAATTAATGGATCAGTTTTTGGGTTGGTTGCGCGCCGCATCTACTAAGAACGGTCGAGGTTCTGAAAGTTCAAACTCGCGCGCTGTTGTTACCGTGAGAAATCTTTTTAAATTCATCTCCACTAATTCGCGTATAACCAATCCAATCCAGAATTACGCGCCACCTGCGATTCCGAAGCGCCTACCCAAAGCTTTAAAGATTGATGAGGTTATCGCGCTAATTGAAGCGGCTAAATTTGGTGATGACGTTTCCGCGCTTCGCAATACTGCATTAACTGAAATCTTGTATGCCACTGGTGCGCGAATTAGCGAGGTTACAAACCTAGATTTATCAGATGTAGCACAAATAGCAGAGAATTTGACTATTAAATTGGTGGGCAAAGGTTCAAAAGAGCGTTTAGTGCCGATTGGAAATTTCGCCAGGACGAGTTTGGAGCAATATTTAACTCGCGGTAGACCTCTCTTGATTGGCAAACGAAATAGCCAAAGAGTATTTCTTAACACAAGAGGAGATGGATTAAGTCGACAAAGCGCTTGGGAAATAATTGCAGCGGCCGCGCAACGCGCAAAGATTAATGCCCACGTAACCCCGCACTCATTGCGACATTCTTTCGCTACGCATTTGTTAGATGGGGGAGCCGATATCCGAGTTGTGCAGGAATTGTTGGGACATTCATCGGTTACGACTACGCAGATTTATACGTTAGTAACTATTGATAAATTACGCGAAAGTTATTCAAGCGCGCACCCACGCGCCAAATAATTATTTTCCGCGAAGACGTCTTGCAATTATGCTTTGATCACCCTTTGTTTCAAGATCAGCAATAATTATTGCAAGTGACTCACGAACAATACGACCGCGATCAACTGCTAATCCAAGATCTCCACGAAGAGCTAGTCGAGCCTGTTCAAGATCATAAAGTTCTTCGGGGGATAGATAAACTGTTATTTTTTCATCATGACGCTCGCGCCCACTTGGTGATTTATCAAATGAATTTACTCTGCGTCGCGGAGTTGTGCGAACTGATTTCTTATTTGTAATCGGAGCTGTTGGTACATCTTCGATCGGTGTAGGTGTCTGGGATGGAACGGCGCTTAAAGTTGTGGTCTGGCGAAATAATTCATCAGCACCTGGCAGGCTCACTCTTCGGCTCATTTTGCTCCTCCTCGATAAATTAATTCCCGGGCAAGTCTGCGGTATGAAACTGCTCCGGTCGAACTACTTGCGTATGTTGTGATCGGTTCACCTTTAACCGTTGATTCAGAGAATCTAACAGTTCTGGCAATAATGGTATCTAGCAAATCCTGAGGGAATTCTTTATAAATCAATTCAAGTACTTCGCGTGAGTGCGCGGTCTTACGTTCAAACATCGTCGCCAATATTCCATCAATTTGAAGATGTGGGTTGGTATTGCTCTGCACTTTCTCAATTGTTTCGCGGACTAAACCAAGCCCAAGCACTGCAAAATATTCACATTCCATTGGAATTAATACTCCGTTGGAAGCAGTCAATGCGTTAATTGTCAGCGTGCCAAGTGATGGCGAACAGTCGATCAAAATATCATCGTATTGATCCATAACAGGCAGCAATAGTTTTCGCAGTTTATGTTCCTTAGCAAGTTCAGAAACAAAAGCCGCATCCGCAGCAGCTAAATCTTTATGGCCACGAATGAAGTCGAGGCCTGGAACGTTCGACTTTAAAATATATTCAGAAATATCTGCCTGCGAATCATTTAGCAAATACCAAATAGAACCGTACTGTTCTTTAATTTGTTGTGGCTTGATTCCTAGACCAGTTGTCATGCTTGCTTGAGAATCGAAATCTATGAGCAAAACTCGGCGGCCAAGTTCTGCGAGCGCAGCTCCCAAATTAATCGTTGTTGTTGTCTTACCTACTCCACCTTTTTGATTAACGATTGAAATTACTCTGGCAGGTCCTGGGGCTGGTGGATTCTTCACCTGAGGAAATTCCATCAACTTCTTACCGAGCACACTTGAGGTAGCGGAGAACTCTTCATCACGATTTGTCGATTTAGTTCCTAAGCGAGAAACCTTCGAATTGCTTTTTGCCATTGCGCGACTCTACGGCGGTGCGATTGGGTGTGCAAGCGTAAGTGCATTACCTTTGCGCCATGAATGAGGCTCAAATTGAACTTACTCAAGCCAAAGAATCACCTTCTGGCTTCTCAGTTCACCTATCGAACTTCGATGGCCCTTTCGACCTTCTCTTACAGCTAATTTCGCGCCACAAGATGGATGTCACTGAAGTGGCACTCGGAGTGGTTACAGACGATTTCATAGCCTATATCCGCGCTTTGGAGGGCGCTGAGGATGGTTGGGATCTTGACCAAACTACCGAGTTTCTAGTTGTAGCAGCGACGCTCTTGGATCTAAAGGCGGCCCGATTGCTGCCTTCCGGTGAAGTTGAAGATGAGGGCGATTTGGCCCTTCTTGAAGCTCGAGACCTACTTTTTGCACGCTTACTGCAATATCGAGCCTTTAAAGCCATAGCTGCTATTTTCAGCGATCGATTACATCGCGAAGAGAAGAGTTTTGCCAGAGTTGTGGCGCTCGAGGCCCATTTCTCGGCCCTCTTGCCCGAAGTTTTAATTGGAGTTGGAGCCGAACGCTTCGCCGCAATCGCGCAACGGGTGTTATCACCAAAAATCACTCCGAGCGTGGGAATCGAGCATATTCATCGCCCATTGGTGAGTGTCGCCGAGGAGGCAATTAAAATTGTTGACGAGCTTCGACGTACAGGTAAAAGCACATTCCGTCACCTCATTAGTGATGCAACATCAACTCTCGTCGTGGTCGCTAGATTCTTGGCCTTACTTGAGCTTTACCGTGAAGGCGTCGTTCGTTTTGAACAAGTGATTGCCCTGGGGGAGCTTGCGATTACTTGGACCGGTAGCGCTGAGGGCGAGATAGAAGTAAGTGATGAGTTCGATATACCCCAAGTTCAATCCGAAGATGATACAAATGGAGATGTAAATGTCTAATCCTGAACTCAACAGATCTCTTGAAGCGATACTTATGGTGGTAGACGAGCCAGTTTCAGAGCTCATTTTGGCTCAAATTACCGAAACTCCTACGGAATTAGTCCTTGAGGCGCTTAATAATTTAGCTGGCGAATATGAACTTTCTGGGCGAGGTTTCGAACTTCGTCAAATATCTGGAGGTTGGCGATTCTATAGCCATCCAGATCTAGCTCCGGTGGTCGAGAAGTTCGTGCTAGACGGGCAACAATCTCGATTAACACAAGCAGCTTTAGAAACACTTGCCGTTATTGCATACCGCCAACCCGTCTCTAGAGCGCGTGTCTCAGCCATTCGTGGCGTGAATGTCGAAGCTGTAATGAAAACCCTTGTCACGAGAGGATTGGTTGAGGAAGCAGGAATTGAGCACGAAACAGGCGCAATTCTCTATGCGACAACTTCATTTTTCCTCGAAAAATTAGGACTCAATAACGTTATTGATCTACCTGCACTTGCCCCATTTTTGCCCGATGTGGATGCCCTAGATGAGGTTCTCTCGACTCTTACTGATTAGCCCCGCAGAAAGGGGCTGCTTCTAAATTAGTAATGCCAGGTCCTTTGCCGTAACCTGAGCGCAGAGCAACTCTCTACCTATATCCAAACCTATTCCACGCTGTTGAAGCAGTTGAAAAGAGGATTAAAATGGGACTAATACGTCTCCAGAAAATTTTGGCCGACGCTGGTATTGCAAGCAGGCGGGCCAGTGAACAGTTGATTTTAGATGGCAGAGTCAGTGTGGATGGAAATCAAATATTTGAGCTCGGAAGTAAGTTCGACCCAGAAATCTCTAAAGTTGAGGTTGACGGTGAAGCAATTAAACAGAATAAGATTAAGACTTACCTTGCTTTTTATAAACCTAGGGGCGTTATTTCCACCATGTCTGACCCGGAAGGGAGGCCAAATTTAGGAGATTTCTTTAAGACCCGAAATGAGCGCCTTTTCCATGTCGGGCGTTTAGACAGGGAGAGTGAGGGGCTAATTTTGCTGACAAATGATGGCTCCCTAACTCATAGAGCTACACATCCGAGCTACGGAATGATCAAGAAATATTTGATCGAAATTGAGGGGCCTTTCACCAAGGAGAATATTGATCAACTACTGAAGGGCGTAATCCTGGAGGATGGAATGGCCAGGGCCTTGGAGGTCAAGGTTATAAGAGAGATAAACGCCAAACACAGATGGGTAGAAGTATCCATTCATGAAGGGCGATTCCACATAATTCGCAGAATGTTCGAACTCCTTGAAATTGAGGTCCTTCGATTAATCCGGACAGATTTCGGACCGATTTCGATGGGGGATACCAAGGAAGGCCGCTGGCGTGTTCTGAACACAGTCGAACTCGAAAACCTATTTGAAGTTTTAAAGTTAAATCAATAAATCTAATTCCTAAATATAGTTATATAGACATATGCATATTACGGATAGCGCCCAGTATCGATAAATAGATAGTATGGCGCGTGAAATTTCCGTAAATATCATTTAGTCGACTTTCATATATCTGTGCGCTATGCCGGGCAATATAGTCGATAATTTAGATTATATAGTTATCTACAAATAGGTAAAACGCTTAAAGGTTTTAATAACCCCCGTCATAAGCAAAGGGCAAGGTAGCATTGCGAAATGAAAACATTGCGAGCCTTCCGGGGCGCAACTCAGCTAACCGCGGATGACAGTCTAGAAATGCGTGGCGCTGTGGTCGAGCTACTTGAAGAGATTCTTCACGCGAATCAAATTGCTAACGAGGATTTAATCTCAATTCTTTTCACAGCGACATCTGATTTGAAATCTGAATTTCCAGCGGTTGGAGTCCGGATGTATGGGATAAATGATGTTCCTTTAATCTGCGCTCAAGAGATCGAAGTGGTAAATGCACTGCCAAGAGTAATTCGCATCTTAATTCACGCCCAATCTAAGCTTTCACGTGCTGAAATCGCACATAAGTACCTGCGGGGAGCCCAAGTTTTAAGACCAGATCTGGAAGAGGTTAGCGCTCCTAAAGATGGAGAGCTGAATTGAATCTAAAAGGTCCGGTAAAGATTGTCGGATGCGGTCTGATTGGAACTTCGATGGCCTTGCGCCTAGCTGAAGAAGGATTTTTGCTCTTACTAGATGATCTAAATCCCGCGAATCTCAAATTAGCCAGTGATTTAATTGGAGTTAACCAGACAGTTGCCGCACCTGAGTTGATAATAATTGCTACGCCTCCGGAAGTTGTTTTTGAAGTTGCAAAGAGTGAATTTGCTAGCAATCCAGAGGCAATATTTATAGATGTTAGCGGTATAAAGTCTGAACTTATACTTAAAGTTAATGATTTTTCGGAGTTATCACGAAACTTCGTGTCAGTACATCCAATGGCAGGCCGAGAAATTTCAGGACCTGAAAGTGCAAGAGCAGATCTCTTTGAATCTCGCGCTTGGATTATTTCTGAGTCGGGCGAATCGAGTGCGAGGGCTGTTTCGTCGGCACATGAATTGGGTGAACTTATGGGGGCCTCAATCTACGAGCTGGATGCTGCAACCCATGATTCCGTGATTGCAACCATTTCACATTTACCGCAAATTCTAAGTTCGGCACTCGGGGGATCGTTGAAAGGTGAGGATTCGACTCACTTGAATCTGGCAGGTCAGGGGCTTCGAGACGTCTCGCGATTAGCAGAATCTGATCCAGGACTCTGGAGCAGTTTGTTGGTTGGCAACTCAACGGAGATTCTGCCAAAACTCTCTGAAGTTATAAATCGACTTTCTAAATTAAGTCAGGCGCTTATGGCGAGAGATCAAAATTTGGTCAAAGACTTTTTAACGAAGGGTCGCGAGGGTAGGGCCTTAATTCCCGGTAAGCACGGTCTAGCTAAACGCGATTACACATTGGTTCCGATTGTTATTGATGATAAGCCTGGCGGTTTGGCCCGGATATTTAATGAATGCGCCGCGATTGAAGTGAATGTTGAAGATCTTGCAATGGAACACAGCCCTGGTCAAGCAGTTGGTCTTATAACTCTTGCACTTTCCGAGAAAGATGCAATTAAGTTACAGAAACACCTAGTTTCAAAGGGTTGGTTAGCGCATTCTCCGAGAAAACAATAGGTTTCAAAGCAGTAAGGTTCGCCTATGGCCGGAATAGTTGTAGCAATAGACGGTCCAAGTGGATCAGGTAAATCAAGCACTGCGAAATCAATCGCAACTCGTGCAAATTGGAATTATTTAGATACTGGCGCTCTTTATCGCGCTGCAACTTGGATTGCCCTACATGAGAATGTAAAAGAAGGCTGGGAAATTATTGCAGCCATCAAGAACCACCCAATAACTTTCTCAGCTGATCCCAAAGATCCCAAAATTTTTTGTGGTGTAGTTGATGTAACAGATGACATTCGAGGCGCGCGAATTACGGATAACGTAAGTCAGATAAGTCAGATTCCAGAGCTACGCGCATATCTAGTAGATATGCAACAAACAATAATTGCAAATAGCGAGAATGGAATTGTTGTTGAGGGACGAGATATCGGAACAGTTGTCGCACCAGATGCAGATCTTAAAGTCTTTCTCTACGCAGATTTGCAGGCGAGAACAATGCGAAGAGAAGCAGAAGAAATTAACGCGGATAAACCCGCAGATGTAGCAACCTCGCTGAGTAATCGCGATTTGATTGACTCAACAAGAAAAATATCACCCTTGCGACCAGCCGAAGATGCACTTGAATTAGATTCGACCGAGTTGGATTTGAAAGAAGTTGTTGAAGTTATTTGGGAATGGTTGACGCGCAAAAGTCTTCTGGGTCTACCAAAGGTTGCTGTGATCGGTCGCCCGAATGTTGGAAAATCCACCTTGGTTAATCGAATTATTGGCAGACGCGAAGCGATTGTGGAAGATACACCTGGCGTAACACGAGACCGCGTTAAATATGAAGCAGAGTGGAATGGTCGTCGATTTATTTTGATCGACACCGGAGGTTGGGAGGTCGCGCCTGAGGGTATCTCTGAAAAAATTACAGCGGGTTCCGAAGCGGCTATTGCGGAATCTGACATCGTACTTTTTGTGATTGATGCACAAGTTGGTGCATTGGATGAAGATGAATCACTAGTTAATTTGCTCCGTAAATCGAAGAAGAAAGTGATTGTTGCTGCTAACAAAGTTGACGGTCCGACTGAAGAAGCGGATGCACATGCGCTCTGGAATTTGGGTTTTGGAGAACCAAGATTTGTTTCGGCGCTACATGGCAGGGGCAGCGGAGATCTTCTAGATTATCTCGTTAAAGAGTTGCCAGAAATTGGTTCTGAAAAGGCCGATGATGGATTTCGCAGAATTGCACTTGTTGGTAGACCGAATGTAGGAAAATCGAGTTTGTTAAATATTTTGGCGGGGGAGTCACGGGTAATCGTTGATGATGCGGCAGGAACTACGCGAGATCCAGTAGATGAGTTAATTGAAATTGGTGGATCTACTTGGCGTTTTATCGACACTGCTGGTATTAGAAAACGAGCGCATCAAGATAGTGGCACCGATTATTACGCGTCATTGCGAACAGCTACCGCACTTGAGCGCGCAGAAGTTGCAGTTGTTGTCCTTGATGCCTCAGTTCCATTAACGGAGCAAGATTTACGAATAGTTAGCATGGTTGAAGAAGCTGGCCGTGGGCTAGTAATTGTTATGAATAAGTGGGATCTAGTAGATGAAGAACGTCAGCTGCAATTAGATAAAGAGTTGGAACGCAACCTCGAACGTTTCCCATGGGCTCAACGTGTGAATGTTTCGGCGAAGACCGGCTGGCATCGGGATCGTTTGGCGCCAGCGCTTCGAACTGCGATTTCAAGTTGGGAGAAACGAATTCCCACAAGCAAGCTCAACTCATTTCTTGGTGCGCTTATCGCAGCTACGCCACCTCCGGTACGGAGCGGAAAACAGCCCAAGATTCGATTCGCGACACAGGCGGCAATTTGCCCACCTAAATTCGTTGTATTTGCCAGTGAATTTGTGGAAACTGCCTATCGCAGGTTTATTGAACGTAGATTGCGCGAAGAATTTGGTTTCCCCGGCACTCCAGTTGAAGTAGTCGTCAAGGTTAAAGAACGAGATTAATTTTGTTTGCGCGCTCTGAGATTCTGACGATTCCAAATGCGATCACTGGAATTCGGGCGCTCGGGATTCCACTATTTCTCTGGAGCTATCTCAGCCTTGATAATGCAGTTTTATCTCTAGTTATATTAACTATCGGCGCGATCTCTGATTATTTAGATGGAAAAGTTGCACGTGCCCTTAACCAAGAATCTGCGTTGGGTGCGATGTTGGATCCCGCAATCGATCGGGCATATATCGCAGCGACTGTAATCGCACTAGTTATAAAAGAGGTTGTTCCACTGTGGCTTCTATTGATTCTCATTGGTCGAGATCTGTGGCTGGCTTTAGCTTTGTTGGTAAAAAAGAGTAGGGGAAGTGGTGTCTTTGAGGTTACCTTCCTTGGCAAAGCTGCGACTTTCAATCTTCTTTATGCCTTTCCTTTTCTATTGATCTCGGGAGAGAGCGGTCCTGGGCGAATTTTCCTTATTATTGGTTGGACTTTCGCAATATGGGGAGTCGGCCTATATTTGGTCACTGCTTTGCAATACACATATATTGCCGTCACTGAGGAAAGACGCCAGAACGTTTAAAACTTCGAAAAGGGGAGAAGATGTCATCAGTTCCAAATGAATTGCAATATACAAATGAACACGAATGGGTTTCGCCAACCAAAGACGAGAAGACATTCCGAATTGGAATAACGGATTTCGCACAAGGGGCTCTTGGTGACATTGTTTATATTCAGCTACCCAAAATTGGTAGCACCGTAATTGCGGGAAGTGTTTGCGGTGAAATCGAATCCACGAAGAGCGTCTCAGAGATTTATTCACCTCTGACTGGAAAGATTATTGCGATAAATGGCGAATTAGATTCTGCGCCTGAGGCCATTAACGCAGATCCTTATGGATCTGGATGGATTGCGGAGATTGAAATTGATGGTCAAGTTCCTACGCTTCTTAGCGCCGAGGAATACTCAAAACTTACGGCTTGACCATGAAGGCGCTATTGAATAGTGTCAGCCTATAGTTGAACCTGAAGGTTCATATTTAGAGTATCTGGAGGTCTCAAATGGTTACCCCTCCTTCTGACTTCCCTCAAGATCCAAAAAATATTGATCTCACCAGCACTTTAAATATTTCTTCCCTGCGTTCAGTGCCTGATTTTCTCTCGGAAAGTTCGTTATTAGATGCGTTAAGTGCGGAAGAATTTAATATTCTCAAAGATTTAGCGCCAGATTGTGCAATGTTTATCTCGTTATCTGGTCCCGGAAAAGGCGCCCGATTCTTGCTGAACAGCGACCGCATCACGATTGGACGCGAAGCAAATAGCGAGATTTTCTTAGACGACGTTACGGTGTCACGAAAACATTGTCAGGTAATAAGAGAAGGTCAAGGAGCTTCAACAACTTTTGAAATAGAAGATTTAAAGAGTCTGAATGGAACATATGTAAATGCAATCTCCAAGGTTAAAACTTCCCTAAACCATGGTGATGAAGTACAAGTTGGCAAATATCGATTAACTTTCTTCAGCCCGGTAACGGGTCAGAGAACTAGCGAAATTCACTAAGGGGAGTAAATGAGCGTTCCAGCGCGCGCCTATCTGAGCATCGGCGAAGTATTGAGCAAGCTTCGAGTTGAGTTCTCGGACATTACGATTTCAAAGATCCGATTCTTGGAATCTGAAGGTTTAATTGAACCCCAACGTACGCCATCTGGTTATCGCAAATTCACTAGCGTCGATCTCGAGAGATTGCGTTATGTTTTATCGGCACAACGAGATCAATATCTGCCGCTTCGAGTTATCAAAGAAAATTTGGATGCGCTAGATCGAGGCTTAACTCCGTCAGTAACTCCTGGCTCACCAGCTGCGCCAAGACTTGCAACCATTGATGGCGAATTCGCTCCATCTAATTTTGTTCATGACAGCCAACTAAGACTCTCTCGAGAAGAGCTTCTGCAATCTTCTGGATTACTTGAAGCTCAACTAGCGCAATTGGAATCATTTGCTCTAGTTGAAATGAAGGGACGTTATTTTGATGCGGATGCCCTTGCCGTTGCAAGAGCAGTTGCAGAGATGGCCTCTTTTGGGATTGAAGCTCGCCACTTGCGTAGTTTCAAAACAGCTGCAGATCGTGAAGTTGGGCTAGTTGAACAAGTTATTACGCCTCTGCTTCGTCAGAAAGGTTCTGATGCGCAGGCCAGAGCGGAAGAAGTTCAACGCGAACTTGCTTCACTTTCGATTCGTCTGCATGCTGCGTTGGTTGCATCCGGATTACATCGAAGCAAATAACGCTAACCTGTGATGAAATATCATTTGGTAGAGGTTGTTGGCGTTAGAGTTGAGATGCCATCGAACCAACCGATTGTTCTGTTGAAAGAGGCAGAGGGAATCCGTTATCTCCCAATCTGGGTTGGCGCTACAGAGGCAACTGCGATTGCATATGCGCAACAAGGATTGATTCCACCGCGACCACTAACTCATGATTTGATGAAAACGATTATCGAGGATTTGAGTTCAAGGGTTGAGTCAGTCCAGTTGACCGAGTTAATTGATGGGATTTTCTATTCCAAAATTATCTTTGATTCTGGAATCGAAGTTTCGGCTAGACCAAGCGATGCGATTGCACTGGCTATTCGATGTGGCGCGGCGATACTCGCCTCCGAGAAGCTCTTCGAAGAGGCTGGAATTGAAATCCCAGACCAATCAGATGTTGAGGTTGAAGCCTTTAGAGAGTTCTTGGACCAGATTAATCCCGAGGATTTCTTAGGCTAGCGCCGCCTAAAACCTGTATGAATCTATCTAACCCTCTAGCAAAACTTTAGAGTTTTGCGTGTCGGTCGTTGCCTCGTAGCCTTGGCCGAACTAACCTTCTCTTAAATCCGATAAGGATCTTCCCCCATAGAAGTGAGTTCCAAATGTCTCAAGTGACTGACCCTTCGGCACCTGAAATTGGTTACCGCGGTGCAACTGCATGCGTTGCTGCTGGTATCACTTATCGCCAATTAGATTATTGGGCGCGCACTGGACTCGTCGAGCCAAGTGTTCAAGGTGCGAGTGGATCAGGTTCTCAGAGGCTCTATGGCTTTCGCGATATTTTGGTTTTGAAGATTGTTAAACGTTTATTGGATACCGGTGTTTCCCTGCAGAATATTCGTGCAGCTGTAGAGCATTTACGTTCCCGCGGAATTAACGATCTAGAACGAATGACACTGATGAGCGATGGCGCAACAATTTACGAATGTGCCAGCGCAGATGAGATTGTCGACCTATTACAAGGCGGTCAAGGTGTATTTGGAATAGCGATCGGGAAAGTATGGAGCGAAGTTGAGGGTTCACTTGCGACTCTTCAAGGCGAGAACGCTTCAACTGGAGAAAGTGTTGTTGGCAGTTCTACAATAGGAACTGTTAGCGATGAACTTTCAGATCGTCGAAAGCGTAAATTAGCTTAATTTTTTCCTTCCCCAAGGATCCGGAGTTAACGCTCCATCAAATTTAGGGGAGTGCTTTTATGAGTTCGGTTCGGTCGAATTTTTCAGATCGTCATATTGGTCCCGACCAAAATCAAATTCAGTTTATGCTTAATGAGCTATCTGAAAAGAATTTAGAGAATTTTATTGCAAGAGTATTGCCGGCAAATATTGCCTTAACTGAGAAAATTTCTAGGACTCTACCACCAGCTGTATCCGAAGTTGAAGCAATCACGGAGTTGCGCGAGCTAGCATCGCAAAACCAGGTAAAGAAATCGCTAATTGGTTTAGGTTATTACGGAACGATTACTCCACCGGTTATTTTGCGAAATGTTTTAGAGAACCCAGCTTGGTATACGGCATACACTCCCTATCAACCAGAAATTAGTCAGGGACGTTTGGAAGCGATTTTCGCTTTTCAGACGGTGGTAACGGATTTAACTGGGTTGCATGTTGCGAATGCATCAATGTTGGATGAAGCTACAGCAGCTGCAGAATCCATGACGCTTGCGCGAAGGGTTTGGCAGGGCGATGATGAAGCGGTTTTTCTCGTTGATAAGGGTCTGCATCCGCATATCAAAGCTGTAATTGCAACCAGAGCCGCACCTTTGAAGATCGAAGTTGTAGAAGTATCAGCTTCGATAGCTTCAGTTTCTAGTATTACAAAACCAATATTCGGTGCTGTTCTTGCACAAATTACTAGTGATGGCGAAGTTAATAATCTAGCGCCGCTGATTGAATTACTGCATGCATCTTCAGCACTGGCTGTGGTTGCTTGTGATCTTCTTGCCCTAACGGTGTTTAAGAGTGCTGCAGAAATCGGCGCTGATATTGCTGTGGGATCTGCGCAACGTTTCGGCGTACCAATGGGATTTGGGGGACCGCATGCTGGCTTCATGGCCGTGCGCACGGGTCTTGAACGTTCGCTTCCAGGAAGGTTGGTCGGACAAAGTTTGGACACGCACGAGAATCCGGCGCTTCGTCTAGCGCTCCAAACTCGTGAACAGCACATTAGAAGAGACAAAGCGACTTCAAATATATGTACAGCGCAGGTTCTGTTAGCCGTGATGTCAGCGTTCTATGCCATGTGGCATGGCCCAAAGGGTTTAGAGCAAATCGCAATGCGCATTACATCAAGTGCGCAATCACTACGTGAATCACTTCGCGTTAAAGGGTTGAACGTTTCGCAAGGTGTAATTTTTGATACTTTCTTGGTAAATGATGTAAACGCTTCTGATTTAGCCCATCAGATGTTAAATGCGGGATTCAATATTCGAATCAAAGATGCTAAAACAATTGGTATAACTATTGACGAAACTATTACGGAGAAAGATTTACAGATTATTACTGCGGTATTTTCAGCGGAATATCAAGGCAAAGCGGCTGCGAAATTAACAGAAGATTTTGCTCGAGTGTCGCAATATTTAGCGCACCCCCTATTTAATACTTATCATTCGGAAACTTCTATGTTGCGCTACCTTCGCAATCTGGCCGACCGCGATTTAGCTTTAGACCGCTCAATGATTCCATTGGGATCTTGCACGATGAAATTAAACGCAACTACAGAAATGATCCCGGTCACTTGGCGCGAATTCTCAGACTTGCACCCATTTGCACCAGCAGAACAGAGCGCGGGAATTCGTAAATTGATCGCGCAGCTTTCACAATGGCTCATCGAAATAACTGGATACGATGCAGTTTCATTACAACCCAATGCTGGATCGCAAGGAGAGTTCGCTGGGTTACTAGCTATTAGAAATTACCTGGATTCGTTGGGTCAGGAGAGCCGAAATATTTGTCTCATTCCATCAAGCGCACATGGCACAAACGCTGCAAGTGCAGTGATGGCGGGAATGTCGGTTGTAGTAGTTGCATGTGATGATTTAGGCAATGTGAGCATTTCAGATTTGAAAGAGAAGATCGCGAAGTATCGCGATAATTTGGCAGCGTTAATGGTTACTTATCCTTCTACTCATGGCGTTTTCGAAGAAGCAATCACCGAAATTTGTGGCTTGATTCATGAAGCCGGGGGACAGGTTTATGTAGATGGCGCGAATTTGAATGCGCTTGTTGGGTTGGCAAAGCCTGGAAAATTTGGTGCCGATGTTTCGCATTTGAATTTACATAAAACCTTCTGTATTCCACATGGTGGTGGCGGTCCTGGTGTGGGACCTGTAATTTCTAAAGCGCATTTGGCACCATTCCTGCCAAATCATCCAATGGATAAATTGTGTGGGCCAAGCACTGGACCTGGACCTGTAAGTTCAGCGCCATTTGGTTCTGCAAGCATTTTGCCAATTTCTTGGAGTTATATTCGAATGATGGGGGGAGAAGGTTTAACAAAGGCAACTGAGATAGCAATCTTGTCGGCAAATTATCTCGCCCTTAAACTAAACCCACATTTCCCAGTTCTTTATCGCGGCGCAAATGGATACATTGCGCACGAATGCATCATTGATTTGCGTGATTTAACTAAAACGACTGGTGTCACAGTTGATGATGTAGCAAAACGTTTGATGGATCATGGGTTTCATGCGCCGACAGTCAGTTTTCCCGTCGCCGGAACTTTGATGATTGAACCAACCGAATCTGAGGATTTGCGTGAATTAGAGAGATTTATAAATGCAATGGTTCTGATTCGAGCTGAGATTTCAGATATCGAAAAGGGGGAGATTTCGATAGAAGAGTCGCCACTGCGTTTTGCCCCACATACGAGCGCAGATTTGTTGCGTAAAGATTGGGATCGAAAATATTCTCGCGAAGTTGCGGCATACCCAGGTGGATATAGCTCAGAGCTTGGTGCAAGCGGCAAATATTGGCCCACAGTGGGACGCATAGACGGTGTTTACGGGGATAGGAACTTGGTTTGCTCATGTCTACCGATAAGTGAGTTGGCCATTAATTAGCCCTGCGTAATCCTTATTCTGACATAATGTAGATTATCGGCGATATATCCCTTTAAGGGAACGTTGAAATCCACGCTTAGTTATGAATTTAAAGGCTTCCAGAACTATCCCAAAGCTCATTTTCGACTGACCAGCACTGCGCTCGATGAATGTAATAGGAACCTCGATAATTGAGAATCCATTTAGGTGCGCCTGGAAAGCTATTTCAATTTGAAAACCGTAACCTTTTGTAGAAATTGTTTCGAGATCTAATGATTGAATTAGATTGCTACTTAAGACTCGATATCCGCTGGTTAAATCTTGATATGGCAATCCCAAGGCCTTTGAGGCATAAGCAGTTCCCAATTTTGAAATTACTCTGCGATACCAGGGCCAATTTTCGATTTTTCCGCCCGGGATCCATCTGGCGCCAATAACTAAATCATGGCTCAAACCTTGAGTTAACAGCGCTGGCAATTGCGAGGCTAAATGACTTCCATCTGCATCAATTTCAACAAAAAGATCGAAATCATGTGCAACGCCCCAAGCAAATCCTCTTAAATATGCCGGCCCCAAACCAACCTTCCTTGGATTAATTATCTGCGTAAAGTTTGGAAGTTCCATCTCGCTTGCAAGTTTTGCTGTTCCATCTGGTGAACTATCGTCGATATGTAGAAACGTTATTGCATAATTTTCCGCTAATTGTATGCGAACCAAATTTAATTCGGTTAGTTGTCGACAAATATTTGCGGCCTCATTATAGGTCGGAATGATGATTAAAACTTTACTTGACATAATGTTTACCAGTTCAGCGCAGAGATAAGGCGATCAACACTTGTTCCAAGGCCGTAATCTCTCTGATACTGATAAATTTCATCGAGGCTAACTGGTTTCTTAGGCATCTGTAAATCAAGATTTGGCAATGGAACATCGAGGGCGCAATGTACTAATTTCGGCGCAATCTTTGCATATTCGCTAGATTCGATAAGTTTCTTTCGGGCGCTCGGTGTTAATCTCTCATCATCTTTTCTGGCTGCAATCATGACTTCCTCTAGCGTTGTAAATTGTTTAGCAATTACTGCAGCACCTTTCTCGCCAATTCCGCGAATTCCAGGTAATCCATCTGATGCATCTCCACGAATCATCGCAAACAATGCGTACCTCTCCCCCGGAATGTCATATTTATCGGCAATCCACTTAAGGTCTACATGATCATGGTTTGAAATACCCTTAGCTAAATAGACGACTGATACTTTGCGTTTGTCATCTACAAGCTGAAATAGATCCCGATCCCCGGTAACTATCTTTATTGGGCCCGCTTCTCTGACTGCAAATGAAGCCATAACATCATCAGCTTCGAAATCATCGACGCCAACTAGCGGGATACCAAAAGCTTCTAGTAGATCAAGGAGTATTGGTATCTGCGGTCCTAGTGTGTCTGGTTCTTCCTCTTCGCCCTCAACATCTAAGCGATTAGCCTTATATTCTGGAAAGAGTTCTACTCTCCAACTTGGTCGCCAATCACCTTCGATACAAGCGACTAAACGTTTTGGTTTATAGATAGATATTAAGCGAGCAGTCATATCCAGATATCCGCGAATAGCATTTACTGGTTCACCACTTGGCGAAACTAGAGTGTCGGGCATTCCAAAATATGCGCGATACCAGAGTGATGCGCTGTCTAACAGCATTAAGGTCATACGACAGCTCCCGCATAAGCGATTACACCGCGATCAATACGACCAAGCGCATCTGATACCAATGGCGCTAGGTGCGGTGATGCAATAGCAATCTGTCTAAGTAGATCAATTATTTGTTTCATAGAACGCACGAAATCGCCAACTGTTAGCTCAGTACCGCGCAAAATTGAAGTTAACGAATGACCACTTGCCCATCTAAAACTCGCCCAGCAGAATCCAGCATCTGGCTCTCGAATTGGCTCCAAACCAAGTTCTGTCTCCAAATCATTTATGGTAACCCAAGTCTTAATCAGTACACCAAGAACATCTTCTACATTTCCGCGTGGCAATTTTGGTGCACTCTCTTTGCGACTTTCATGAACAAACACTGAAACTATAGAAACTAATTCCGCGGCTGTTAATTGATCAAACGCCTCTCCTCGAATCATTTCTGCGATTAACAAATCAGTTTCGCCATAAATTTTCGAGAGCAATTTGCCATTCGGAGTAATTGCATCATTAGTTAAATAGCCAAATTTCTCCAGCATGATTTTAATGAGATCAAATCTACGAGCAATTACATGCGTTCTATTTGCAACACGAGTGCTAAGTCCCTCGTTCTCTCGACGCAATCGATCAGCGCGCTCTGCAATTCGCGCGTGGGTCTCCCGATCACTACATCCATGACAGGGATGATTTCGCAGGGACTTGCGCGCTTCGGAAATCTTCTCTTCCTCAAATTCTCTAGCTTTTCGCTTCTTTGTAGAGAGCCCTTTCTCTAACTCTTTTATTTCAAATCTAATTTGCGCATACTCAACAAAATCTCCCAAATGGCAATCAATCTCGCTTTCTAGCTCCAGGATTGCCTCGCCATTTCGCTTTATTTGGCGGGCAAGTCCGACAACAGCTTTATCTGCTTGGAATTGGGCAAATGAAGATTCAAGAGATGTTCGCGCTCGTACTGCACCGAACTGCGAGATTAGATTAATGGTCATGTTGTAGGTCGGCTTGAAAGAACTTTTCAAAGGATAGGTACGAGTAGAAGCTAATCCTGCAGCAGATGCGCTATCAATATCCTTATTCCACAAAATTACGGCATTGCCCTCGATATCTATTCCTCTACGTCCAGCTCGTCCAGTTAGTTGTGTGTACTCCCCCGGCGTAACTGAAACATGTGACTCACCATTCCATTTTGTTAATTTCTCTAAAACGACAGTTCGTGCCGGCATATTTATGCCAAGCGCCAAAGTTTCTGTAGCAAAAACGGCCTTAATCAAGCCACGTTGAAATAACTCTTCAACGCACTCTTTGAAGGCAGGAAGCAGACCTGCATGATGCGAGGCAACTCCTCGTTCCAATGAATCTACCCATTCGTGAAAACCTAAAACAATTAGGTCATCTTCCGGTAGCGTTTTAGTTTTCTCCGATATTACTTGACGAATTTCGGATCTCTCCTCGGCATTTGTTAAACGTAAACCCGCAGCGAGGCATTGACGAACTGCACTATCGCATTGTGCTCTTGAAAAGATAAATGTGATTGCCGGCAATAAACCTTCTCGATCAAGTTTCTCAATAACCTCGGCTCGGCCCAGCGCTTTTATCGTTGGTGTAATTTGCGAGGCATCTCTCCAATTAGTTTTACCTTTTGCCCCACCGTATTTGGTTCGTACGCTACGCAGCGATTCTTTCTCTAAACGTAGAATTTCCGGATTGACTCTGGTATTTGTGGAGAAAAGATCCAATAAACGATTGCCGAAGAGGACGTGTTGATACAACGGGACCGGCCTTATTTCACTAACTATTACTTTCATCTCGCCCCGTACTGTTTGCAACCATTCACCAAATTCTTCGGCGTTGGATACGGTCGCAGATAAAGCAGCCACTTGGATACTTTCGGGCAGGTGAATCAGAATTTCTTCCCAAACAGCGCCGCGAAAACGATCCGCCAAATAGTGCACTTCATCCATGACGACGTATCTGAGATCGGTCAAAGTTTTCGAAGATGAATAAATCATGTTGCGCAGCACCTCGGTAGTCATAATTACTATCGGCGCTTCAGAATTTATGCTCGTGTCGCCAGTTAAAAGGCCAACATTCGCATCACCAAACATCGCGCATAGATCTTGGTACTTCTGATTTGAAAGAGCCTTAATTGGAGTTGTATAGAAACATTTCTTGCCCGAGTTGAAGGCCAAATATGCAGCGAATTCGCCAACAATTGTTTTACCAGCACCTGTAGGAGCCGCGACAAGGACTGATTTTCCATTCTCCAGCGCGTGACAACCTTCAACCTGAAAAGCATCCATGCTAAACGGATAGCGCTCTACGAATGTATTTGTAAGTTTGTGTGCCCCACGTGCCTTGGCTTGTGTAAGACGTTCTGATGGCGTTGTCATCCTTCAGAAACCCAGGTAAGCAAGGATTGTGGCGCGATCTCTACAGTGATGGGTAGCTCCCCGATCCGTTCGCCATCTGCATAGGCAACAGTTTGGGCTGCAACTTTGATCTTTCTTGCCTGGATAAATTCGACGGCAGGATGCGTTACGTGTCTTCCGCTATATACCTTAGGAAAAACCTTTATCAATTCTAATTTACTGACTGGATGCAAAATCATTACGTCTAATAAGCCGTCTTGTCTATTGGCCATAGGACACAGTTGCATACCGCCGCCATAAGTTGCTCCATTAGCGATCGCCACAAGCATCGCTGGCAATTTTCGTAGAACACCATCTATTTCTAACTCATAGTTAATGGCTTTAAATTTGGGTAGAACTGCAGCTGTTGCAAAGTTGTATTTCATCTTGCCCGCAACTATTTCATTACGGTTTGCACGCTCATTGACTTGCGCGTCAAATCCAGTGCTCAAAATTTGCGCGAACATCCTTGTGCCATTGGCATGGCTAATTTGCCCGACATCGATTGTTGCAGGGCTCCTGCCGTAGATAGTGTTGAAAATTTCCGATGGATTAGTTTCTAAAAGTTTATTACTGCGCGCAAAATCGTTCCCCGTCCCGGCTGGAACAACATAAATTGGCGTATGGCTAGCGGCAATGATTTGAATCGCTTGATGCACTAACCCATCTCCGCCGATTGCGATTAAGGCATCAAATCTATTTACCAGCAAGGCCTTTGCTAAATCAGGCAGAACTAAATCCGCATTCTCTGGTTCAACCACGACGCATCCAACGCCTATAGTTTTTGCGTATTGAAGTATGTCCGAAGCTAATGTTCTTGCTCTGCCCTTACCTGAAATTGGGTTTATAAATACAAGAACTTGCCTATCCATTTTCTCTTGCGCTTCGTTTTTGTCGTTTGCGATCAACTAGAAGGGAGATTCCCCCAGCAGCAAGATAGAGAAGTATCAGCGGAACAGCCAAGAAAAACATCGTGATTGGATCACCCGTGGGAGTGAATATCGCGGAAAAAAGCGTGATTGCAAATATTGAATAACGCCAAGGTTTTAGAATGGAACTTCCACTTAAGATTCCAGCTAAATTCAGAGCGACCAGAAAAACTGGCAATTCGAAAGCTATTCCAAAAACCAAAATCAACTGAGTGACAAAACCGAGGTAGTCATCAAATTTAACCAAGTTTGAGAGCGAGTTAGGTGTAAAACTCAGTAACACATCAACTGCAATCGGTAATACTAAGTAACCTGCATAAACCCCAATCGCAAAGAATGGAACTGCGAATATAACGAAGAGAATCGAGTTTCGGCGCTCTTTCTTATGCAAGCCAGGCGCAATAAATGCCCAAAGTTGGTAGAGCCAGATGGGAGCGGCAATTAGGACTCCCAAAAGAATGGAGATTTTGAATTTGAGATCTATCGGCCCAAGAACACCATTGATATAAAGAATCCCGCAATCACTAGCACCGGATTCCGTAGCTGCTTTCAAATCGCATATCGGTGATGCCAATTTATTAATTATAACTTCGTAAAGGAACCAACCTATAAAGCTAGCAATAGCGATGGCTATAGCGGATTTGAATAATCTTTTGCGCAATTCAATAAAATGCGAGACCAACGGCATCGCTTTCGCCGGGTTCTCCTTCATTAATTAACCTTCTAAATCTTTAGAGATTATGAGTCAGACTTAGTCG
>Ga0194060_10000571_pt1 | contig 26858 bp, 32 predicted proteins | sample SepL225m_MetaG_FD_163427 | JGI IMG/M metagenome (GOLD analysis project Ga0194060, IMG submission 163427) | Anoxic zone freshwater microbial communities from boreal shield lake in IISD Experimental Lakes Area, Ontario, Canada - Sep2016-L222-5m | ecosystem: Environmental > Aquatic > Freshwater >... | reverse complement strand
GATGTCACAACACCGGGGGGAACCACTGAGGCTGGGCTGAAAATAATGGAAGAACAAAACATCCGGCAGATTTTGTCAGACACCGTTGTGGCTGCTGCAGCCCGATCCCGGCAACTTATGAAATAAAGGCTATGAAGAGAAAAACGGCTTATTTCCGATTCTGTGCTCTGCTCCTGCTTGTAACACTCTATACTTCAGCGATAACAGCAAGAGCCGAAACCCCGGACAGCACTCCTTTCATCACCACATCAATCAACAAGAGACATCCCTTTGTGGGGGAGGAGATCCTCCTGACCTACACGCTCAATTTCAAAGATGTTGCACCAAAAATATCCAATGAAGTAATGCCTTTACTCCAGGGAGTATGGGCGAAAGAGAGCCCACCGGAGCGCTTTATAAAAAGTAGTCCAACCAAAGTGCAAGGAGAAACCTTCAGGAGTGCCGTGGTCAAACAGTTCAGACTTGTACCTCTCCAGAGCGGTCAGATCCCTCTATCAGGATACAGAATGCAATGTATTCAGCAAAAAAACCAAATGGAAGCAAGCGCAAAAGAGGTGAAAGAGAGTGTGATCAGCATCGCCGCTCCACCCCTTACACTCTCTGCTCGGCCTCTCCCTGAGCCAATACCGGAAAACTTCTCCGGAGCTGTCGGTACCTTCGCGTTCGACCTTGTTGCTGAAAAACAAAAAATAGGAGCTGGAGAGCCGTTATCCCTGAAAATAGTCATAACAGGGACGGGCAGTTTGAACACCCTTCAGCTCCCTGCTCTCAATCTGCCAGAAAGCTTTCGGCATAACCCGCCCGAAAGGAGCGGCTCTTTCAACCAGAATTCCGGAGTAACCTCTGGCACTCTCACGTCAACCACTCTCACCTGGCCTCAATCAGTCGGTGATTTCATGATACCTGCAATTCGCTTTGCGGTATTCAACCCCGAAACTGAACAATTTCAGACACTTCTCTCAAAACCACTCACCATCACTGTCGAAGGAGGTCTCTTCAAAAAAATTGCTGATCAACAAACACTTCCCATTTTCGGAGAGCAAAAAAACACCCTCTTTCCAGAACGAATGATGACTGTTCTTATCATAGTACTGCTCCTGCTGACCATTGCCGCCACTCTCCTGATTCGATCAAAGAAGCAGAAAATAACCACCAGGAGACAACATAATACGGCTTCAGAGCATCCGCAGAAGAGCGCAAGATCGGCTTACGAAATAAAACAAAAACTTTTCACGACACTTGATGGGGCTGGAATAAAAAAACCTGGTGCCTTAACACGAAAAGAGCTGGAGAACGAATTACAGCGAATCAATATTAACGAAGAGATTCGTCAGGAAATACCTGCCGTACTTGACTCGCTCGACAAGAATCTGTACACCCCCTCAGCACGGCTCCATGAGTCGATGATCAAAAGAGTCAATGCCCTGATTGCTGCGTTGAACAAGAGCTGAAGAGTGGTACAGCTATTTCCGGGTAATCTGTAATAATACCATCCGCACCCGTCTGTTGCATCAAAAGCATCTCTTCAGGACGATTTACCGTCCAGGGGATCGTTTTGATACCCTGGAGATGAAGAAAATCAAACAACTCACGTTCAACAAGAGAAGAGTGTGGATTAAGATACTGTGGCACAAACCCGAGGTTTGAGAGAAAGGGCAGCATCTTTGCCCGATCATCAAGTAAAAGTCCATAACAGAGATGCGGAGAGATCTTCCATGCCTCTCGAACGACCCGCCAGTCGAAAGACTGTATCCTGACCCGAGAGGCAAGAGCTGCTGCCACAACAAGCTGAACAACAAGCGCAGCATACCGGTCAGGAGAGGGGTGCAACAAGCCATCCTGAACTGGCCATGACTTTATTTCAAGATTATAGACCATATTGCCATGCAAGCCCGCCTGTGCCATAAAAGTATCAACCCCATTGAAAACAGTCGCGAGGAGTGGCTTGCTGGCTACAATCCTCGACTGCAGCGGAAAGGAGGGATGAGGACGACCGCAATCAAAGCGCAGAATATCGGCATAAGGCATCTCATAGAGTGGAAAACGCCTCTCATCGACACGCAACGGCTCTCCTTCGGGATCTGAGCAGAGTGGGCCCGAAAGCCAAGGGTCATGAGAAACAACAATCTCATGATCTTTGGAAACAACAAGATCAAGTTCAAGAACCCTCACACCAAGTGTCGCTGCATGGCAGAATGCCTGCAAAGTATTTTCAGGAAAAAATGCCCTGGCTCCACGATGTGCCTGTATTTCAAAAGCCATTGTTTCTTTCCGCTGCTTACCGGCCAAATTGGAAGGCTGCACAGGCCGAGAGCCTCTGCATAACGATAATAAACTGGAGATCCTCTGGTTCGAAAACCGCTCCAATTTTTAGCAGAATCTTCTTATGGATTTTGTTTGTGCTTACCATTAGAAGCTCTTGGTGACTTTGAAAAGGGCCTTTTTTTCGGTTTCCTCTTCTGCGGCTTGTTTCCATCTGCACTTTTTGAAACAGAATTGGTCACTCCACCACTAGCGCTGAAATAGTCAGATGGACTTTTGGATCTGATTTTGTTATATCGGTTTTTGCGATACTTCTTTTCAAGGTCAGCATAAGGGCTGGGCGGGTCTGGAGAGGTATTGTAATTATTAAAATTCGGCTCGTCAATCACCTCATCAACATCATCCAAAACCACGTCGGGATGAACTTTCTTAAGCAAGTTATTTCAATTTATGTTCAACAAATCAAGAGTACTATTACTCGGGATTATTTCTGAAGGGAACACAATTTACAATTTTAGAATCAAAATCCAAGCGACAGTGTGCCCTCAAACGCCTTTTTAATACTGCGACAATAAGTTTTTCGATTGTTTATTGGCGGTTTAATAGTAACTTCTGGATTGTTTCACCCAAAATAATAATCGGAGATCGAAATGGATATTCGCAGATGGATTCTTGCATTTATTCTTCCCCCCGCAGCAGTGACAAACAAGGAGGCTGGAACAATCATGTTAACCGCCATTCTTACCCTCTTTGGCTGGGTTCCAGGCGTAACCTTTGCCCTGTTTTTGATGCTTCAGGAAAAACGCAGTATGGCCGCCTGAGACAACATCATGAAGCTTCTGGTTGCGACTGATTTTTCGGAACTTGCTGAAAAAATCTTTACTGAGGCAGAAAAACTTGCCAAAAACCTTTCGGCAAAAGTTTTTCTGCTTCACGTCATTCCTCCTCAGTCACCGATTATTGATCCGCTGCCCGATGCAGAGAGAGTCATCCTGCATGATGAATTACTGAATTACGCGGCGTATCATCTCTCAGATTCTCCGGAATTGATAAAGATGAGGGATATCGCTGTAAGGTTTCAGGAAAAGGGGATTGATACCACTGTTATTATTACACAAAACAACGAGGTCGAAGCTATTCTGAACGAAAGCGAAAAACATGGCGCTGACATGATCATGCTCGGATCGCATGGGCACGGCGCGCTGTTTCACCTGCTCATCGGCAGCGTCTCAGAAGGGGTGATTCGGCAGGCGACCTGTCCTGTCATTATCGTACCTTCAAGAAAACGCTGACGAGAAAAAACAAGCCGTGTCAGGGAAGCCGGTTCAGAGCGCTGAGGATTGCCTTGATTGATGCAAGACTGATATTTGAATCAATACCGGCACCGAATGATATCCGTCCATCAGCGCAGCCAATCTTGATGTAAGCCACAGCAAGCGCCCCGGCACTCTTGCCAATAGCATGCTCAGCATACTCATCAATACTGAAATCAAGCCCGCTTTCCCGCACAAATCCCTTGACAAACGCATCAAGCGGCCCATTTCCCTGTGCTTCAAAACTGAACTCCCGCTCCCGCCCCTGTACAATACAACTGATGATCGTAGCCTCTTCATCATTACGTTCAAGATCCGCATCGTCCCATTTGATATTGCACTTTTTGAGCGTCATCGGCTCCTTCAGCTTTACATACTCTGTATGAAACAGACCATGGATCTGATCTGGAGACAACTCAATACCGGTTGTGTCGGCAACGGCCTGAACAGCCTCAGCAAAATCAGGCTGCATCCACTTTGGAATCTGGATACCGTAATCCTTTTCAAGTACATAGGCAACACCACCCTTGCCAGACTGGCTGTTGATACGCACAATGGCCTCATAATTGCAACCAACATCCTCTGGATCAATGGGAAGATAAGGAACCGCCCACAACCCGCCCTGTGAGGATGGTTGTGCCTTCATCCCTTTACTGATGGCATCCTGATGCGACCCTGAAAAAGCGGTATAGACCAGCTCTCCCGAATAGGGGTGACGAGGATGAATATCCATACGGGTAGAGCTGCGGTAAACCTCACGGATACGGGGTAAATCTGAAAAATCAAGCTCGGGATCAACTCCCTGGGTAAAAAGATTCAGTGCCATGGTGACAATATCCATATTCCCGCACCGCTCCCCATTACCAAACAGAGCCCCCTCTACCCGATCAGCTCCAGCCATCAAAGCCAACTCGGCAGTTGCAACAGCGGTACCCCGATCATTATGGGCGTGAACACTGATCAGCACTGCCTCCCGATTCTTGATGTTGCGGCAGAACCACTCAATCCGGTCCGCATAAATATTCGGCTGCGACATCTCAACGGTTGAGGGCAGATTCAGTATAATTTTATCATCTGCCGAAGCGCCCCAGGCATCCATCACCGCATGACAGACCTCCAGCGCATAATCAAGTTCCGTGCCGGTAAAACTTTCAGGGCTATACTCATAACGAATACCAGCACAACCCGATTCATCTCTGAGACGGCGAACCAGCTCAGTCCCTTGCACGGCTATGAACTTGATCTCCTCCCTGTTCTTGCGGAACACAACATCACGCTGCAACGTTGACGTGGAGTTATAAAGGTGCACAATTGCATGTTTCGAGCCTGATATGGAGTCAAATGTCTTACGAATGAGGTGTTCACGCGCCTGAGTCAGTACCTGGATGGTCACATCGTCAGGAACAAGATTCCCCTCAATCAGCCTGCGAACAAACGCATATTCCGTAGCTGATGCCGACGGAAACCCCACCTCAATCTCTTTGAAACCAATAGAAACAAGAAGCTGGAACATGGCAACCTTCTCATCCACACTCATCGGTATCGGAAGCGCCTGATTGCCATCACGAAGATCGACACTGCACCACATCGGTGCTTTGGTGATACTCTTGTCGGGCCAGCTCCTTCCAGAAAGGGGAACCAGTGGATATGCAGCATATTTTTTGTAGTTTTTCATGGTCATCGCTCCTTGTGCTCCAGTAAATTAAAAAAGCCACCGACCCTGGAAGGACTGGTGGCTTAACAAAAGATGAATCGCAATCCTCTCTTTTTTTTGCTCCGCGGGCAGGACTCGAACCTGCAACCCTGCGATTAACAGTCGCATGCTCTACCATTGAGCTACCACGGAATCTGCGTCGGCTAATATACACCGGTTTTTTTTAAATACAAATCACAAAAAAGGTTTTTTACCCATCCTGCAGATCGCTGATTAATTGACAACTTTCATTTTCCATAATAATTTTTGTACATTGGTTCTCTTTTATCGAAAAGATAGAATTTCAATGAGTAAAGAGAAACCGCTGGTAGAGATTCGGACAGTCGCCCTTGTGGAGGGTATTAACGAATTTGATTATACCGGAAACATCATTGATTATGATGGCCGGCAATTAGCTGATGCCGGTTTTGACGGAGAGATAACGGTTCACGTTGACGCAAAAAAAAGTGATGAAGAGATAAGCATAACCATCAGCACGTCGGCAATGGGGACGTTTTCCTGTGACCGTTGCATGGTGCCAATCTCAAAAATGCTGCACGGTTCTCTTGAGCTTTTTTATACGTTCAATACTTCTCTTGCTGAAAAAGAGAATGAGATTGGCGAATACCGTCAGATAGCGACAAATACCGAATACATTGATATCACCGATGATGTATGCGATGCGTTGTTTTTGTCGCTGCCAGTCAAAGTTATTTGTACAGATAACCCCGACTGCAAGTTGTACGACAGCAATGCAGTCACTGAAGAGAAGCTGGATGGTGGCGATACCTTGCCCGTCAAGATGAGTACGTGGCGGGAGTCACTTGAAAAGCTGAAAAGCAATATTGTTAACTGATCATAAATAATAAGAAGCACCATGGCCAACCCTAAAGCCAAAATGTCAAAGTCCCGGAGGGATAAAAGACGAGCCCAGTTCAATGCACGCACCAAACCGGCAACAACGGTCAACTGCCCGAACTGTGGCGAGCCAACCCTTCCACACCGCGCATGTCGCCATTGTGGCCACTACCGTGGCAGATGCGTCGTCAATAAACTGGCAAAGAGCTGATCAACCAATAGCAAGACAAAAAACCCATCATGTTGACCATTGTTGTTGACGCCATGGGCGGTGACCACGCTCCCGCCTGTGTGATAGAGGGAACTGTTCAGGCTTTGCAGGAGAGCGGTAACCGGTTTGAAATCATTCTTGTCGGTCAGTCTGATAAAGTTGAGCCGCTTCTTGCCGGATATGATCTCACTGCGCTGAACATGAGATTTCTTCATGCGCCGGAAGTGATCACCATGGAAGACATTCCGGCCACTGCTGTCAAGACAAAGCAGAATTCATCACTTGTCAAGGGCTTGCAACTCTGCAAGACAAAGCAGGCGGATGCGTTTGTCAGCGCGGGCAATACCGGTGCGCAGATGGCAGCCTCGCTCTTTGTGCTTGGCAGGCTTCCCGGTGTGCTTCGGCCCACGATATACGCCTACTTTCCGCGTCTGACAGAAGGGTTAACCAACATTGTCGATGTGGGGGCAAATGTAGACTGCAAACCTGAAAACCTTGTGCAGTTTGCTGAAATGCTGACCATTTATCAACGATATGGTGCTGGAATAGAGAGACCGCTTACCGGCCTGTTGAACATTGGTGGGGAGGAAGGAAAGGGGTCAGAGGTACTCAAACAGACATACCGACTCCTGAAAGAGGCGGCCAGCAAGGGAACGATAACTTTTCTGGGAAATATAGAGGGACACGATATCCTGAAAGGAGAGGCCACCATTGTTGTTTGCGACGGAGTTGTCGGCAACACCATCCTGAAATTTGGTGAAAGTATTCCTGAATTCCTTGGAACCTTGTTCAAGCACTCACTTGAAGCGCTGCTACTTTCCGGCCAGATCAACAAGGAGAGTGCTGCATTGATTACCGGTATGTTCAAGAGCATGTTTGAGCCCTTTGATGTCGAACAATTTGGTGGTGTACCCTTTCTTGGTGTTGACGGCATCTCGATTGTCGGCCACGGACGCTCCTCCTCAAGAGCCATAAAAAACATGATCTACATGGCCGAACACATGATCGAAAAAAGAGTCAACGAGCATATTGCTGAAGTTCTGTCCGAACAATAGAAAAACTGCATTGAACGCATGAAAGCTGCAATTACGGCCACAGCCAAATATTTACCTCCCGATATTCTGAGTAATCGCGATCTTGAGCTGATGCTTGAGACCAACGACGAGTGGATTCGTTCAAGGACTGGCATCAGTGAGCGCAGGATACTCAAGGATCCAGCAAAAGCAACATCATACATGTGCGGTGAGGTTGGACGGCTACTGCTTGAAAAAAGGCAGATTGCTGCAGATGACATTGAGCTGATCATTATTGCCACCATGACGCCGGACATGCTTTTTCCATCGACAGCCTGTCTGGTACAGAGCATCATTGGCGCAAGGAACGCCTGGGCTTTCGACCTTAATGCTGCCTGCTCAGGATTTCTCTATGCGCTGAACGTCGCTTCGCGCTTTATCGAAAGCGGAGCACACAAAAAAGTGATGGTCATTGGTGCCGATATGATGTCATCAATTATTGATTATACCGATCGCTCCACAGCAATTCTTTTTGGAGATGGCGCTGGCGGTGTTATCCTCGAACCAGCAAAAGAGGAGGGTTTCGGCATTCTTGACACTCGCATGTACTCTGATGGAGCAAGCGGCAAAGATCGCCTGCTGATGACTGGCGGTGGCAGTCTGCATCCGGCAACTCATGAGACGATCGATAAAAAAATGCACTATATCTATCAGGATGGACGACAGGTTTTCAAGTCTGCGGTTGTTGCCATGGCTGATGTTGCTGGCGAAATCATGAGTCGTAATAACCTCTCTGCCAACGACGTTGACTATCTGGTGCCACACCAGGCCAATCAACGAATCATTAACGCCACTGCGGAGCGAATGGGAGTTGACGACGAAAAGGTGGTTTCAAACGTTGCCCGTTACGGCAACACCACAGCAGGAACCATCCCAATCTGTCTGGCTGAACTTGATGAAGAGCAGAAGCTGCACACAGGTTCCAATTTGGTTCTGGTTAGTTTTGGTGCCGGCTATACATGGGGCGGCATCTACCTAAAATGGCAATAAGGAGATCATGAAAGCTTTCGTTTTTCCGGGACAGGGCTCCCAATACTGCGGCATGGGCAAGGATATCTTTGACAATTTTGCAACTGCACGTTTGATGATGGAGAGGGCGAATGAGCTGCTCGGCTATTCGATAACCGATATCATGTTTTCAGGCAGTGAGGAGGAGTTGCGCCAGACAAAATATACCCAGCCAGCTATTTTTCTTCACAGCATCGCTGTTGCAACACTGATCGGACAGAATGATGTCGAAATGACAGCAGGTCACAGCCTCGGGGAGTATACCGCGCTCTGCTTTGCTGGATCCATCAGCTTTGATGATGCCATGCGCATTGTGGCAAAGCGTGGTGAGCTGATGCAGCATGCCGGTCAACAAAACCCTGGTACTATGGCTGCCATCATCGGCATGCCCGACAGCGCGCTTGAAGGACTTCTTGAGGAGGCTGGATTAGAGGGTATTGTTCAGGCTGCCAATTTCAATTCGCCCGGACAGATTGTTCTCTCCGGTGATATTGCCGCTATAATAAAAGCGGTAGCGCTTGCCCCCTCCAAAGGGGCTCGCATGGCAAAAGAGCTGGTGGTTTCCGGGGCATTTCACTCCCCTCTCATGAAACCTGCCGAAACAGAGCTTGCCGCCGCTCTTGATGGTATTGAGATAAAAAATGCCTCGATACCGGTCTGCATGAATGCTGTAGCCCGTCCGATAACTGACGCAGCAGAGATCCACCAGAATCTTATTCTGCAACTGACCAGCTCTGTGCTCTGGTCGCAGTCAATCGAGGCAATGGTGCAAAACGGCATGACAGAGTTTATAGAGGTCGGCCCGCAGAAGGTGTTGCAGGGTCTGATCAAACGAATTGACAAAAGTGTAACGATCAGTGGCATCGACACTGCTGCGGATATTCAGGCTCTCAAAGCCTTGTAAGGGCGACCTATCGGTAGCTCTGCTCATTGCACAGAAAATTTATTGGCACCCTTGAATAATAAACATCAACCGACTGAAACTATGTTTGAAGGAAAAATCGCTGTTGTCACTGGATCAGCCAGAGGAATCGGACAGGCTATTGCGTATAACCTTGCCGCCAGAGGTGCCGATATTGTGCTGTGCGACATTAAGGCTGAATGGCTTTCAGAAAGTGCCGAAGGGGTAAAAAAACTTGGCAGAAAGGCTTACTGTTTTGAACTCGATGTCACCAACGCCACTGCCGTACAGAATGCCTTTAACGACATTGCTGCTGAGACCGGAAGAATCGATATCCTCGTTAACAATGCAGGCATTACCAAGGACGGCCTGCTGATGAGAATGAGTGAAGAGGATTGGGATGCCGTACTTACTGTCAATCTGAAAGGTACCTTTGCCTGCACCAAGGCGGTCAGCCGCATCATGATGAAGCAGCGCTCGGGATCGATCATCAACATCGCTTCGGTCGTCGGACTGATGGGCAATGCCGGACAGGCCAACTATGCCGCATCGAAAGGTGGAGTTATTGCCTTCACAAAATCCATTGCCAAAGAGTTTGCATCCCGCAACATCAGGGCAAACGCCGTTGCTCCGGGATTCATTTCATCGAAAATGACCGATGCTCTCTCCGATGAAGTTCGCCAGAAAATGCTTGAGGCTATCCCTCTCGCCAGCTTTGGCACTCCTGAGGATGTAGCCAACGCAGTGGCATTCCTGGCCAGTGACCAGTCATCATATATTACCGGACAGGTCATCAGCGTCAACGGCGGTATGGTTATGTGATTTGGGCAAGCATCTTTTCTTTGTATATTGGCAGACTTTTTTAAAATTTTTCATTCTAACAACCCAACGTTTAATCAGGAGAACACACCATGACTCAAGCAGAAATCAAAGATAAAGTATACGACATTATCGTCAGCAAGATGGGCGTCAACAAAGATCAGATCAAATCGGACTCAAAATTTTCTGATGATCTTGGGGCAGATTCACTTGATACCGTTGAGTTGATCATGGAGCTTGAGAGCGAGTTCGGTGTACAGATTCCTGATGAGGATGCAGAGAAGATCGGCACCGTGCAACAGGCTATTGATTACATCGTCAACAAAAAGTAAACTGGCGTTACCGGAAAACATGCAAACGGCAAACAGATAAATCAGAAGCTATGGCTCAGGATCGCAAGAGAATTGTCATTACCGGAATAGGAGTTTTGACTCCTGTAGGTCTTTCCAAAGAGGAGTTCTGGAACTCCCTCTCTCAAGGAAGAAGCGGTGCGGCACCAATTACCTATTTCGATACCACCGATTTTGCGACAACCTTTGCCTGCGAGCTGAAAGGATTTTCGGCAACAGACCATATCGACAAAAAATCTGCTGACAGGATGGATCCATACTGTCAGTATGCCGTTATCGCTGCCGGGCAGGCACTGACCGATTCAGGGCTTGACCTGAAGGCAATTGATCCGCTCAGAATCGGCGTGGTGCACGGCTCTGGCATTGGCGGGATGACCACCTACGAGCAGCAGTTCGAGACCTTTCTTTCACGAGGAGCAAGACGCATCAGCCCCTTCTTTATTCCCATGCTGATCCCCGATATTGCAGCAGGGCAGATCTCAATCCGTTACGGTCTCATGGGGCCAAACTATGCAACCGCTTCTGCCTGTGCAACATCGCTTCACGCCATTATTGACTCGTACCTGCTGATTCAGGCTGGAATGGCCGATTATATGGTTTGTGGCGGTTCAGAGGCACCAATCACGAGGATGAGCGTTGGCGGCTTCAACGCAGCCAGAGCTCTTTCAACCGCAAACGACCGGCCACAGCAGGCATCTCGACCTTATGACCGCGACCGTGACGGCTTTGTCATGGGAGAGGGGGGAGGGTCGCTGATTCTTGAATCTCTGGATTCTGCAAAAGCACGCGGGGCAAAAATTTACGGTGAAATCGTTGGTGTCGGGGCAACAGCCGATGCTTACCACCTGACCGCCCCGCACCCCGAAGGAATTGGTGCGGTCAATGCCATGAGAACGGCCATAACGATGGCGGGCATTACCCCCGAACAGATCGACTACATTAACACCCACGGCACCTCTACTCCACTCGGAGACCTTGCAGAGATTGCCGCCATCAAGAGACTTTTTGGTGAACACGCCTACAAGTTGAGTATCAGCGCAACCAAATCGATGACCGGCCACCTTTTGGGCGCTGCCGGAGTTGTCGAGTCAATTGCCTGCCTCCTTGCCTTGCAGCACCAGACGGTTCCACCGACGATCAACCTCGACAATCTTGACCCGATGGTTGACCTGGATGTTACGCCGAACACTCCGAAAAAACGCACTATAGAGTACGCTCTCAATAATGGCTTCGGCTTTGGCGGGCACAACGGCTCTATTATTTTCAGGAACGGATCTTCGCTCTGAGGAGCTGAAATTGCCAGCTTTGGAGAAATTGTGGGAAAGGCTGGTGGCTTTTGGGGGGTTTGGGGAGGCTGAGGATATAGAGAATAGGAATTATAGGACTAATACGACTGATGGGGCTGGGCAGACCACGGGGTGTGAGCTTTCAGAGGAGAGTATTGAGTATTTGAGGGGGATTTTGGGAGAGGAGGCTGGATCCATGATGCTTTACCAGACAGCTTTGACTCACCGATCTTTTGTGCATAGACCTGCTACTGCAGAACCTGTAGAATCAAACCAGCGTCTTGAGTTTCTTGGCGATTCGGTGCTTGGGCTGTTGATCTCTGACTACCTTTTCAGACTCTTTCCCGAAAGCGCTGAAGGTGAGCTTTCGAGTACCCGCGCAAAAATTGTCAACAGTCGCTCCCTTGCCGCATTTGCCCGCACGATTGCGCTTGGCAACCATATCCGCCTTGGAGAAACGACCGATCACCAGAACATCAGGAGTAGTGAGTCGGCCCTGGCTGATGCCTTTGAGTCGCTCATTGGCGCTATCTATCTCGACAAAGGGCTGCAGAAGGCCTATGATTTTGTGATTCGCCATATCATTGAGCATGTCAACTTCAACACCATCGTTGCCGCCGAGCACAACTACAAAAGCCGCCTCATTGAGTACACCCAGTCGCACCATCTGCCAGCACCCGTCTACACGGTGCTTGCCGAAGCCGGTGCTGAACATGCAAAATCCTTTACCGTCACCGTAACCTGCAATGAAGCACTCCTTGGAACAGGAACTGCACGACGCAAAAAGGATGCCGAGCAACTGGCGGCCAGGGAGGCTATGGAGATACTTGACAGAGAAATTTCAGCTTAAATCTGATACACCTCCCAATAAGTGTCAAAACCCTGAGCATTCTTACTATTTTCTCGGCATCCTGGTTTTGAACGTCTGGTGTACATTGAATCGCCCTCTTGGTGTAACCCTTCAAGGGTCGACTCAATGACTCTATCACATGCTTCAATTTTTTTGAAATCTCCACAGAGGTTTAACAATGAACCCCGCAGGCAAACATAATACCGTGAAACGACCCTGTTTTTCATCCATTATTTCCGTGGACGCTGCACAGTCATGGCTTATAATGCTCTTGAGATTCCTCGCAATCCCAAGCAAAACAAAGATCATTGCGACCATTTCTATGAAAGTCAATCTCCTGGTTTGATAATGTACTTTCTTGATTCCCTCTCTTCAGATAGAGAATTCCCTATTACTTTTTGCAAACATAACATCGTACATTGTTTGGACATTATCGCCCTCTTTCCAAGCGCGTTCTTTTTGCCATTGATGATGAAATGATTTTGATGGTTACTGCGCTTGATTGCCGCAGAAATCCTGACTCAATAAAGACAAAATTGCGCGGATGACGATTATCAAAAAAAGTGAAAATCACAACAAACCATGATTATCAAACAGCTCTCGGTTTTTCTCGAAAACAGGACTGGCCGGCTGACCGAACTGACCGGTATTCTTGCCGCCAACGACATCAATATCTCGGCATTCAGTATTGCCGATACTGCCGACTACGGTATTCTGCGCATGATTGTCGGACGACCGGATGCAGCGGCAGAGATACTGCGCAAGGCGGGATTTGCCGTCAAAATCACCGATGTGGTCGGGATGATTATTCCCCACAGACCAGGCGGGTTGCACAAGGCGCTGCAGCTTATTTCCGACAATAACGTAGCCATTGACTACATGTACGCTTTCGCCTCCGGAGACTGTAAGGCCACCGTGGTTATAAGAGCGGAATCGTTGCAGAAACTCATTGATGTCCTGCAGGAGCACAAGATGGAACTGCTGCAGGAGGGGGATGTCTATCAGGTGTAACCAATTACCAATATGTTGCTCCTACGGAGGCTTGTACTCCATTGCCCTGAAGGAGCCTTATGCTGTTAGTGATAACAACAAATACAATCATGCCAAGATTTTCTAAAGCAGTTTCATCACTCCGCTCTTCCGAAATCAGGGATCTCATGACCCTGGCCTCAAGACCGGACATCATCTCCTTTGCGGGTGGAATGCCCGGCAACGATCTCTTTCCCGTTCAGGCGATTGAGGATCTTTTCAAAGCGCTCGACATCAAAAAAAAGCGCATTGCATTTCAGTACGGCCCGACACCCGGCCTTCCCTCACTGCTTGAGTCACTGAGCGGCTTCCTCGAAAAAAAGGGGTTGCCGGTACACACGAACCGACTGCTCATCACCACCGGCTCACAACAGGGGCTCAATCTGCTTGGCAAAGCCTTTATTGATCCTCACGACCCTGTCCTTGTCGAAAATCCCTGCTTTATCGGAGCCCTCTCGGCTTTCCGCTCCTACGACGCTGAACTGAGAGGTGTCCCTGTTGACCGCGACGGTATTGTCATGGAGGCGCTGCAACGGGAGATCGACCAAAAAGAGAAGCCAAAATTTCTTTACGTCACCCCATATTTCCACAACCCGGCAGGGCTGCTCTACAGTTCTGAACGCAAAGAGCAACTTATAACCGCGCTTCAGGGGCGCGATATCCCGCTGATTGAGGATGATGCCTACGGCGACCTCTACTTTTACGAAGAAGATCGGGAGCAACTCAAGCCCATCAAGGCCATCAATCCTGAAGGAATTGAGATCTGCTCTACCGGCTCATTCTCCAAGATTCTCGGCCCCGGCCTGCGACTGGGCTGGATGCTGGTGCCCGAAGAGATCTACCAGAAGTGCGAACTGATCAAGCAGTCTGCAGACGCCTGTTCGCCGAGCTTTACCCAGGTACTGGCTGATGAGTTTATCCGCTCCGGCCAGATTTACAGCTATATCGCCACTGTTCGGCAGGAGTACAAAAGAAGGGCAAACGCCATGGTTTCTGCTCTCAAGGAACACCTGCCAAACTACGTCCAGTGGAACGAACCACGAGGGGGCTTTTACCTCTGGCTCACTCTGCCGGAAGAGACCGATGCTACGAAAATTGTGCAACTTGCCATCGAGGGCGGCGCGGTGTTTGTGATTGGGAAGACGTTCGATCCGGCAGGAACGCACAACAATTCACTCCGCCTCTCCTATTGCAACAACACCCTGGAGCAGATCGCCGAGGGAATTCCGATTGTGGCACGAGCCATACGGCAGGTTTGCGGGTAAAAAAGCAACAATCTGCCCAGCCCCCGCCCTTCACCGGCAAAACTTGAACAAAAAGAGCAGCCTTATGGCCACAAGCACACATCAAGATCTCGCAGGATTTATCTGGAACATCGCCAACAAGCTGAGGGGTCCATACCGTCCGCCGCAATACCGGCACGTCATGCTGCCCATGACCATCCTCCGCCGCCTTGATCTGGTGCTTGAACCAACCAAAGAGCCGGTGCTTGCCGAACTGAAACGACTGCAAGCCAAAGGAATGACCGGCCCGGCGCTCGAAGCAGCCCTCTCAAGAGTTGCCAACGGCGGCAACCGCAAACAGGCACTCTACAACACCAGCCCCTTCACCTTCCAGAAGCTGCTTGGGGATGCTCCAAATATTGCCGACAACCTTATCTCCTATATCAGAGGCTTTTCGCCCCGTGTACGCGACATCTTCGAAAAATTCGAGTTTGAAAAAGAGATTGAAAAGCTTGACGACAGCAACCGCCTCTTCCTCATTGTCAAAGAGTTCTGCAGCTCAGAAATCGATCTCTCCCCGGCCAAACTCTCGAACCTCCAGATGGGCTACCTCTTTGAGGAGCTGGTCAGGAAATTCAACGAACAGGCCAATGAGGAGGCCGGAGACCACTTCACCCCTCGCGAAGTTATCCGGCTCATGGTTGAACTGATGTTCGTCTACGAAGATGAGCTCTTCAAGGCTGGAAAATACAGCTCCATCTACGACCCGACAGCCGGAACCGGTGGTATGCTCTCCGTTGCCGAAGAGTACATCAAACGCAAAAACCGGGACGCCAACATTGAACTCTTCGGGCAGGAGTACAACCCGGAATCCTACGCTATCTGCTGTTCCGACCTGCTCATCAAGGACGAGGAGATCAGCAACCTTGTCTATGGCGATACGCTCGGCATCAAGGATGCAAAAAGCCGCGCCTACAACTTTTTACCGCAGGATGGCCACCCCGACAAACAGTTTCACTTCATGCTCTCCAACCCCCCTTTCGGTGTGGAGTGGAAACCTGAAAAAAGTTTTGTGGATGATGAAGCCGCCCAGGGGTTCAGTGGACGATTCGGGGCGGGAGTGCCACGCATCAACGACGGCTCGCTGCTCTTTTTGCAACACATGATCTCCAAATTCCACCCCTCACCCTCCAGCGGAGGCGACGGATCGCGCATCGCCATTGTCTTCAACGGCTCCCCCCTCTTCACCGGCGACGCAGGAAGCGGCGAGAGCAACATCCGGCGCTGGATCATCGAAAACGACTGGCTCGATGCCGTCATTGCCCTCCCCGACCAGATGTTCTACAACACCGGTATCTACACCTACGTCTGGATTGTCACCAACAAAAAGCAAAATCCGCGCAAAGGATATGTGCAGCTCATTGACGGAACCCGCCTCTTCCGCAAGATGAAAAAGAGCATGGGCAACAAGCGCAACGAGCTCTCCGATGAGCATATCAGCGAACTGGTTCGTCTCTACGGCAACTTCCGCCAGAACGCCCAGTGCACGACAGGGAACAACGGCAGTGAAGAGAAGCCCATAAGCTCAAAGATATTCCGAAACTTCGACTTCGGCTATCTGAAAATGACCGTTGAGCGACCCCTGCGCCTCAACTTTCAGGCAAGCCAGGAACGCATTGAACGCCTTGCAAACGAAACTGCATTCCAGAACCTGATACTGAGTAAAAAGAAGTCGATTGATGCACAGGCAGAGGATTTCCGAAGCGGCAAAGCCATGCAAGAGGCTCTGCTTGAAGCCCTGCGCGGCATGGAGAGTGACACACTCTACCGCAACCGCCCTGCCTTTCTGAAAGCGCTTGATGCAGCACTGAAAAGCGCCGATATAAAAATTGATGCCCCGCTGAAAAAGGCAATCCTCAGCACACTCAGCCAGCGCGATGAAAAAGCGGAGATCTGCCGCGACAGCAAAGGCAACCCTGAGCCCGATCCTGAACTGCGCGACACCGAACTGCTCCCGCTGCCTGACAACACCTTTCTTCCCCTGCCAATCGGCTACGAAAAAGATGCCGATAACAGCAAGCTCCTCAAACTGGTGCGCAACCACTGCGAAGCGTATCTCCAGAGAGAGGTTCTGCCACACGTCAGCGATACCTGGATAGACCACACCAAAACAAAGGTCGGCTACGAAATTCCTCTCAACCGCCACTTCTACGTCTACAAACCGCCGCGCCCGCTCGAAGAGATTGAGAGCGACATCAAAGCGCTCGAAACCAGCATCCTCAACCTGCTCAGGGAGGTTGTTGAATGAGCCACTATCAGAGATATCCGGCTTACAGGGATTCCTGTGTGGAGTGGATCGGGGAGATACCGGGGCATTGGGAGGTAACAAAGATCAGGTTTTACTACAACGTACAGCTCGGTAAAATGCTTCAACCTGAATCGAAAACCGAATCAGATGTTGAAGTCAAATACCTCAAATCCCAACATGTTCAGTGGAATCAGATAAATCATGATGATCCCCCAACCATGTGGGCTACGGAAAGGGAGATAGAAAAATTCTCGGTACAACAGGGTGATCTGCTGATCTGTGAAGGCGGCGAAGTTGGGCGAGCTGCACTGTTGATCGAAACAATGGATGTGTGCATTATCCAAAATGCTCTTCACCGTGTTCGTGCAAAAGAACAATCATCGGTCAAATTTCTTCAGTACTTCATGCAACACGTCTCAAATGCGCTATGGTTTGACATTTTGTGCAATAAAGCAACAATAGCACATTTGACAGGTGAAAAACTTGCTGCCCTTGAGTTACCGCTCCCTCCCATCGAAGAACAGCAAGCCATTGCAAGCTTTCTTGACCGGAAAACAGCAGAAATTGACGAACTGATTACAAAAAAAGAGGAGCTGCTCAAAAAACTCGACGAAAAACGCACCGCCCTCATCACCCGTGCCGTCACCAAGGGCCTCGACCCGTCAGTGCCGATGAAAGAGTCTGGTGTGGAGTGGATTGGGGAGATTCCAACGCATTGGGTAATCTGGAAGGTTACGCATGGATTTAATACCCTCGGTAGCGGGACTACCCCTAAAAGTGATAATTCTGATTTTTACGATGGCAACATTCCATGGGTAACAACATCAGAACTCCGCGAAACTGTCATTGAAAATACATCTCAAAAGATATCTATCGATGCTTTTCAATCCCATTCTGCGCTGAAAATCTATCCAGCCGGAAGTATTGTAATTGCGATGTATGGTGCCACTATCGGACGGTTGGGAATCCTGGGGGTTGATGCCACCGTAAATCAAGCCTGCTGTGTATTTGCACAACCAACCACATTTAAACCCCGATTTTTTTATTATTGGCTTCTTATGCGAAAACCAATCTTAATATCTCTGTCCACTGGAGGCGGCCAGCCGAATTTGAGCTTGGAAGATCTTAAAAATATAAGGATTCCTACTCCTCCACTCGAAGAACAGCAAGCCATAGCTGAACATATTGATAAAAAAACAGTAGCAATAGATCGTCAGAAAACACAAGTCACTGAAGCAATCGAGCGGCTCAAAGAGTACCGAAGTGCGCTCATCACCGATGCCGTAACCGGCAAAATGGATGTTCACTCGCTTGGAAAAAAGGAAAGCCTGTCAGCCAGAACAAAAACGGACGCTGTGCCATGAAAACAATAAAAATCTTCCTCGCCTCATCAAATGAGCTGAAACGTGATCGTGAGCAGTTTGAAATTGAGATCAACCGCAAAAACAAGTCATGGCATAAAAAAGGGATTTTTCTCCACCTTGAAATCTGGGAAGACCTCTCTTCAAGAATGTCAAGCACACGTTCACAGGACGAGTATAACAAGAAGATAAAAGAGTCTGATATTTTCGTACTCCTTGCCTGCAACAAAGTCGGTATGTACACTGCCGAAGAGTTTGATACCGCTTTTGGAGCATTCAAAGCAACCAGCAAGCCATTTATTTTCACCTGGTTCACGGAACCAACGGCCACGCCAGATCCAAGCCTGCAAGAATTCAAAGAAAAACTTGCTGCGCTGGGGCACTTTTTTTCTGTCTACACCAACAGCGATGATCTCTGGAACCAGTTTAACAAGGAGCTTGAACGGCTTGAAATTGCCAGCTTTGAACAAAACAAAATCGCCATGCGCACAACAACTCAAGGAGAAAAAAGTGTTTATATTGAAAAGGGAAATGATATAACCATCAATATCAAGTAAATCTTAGCCTTATGCCGGAAGAGAAGCGGGAAACAACGCAGGGCGACAAGTCGGTCTATGTGGAAAAGGGCGATGTAAAAATCATTTATCCCAGCGGCAAGCAGATCAATAAATGCCTCGGTATACTGCCGTTGAACCCTGTACTCTTTTTGGGCAGGAAAAATGAACTGAAAGAGGTTCATGACAAACTCTTTGCCGGAAACAATCTCCTGCTGCTGGTCAATGGGGAGGGTGGTATCGGAAAAACAACTTTTGCCTCAAAATACTATCATACCTACCATAACGAGTACACCCATATAGCTTGGATTGTTGCTGAAAAAAGCCTGCATGAAGCTATTCTGACCCTTGCATTTCCTCTACAGGTAACCTTCCCCGACAGTATGCGGGAAAATGAGCGTCTTCAGACTTTGCTCTGCGAAATGGACGGATTACAAATGCCCTGCCTGCTGGTGATTGATAACGCCAACAGCCTGGAGGATCTGGAATCGCATTGCCTTCTGCTCAATAGAGGCAAGAATTTTCATCTTCTGCTCACCACGCGCATCACACAGTTTGAACATCCCGAAATCCATCACGCATTTCATGCCATTAATCATCTTGATGAAGAGTACGCAATACAACTTTTTAAAGCCCATTACCCTGCCTATAGCCCTGTTGAAGATGAATTGCTGCGACAGATTTTGGAGGCGGTCGGCTACAACACGCTCGTTATCGAACTGCTTGCAAAAAATCTTGGCAACTTCAATAACAAGCTTCGCCAGCGATATACGCTAAGCGATTTGCTCAGTGACCTGCAAAAAAAGGGGCTGTTCGGGCTGAGCCAGAGTGGAACCATCAGCATTGCCTACCACGGTGACGGGCTTGGACTGCGCAAGGAAAAACCGGAAGCTATTCTCGCGGCAATGTACAACCTCACTGAACTTGAAGAAGCTGAAAAAACGATGCTCTCGGTGTTTGCAGTGCTTCCGGCTGAACCGATAAGCTTTACATCACTTGAAGAACTGCTTCCCGGCACCGACAATCTCGATATCACCCTGCTGAACCTTGCAAAAAAAGGGTGGCTCGAATTTAACAACACACCCAACAGCTTCAAGTGCAGCCCTGTTGTGCAGGAGGTTACTCGACTTCAAAATAGGGAAAAGCTTTTTGAGCATTGCACACTTCTGATCGCCACACTCATCGAAAAGCTTGAATATGATCCAGGTAGCACTGGGCATCTCAGAAATGTGACTTATGAAATCGGAGCAGTTTATGTTCGATATGCAGAAAATATTCTCAACTTATTAGAAAAAAGGTATTTATATATTAGCGTTCTTTTAGAAAAAGTTGGTGCTTTTCACAAAACAAAAGGCAATTTCAGTAAAGCATTGACATGTTTTACTGAAAGTTATCGGCTAACAAAAAAGCTGTATACGGCTTACCCAAAAAGAGTTAACCTCAAATACTCACTTGCTATCTGTTGCGAAAAACTTGGACGGCTTCACGTTGACCTCCGCAATCTCGACAAAGCACTGAATTTTTATGACGAACTATCACGTTTATCTAAAGAACTCTTTGATGCTGACCAACAAAATGTCGATTTCAAAAAAGAGCTCGCAGTATCCTACTTACAACTCGGTATCATTCACCTCAATCTTGGCAATCTTGATAAATCATTTATCTTTCTTGGTGAGCAGTCCCGATTATGTACAGAACTCTGTGAAACATATCCACAAGACCTTGATTTCAAGGATGGACTTGCCACTTCTTACGAAAGACTTGGCGAAACATATACTGCCCTCGGTGATTTTGACAAGGCTTTGACTTCTTTCAACCTGGACTTTAAATTAACTAAAGAACTCAGTGAAACAGATTCCAAAAATCCCGTATTCAAAGATGGACTTGCCACTTCTTACGAAAAACTTGGCGAAACATACACTGCCCTCGGTGATTTTGACAAGGCATTAACATTTTTCGAGATTTGCTCCCGATTACGAAAAGAACTCTACGAAGCTTATCCGCAAAATGCAAACTATAAACACAGTCTCGCCGTTTCTTACAGAATTATCACAAAAACTCACGGCTCTCTCGGCAGCATCGACAAATGTTCGGCCTTTATTGAGCTGAACGCCCAATTAAGTAGAGAACTTTACGAGGCTTTTCCTGAGAATGTAATCTACAAGCAAGAATTTGCTAATTCCTGTACAAACAGGGGTATCCTCACCCAAGCTAAAAATGGTGACAGTGCAATAACACGCAACTATTTTGAACAGGCAGAGGCGTTATGGGCTGGACTGGTAAAGAGCTATCCCGCCTACGCTGAATTTCAACGGAACTGGTCGTTGGTTAAGAATATTCTGAACACCTTGTAAGTCAAGGGATAGCTGTTAAAAAGCGGGATTGATAAAATATATTTTTACCTTTCTTTGGCTAGCAGTGGTGGAAATTGATGGGCGTTGCACCATGCGGAAGCGTTTGACCAGCAAAGGGTGCAGTACAAACCAACATTCACCAGACCTGACGGATTGCTGTTTTTCAATCAAGAAATGGAGATGACTGACGATGTTGCAAAGTTATGAAGCCATCTATGAGCATGGGGCGATAACATGGTTGGGAGAGAAGCCATCGGTCAATCAGGCGCACGTTATTGTAACGATTCTTGGCGTGACAGAGACCGCCACAGCTCCATTACGAACAAACAAACAACCATCACCCCTTATTGCTGGAAAAGGGAGTATACTGGCAGACCTTACTCTACCCGTATCAGCAGCAGATGAATGGAACTGCCTCTCATGATCGTACTCGAAACCCACATCCGGGTTAACTGGATGATCACAATTGACAAGATCTGGAATTTTTTTTAAGCCGATAATTTCTGACCTTCGAAAGGCAACTTATTGAGAACCAACTCACTAAGATTCATTTTTTTATTGGCATTGTCAATATCCATACCCACAAGAGTGCCCTCTATGTCATAATCGAGAACAACTCCTTCTGATATTTCAACACTTTCCGAACTCTCTTTGTCTGAAAATTCGATATACAATGAGTCGGTATCCGGGTAATAATTAATTTTCATGTTTATATCTCCGATCTGGAAATGCATTATGTATCGTTACTTTATCATCCAGGGTTGCAAAAATCTGACATTTCAGGTGAATGTGCATGAAATCATGACCGGGCCACGAGACGTAAAAAAACAACGATACAAGGACGAACTCCAGAGTCTCTTGAAGGTTTCTGCTACAACAGCCTGTTCTTCAGTTCTGTATAACCGCTGAATTTTCGATCAGAGGACATAAGACTCGCATGATGCACGAGAGCTGTTGCAATGATAATTCTATCCTGAGGGTCACTGTGGTGCTCAGGTAATTCAACTGCGACACACGCAATTTCAGGAGTAACAGGTAGTAATTGTATACCAGATCCATAAAGCGCTTTTTCAAACCAATCACTCTTACTGGCAGATAAAGCAATGCGGCCGTGGTGCTCCAGCCAAGCCACTTCAAAACAGCTTATTGCCGATACGGCTATGACATCTGAGTTTGCGATCTGCTCCAATCGACTTTGATCAAGATGATCAGTATCATTGTTGACCCACCAAAGCCATATATGGGTATCAAGAACAATCATTCAGGCAAATCCCAACTGGAAGAGGGCTCGCTGCTCATGATATCGCCTTTGATGATAACTTTTCCTGCTATGTCAGGATGTGGCACTCGACGAAGGGCTGCCGTAGAAAAAGCGTCCTCTGAAATAAACAGAAATATAGCCTCCAACTTTTTGTTAGGGGGCAATTTTGGAACTCGTTTGAGTTTTCCCATCACGTCAGTCTCCAACATCAATCGTTCTGCATACATAATTTCAGCTTAAATAAACCGTTACGTTGAATGGCAAGAGCCAGATTTCACCGACATTCCGCTCCGGTGAAAAGATAAAGAGTTTATCAAACTTAACCCACACCATAATTTTCCATAACCGCCTCTACCAGCCAGATGCGCAAGATTAGGTAGAGATAATAGCCGGAAACCAGCCGAATAAAGTTTTGCGGTGGCCCGCCTTTCATGATAATAAAACGTCACTGAACGTCACTCCCTGTTCGTCAATTGAGATGCTCATCCTAACGATACCTCAAGCTTTTGATCAAACAAGCGAATTGATTGATTAATAATTTCATTATCAGGAATACCATAAAACAAATGGCTGGCAAAAGTGAAAATGGTGGGCTTTGTTCGATGCTGAGCCGCATGACGTGCAATAAGCGAGCACTGTAAACCACGTCCAGCGAACCTGATAGATTGCCGTTATTCAATCAGAATATGGAGATGGGAATGAAAAATAGTCAGGAACTCTTCTGTTCATACCTTTTGACAATCGGAAGAAGTGAGCGCAATGCCTCATTGACTGAGTCGTGGTCAGGGAAATATTTGGCCACATCAGTATCAATAACAACGACATTGGTTCCCTCGGAAAATCTCGCTGTATACTTGCCCCTTACGCCTTTGCTGAAATCATACTCATCCAGCAGGTCAGGATCATTCTGCATGACTTTCATACTGTAACCTCTCGTTTTTCGTCGCCTTTCTGGCACTGATTATTCGAAGTATATCTCCCCGCTCCGTATGAACGACAGTCAATATACGGTTTTTATGAGATCTCCCAATGACCACAAACCGATCCTCATTTTCAGAATGAAGGGGGTCATGGAGCGTCAGTGAAAGAGTATCTCCAAAAACTGTACTGGCCTCATCGAAAGAAATTCCATGTTTTTGTTCATTGCTGAACGCCTTTTGACTATTCCACTCAAACGATAGCATGTTTGGCCATTTTTTTATTTATGCTCTTGCCTCCAATCACGAGATTAAGCTTTCCAAGCTCCTCTCCCTGTACAGAAGAAAGTGGGCCGAAATTCTTTATATCAAATGACTTGATCATTGGACTGACTTGTTGCTATCATTTTCAGAGGCCCGTTCTCTGAGAAATTCTTTTTTTACTTGTAAAATATAAGACGATCTTGAAAGAGAACTATCAACTTTCACTGAAAAGAACAAAATCTGGCCAAAACATCAACCCTGTTCACCCTCTGCAACCATGCACAAGGAATCCAACTTCGAGCAGTCGACAGAGCAATCCCTGCTGCAACATGGCGGCTACAGCAAGGGCGACCCGCTGGCGTACGACAAAAAGCTGGCGCTCTTTCCAGATGAAGTGGTGGCCTTTGTTCAGGATAGCCAACCGGAGTTCCGGGAGTGCTTCTCTCTGCTGAACAATAACGGATTCTTGCCATGAACCTTTTACAATTAATAGATTTGGCTGCTTCAGGAGAGGATGGCTCCCGGCAGTTCAAGTCGGATATTCGGAACGCTGAATCTCTGGCATCAGAAATGGCCGCTTTTGCCAATGCTGAAGGAGGAATCATTCTCATTGGCGTTGTGGACAATGGCTCCATACCGGGTCTTGAAAGCATTGATGTTTCGCGCATCAACCAGCTTATCAGCAATGCCGCCAGCAATCTGGTACGTAGTCCGCTTACGGTACAGACTGAAAATATTCTCCTTGAGAATCGAAATGTTGTCATTGTGCTTACCGTACCCAAAGGAATCGATAAACCCTATTTCGATAAAAACGGTGTTATATGGCTCAAATGTGGTGCTGACAAGCGACGAGTCAATACAAAGGAAGAGTTACGACGACTGTTTCAGATATCCAATCAGTTTCACGCTGATGAACTTCCAGCAAAAGCAGGTATTGACGCTCTTGATAAGCTTCGTTTCAGGGATTTTCTAAAAAAGACCTATCAACAGGAGTATCCCGAGACCAATGAAGAGCTGAAAAAGCTTCTGCAAAATATGAATCTGGCTACCGACACTGGAGCAATGAATCTTGCTTGCGTCCTTTTGTTCGCCGAAAGACCAGAATGGATCGTACCACAATTTGTGGTGAAGGCGGTTCGCTTTCCCGGCAATGAAATCCATCAAAGCGAGTATCTGGATATTGAGGATTTTACCGGAGCGTTAGGAGCCATTTTTGAGGGTGCGATGGCCTTTTTGATGCGAAATATGCACAAGGTGCAGGCCGGACGGGGAATTAATGCGCCCGGAACCCCTGAAATTCCACCGATTGTCTTTGAAGAGCTACTGGTTAATGCCCTGATGCACCGCGATTATTTTGTAAGCGCCCCAATCAGACTGTTTTTATTCGATAACCGAATTGAAATTATCAGTCCGGGACACCTGCCCAACAACCTGACTGTCGCCAAAATCAAAACAGGTAATTCCAATATCCGTAATCCGATTCTGGTCTCCTATGTCGCAAAAGGGCTGTTACCCTACCGGGGGCTTGGTTCTGGAATCAAACGGGCAATTGATGCATGGCCAAACATTGACTTTATCGATGATCATGATGGTTGCTTGTTTACCGCCATTGTTCACCACAATAAAATTGAAGGTTCGGTAGAAAGTTCGGTAGAAAGTTCGGTAGAAAGCTCGGTAGAAAGCTCAACAGAAGGTTTGGTAGAAGGTTTGGTAGAAAACCCAATAGATGGTTCGGTAGAAAGTTCGGTAGAAATCGATAATCCTGTTCTCGAACAGTTCAGACTTAATCCTGAACTGACTCTTCATGCTTTGGCAAAAACACTGGATATATCATTGAGAGCAACTGAAAAAAGGGTGGCCAACTTGCAGGAAAAAAATAAATTAAAACATGTCGGGCCGAAAAAAGGCGGCTACTGGCAGGTGCTTTAATGGTATACGCTTTTAAACATCTCAATCCACACACCCTTCATGCACAAGGAATCAAACTTCGAGCACTCCATAGAGCAGTCGCTGCTCCAGCATGGCGGCTACAGCAAGGGCGACCCGCTGGCGTACAACAAAAAGCTTGCGCTCTTTCCTGACGAGGTTGTTGCCTTCATTCAGGATACTCAGCCGGAGTTCTGGGAGCGCTTCTCTCTCTTGAACAGCGGAAATGCAGAGGCTGTGGTGATTGAGAGCCTGGTGCGGGAGCTGCGAACCAAGGGAATGCTCTCCATTTTGCGAAGCGGATTCAAGTGTTTCGGCAAAACGGTGCGCATCGCCTTTTTTCAGCCAAATACCGGCATGGAGCCGCTTGCGCTGGAGCGGTTCAGCAAAAACCGGCTGACCGTGATTCGTCAACTGGAAACAGAGAGTGGAGCCATCCCTGACATGGTGCTTGCGGTGAACGGTTTGCCTGTAGTGACGATAGAGCTGAAAAATGCCTTGACCGGGCAGAATGTGCTCCATGCCAAACAGCAGTACTGCGACCGTGACCCCAATGAGCTGCTCTTTGCCTTCAAGCAGCGCTCTCTGGTGCATTTTGCGGTCGATACTGAAGAGGTCTGCATGACCACCAAGCTTGACCGGGGAGCGACTTACTTCCTTCCCTTCAACCGTGGATACAACAACGCCAAAGGCAATCCGCCGGTTGAGGGTGAAGTGCGCACAGCCTACCTGTGGAAAGAGGTGCTGGTGAAAGAGAGTCTGATGGATATTCTGGGCCGTTTTCTCCACCTGCAGGTTGAGGAGAAAACTGTTCCGACCGCCAAAGGGTTGAAGAAGCTTCGGCACGAAAGCATGATTTTCCCCCGCTACCATCAGCTTGATGTGGTGCGCAAACTTGCCGACCATGCACCCTGATTTCCCGGGAGAAATATAACGATGAAAGAAATATCTTTATAAAATAAAATACGTTACCATATATTTATCCCTGATTTTCAAGAGAATGCAAGTTGTAATTATAACTATTTTCCCGAGCACAA
>Ga0194060_10000570_pt1 | contig 26875 bp, 18 predicted proteins | sample SepL225m_MetaG_FD_163427 | JGI IMG/M metagenome (GOLD analysis project Ga0194060, IMG submission 163427) | Anoxic zone freshwater microbial communities from boreal shield lake in IISD Experimental Lakes Area, Ontario, Canada - Sep2016-L222-5m | ecosystem: Environmental > Aquatic > Freshwater >... | reverse complement strand
TTCCATCCAAACAAGCTACCCTCATGCCACATCCAATAACCGAACGAAGTTTGTTGATCCATGACGAGGTGGGGCTTGCCATTAATAAAAACTTTTTTTCCTGTATCATAAAAGGCATGTATTACATAGGTAGGCATTACTGCCGCCAATTCCTCAGTTGTCATGTTGGGTACTATGCCTTTTGCAAGCATTTCATGGATTTCTTTGAGTTTCCCGCACATTGGAATGGGGGGGAGTGCAGCTTTTGAGCCTCTATTGTCTTCTGGGTATGAAGGCATATTGCGCCGATCAACAAAAAGATAGACATCACGCTTACCTTCTACCGTGCTGATTTCCGCCACCCGTTGAGCTTTAGATGCTTTCATAAAATCCATATTCGTAAGAGCACTATCTCGTAAAAATCCCATGGAACCATTCAGCTTAACTAACATGCAGCCATGAGGGTTGGCACTTGGCATGGGGGTACCAGAACAAAAGCCTGGGTTTCCTTCCTCGGCTAAGTACTTAAGAGGACTTGAGTTCTCTACAAAAAACTTGCATTTTTCTGCTTTACTTAACTTAAAAGTAGGGGAAGGGGAAACCTGGGCTTTCTTTTTATCGGGTACTGCCGCAGGTTTGCCGATATTTCCATTTTGCACAAACAGGTCTGGATCCATGTTAACGCGAGTACTTCCAGTTGGTTCCGTTGACACATCGATTAAATTTGTGATCGATGTACTCCATGAATCCCCTGTCAAATCCCCCCTCTGACTCCCCCAGTTGGCAAAGTAAAACGTGGCTTTAATTCCAGACATATCAAAATCCCCGCCAGTCTCGTTCTTAGGCAACGCATAGAATTTGTTCAGCTTGTCATCTCTAATTGATATTTGACTCCGGCTTCCTGGGAACTGAGCATTGGTGACACCAATATCGCTGTCTGCGAGAGACACGCCAGCACAACCACTGGATTGTCCCAAAGCGAACTCGCCCCAAGTGTCCACGGCTGGAATATGGGTAGTATCAGCGTTGAAATCCCCATCCGTATCTTCCTGGTAATAACCCCAATCAGCGAAACTCCCTCTGGGCCATGTAAATCCAAGCACACTGGGTATAGGATCCAATCCTTTGGTGGGTACACTTGGTTGTAACGAGTACCACATGGATACACTGTTAATGCCGACAGGAACAGGGATTTTAGTCTGGAGGGTAAATGCCGGCTTGTTGTTTTTATTAAAGTTGGTTGGCTCTATCCAAATTCTAGTGTTCGATAGCCAACTAGGCGCATTGACATTGTTGCCGGAGGCATCCGTCACATTTTGGGTAATGTAAGCCCCTGCTCCTGTCCCAAATGGCTGTGGTGTTATCAAGTTATTGACTACCGTGGTATTCTGCTGCACCGTGGCTTGAACAACCACTGTATCAGACTGCCCCATCTTTATACCCAACACCACGGCTGTAAAGCCTTTATTGATGTCCATGACTTTGCTTGACCACGACAAGAGTAATTGCCGGTTTGTGTTGTCAAACAAGGCGCGGAATTCAGCGGGATCAGTCGCCCCCGCTCCGTAGCCTATGCTTAGAGCCCCTCTCCAACGAGGGTCGTCCGTGCGGCGAAAGTCCGTGCTGAAGGATTTGCCAAGACGTTCTTGTTCGGAAGTAATACTTGGATGGGAAGACAACCAATCGGGTGGCAAATCCCAGTACGGCACACCGGTCGCAAAGGGAACACATAATTTCGGCGCCGCATACACCCCCGGTGAATACCCAAGCCAAGATATAAATACAACCAAGAGTAAAAGCATGACCGGTATTCTCTTCAGGGCTTGTGTCCGCTCTATGGGGGCAGTTTCAAAAATTAGGGAAGTTTTCGTATACATGTTAATTCTCCTTTCAATGTGGATAAATAGTCTTATCAGGTATTCTTTTATTCTTTGTGCCTTTACTGACCCAGTTTCAAGCCCAGCTTAAACGTCTTTTTCTTAATATTACCCGCCGTTTGACCTGTTCGTGTAATAGTAAGTTGAACAGTTCCTGACTGGGATGGATTGGGTCTTGCTACAACCACGAAATCCAAGGTTTGCGGTGCATCTTTTGACAAGGATTTGTTGGTCGCATTGGTAGTTGGCTTACCAGAGACAGGATCTCTGTCGGGAGTCGGCGATAACAAGCCCAGCGTCCAACCTGATCCATCGGTAAGCTCCAAAGCAAGATCATATGACGCGGATGCAATACTCGCATTCTGATCGATCGACAATATCATGCTTGCTCTTAAGTTATTGTCTGCTGGGATCGTTCCGACCCCGCCAGATACAATATTTGCGGGAAGATAACTCGGAGTAGCAAGAACCAACAGATCATCATTCAAATCCGCAGTTCCGACGGTATATGTTTTTATGCCGGAATCACCGGGTACGCCGGGTGCTGTCGCTGTGACAACAATGCTGAATTGACCTTGGAACGGGAGTTGATTGACTTTGATATAGACGAGTTCACTCGCTCCAGGTGCCAGTTTCAGTCTACGATTGTTTAAGGCATTTTTGTCTTTATCAAAGACACTAACCAAATAGTCATACTTGGTATCACTGGGTTTCTCCCCCGCATCGCCAAGATAAATATGGATGGTAAAATTTCCTTCGGTGCTCGCAGCAGAGGTAATGGTATAAGGGAATAACATGTCTTGTGCGTTTTGAGGTGGATTTGGCTCTATCGTTCCGGGAACTACCAACAGGTTACCGTACAACGGAATCTGCGCAGGCAGTACAGTTACCATCCGATAGTCTGTACTGGTAGGATTCGATACGTTGAGAGGAACTTGTTTACCTTCTGGAGGAAGCAGCCCAAGGTCAGGTACGCTTGTGATCAAGCGATCGTCCCGCGAGCCTGCCTTGAAGGAAAAGACAGTTTTGTTGCCAAAACTTACATAGGCATTGCCGTTGGTAAATTCAAAGTTCTTGCCTTCAATCGCAATTTCCTGTCCTATGGTGAGGTCACCAGAGGGTATGATATTCCGGATGGATACCGCTGTATCGACGGCAGGCTGTTGGCTTTGAAGTTGTGACATCCGTAAATTAAGATCGGCAATATCAGCAAGAATTTGGTTAATCAAATCCGCAGTGATAAGGTCTCCTGGCTTAACTTCATTTTTTCGCTTTGAAATAAGTGCCAATAGCAGCGTATCTATTTCGCTACTAGGTATTTTTCCTTGTAGCTGTTCAATGATTGCAGACAGCGGAACAACGATATTCCCTGGGGTTGCGCTGGTTATTGTTGACTGAGCCATAATACTCTCCTTAAAAAACCTGTTAATTTATTAACGCGCTTGTGCGTAGTTGCTGTAGTTATAATGAGCCAGACTAAACTGCGCATCGCCGATATACGGCAAGTGACCACTGGCAAATATTAAGTAAGATCGTGGGGCTGGTGCGCTACCCGCAAAATCAATCGCCATTCGGTTCTCTCTTACTCGATAAAGCCACAGCATTTCACCTTTTCGCGGGTCTTTTTCTTTCGTTTCAGGATCGATGGTTTGTGTGTCGATGGGTGGATAGCTCAGACTTTCGCGCATCAGGCTTTCGATGCGGGCGGCGTTGACAAAGACGGGGGAGCGGTAAGTCATGCCCGTGAAAAATTTTGTTGCTTGAGCATCGGTTAGGTCGGTTTCTTCGGCGACAGGGATAATGCCTACGGGTGGCAGGTAACGAAAATGCGCTTGTGCGGTTACTGTGGCAAAATCAGCCTTGGCTGATAACTCGGAGATTTGTGTTTGGAATTGTTGGAACATTGCCTGACCGACGGCGCGGCGACGTTCATCAACCAGACTGGCAAAGGTTTCGCTAGTGCGTGATAGCGGTCTTCTTACTGCCCACAGATCAATAAATTCCAGTTTGGCTGAACCTGTAAAAAACAGTAGCCCTAGCGGTACTTCCAGTGGGCTTAACATATTTTTACGCAAGGTTTCCAGTAAGTCGCTTGGGCGCAGGGCTTCCAATAAATCGTCTTGACGGGGCGCGGCTGCTAGCAGATTTTCAAACCAGTCGGCTTGTATGCCAGCACCAAAACAACGGTAAGCAAGTTCATTGCGAAACGAGGATATACTTTCATCGAGGTTATATAACGGGCGATTAATTTTGAGCAGCCGAAATTGAACGGCTTCGACCATCGCATCGGTATTGCAACGCACATTGCTGGGGTCTAAGCCGTTGGTTGCGGCTCTGCCTTCGGATGTTTCTGCGGGGGCTATGGTCAATACATAGACACCCGCCCCCGCGATATAGGTTCCGCCTATTAGTTTCTCGCAGTTTTTAAACAAGCAATCAACGCTGCTTGCTTCAAAGCTTTGCGCTAAAGCCAGTTGACTATCGTTTGTTAGTCTCAGTGCCTGCCCTTCGCGGTTGAATGCCAGACCTTTTTTAATAGTGACTACGGGCAATTGGGTTTCTTTGCTACGTTGTTCATTGGCTTCGATTTGTAAACCGAATGACACGCCGTCACCTAATGCCAAACCCATACGCCAATCTGCTTCACGCCGTGCATTTTGTTCGCGGGAAAAATCTTTGCCTGTCAGCAAGCGACCATTAAAAAAATTGACCGAGCGAATACCGCCGTCGGTAATTGGTTCCTGGAGTTGTAGAATGTCGGTTTTGTTCATGTCCACGTTCTCCTGATTAGCTTGTTTCAATGATATGCCAGGTTTGTATGCCGTCGGATACCAGAGTAAACGACCGATGGATTCCAAGTGTTTTATGTTCTAAGCCGTCGATAGTATCTCCAGTGGCACTGTGGACTCTGGTCGTCTCTTTTTGACTTTTGATAATATAAACCCGTCCTTGATTGCCAATCGCACATTTAGGCAGTGTGATGGTTATATCGCCGTTACAGATGACACAGTGATGGGTTGCATCGAGCGTTAAATCGGCATTGACGGTTTTAATTGCGATTTTTACAGCACCTGTTGTGGTGATACCTGCAAAGCTGGGTTTGCTTGTCTTGCTAAGACTTTGCGGTAAGGTGACAGAAGTACCAGTGTCACTAGCAAAACTGCACAATATCCATTCTTGCAGCAAACGCATGGATGCCAGATAGGGGCGACGACTTTCGTCAATGTGGATATGTTTGCCGTTACTATTATCGACTTCCCACCCGCTACCGACACTGATTATTGGCACTTCCAATTGTGCCAACAGCACACAATCCTGAGAGGGATTAGAAATTGTATTGCATGGACAGCTTGTCCACATTAGCTTAAGGTTTGTGACCCAGAAACGAAATGCCACACGGAGGAATTCAAGAAAATGTTCACGGGGAATTTCCAATTTAGTCAGCGGTAAATCTAGCAGTCTTTTAAACAATACCGATGAGGACAAAAGTTTAGGGTCTTTTTTTATGTCATCTAACCATGATTGCACGGCAGCTTTTAAATCCGTTATCCAGTCATCGATGACGGTAGCCGCGCCTGTCTCTTTAATGGGTATTAGTTTTAGCCAGGCGACAAAATCACGCAATGCGTCTTCTTCGATTTGTGATGGGGCTTCGGTGCGTAATTCCAAACAGTAATCATCGGCAATCCGCGAGTTAGCCATCAGTTGATCGTCGGAGCGGCATGGATCACCAGGTATTGGTACTGGCATGGTTTTACAGTCTTGGTAGCACAGCGCAAGGTACAAGCTGAGTTTGAACTTGGTAACGGGCGGCGGCAAGGGCGGTAAGGTGTCCGCTATTAATTTGTTGATCTTGTCCTTATTTTCGGCTTTAGCCAGCCATTTATTGATTAGGGCGCATTGTTCCTCTGGCACACAGACTAATTTACCACTGGGTACAGCGGCAGTTCCCCGTGTGACATGCAGACGTGGACCATCATCTACCCCTGCATCATCGATAGTGATTGCCAGACCGCTAATCGTGCCATAGCCTAGCAATTCTCTGATCGCCCATTGATCGCGGTTTGCAAGGTAGGTGAATTCCTGCGTGAAGTCGTCTACGCCCAATACCATGCCCTTGGTATAGTTGACGTGTTGCGCTGGATTTTGTCCTGCTTGTGGCAGGGCAACAGAAGGCTCATTACAGCATCCCATGATACGCTCCTAAAAAATGTTTAAATGTAGCCACACTCACCTCAGCATTTGAGTAAATATCTATCGCTATCGGTTAGCGGTTTAGCACCACCAACAAAACTTGCACCCAGATAAGCCTGACCTAGCACAGCATCGGGTACTAGCTGCGGTGCACGGCTGCCTTGATCCAGAAGGGTATCAAGTCCTAAACGGGCTTCGCCGATTCGATTGAGTGCCCAGTAAAAACGCACATCAAATACGGTGTGCGCAGGTTTTTCTAATTCGATAATACGCCGTGCTAATTGTATTTGCCGTTCCATCATTGCGGGGTCTTCGGTTACGACCGATACAGGCAACAACACAGAAAAACGATGCGCTGTGCGTACTATCGCCAGTAAATTTTTTTCAAACTGTAACCAGTCGGTTCGTGCGGCTTTGGTAGCGGGTAGATAATCTGGCAAGGCAATCAGATCAAATGTTGGCCATGCGGTTTGATAAGCTTTGTTTAACTTTGTAATATGTCGATAACGACGAGCAAGAAAATCTTGCCAGCGTGTGCGTGTCGCATTGGGTATGGCTGAATATGCCCGCCATTTTTCTGCTACGGCTGAATCTGTCGGCCAATCGGATGGATAAGCGGTTTTTAGGTCTATATCGGTGCTATGTATGGCTAAATAGTGTTGCCAGTTTTGACGATCTAATGCACCAATGCTGGGTATAAAGCCGAAATGTTGTTCGCAAAATTGCCTCCAGCGTTCTTGTAGATTGGCATCTGATGGCGGTGCTAAATCGAAGGGTTTGAATGTCATGGGTTGACCAAGAAACTTGGCATAGCGTTCAAGCAAAACGTCATTGTCTTCTTTCGGTGACCACAATGATTCGAGTTTGATGGTACGAAAACCACTGCTATCTTCGCTTTCTGGATCACCCGCAACGGCTGCTCCCACTTTGCGCGTAAGATAGGCTTCTACAATTCGAATAGAATGTAAATGTGCTTGATCTGGATTTGGATCGTCAAAAGACATATCCGTCAGGCAATTTTCAAAAGCCAATGATAATGCCAAACGCAAACCATGTACTGTGCCGCGCCAACGAAAGAAATCCATCGTATGTTTGATAAATAAACGGCTGCGCCACTCTTTCCAGTTAGGATCAAGGGCAACATCAAACCATCCTGCTAACCATTTCAGTGTTGCATCGGGTGCGCAACGTGGATCGAACAAGGCTTGTGTCTGTTTTATACGGTCTTCGATGCTGGTATTAATCCCTTCCATATTAGCCAGAAAACGCTCAGTGAAATCACTCGCTATCGGGTCTTCTCGGTAGACGGCTGGCAGGAAACGTTGTGAATAGGAAAATCTAGGATACCAAATACGCAAGGCGCGTAGCCGTGGTGTAACCATACCATTTCCGCTTATACGCAATTTGATTTGCAAATAGCGACCACGCATATTTTGTAATAGTAATTCCCAAGTACCGATACCTTTTTCGCGCTGTGTGGAACGTGCGGCTTCATCTCGTAACCACGGAAGTTCTGCTCCGTCACTGCGTAAATAGGGTTTGGGTTGTACTTGCCATGAACCGATAATTTCAGGGATGCTCTCTTTATTCAAGTGCGACATTGGTAATTCATCAGCAACACGACATGACACTTCAACAAAGGCATCGGCTGGAATACTGGCATCCAGCATGAGACGATCCCAAACACATTGGGGTTCTAAGCCGTCGAATACAGGAGTTATCAATTCGGCGGCGGTTTCATCATAGTAACGTATGCGGGGATGCTGAACGATAGGTATCCAATGCGGTGTCTCTATACCACTGTCGTAGCTAGCAGTATTATCTTTACCTTTAAAAATAGTTCGACCTGCAAAACGTCTTAATGGAAACAGTATGCTAGAGGGGCGTAATTCAAACTTGTCAGTGTCAATTTGAATGTCATAAGCCAATGCTTGATTACCCGTATCAGTAGCGACAAAAAGCTGCAAGTCAGCGTTTGGTACAGTACGGCTGTAGGCTTTAGCGACAACAAAATCGTGTGCTAGCTCATTCAGTGGTTCTTGTGGTGGTTTATTCAGTAGTAAAAGTTCATTTCCGTTGACTTTGTCATCTTGGCGTTGCAAACGAAAAATACGCGATTTACCAGCAATTTCATTGCGGTCAAGAATTAGAACATTATTTTCCAAAACATCAACAGCGATAGGATCAATTTTTTTGCCCAAGACAGTACCTAAATCAATGCCTGCTGGAAAAACGCTTGCTGATTGTGGTTTGGCTACATTTTCGCCATTTGCTGGTTGAAAAATAGCTGCTTCGGCGGGCGTGAGTGTCGTTGAATCCTGGACACTGCTAATAACGGTGAGTCGGCAATCCAGTTCCCATAAACGTGTATGTTCGCGATCAAGTATCCAAACGCCGCCACCGTGACGGGCAACCATATCGAATGGTGCAAATGGAATCGAAGTTGACCACAGTGTTTCAACGGGAGAGCCACCTGCTATCAAGTCGAAAGCTAGCAAACCCGCAACTGGTGATGCAGTAAAAGTAACGACTAAATAATGATCCTCAGTGACTGCCAATGCAGTAAATTTTCGCTGGATTTTTTTAGTCGTGGTCACGGTCTGGAAGTCACTATCAGTCGTATCACAACTGACCAGACCATCTGACCAAAACGCGCTTTCACGGTCACTGCCAACTGACCATACCCGCAATTGGGTAGGATCGCTATCAATCCAGTAAATATTGCCGTAGCGGTCTGCGCTTGCAGCTCGACGGGCTTTAAGCTCAATAGGATTTTCTCCAGATGTTGGCTCTAGCGTTATCGGCTCATTCCGTAAGCAAACTTCCTTGCGCGTTGCATCCCAAATCAACAAGGTTTCTTGCTCACTCAGTTGCTGTGGTTCATTAACACCATCACCCACGAGACAACGTCCCCAATCGACTTTACCAAGTATTAAATGAAAACGGCTGCCATTGACGTTCATTAGCAACCCTCCGGTATGACGGGAACTGGTAATAAGGGTGGGGGTGTACTACCAGTGCCAGTACCACTGGTACCAGCACCAGTGTTGGTGGTAACGGAATCACCGCGTACAGCAGTGATTGGCAGTGGCTCTCCAGCGACGACAGAAATACCGAGGATACGCGGCAGCTCTAAGCCATTCATTTCAATCACTGATTTTGCATCACCTAAGCCTTCTGCCAGTAGCACATCATCGTTTACTGAAGTGACTCCAGCTACCCGTGCTGTTTCTGCCAATAATACGCGGGCACTGACTGCTCTGCGTAACGACCATCCGCGTATGGCAGGGTCGGCTGCTGGGTCAAATAATAAGTGACTCTGTGCCGCATAGCCGATGTTGTTTGGGTCTGTAGGAATCGGCGATAAAAATTGCCGTAAACGTTGTTTAACAGCTTCAGTCACTTCTGCCACTGAAAATTTCGCAGCAACATCAATACCGATAGAAATCCAGATTGATTTATAGTTAGGTCCACAAACGACCAATTCAGTTGTGACTAGCCGACGCGGTTCGAGATAGCGACACAAACTATTGAGAAATAATTTATCAGCTTGTGGTGCATCAGGTTGACTGGGATCAAAACGAGGAATTGCCATCACAGTAACCACGCCAGGTATCGCACCTGGTTCGATAGGCGCGAAATCTGGATGAAAAGCGGGTAATACTTCAATACGCCCTATATCAATACCTGGTGTACGCCACGCAATAGACTCAAAATCTTCAACACTGACTAATCGGTCTCGATGTTGTAAAAAGCGTTTAATTTGTTTTTCGCCATCGTTTACAGTTTCTGCATTTGCTCCCCCCCAAGTGCGTACTGGATTAGCGACAATGAAACCCGAAGGCAGTTGCGGTGCATTATTTATAGCCATAGGCGCGACATTACCTGCTGCACCTTGGCAAAATTCATAACTCACAAATACGTTAGCACTTAACGGCAAACGGTGTCCGTGCAAGCCATCACCGAAAGTCAGGATTCCTGCTTCATGATCGATTTGAAAGACATTGACTGCTTCTGGATTCTGTGGCAAAGACTGAGACGCAGCAGTCGGTGCAGTGCGTGCGTCAACCACGGGAACTTCAGGTTGAGCCGCCAGTAAATCGTCAATCTCAGTCCAGCGGAGCTGTGTTGTACCCGCTTGAGTAATCACATCGACAGAACCTTGTAGCACGGGGGATCTCGATAATCGCCGCGTTTGATCAGGTGTTCCATCACCATCCGCTAACCGCTCGGATATAATCCGTTCCCGCTGACTGACGTGTGTGGCATTAATATCTACCCATAGCACACGCGCTTTAGCTCCACCAGTAACACGCACGCGTAACCAAGTGATAATACGATTTGATAAGGCTGAATCTTCCAGCATGGGAGGCAGTTCGCCAACGCCCGCTTCGAGTGGATCAAGGTCTTGCCATACGCCCAATTCTTCGGAATTGGGTAAAGTCAATTGCACTACGCCAGGCGTGGTCAGTACATTAACCTCAGTTCGCGCTTCCAGTTGTCTATAGCTTGGTATCGGGCGACCGTTACTGTCACGCAGTATGTCGCCTGCAATTTTTGGCAATTCAAAAACCAGTAAATCATTGGACTGTGCTTGTCCACCAGGTACTAGCTGTACTTGACTCGCGTCCAGTGCTGGAACTAAACCTAAGGTTAGTGTCCTGCCCGCGATACTGCTGCGTACCTGATCTATTTTATCCTTATCATTTTTGCGTGCCAGTATGGCAATCCACAACGAACGATCAACCGTGTCATTATTAAGATCAACCTGATTAACCATCGAGTAATCCAGGGCAACAGTATTGTACAGCTTAAGTTCAAGCGGCATTTGTTGCTGATACGAAGCATACAATAAGCGGTAATAGTCGCGAATATCTGGCGGTACTGGCTCAAGTGGACGCTTAAAAAATACGCTTGTTTCTATTGGTAACACATCGAGCCCCAGTTCGGTGAGAAACAATACGTTACCCGCACGGACTTCCATACCCGACGGTATTATTGCCTTGGTGTCTAAAGCACCGCTTTTGTTATTAATGGTAACCAGTCCGCGAGCGGCAGTCGCCGTTGCTAACGGCATCCGTAATAATTGCAGAAATTTGAGGCGATTACGGTCGGGAATCTGGTTAGCGCGGTACAGCAGATTTTCGGTAAGAAATGCGTACAACTGTACCAGCGTAACGCCTGGATCGCTGTTATTAAAGTTAGTCCATTCAGGCGTATGTACGGGAATCCGTGCCAGTAGTTCATCTACCAGTTGTTGGTAACGGCGGTCATCAATGTTAGGCAGTTCAAGTGGCATGGCTGTCGTCCTTTATTGTGAAGCCCCAAGCGGGATGGCAACGCCGATGCGTTCACGACTGTTTGTCGCGACCAATCGATAAGTAATCGTTGCAAGAGCTGCGGATAAATCGGCTGGATCGGTCACTATATCAACGGATTCAACCTGAATTCGCTGCTCCCAGCGTGCTAACGCGCCAATAATGGCTTGCTCGATTTGTGCATAAGTCGCTGCATTATTAGGCTCGAACAGAAAACGACTGAGTCCAGCACCAAAATTGGGCAGCGCGATGCGTTCGCCTGGTTCGGTTTTGAGAATCACAATGATGGATTCGCGTATGTTTTCCTCGCCTTCTGACCATACCAGACGACCATCTGCACCAACTTGTAGCGGGAAAGATAAGCTACGACCGAATATATTGTCTGTGTTGCTCATTTGCTACCCCTTCTTACCTTTTAAGCCTGGCACTGGAAAGCAGATAATGAAATAAGGCAACCAGCGAAAAATAAAATCCAGCAATGACACAATGATTATCAGTAGAATCAGGGCGCAAATAGTAATAATCGGTATCGACAAAGAACAGATCATGCCTATATTAATGCCATTTCCATTACTACACGCGCCACCGTCACCAAGTTCAAGGTCTTTATGTAGTGGCCAGGGCAACACTGATCGCACCAAGTCAACTAAGCCCAAGCCTTTGGCACGTTGAATCTGACCACAAAGTACATCGGAGATAATAAACGCGGTATTTTTACTGTGCTTACGAATACCCGCTGGCGTTGTGTCTATAGGCAGGCTAATACGAATCGGACGAGCGGGAGCATCGGCATCGAAAAAGCTGGCAAGCTGAAAACGCTGGGTCGGCTGAGATAATGTTGGTGGATGCAAAGGTCCACACTCCCGTTTCATATAGACATAACGGACTACGAACCAGCCGACATCGCCCTGAGTTTCTTTCAGAGCTTTGCTTAGTTGCAACGCGAACGGTGGATCAGGCGCATCGATTACTGGTTTTCGTTTGTCTAATGCACGAACTATCAGAACTGTTAGGCGATCCAGTTTTTCTGCCTCAACTGAGCCTGTGGATATTTTAGCGTCCATAGTTACTTTGGGAGCTTTAGGTAAATCTTCTTCTACTTCGTCGAGTGTTGGTTCGATTGAGTCTAAGTCGGCAGTATTGACATTGGTAAATACGGTAAACGCGCCAGCAACCTGTATGTTGCTATCGAGTCCAGCAAGCAGGAAATGAAAATCTGGCCAATCGGATTCCGTTGCGTTTCCAGCACTATACAGTTTTTCTGCGTTTTCAAGACCATCTCGCGCCGAAATAATGTTCTTCAAGGCTACTCGTAAAGAGCCTAACGACGATTTATTGATATCGAGTGGAAAGGGCATAGTGCTAATAGTTACTCCTTTATCAAACCAGTTATACAATAAATCCTGATTTTTGTTTTTATCCTTGAGAGACCCTGCTTTTACACCCGTATCATCGATGATAGCCGCCCAAACATCGGGCAGATAACAAGCTAAAAAATCAGCAAAATCAAGTAATATCAGCCAGGATTGCATCTGCCATTGCATATTAAGTGAATATACACGCAACAGTCGTTGATCCACGGTTTCTTCGCCTATTTCTTCCAGTAAATCGGCTGATTTATAGGCAGACCGAATCAAATTCTTCCAAGGTTCTGCCACTTCCATTTTGAATTGAGTCATTCTGGCGGTAATATCAGTACCCATTGCGGCACTAGCGGTAGTCGACGCTTGTACGGATTGTAGTTGTGCTTCGGTTAATGACGGCGCGATAGTGCGATTAACCGTCGCGCCCATATATTCTTCGCGGCGACCTACGGGAATCAAGCCCGTCCATAGCGTACGTTTATGATTAAGTGCATCGTTATAATTCAGTGGAAATAGCGGTAGTAATTCTTCACCTGCCACCATGCGTGTAGCATCTTTGTCATCAACAGCGACTTGTTGCCAACGTGAACCCTGAGCATCTTTGACAAAAGCGAATTCGCGCTTTGCTGCCTCCTCTTTATTAGTCGAGTTAGGCGGAAGAATTCGTCGCAAAACAAAGCCTATTTGTTCGGAACCGCCTTGAGCCATCGTCCTGTCAGGTAATCCTGCGACACGACAAACTAGGCTGGCACTGACTAAATAGTAACGCTGGTGCGCTGGCTGATAGAGTTTTAGAGGTAAATCACGTTTTTGTTTTTTTTCTTCAATAGATGTCACTGACTCGACCGCTGGTACAGCCGATTTTGGGCGTAGTAGGGTAAGGCGACGAGCAACCGCTTGAACAATGCGCGGCAACGCTACCCGCTCGACCATGTCTTTTTCACTTTTGGCACTTGGCGTACGCCACGTTTCTGGTCGCGCAAGCAAGTTACTAATATGTGCTGGATCATGTGCAAGTGTACCGAGCATTTGCTCCATAAAGTCATCTGTGGCAAAGCGCAAAATCGCAGGGCGAAATTGATCTACCGCCTCAGGTGTTGTTTCAAAACGAGACCATAACGGTTCGGGGGTTTGCCATTGAATGGGATGTGCGCTCATAAATTCACCATATATTCCCCGCACCCGGTGTATAGGATGCTGATATGACGCTGTTGGTAATGACTGTATCCGCCTGTACTACGCCAGAAAACTTTGACATACCTGCATCAACAGTCACCATACCAGCGGAAATAGCGACTTGACTTGCGTTAACGGTTACTTTTGCCGATGCAGTTACCGTGATACCTGATGCTTCCAGCTTAATTGAGTTGCCGTTACTATCGATAATTTCGACTGCACCTGCCCCATCTTTAAGGGTAATCTTCTGACCACCTGGCGTTTCCAACAGTAGTTTTTCCTGTCCATCCTGATCGTCTAGGGTAACTTTCACACCGTTACGCGAGCGCAACACTTTTTTGTAATTGTTACCCGATCCATCCATAGACTCTGGGGCTTTATCTTTACCATTCCAAAGACCACCCAGTATATAAGGTCGGCGCGCATCACCCTGTTCAAAGGCTACCAAGACTTCATCATCGACATCTGGCACAAACCAACTGCCACGGTTATTACCGCCAAATAAGGTTGCCAGTCGCGCCCATGCTTCGTAACGTTCGCCCTGTGCATCAGGTGACCAAGGGAGAGTAATTTTGACGCGCCCTTGATTATCTGGATCTTTGATGTCCAAAACCAGTGCTGGAAATACACCGTACCAGCGTCCTCCCCAGCCATTTGGAACGCGTTCGAATAACTGCTGCTCATGTGCCGAAAGGTCAGTCATTTTCATGGTCAGCTCCCTTTGCCTAACGATGGGCGATCACAGCTAAATTCCGTCCGTATACCCAATTTGTTATCAAAACGGTGGTGGACGAAAGTTAAGGTGTAATCTCCTTCGAATAATGGTCCTAGACCACTTAGTTTGAGTTTAGTGCCGACACGCAGAGTCTCCTGAGTTTCTGCCACACCATAACCAACGACAAAACGCCGTGCCAAATGACGTAAACTAGCCTCAGCCAAAGTACGCGCTTCTCCTGCATTGCAAGGTAAACCGTGCGCAAGCGTATCTGAGCGTTTACCGAAAGCATCACGCAGGATTTTTAGACCACTATCACCGCCGTTAAGCTCAGCACGCAGGGCAACTTCATCCGCTTCATGACGCGCTAATTGTTTAGCCGCCACATCCCATCCAGTTGCGACCAGACTGGTTCTTTGGTGCGCCAGATCAGCACTGACTCGAAATTCACGCAACGTACCCGCCCAAGCCAGTTCAACAATGCCACCGTTACGCCGTGACCGCGTTGCCGCCCGCAATTTTGTTCCTTCGCTCCAAATTTGAGCATCTTCGCCCCTGACTAAATCGCGTAAAAACGCCAGATCACTTTGATTCATCTGCGCTAGCACCTTGTGTGTAGAACTACTTAAATCGATTTGCGCTTGCAGACCGTGATCATTGGCAATGCGTTGAATCACATCACTCAATGTTGCGTCCGCAAAACAGCGTGTACGCCGAGTCATACGCAAATCCTGTAATCTATCCTCAGCACAGATGCCGATTTGAGGCGGGCTACCATCTGGAAAAGTCGCATTAATGGCACTTATCCGCCCTTCAAACAAGCTATCGTTAGCTAACTTCACCGCGATTGTCTTGCCAAATTCAATTTGAGTGCGGTCAAAATGTTGATAACCAGATTTTTCCGCGCCTCCCCAATTACCTAATAACAGTTCGCAACGTGCGAGACCATCATTGGAATCGACAATATCAAGGCGAAGCATGGACGATGTAAGCGTTGCATTGCGTTGACCATCAATTTCAATCGATGGTCTCGCACCTTGAACGGGTAAAGTCATAACAGCAGCCATCTTCATACGCCTTTTTAAAAGTATTCGTCTAATGCGCCCACGACCGTAGGGCTTGCTCGGACAAGATATTCAGTATCAATGTCATATCCTGCGGTTCGGGAAGCGTAGGTTTGTTATTACTTTCATCATCTCCACTATTCTGCTTTTGCCTTTGTTGTTCAGGTACTTCTGCCACTGCTTCAAAGCTATTAATTACAATCGCCACGATATTCTCCTACCGATTAAAATTTAATGAACCACTAACACCGCCAGTCAATGAGGCATTAAGTCCTGTGGATTTGCTGCCGACATTCCCTGAGATAGCCACACTGCCACCAAAGCCTATAGAGCCACCCAAACCTCCACTTACGCCGATGCCACCTGATAGCCCTGCATTCAAATTAATCAGTTGACCAGGCGACATACGCAAGGGGTCTTCAATTCCGTTAGCGGCAGCAATCGACTGCCAATCTCCCTTGCCGCTTTTGGCAGCCATGTTTTGCAGGGAATCACCCGCTTTCACGCTTGTTAATGGATTACGACCTGGAAGTTTTGGAACATTACCGTCCCCTTTGAATTCAGCTTCCAGTATTTTTTGTTGTGACAAGGTGAGTGATATGCTTGCGCGTAACGGTTTTCCTTCTGGAGAGAAGAATTCAATATTTTCCTCCATCCCTTCTACCAGACCATCGAACTGGAATGAACCCCAAGAGAAACGTGTACCAGGTGGAGTCAGCTTCTTGGGATCATCTTTCGATTTTTGGGGTGTCATAAAGTACAAGACCTTCTGTGTTAAACGCCGCACGTCGTCCACAGGGTTTTCCTGCATCGCAGTGACATCAAACCATAATTGCAGGACGAGTTTGGTTGTCCCCGCACCAACAAATTGCCGCCCCGCATTACCACTCGATTGGTCGCCACCTTTTGCTTGCTCCAACTGGTTCGCATAAGTAAGCTTCAATGATTCGGGATTAAACTGCACCTCAACTATTTGTCCTCCTTTCTTTTTATCATCGAACGTCTGATTAAGCTCAATCAGTTCTGCCTTCTTTAACCCGTTCATGGCTTGTTTTCCTTATTTTTAGGTGGCGTAAACTGCAAGGTTTCGTAAGCGATCTGCAATTCCTCAATAGCAATCTGCCCATCCTTAGCGTTCAGTGCGGGAGCTTTCATCTTTACTGGCACACAACGTTCCAACCGAAAACGCGCAAGCTCGCTGATTCCATTCGCAGCCAGTAATACCACTTCTGCATCTGCTCTTAAACGCGGATTGGCAACGGTATCGTGAAACCAGCTCCATAAATCATAGTTCTCCGTCATACCTCGCTTGAGCGTAAGCTGTCCGTAGCTCACAGGACCATTTAGGCGAATCTGACGATCATTAGCACCACCTTCACGGATAGTTTTCACTTCCATAGACATCTCCAATCCGTCACACTCAGAAAATGCAGCGTTTACCAAGGGTTTACCATCAGTGCCTCGATTGATTTCTACCGAGAAGTTGAAAGCGGTGAATGGATAAATGTTAGCTTCCATAATTAAATCTCTTCCAACACAGTGAAACGTTCGCCACTTTGAGACAAACGAATCGTGAGAAATTGAAGAGGTAAAGACGGAGCGACTTGTAGCTCAACAAAAAAACAACCAGCATCACGGTCTGCGGTACTTTTGTTTGCTCCGCTGGTTACAACCCTAAAAGACTCCACGGGTGTCGCGCCAGCAAAAGCACCACGCCTAAACATATCTGTTAGTAAAAAAGTAAATCCTCGCTCCACTGCTCGCTGTAAGACATCGTCATTAGGTTCAAACACATAGCTAATACCTCGGCGTAATGCAAGCCGCCGTAAAAGAATAAATAGCCTTCGCACATTAATAGGACGCCATTCTGGTTCGTCGGACAGCGTATCGGCAGATAGGGTAAGAAAACCACGCGCATCCGCACGGATCAAATTAATCTGGGCATTTTGTAGTGCCAGATAAGCACTTGATTCAATGAAGGGAGTCAGTGCAGACACGTCTCTAAATAGCTCGTTAGCGGGTGCGACCCATGCTCCACGATGAGTAGCGCGAGCAGCTAATATGCCCGTAGTGATACCATCTGGCGGGTAAAATCGCTGTGCATTGGCAGATACTATCCAAGGATGATAGATTGCTCCATAAGACAATGCTCGACGTTCGTTATCATCGAAACCTTCTAAATCGGTTAGCTTGGAAGAACGCAGACGTGACACATAGCGAATAGCATCAGCCGCACGGTAATGATACGGCAAGCCTAACACGACAAATAATTCCCCAGTAGCGGAGGCAAGACGTAATAAGCTACGATGAATAGATAGCAAATTAGTTGCACCAAATTCGATTTTATCTTTTTCGATCTTATCGTTATTGTCATATTCCTCTGCTGTCCGCAATACCCAAACATCGTCGCGTACTGTTACCTTTAAGGTATTGGAGATTGTGCTGCGTTCGTCACCAGAAATAGCAGTCAATCGGTAGAATAAAATACCTTCGTGGGTAGCGTTTACGTCAAACCAATTATTTGAACCTAGATAAAGTTCACGCGCATCCCTAAAATCAGTCTGTAATGCTTCTTCCAACAAAACTGCTGTATTAGATTCTGAGCTTTCCCACGTTAGTCGGAACACTCCAGATGGTACATTGAAAGGTTGTTGATTGAGCCAGACAGGCTGGGTGAGTTTGTGTGTGCTGCAATCAAGAAATCGACTGAAATCTGGTTCTGTTAGTTTTACACCAGAAGAATTTGTGTGACACGAACTACGATGTGTATACCAATGCGCAGGAGAGGCAGTTTTTATCGGTGTGTCAGTCGGTAAATCGACCAATGATCGTTTTACCCAACCCGTATGCAAGGCATCGGGTATCGCAACAAGACTGGCTTCGTTGAACATTCCACCAGTGCCGATGGACAGTGCGGCGTGAATACCGAACAACTCTCTAGGCGTATTGGATAAAAAACGAATAACGTCAGCCTGCTGAATTAAATGGTCAATACTAAGTTTATCTAGCTCAGGGTCTAAGAACAATTCAGCATCAAGGCGCGACAAACCATCCCGTTCCAGCGGCGTAGCAGTCTGATGCAGTGGGGCGAGAGCTTCCCCGAATAAAGCACTGACACCCAACGGAATCCAAGCCAGTGATGAATCTATATCAAGTTTTTCATCTAGTGCCGCTAGCGGAAACTGAACACGAGGTTCTGTCTGATTTTCGGGTGTTGCATAGTAGATTGCATCACTTTTCTGTTGCCACCAAGCAGCACGGTGTGTAGTCGTCAATCCAACACCTTGTAAACGTGCGACTTCGTCAGTCTGTCCAGTCATTACACGCAAGACCAACGTCAGCAACGTAGCACGAGTTATGGGTGTGGCGGGGAAAATCAGATTATCCTGTGGAACTTCACGCCATGCTTGACCAATCACCACAACAGCAAGCTGATTTGTATCTGCCTGAATCGATGTGGAATTCAGTTTATCAATTTGTAACCAAATTATTGGCATGGCATTCGACTGGAGAAAACGAACCCACTGACCCTGAGCCAAACCCTGTGAACGATTCATGGTAAAACTGATTTCTGTGTAAAATTCCGATGCAGACACGGATTTGAACGTTGCTGGTATCTGACTCACGGTGTCACCGAAAATTTCGACAGTTCCTTCCACTGAGAGTGAACCTGGCGTTTCACCCGCTGGCTCGAAAGTTGCGCATAGCCTAGCTTTAACCTGTTTAGACAGTCCCTCTACGGTAGTTGCATCAACAATTGCATAGCGTCGTATTTTTCCAGTGCTAGATGGAGTAGGATCATCTAATTCGATTAAGTCACCTATTTGTAATGACGCAGTGCTATGGAAACTTATACGAGTAGTTGTCAGCAGTTCATAATCTTTCAATTCAAAAGCCGTTATCGTCAGTGCCGTTTGTACGCGCAAATCATCAGACCAGGAACCAACACTACGCGCTTGAACCATAGCGGGTAAAAGTGATTTTTCTCTGTTAGATAAAATCAGGATGCCAGGTAAAGTAAAACGATTTGCTACCGCGAGTTCACGAGGCTCAACCGTTTTGCCAGATACTTTGCAGCAAATGGCTTCAAATTCTGGTGTACGCGCAACTCGAATCACCCAGCAGCGTCGCCCACCATTTGAAAAGAATGCTCGAACCGTAGCACCCAAATAAGCAAACACCCTCTCACCACTCTCGCGGTCATAAGCTAAGGGTGCATCCTTTCCAAACACCATCGTGTATTCCAGCACACTCTCGATTACTACAGGTCTGTGAGTCGGACCAGTTGCTGCAAAACCGACAAATACGGCGACATCCATACGCGGTAGTACCTCCGCCAGTGGCGATGGCGTAACATCGATACGAATACCTGGAAGGCGGCGTGGCGTGGTCATGATGGCTTATTCCATCACCAGCCGTTCATAGGCTAGAACCAATTCTTCCATAGCGACTTCGTTGCTCTTCGCGCTAAATGCTGGAATTGCATACTTAATGATACGGGCTTCATTCAATGTCCAAGTCAACACGATTTCTGAGCTACCTGCTGTTTCAGTTTTTAATTGAATAGTTACCGTCCTTGTTGAACGATTGCCTTGACGAACATCATGAAGCCAATTGTAGAGATCGAGTGCCCCGATCACTCCTCGCTTCAACGTAACGTCCGAGGATTTGTTCAGCCCCGTAATCTTGGTCACGTTGTTGGTTGCTGCATTACCCGTGCGGTATTCAGCGACTCCAACTTCCATACCAATCCCACTTATCTCCTGAAAACCAGCCTGTGTAGTAATGTCCTCACCGTTAGTGAAGCTGACTTGAAAGTTGAATTGAGCATAGGGTCTATTATTATCTCTTGTTGCCATGATATTACTCCTCAAACTTTGCGATCAGCCGTCCATTGACCGATACGAAAAATAACGAATTCAGCGGGTCGTAATGGTGCTACACCGATAAGACAGATCAAGCGACCATTATCCAAATCATTTTGCGACATGGTCGAACGATCACACTTAACGAAATAGGATTTCTCTGGTTTATCGCCTAAAAGCGCGCCGTTTTGCCATTCATTGAATAAAAAGTCGCTGATTGTGCGGCGTACATTTGCCCAAAGCTGGTCACCGTTTGGTTCAAACACTGCCCATTGCGTACCTTTATCGATAGATCGCTCAAGGTAAGCAAAGTAACGTCTGAGATTGACGTATTTCCATTCAGGATCGGAGCTGATTGTCCTCGCTCCCCAAAGCCGCATACCGCGTCCTTCAAAAAAGCGAAAACAGTTGATGCCTTCGGGATTAAGCACTTCCTGCTGGCTTTTGTTTAGCATCATTTCAAAACTCAATGCACCGCGTACCACTTCATTCGCAGGTGCTTTGTAAACCGCCCGTTCTTTATCGTTGCGAGCGTAGATACCCGCTACAAATCCAGATGGCGGCAATGCAATTTCAGTGCGTGTCACAGGGTCTAGCACTTTAATCCAAGGGAAATACAGTGCCGCATATTTGGAATCGAGTTTGGCGCGTAAGGCGCGTACTTGAGAAATGGTCTGATTATTGCCGCTATCAAGTACCGCGATGCGGTAACGCATACGCTCAGCATGAGAAATCAGTGCCAACATGATGGCTTGCGCCCGCTTGCTTGCATCAGGATTATCTTCTAAGCCTTGTGTTGATCCAGGTGCAGCGATAATGGAAATGTCTTCCAAATCCTCAAATGCTACTAAGCCAGTTTTTCCGAAGTCGAGTTCATGACCATTGTAAGTATCAGAACTGGGTAGTATGCCGTCATTGCCATTCTCAAGGATGATGTCCACTGAACGGCTGTCTTCGTTAGACGTGTCACTGACAAGATTACGCAACAGGGAATTGTTTTGGCTTTTACCATTCAGTACACGCAGTACATCCAAGCCTGTTTCTATCCCCGTTTTATTAATTACAATTGGCAATTGCCGCGCATCAGCTAAGTTTGAAGGCTTTTCGCTGAATTTGTCGAACACTGAGTCTGGTGTTTGACCACGGTAGTGGTTTGGGTCGAATGGTAGTCCTTCCCATATATGCGTTACGCCATCTTCCCCGATTACGGTAACAGCTAATGTGACAATCCGAATTTCTAGTCCGTTGTAACTATCGAAGCTGCCGTTACCATTCAGAGGAACTGAAGCATAGGGGGTTGTTGTTCCTGTTTCAAAACGCCATGCCTGTGTGTTGGTGTCGAAGCGTGCTATGAAAAAACCTAATATTGAGGCTTGTTTACCCTCTTTATCTGGGGCTGGCTGCGTCCAAAAGTCTGAAATTGGCGGAGAAAATGCTGGCAATGTCGCAAAATTAGTGTTCACCAATGAAGTGGACAGAAATGGTTGCATCTGGTCAGCAATTAGCACGACATCACCATCGTTCAATCCTGCCACAAACGCTTTATCGGTCTTATTTTCGTTTTTACGGACACCAAAGATATTTTGACCTAGCCGTAAAGTAAAACGAACACGGAAGTTGCCAGCTTCGCCTGGAAAACGCGAACGGACAGTAATGGCACTGGTCGCCAGAGTGAGCGGGATTTCGACTGTACTTGGTTGGTCATCGACCAGTAAACTAAGCAGCTTTTTATTCTGACTGGCTTGATTCAGTGCAGCCAACACATCCAAGCCAGTTTTCAAATTAGCCCCTTTTGTTATCACAATAGGCTTGTCTTTGTTGGAAAAAGTTTCGTTGAATTGCTCGAATATCCAATCTGGATTGGTATTGTTAAGATGACTTGGGTCTAGCGCAATCCCTTCCCATTCCTGTTTCCCTCCACCCTCGTGCTTAAGTGTTACGGTCAGTGTGACAGGTTGTATTTCCAGACCATCGAAATCGGCTTTGTTATCGAAGCCAGACAAATTAATCGAAGTGAATGGGGAGCTTTTACCTGTTTCAAAACGCCATGGGGCACCTGGATTATCCTGACGCGCTATAAAAAATCCAAGCATTGAGGGTGAGCCAGCAGCAACGAGGTGGTCTGCTATTGACCAAAATTCTGATGACAAGGGAAAAGTTTTAGCTGGTATCGAAGCAAATGTGGTCGGTAAAGCTGCCTTAATAAACGTACTCGTTCTGTCGGCAATTAGCACAACATCACCATTCTTCAAGCCTGTTACCGTCGCTGTACCAACATCCACTTTGAAAATATTGCTGCCAAGTTTTAGAGTGAAATTCACGTTGAAGTTGTTCTCGATTTCTGGAGAACGTGGCTTTACGGTAATTTTATCCTCAGAATCAGGTAAAGGTATTTCAGGTTTTGGAAATGTGTACTGAGCGCGACCATCTTTATTAGGGATTGGCTCGAAGACACGCGACACATAAACCCTGCCACCATTGCTTTCTTCAAAGAAAGCCCGAACAGCGTGCCATAAGTAGTTGTGCGTTAGGTTTGTCCCTAGGTTGTATTTGAGTTGTAAGCGATTGCCGTAAGTTCGCTCAAATTCAAGCAAGCTGGTAATTAGTTCAGGTTCAATGTCGGTAGGACCGAAACGGGCTGGACCTACGAAGCCAGTCGTTGTCGTACTGACACCTTCAATCGATTTGGCGCGAAATGATGTTTCTTCAACATAAACGCCAGGGGCTAAATATTCAGGCATTGCGGTTCTCCTCGCCTTTTTTACTACATATCAAGGCATATCAGGCTGTGTGTTGACAAATAAAAATGACGACGGCTTTTTAGTCGCTGAAATTTCGGTACGAACGGTTAATGGCTTCCTGTATTCAAGCACTTGTACTGAGAGTGCCTGTGTTGGGAATTCCATTGATTGAATAAGTTTACGCGGCGAATCAAACTGTTTGACCAAATACGCCAGATCGGGTGCATCTGGTACTGCTGTCTGCCACGGTGTGTAGTATGCGGTCAACTCAATGTCCCAGTGAAAAGCGTTGGTAGCTGGAGGTGTTGAAGGTAGTACTGGTGATGACCGCTTAGGATAGGGAAACAAAATAGCTACGCGACCTTTCTGATCAGCCAGACCAATTCCCAATACTGTGGTATCCATACTTACTTTAAGCAGACTCCAAGCCGCAGGTTGATTTGTGTTGATTTCCCGTAATTCTGCACGCACAACAGCCAGCGTGTCAGGTACTGGACGACTCACAGATGAAAATAGTGGTATCTGTTGAATCACCGAACGCTGATCGCTCGGAACAATAAATGGCTGGGGAGCCGATGTCCTTGATGTGAGCCACGTCATCAGATCACGAATTGGTAAGTCGGCATCAAAAACAAATGGCAGAAATCGACCAGCAGGATCACGCACTTCTATCGTGTAGGGACGACGTTGCGTTTTCCAGGCATCAATATCATCCTCATTCAATTCAAACTGCTGCAATCTGGGTACATTAAACGCATAATAGACACCACTGCGATTTGTAGCAGCCCTTGTGCCTGTAGCGCGTGCGCCAGATGTTACCTGTATTTCCAGACCTTCAATCAAATGGGTCGCGGTTGCAATATCCCAGACTTGCAAACCTAAGGGAACACGGCGCGTGGTGCGCTCTAATACCTGTACGTTCGACATCATGTGACCACCTTACCCATATCAAAACTGCGTGTCTGAACCAGTTTTCCATCATCAATACTCACATTAGAATCTATCATGACCATGCGTAGTACATAAGTGATTGATAAAGGTAATGCTCCAAGCCTATCCCAGATAGTGAAGTAGTCGTTCAGTGCAAGCGGATCACAGACAATGTCAATACTTTCAGTCGCTAAGAAGGTATTAGTTCCGACGCTATACTGATTGTGGTTTAAATGACTTGAACCAAGCGTACCGACATCTTCCAGCATTCGCATCAGCCAACCAAGCATACGGTGTTGACGTTCAGTGTCTGTTACCCAAGGTGTGATTAGATAGTACAGATCAAGTGGTAACGAGGGGCGAAAGCGATGACCTTCGGGAGTCCGTTTGGAAGAGCTGTTCCGTACACTTCCGTTTATTGCAACGCGGTATAAATAAACTGAAAAACTATCAACATTCTCTTTTGCCATCGACGTTTTGAAATCGTTGGTTTGATGGAGATGAACAACGGGTTCGGGTGTTGCGCCAAACTCACTCGAATAGTTATCTTTGATAAGATTAGTAAGGGTAGTGCTTACCGCCCCGATTGCATTAAAGTTAGCCATTGCGACAATTCCTTATTGAGCAACTGTTACTTAGCGAATCATCAGTCATCGTTAGCAGAATCGGTAATATTTTTTTCATACTGTTCAACCGACTCTCGTAAGGTTTCCAAAAACGCCTTGGCATAAACTGGGCTGGTGATAATGCGAGTGTGTATGTGAGGCTCCTGGTTTTCATCGTAGACTTGCCCAAAGTCGATAACGAATTCAAACGCATTGTGACCGACTTTGAAAAAGTTGACATATTTTCCCTCCAAGGAATGGGGTTCACACCACTTGTCATGTATATTGCTCATAGATATTGTCCTGGCGGCACAACGCCTACCTGAAAACTACATCGCCAATGCTTATTTAAAATGCAATAAAGATGCCAACTTTTAGCTTGTATATTATCTATTCAATATATTGAATTTAAAGCTTTTTTTGATTCTATGCCGACAGGCTGCTGGAGTTGTGTAACAAGCTTGCTGTTACACTTTTTACATAAGGATTTAAGATTTTTTACCCTAAATCCTGATAAATGGTGGAAAGGTTAGGCAAAAAGATATGTAACATGTAACGTTACAGTTTGTAACAATACTTTTAGTTTGGCTTATAAGAGAATTTTACTTAATATCAATGATTTGATATTTCTCCATCTTTCGATACAGCGTCATGCGTGACCATTGTAATTGCTCAGCAGCTTTACTTTTGTTCCAATGGACAGAACGTAACGTAGAAAGCAACAGATCACGTTCAGCAAGCGGGATGTCCTCTTCTCTCTCACGAAGTGAGCGGATAAAATTTGGTAGGTCTTGTATAGAAATTCGGTTAGCGGGCGGATCAATAAAGATCGTTTCAAGAACATTTTTAAGCTCCCTAATATTACCTGGCCAACCGTAATGAAGCATCAATTCCCAAGCCTCTGTAGTAAATCCTGATATTCTGTATCCAAACTGTTGACTGAATACATTAAGATAATGGTTGATCAAGCATTCAATATCCTCTTTTCTATCACGCAACGGTGGCAGTTGTATTCGAGCAACATTAAGTCGAAAATAAAGGTCTTGCCGAAAGTCCTTTTTTAATACCATGTTTTCCAAATCACAATTGGTGGCGGCGATAACACGAATATTGATGAGTACACTTCGTTTTGCCCCTAATGGATAGACTTCTTTACTCTCGATGACCCGAAGTATTTTGGCTTGTGTATAAGGACTCATATCACCAATCTCATCAAAAAAAACGCTTCCTCCATCCGCCAATTTAAGTTTGCCTGCGTAAGCACAATGAGCTCCAGTAAAAGCACCTTTCTCATAGCCAAATAACTCACTTTCCAATAAACCATCTGGAATAGCGGCGCAATTAATCGCTATAAAAGGCTTGTCATGACGCGCACTGTGTTGATGAATGTATTGAGCAGTCAGCTCTTTTCCAGTCCCTGTCTCTCCAGTAATCAGTACATGGCTATCGACTAATGCCAATTTTCGCAGATAAGTTTTTACACTGGTCATTAACAAACTTTCTCCAATAAATTGTTGATCATTGGTAGAAAGCAACTGTTTTTTTATACAAGATCGGGGCGCGTGATAATTAGAAATGCAGCGATTGACCGTGGCATTAAATTCATGAGGTAAAAAAGAAGAAGAGAAATAGTCTTTAACTCCAGCTCTTAAGGCTGAAATTGCCAAGGCTTCAGAGCCTTTCGTGGTAACGAGAATGATCGGAAATCGTCTATCCATCTGTCTGATTTCTAATGCTGCATTTAAGGTATCGATATTATTATTCCAGGGTGATTCTAATATAAGAATACTAGGATGGATATTAAGAACACTATCGACAATATTGGCAGAACTGGTACAAGTCTTTAATTCCTTAACACAGAAGGATGTTAATATCCCTTTTACTTGTTGAGCTAAATCTGAATTTTGAATGGCAAGTAGAATTTCCTGATAATTTATATCATTACAAACTTCAGATTGCACCATTGATGAATAAAATAACGAGTTCGTAGAATTCGTATAAATTGTACTATTTTTCTGTTCTCCAGTATCTGGAGTGTGGTCTTGTC
>Ga0194060_10000569_pt1 | contig 26878 bp, 26 predicted proteins | sample SepL225m_MetaG_FD_163427 | JGI IMG/M metagenome (GOLD analysis project Ga0194060, IMG submission 163427) | Anoxic zone freshwater microbial communities from boreal shield lake in IISD Experimental Lakes Area, Ontario, Canada - Sep2016-L222-5m | ecosystem: Environmental > Aquatic > Freshwater >... | reverse complement strand
CAGACGCTCGGCAGTCGCCAGCATGTAGCGGAACAGGCCCTCCTTCGCCGCCAGCGTAAAAATTGCCGCCCACATCGCGGCGACACCCACCGGCGGTGCGCTGCCGATATTTTGCAGGCGGCCCGCAGCCGCAATCAGGATGCCGGCGCCGGTACCGGCCAACAGCAGGCCCAGCACCAACGACGCCGCGGTTTCAAAACGGCCGTGCCCATAGGGATGATCGGCATCCGCTGCTTCCGCACCCTTGCGGTTGGCGAACAGCACAAAAGCGTCGGAGACAATGTCCGACAAAGTATGCATGGCATCCGCAATCAGGCTTTGCGAATGCGCACTGAAGCCCACCACCAGCTGCATCGCTGTCAGAACGATGTTGACGGCCACGCTGACCCAGGTGATGCGCTGACCTTCCTGAAAGCGCTCTTCTTTCAATCCCGCTTCTGTGGGAAGCGTATCGTCGATCATGTGGGAGTGGGTTTCACGCATCATTTCGGAACGCTATACTCGAATCCCTCGCATTCTATCCCGCCTGTCCGGCCGGCTTTTCCATGGGACTAACAGCAAGCATCTCCTTTGACCGCTTCAACACATTGGCCGATCAGGAAGCCGGCGAGCGCGTCCGCGCCGCGAAGGCGCAGTTGGGCGACAAGGTGGTGCTGTTGTGCCACCACTACCAGCGCGCAGATGTCTATGCCCATGCCGACATCACCGGTGATTCGCTCAAGCTTTCGCGTCTGGCCTCGCAGTCCACTGCCGAAAACATCGTCTTCTGCGGCGTGCATTTCATGGCCGAAGTGGCCGACATCCTCTCGCGTCCCGAACAGATTTCCATCCTCCCCGACCTCGCCGCCGGCTGTTCGATGGCTGACATGGCGAGCCTGGCCAAGGTCGAACGCGCCTGGCGCGAACTTGCAGCGGTGCTGGATCCCGATGAGAAGGTGACGCCGGTCACCTACATCAATTCTGCCGCCGATCTGAAAGCCTTCTGCGGCGAGCATGGCGGCATTGTCTGCACCTCGTCCAACGCACCGAAAATTCTCGAATGGTCGTTCGCCCAGCGCGAGAAGGTGCTGTTCTTTCCCGATCAGCATCTGGGCCGCTGGAGCGGATTCAAGATGGGCATCCCGCTGGACGAGATGGTGATCTGGAATCCCGATCTCGAACTCGGCGGCCTGACCCGCGAGCAGATTGCCAGAGCAAAGATCATCCTTTGGCACGGCTACTGTTCGGTGCACCAGATGTTTCAGCCAAAGGACATCATCAAGTTCCGCAACCAGCATCCCGACGGCATCGTCATCTCGCATCCGGAATGCAGTTTCGAAGTCTGCAAGCAGTCAGACTATATCGGCAGCACCGAATACATCCTCAGCACCGTCAAGGCCGGGCCGCCCAATACGCACTGGCTGGTCGGCACCGAGCTCAACCTGGTCGAGCGGCTCGCCGAGGAGGTGAAGCACGAAGGCAAGATCGTGCAGTTCATGGCCAGCACCATCTGCATGTGTTCTACCATGCAGCGTATCGATCCGCAGCATCTGGCCTGGACGCTGGAGAATCTGGTTGCCGGCCGAATCGTCAATCAGATCAAGGTACCGCCGCACGAAGCCGCGTTGGCGAAGATCGCGCTGGAGCGCATGCTTGCCGTTTCCTAGAATCTAGATTTCGAAGGCATCTCCGGTAGCGAAGAATATGTCGCCCGCTCGCAAAGCGAAATCCCGGGCGTGCAAAGCCAAGTCGGGGACCGGGGACGGTATCCTCGCGATAAGATACGGCGATGCGTTGCCTGTTCCTGTTCCTCGTCTGCCTGTGCTCACTGCCGGCCGCCGCCAGCGATCTTCCCGCGCCGGTGGCACAGGCGCTAAAAGGCGCCGGCATTCCCATGGCGGCAACCGCTATCTGGGTCAGGGAAGTGGACACCGTCATGCCACGTCTGGCAGTAAACGCTCGTGTCGCCATGAATCCTGCCTCGACCATGAAACTGGTGACCACCTATGCCGCGCTCGACCTGCTGGGGCCAGCCTATGTCTGGAAGACCGAGGCTTTTACCAGTGGCTCGCTCAATGATGGCGTACTGACGGGCGATCTGCACCTGCGCGGCGGCGGCGATCCCAGACTTACCTACGACCAGTTCGGACGCCTGCTGCGCCAGATTCGCGCTCGTGGCATCAAGGAGGTACGCGGCGACCTGGTGCTGGATCGCAGCGCATTTGCGGTCAGTGCGATTGAGCCTGGCCACTTTGATGCGCAGCCGATGCGCCCCTACAACGTCGCCCCCGACGCCTTGCTGGTGAACTTCAAGGCGGTCACGCTGGAACTGATTCCAGACCCTGCGAACAAGAAGTTGACCGTCAGCCTGGAACCGGCGCCGACCAATCTCGATCTGGTCAGCCAGATCACTCTGGGCAACGGCAATGGCTGCGGTGACTGGAAGGAACGTCTGCGCGCCGACACCTTCAGCCGCGGCCAAACGACGCGACTGGTGCTGACCGGCGTATTCCCCCAGAGTTGCGGCGAGCAGCGCTGGAACATCGCGGTACAGGAACATCCGCAATTCGTGCTCGGGGTTTTCCTCCAGCTTTGGGCAGAACTCGGCGGCTCGCTGACGGGCGGCGTGCGTGAAGGCACGGTTCCGGCCGACGCCCGCGCCATCGCCGTGCTGCCATCGCCGACTCTTGCCGAGGTGGTGCGCGACATCAACAAGTTTTCCAACAACGTCATGGCACGCCAGCTGTTTCTGACGCTGGGCATGGAAGCCGGACGTCGCCCGGCGACAGCCGAGGACGGCGAGGCCGCGATCCGTTCCTGGCTCGACGCCCGCGGCCTGAACCTACCGGAACTGGTGCTGGAAAATGGTTCCGGCCTGTCGCGTCGCGAGCGGATTTCAGCCGAAAGCTTGGGGCGCTTGTTGCACGCGGCATGGAGAAGTGCCGTGATGCCGGAACTGATGGCGTCCTTGCCGGTGACCGCCACCGACGGCACCATGAAAAAGCGCCTCAAGCAGAACGGCGTGGCCGGCCAGGCTCACATCAAGACCGGTTCGCTGGAGGGCGTGCGCAGCATTGCCGGCTATGTGCTGGACAAGAGCGGACGGCGCTGGATCGTGGTGTTCTTCGTCAATCACGCCAATGCGGGCGGGGCGCAAGCGGCGCAGGATGCGCTGCTGCAATGGGTGTATGAACGGGGCGGAGCGTGAAGCGGCAGGGCGGGTAATGGGCACCACACGGTGAAAGCAGGTATTCCGGAACCCTGCCCCTGCGGCCGTCCCCTGACCTACACAGCGTGCTGCGGGCACTACCATACGGGAAGCCCGGCGCCCGATGCCGAGTCGCTGATGCGCTCGCGCTACAGCGCCTATGTGCGGGGACTGGAGAGTTATCTGCTGGCCACTTGGCATCTCTCCACACGTCCGGCAACGCTTGATCTTGCTGCCGCACCGCAGCCGAAATGGCTGGGACTGGAAGTCCAGGCACAGGCGCAGGGAGATGACAGTGCAACGGTAGAGTTCATCGCCCGCTACCGAACCGGCGGTCGCGCACAACGCTTACACGAGATCAGCCGCTTCGTGCGCGAGAAGGGTTGCTGGTATTACGTGGACGGGGTGCTCGACTGAAGCGCAGTCGATGCGTGAAACAAGTTGTTGCAATTCGCCATTGAACGCTTTGTCACCATCCCCATCTATGTATGCATGGTGACAGTCAGAACAATAGCGGAGATGGACATGCAATCAGAGGCAATCCTGAAATTTCTTGCCGATTCGCGGCATTACCTTGGTAGCTAATTGATAACTAAGGTACAACGTTCCCCCTGGTGGTTGGTAGCCTCCTGCCAACCACCCGAAGGCCCCGCCTCTGCGGGGCCTTCACCCTTTATTAAATCCAATCCGGAAAACACAGGAGCCACAAATGACTTATAGGGCCATTAACCTCATGGACGTTCTCGCGCCTCCGGAAAACGATTGGCTGAAGCAGCTTTTTCGGCGCAAGGCCGATTTGCCTGCCGGAGTGCAAATTGTTCGCTTCAGCAACGCCGATGATGATCCGGCAGAAGACATCGAGTGCAAGGGCTCAAAACAAAAACCAGGCGCACCATCGACATCCAATCAAAGCAGCCGCTCGATGGCATCCGCCATGTCTTCGGGCTTGTGCGCCGAGGCGTAGCGGGCGATCGCCTTGCCTTCTCGATCGACCAGAAATTTCGTGAAATTCCATTTGATGCTCTCGGTACCAAGTATGCCGGGCGCTGCCGCCTTGAGGAATGCAAATAGCGGATGGGTATTGTCGCCATTGACATCCACCTTGGCGAACATTGGAAAACTGACGTCATAGGTCAGGCTGCAGAATTCACCGATGGCCGCCTCATCGCCCGGCTCCTGTCCGCCGAACTGGTTGCAGGGAAAGCCCAGCACTATCAGGCCGCGCTCGCGATACTTCTGCCACAGCGCTTCCAGCCCAGCATACTGCGGCGTGAAACCGCAACGACTGGCGACGTTGACGATCAACAAAACCTTTCCCTTGTAGTCCCCCATTGACTGCTTACTGCCGTCGAGACGGCGGGCGGCCAGTTGGTAGAGCGCCTTTGTCATTTCTCTTGGTCGGACTGAAGGGCGTAGCGCTTGAGATCCGCCAGGCGCACAACTTCGAGCGCGGCAAGTGACGTGGATTCAAGCACAACCTGTGGCGCCATGCCGGCCTGCAAAGCTTCCTGCCAGCGCGTGGAACACAGGCACCAGCGATCCCCAGGCTTCAAGCCGGGAAAATCGAATTCGGGATGCGGAGTGGACAAATCATTGCCGCGCGAAAGGGAGTAGGCGAGAAACTCGGTAGTCGCAACAATGCAGACACCATGGTTGCCAACGTCCTCTTCGGCAACCTGACAGTCTCCAGTGCGGAAAAATCCCGTCATCGGATCGGTGCTGCACGGCTGCAGGACGCCGCCCAAAACATTTGTTGCCAGATCGTTCATGATGCCTCCAAAGCCAGCCCGGATTATCGACCAAGGATGATGCAACTGGTTGCATGGCAAAAAAAATGGCCCGCGAACGAGCCATTTCCCCTGTACTCAGAAAGGGCTTACAAACCGGCGTCGGCCTTGAGTGCTGCGGCCTTGTCCGTGTTCTCCCACGTGAATTCCGGCTCATCGCGGCCGAAGTGGCCATAGTAGGCGGTCTTTTCGTAGATCGGGCGCAGCAGGTTGAGCATCTGCACGATGCCCTTCGGCCGCAGGTCGAAATGCTTCTTCACCAACTCGGCGATGGTGGCGTCGGCGACCTTGCCGGTCCCCTGTGTCGTCACCCAGATCGAGGTCGGTTCGGCGACGCCGATGGCATAGGAAATCTGCACCAGGCACTTGCTGGCGAGTCCTGCCGCGACGATGTTCTTCGCCACGTAGCGGGTGGCATAGGCCGCAGAGCGGTCGACCTTCGACGGGTCCTTGCCGGAAAAGGCGCCGCCGCCGTGGGGCGCCGCGCCGCCGTAGGTATCGACGATGATCTTGCGCCCGGTCAGGCCACAGTCGCCCTGCGGGCCGCCGACGACAAACCGCCCGGTGGGGTTCACCAGGTACTTGATCTCACCCTTGACTAGTTCCTTGGGCAGCATGGGTTTGATGATTTCCTCGATCACCGCCTCGCGAAGCGTTGCCAGTTCGATGTCCGGCGCGTGCTGGGTGGAGACCACCACGGTGTCGATCGAATGGGGCTTGCCGTCCTGATAGCGGACGGTTACCTGCGATTTTGCATCCGGGCGCAGCCAGGGCAGGCGGCCGTCGCGGCGCAGCATCGACTGGCGCTCGACCAGACGGTGCGCGAGATAGATAGGCAGCGGCATCAGTACCGATGTTTCGTCGCAGGCGTAGCCGAACATCAGGCCCTGATCGCCGGCGCCCTGATTCAGGGTGTCGTCGTAGGCTTTGTTCACGCCCTGGGCGATGTCCTGGCTCTGCTTGTCGTAAGCCACCAGCACGGCGCAGCCCTTGTAGTCGATACCGTACTCGGTGTTGTCATAGCCGATGCGCTTCAGCACGCTGCGGGCGACGCCGATGTAGTCGACGTTGGCCTGGGTGGTGATCTCGCCGGCGAGAACCACCAGACCGGTGTTGCACAAGGTTTCGGCGGCAACGCGGGAATGCGGGTCCTGCGCCAAAATGGCGTCGAGGATGGCATCGGAGATCTGGTCGGACACCTTGTCCGGATGGCCTTCGGAAACCGATTCTGAAGTGAAGAGAAAATCGTTTGACATGGTCTCGCTCCTGAAACAAAAACGCCTCGTTGCTACGGCGAGGCCGGCTTCGAGGCGTGAGCGGGCGACGCTTTAGCGTTATTTGTTTTTCCACCGTCACCGGTGTTCTCCGCCACGCAAGTTGTCATTTAACTCGGCGGAACAGCGCACATTCTAGGTCCGATCTGCCGCAGCCGTCAATGCTCAGCCGTGTACCCATCTGAATGATAAGCTGCGCTCATGCTCTGGCTGCTACAGTTCTGCGCGGCACGCGCCGCCTTCGCCACAATGTTCACCGCCTGGTCGGCGGTGCTGCCATTGCTGCGGACCGATTGGCAGATGAGTGCCTGGCAAGCCGGCATGGTGCAGTCCGCTTATCACGTCGGTTTCCTGATTTCGTTGTTTTCGGTTGGCTTTCTTTCCGACCGCCACGGCGCGCGCCGCATCTACCTGCTATCCGGCGCCGCCGCGGCAAGCAGCGGCTTGTTGTTTGCCCTGTTCGCCGACGGTTTCGTTTCGGCGCTGCTGCTCTTCGGCCTCACCGGTCTTTGCTCGGGCGGTTCCTACACGCCGGGGCTGGCCATCGTCGCCCAGCGGATGCGCGAACGGCAGGGTCGCGCGCTAGGCTTTTACCTCGCCGCCGCCTCGCTCGGCTATGCCATTGGCCTGCTCATCGCCAGCGCGATGATTCCTTTCGCCGGCTGGCGCGGCGCTTTCGTGGTCACCGCCTGCTGCCCGCTACTAGGGATGCTGCTGGGCTGGTGGGCGTTGCGCGATGTGCCGAACATCGTGCATGCCTTGCCCGACGGACACGGCGACCGCAGCCGCCTGCTCGAGGTGGTGCGCAACAAACCGGCAATGCTCTCGATCTGGGGCTACAGCTTTCACGCCTGGGAACTACTCGGCCTCTGGGCCTGGCTGCCAGCCTTTCTCGCCGCTGCCGCCATTGCCGGCGGCAGTACCGGAACGCAGGCGGCCAGCCTCGGCGCCACGCTGAGCGCACTGACCTATATGGCCGCCGTCATCGGCAGTGTGCTCGGCGGCTCGTTGTCGGATCGTTTCGGACGCACCGCGGTGACGCTGTTGATGTCGGTCGCCAGCCTGGTTTGCTCCTTTACTTTTGGCTGGATGATCGGCCTCCCGATGCTTGTTCTGGTCGCCGTGGCGGTGTTCTACAACCTTACCGGCGTGGCCGACTCGTCGATCCACTCGACGACCCTGACCGAACTCACCGATCCGCGCTATCTCGGCGCCGCCTACTCGCTGCGCTCGGTGCTCGGCTTCGGCGCCGGCGCGATTTCACCGTGGGTCTTCGGCCTCGTGCTCGATTGGGGCCGGGCCGGTGCCGGCCTGCCCGATCACGTGGTCTGGGGGCTGGCGTGGTCGACACTCGGACTGGGTGGGCTGCTCGGGCCAGTGGTAGTCTGGCGCCTGCGCCGGATGCCGGAGGCCATGAAACTGGCAGGCGGCCAGCGCTAGGAAGTGAGTCAGTGTCTTTGCCCAATCGATCCGAGCAGCAACACCGCTTAGCCGCGTAGGCGAAATTGAGCCCTGTCGTCATCGGCGCTGCGGAGACCGCAGACTCCGCAGATTATCGAGGCGATGTTGAAAACACGGGGAATATCCCGCCGTATCGCCAGCGCCGACTATTGGCCTTGGTGCCTCTACAGAGATGCCGGGACTCGCCCCGGCGGGCGAGATACTTTCTTGCTGCGCGGCAAGAAAGTATCCAAAGAAACGGGAACAGACATTGGCGATGCTGTGAGCATGGAATTGGAGCGGCCGGTGTCGGGAGTCAAGCTGCCTTTCACAGACTGGAATTCAATTCATTGGCAGTTCGAGCTCGCCCAAGAGCTGGCATGAAGGGGCAATGATCCTGCCCTGCAATCGAACAGCAGAAGCCCGGTTACAGTAAGTGCGGCGCTGCCGTCTGTCACTCAATAGGTATTTGGAGTCTGATTCTCCGCAAGCACCAAAAATCGCGAAAAAGAGCAGAATGTTCGCTAGTGTTTGATACGCTCGCAGCAGTTGGAAAATCAGGGAGAATGGGATGAACGAATTCATCAAACGATTCCGAAGTTCGCTCGAAACGATCGATCGCGTGGCTGCTGAAAGTGTTTTCAAAGAGGCTCTGATGACACTGACGCCGATCGAAGTAGTGGAACAGGTGGTCGTGCCAGCGCTAGAACAGGTAGGTGCCGCGTGGGAAGATGGCAGCGTCGCCTTGTCGCAGGTCTACATGAGTGGTCGTTTTTGCGAGGAGTTAGTGGAGCGGGCCTTGCCGCCCAGCGATCCGGATCGCAAGCACCAGCCGCGCTCGGCGATCGTCGTGCTCAGCGATTACCACATGCTCGGTAAACGCATTGTCTATTCGGTCATGCGCGCCAGCGGTTTCGAGTTGTTCGATTACGGCCGCATGGATGTGGACGCGCTGGTCGAGCGCGCACTAGCCGACAAGATTCGAGTGCTGCTGATCTCCGTGCTGATCTTACCCTCCGCACTCAAGGTGCGCGAAGTCTGCGCCAGGCTTAGGACAGCTGGGACAGGGATCAAAGTCGTCGTCGGAGGCGCACCCTTCCTTTTCGATGATCAGATGTGGCGCGAAGTCGGGGCGGATGCCATGGGGCGCAACGCTGCCGATGCCGTCACCATCGTGCAAGGATGGATGGGGGAGATGCAATGAACGCCACCACAATGAATTCGATGCAGCGCACCCTGACAGCGTTGGGGCAGCAGGAGCCCGACCGGGTGCCGCTATTCCTGCTAACCACCCTGCACGGCGCCAAGGAAGTGGACCTGTCCATCGAAGAATATTACTCGCGCGCAGAGAATGTAATCGAAGGCCAGATGCGCCTGCTGAAGAAATATCGATCCGACTGTCTTTACGGATTCTTCTATGCCTCCATAGAGGTGGAGGCTTGGGGCGGCAGCACGATATACCTTCCTGACGGCCCACCGCTGTGCGGTCCGCCGATCATCCGGCGACCTGAGGATATCGACACGCTGCAAGCGCCATCGGTGATGGACTCGCCTTGTCTAGTTCGTGTGCTTGAAGCCATCCGTGGACTGAAGGGGCGTGTGGGCGATACGGTGCCGATCATCGGCGTCGCCATCTCACCGTTCTCGCTGCCCGTGATGCAAATGGGCTTCGACAAGTACATCGAACTCATCTACGAGCAGCCCGAGCGCTTCGAGCGCCTGATGGAAGCCAACATCGCCTTCACCGTGGACTGGGCCAATACCCAACTGGCAGCGGGGGCCACGGCAATCTGCTACTTCGACCCGGTGTCCTCCTCTACCAACATCCCGCGCGACCTCTATCTCAAGACTGGGCAGCAGGTAGCCAAGAGAGCGATTTCACAGATCAAGGGACCAACGGCGACCCACATGGCCTCGGGGCGGTGCCTACCGATCATCGGCGACATCGCCAATACCGGCACCGCCGTGGTCGGTGTCAGTGTTCTGGAGGACTTGAGCGAGCTCAAGGTGGCGGCAAACAGACGCGTAAGCCTGCTGGGCAACTTGAACGGCATCGAGATGCGGCGTTGGACACCGAAGCAGGCGGAAGCGCAGGTCAAGCGCGCGATTGCCAAGGCCGGGCGCGGTGGTGGTTTTGTCCTCGCTGACAATCACGGCGAAATTCCCTGGCAGGTGCCGGAGGAGGTATTGCTGGCGATCGGTGATGCGGTAGAACGTTGGGGCCGCTACCCGCTCGACTGGACAAGCGACTGGATCGATCCCGCCAGCGCCTGACATCGCCCCACCGTCATGACCACTAAACTCTGCATTCTTGGCTGCCACAACTTTCAGCCGGAAGTAAGCGCTGCTATTGCGGCGGAGTGCTGGGATGACGTAGTTGTAGTCGCCTTTCCCGTGCGCTGTGGGCGACCACCCATTAATTGGGACGAATTGCGATCGCTGATTCCGGCAGATTGCGGGCAAGTCGTGGTGTTGGGTCGCGCCTGCCTCAAAGGTTTAGGGGATCCACCCGCCGACTTCCCTGCGACCCGCGTTATGCCGGTAGAGCAGTGCTTTCATCTGGTTGCCGGCGAGTCTCTGGTCAACGAAGCAATCGCCGACGGCGGTTACCTGATTACTTCTGCTTGGCTGGCGGACTGGCGCAGTCAGCTTAAGGCATTAGGTTTCAGGATAGAACAGGCCAACGAATTCTTCGAGGACTTCGCCAAAGAACTGGTATTGCTAGACACCGGCCTTGATCCGGATGCTACGACACGTCTGGCCGAACTGCAGGAAGTAACAAAGCTGCCTGCCCGGCGCATTGCTGTTGGACTCGACCACACGCGACTACGGCTGGCGCGACTAGTCCTGGAATTTCGTCTGGAGCAGGCGAAGCGCAAGATCAAGGAGCAGAACCGGCAACATGCCGCCGAACTGGCGGACCAGATCGCCGCGATGGACATGCTGGTGCAACTGGCCAAGACACAAGACGAAGAGGCAGCCATCGCCGCCATCGAGGACCTCTTCCGTATGCTGTTCGCCCCAGCGGCGCTGCATTACCTCCGGGTAGAGAACGATATTCCGATCCCGCGCGAAGTGATTCCGGCTGATTTAGATAACGCCATGCGCAGTTTGCGCGAGGACTATTCTTGGACGCCAGACGGGCAAGGGTTCCTGCTGCGGATCGGGCGCGGTGATCAAGTGCTCGGGTTGATCGCAATCGATCGATTGACCTTCCCGTCATATCGTGAGCGGTATCTCAACATGGCGCTGGCGGTGACGGGTGTCTGCGGGCTTGCCATAGAGAATGCCCGCAACCGTAAGAAACTTCTGGAAGCGGAAAAAATGGCTTCACTGGCCATTCTGGTCGCCGGCGTTGCCCACGAGATCAATACGCCGCTGGGCATCGGGCTTGTGGCCGCTAGCTCAATGCAAAAGCAAGCACGGGAACTGGCCCAGAACTTCGCCGCGCGCAGCATGTCCCAGTCCGATCTACAGCACTATCTGGAGCTTGCTGAGTCGAGTACTAACCTGATCTGTCGCAACCTGGAGCGTATCGGCAACTTGACCGATACCTTCCGCCAAGTGGCAGTAGACGGCAAACCCTTGGAGAAGAGTTCATTCCTCTTGAAGGACTGTCTCGATGACGTCATTCGTAGCATGGGCGACCGCTTGCCCAAGGAGCGCATCGAGATGCGCATCACTTGCGATCCGGAACTGGAAATCGAAAGTGTGCCAAGTGACTGGGCCAGCATCTTCGTTAACCTTATCGGTAACTCACTCAAACACGGTTTCAAGGGCCGGGAGAGAGGCAGCATTGACATTCGGATCGAGCTCGAGTCAAGTGGAAAGGGGTTGCGGGTGGTTTATCATGACGATGGTGTGGGCCTTGCCCCGGAAACGCTTGCCCGTATTTTCGATCCCTTCTTCACGACTGATCTACAACATGGCATGGGCTTGGGCATGCACCTCGTATATAACCTGATCACCCACCGTCTTGGGGGCAGCATTCAATGCGAAAGCCAGCCGGGCCAAGGCGTTCGTTTCCATATCGACGTCCCGGTTGGAGCCCAGCGTAAGATAATCCTATGAGTGCTCAAGATAGCTTCGAGGATCTGTTTGCTCCGGAGCCGGCCAAATCGGAGAGCCTCGCATCGGCCAGGCCCTGGAAATTACTGCTGGTAGATGACGAGGCTGATATTCATGCCGTGCTGCGCCTTGCCTTGCAGGACGTAGAGGTGGAGGGTCGCCGTCTGCAACTCCTGGACGCCAAGTCTGCGGATGAAGCCAAGACCCGCCTAACGGAGCATCCCGATATCGCCCTTATCCTGCTCGACGTGGTAATGGAATCCGAGCGGGCCGGACTGGATTTAGTCAATTTTGTCCGTCACGACCTCGGCAACCATAGCATTCGGATCGTGCTGGTTACAGGTCAACCCGGCTATGCCCCACAGCGCGAGGTGATAAGCGAATATGCGATCGACGGTTACAGGCTGAAATCCGAACTTTCGGCAGACAAAATATTCGTCTCTGTCTATGCCGCGTTACGCACCTACAAGGTCCTAATGGAGTTGGAGCGAAAGACGCGCGAGCTAGAAGCACAGGCGGGACTGCTAGCACGCTGGGGGCATATTTTCGACAATACCGAGCTGGGTATCGTCGTAGACAGCGCCGATGGAACTCGCATCGAAATGGCCAACCCCGCTTTCGCCCGCGAACACGGTTACACCCTCGATGAAGTACTGGCACTGCCGATACTCGCTCAATTTGCTCCCGATGAACGCACCAAACTGCCAGAGCAGATAAAGAGGGCCAACGAACTGGGTCATCACAGATTCGAGTCGATAAACGTTCGCAAGGACGGTTCGACGTTCCCTGTATTAGTGGATGTTACGGCGGTAAAGGACCAAGAGGGCCGACTGTTCTATAGGGTGGTCAATATTCTGGACATTACCGAGCGAAAGCAAGATGAAGCAAAACTGGAGAAATATCGCCACCACCTTGAAGAACTCGTGGACGAACGTACTACCGAGTTATCCGCTGCCAAGAGCTCCGCTGAAGCCGCCAACATCGCCAAGAGCGCCTTCCTCGCCAACATGAGCCACGAAATCCGCACCCCGATGAACGGCATCGTAGGTATGGCGAACATTCTGCGCCGCGAGGGGGTCACATCCAAACAAGCACAGCGCCTAGACACCATCAACACGTCTGCCCAGCATCTACTAGGCATCATCAACAACATCCTCGATATCTCGAAGATCGAGGCCGGTAAGTTCACCCTGGAGGAAGCCCCGGTCGGCGTCAGCAGTCTGATGTCCAATGTTAGCTCGATCCTGTCGGAACGAGTCAAGGCCAGAGGCATCCACCTACTGATCGAAACCGAGCACTTGCCACACAACCTTGTGGGGGATCCGACACGACTACAACAGGCGCTGCTCAACTACGCCACCAATGCCGTCAAGTTCACGGAAAAAGGAACCGTGACGCTGCGTGCCCACAAGCAGGAAGAAACTGCCGATTCGATACTGCTGCGCTTCGAGGTATCGGATACCGGCATCGGCATCACGCCTGAAGCTATGTCCCGGCTCTTCAGCACCTTCGAGCAAGCCGACAATTCAATGACCCGCAAGTATGGTGGTACCGGACTCGGGCTGGCGATCACCCGGCGACTGGCTGAAATGATGGGCGGAGAAGCTGGTGCTGACAGCACGCCGGGGATGGGCAGCACCTTCTGGTTTACCGTGAAACTGAAGAAAGGCGACGAAGCGGCGGTATCGACAGAAACAGCAGTCAATGCCGAAGCGGAGACTCGGCGCCGCTACTCCGGTCACCGCATTCTGGTGGCCGATGACGAGCCCATAAACCGAGAGGTCGCTGCGATGCAGCTTGAAGCTGTCGATCTTGTCGTGGACATAGCAGAGGATGGCGCAGAGGCCGTTGCCCTAGCACGGAAGAACCGCTACACAGCCATCTTCATGGACATGCAGATGCCGAAGATGAACGGGCTAGAGGCAACGCAGGAGGTACGTCAGCTTCCCGGGTATCGAGATACGCCGATTATCGCCATGACCGCCAATGCCTTTTCCGAGGATAAGGCACGCTGCATTGAAGCTGGGATGAATGACTTCCTGATCAAGCCATTCAACCCCGATGAACTGTTTGCGACCCTGCTGCGTTCGCTAATTCGGAGCGAAGCATAGCAGCAGCCAATAGTCGGCGCTGGCTCGCTTTGCGTACCTGGGACGCCGCTTCGCAGGCAGGTAACGACGAAATGACTATCGCATCCCCGGCAACAGCCCCTTCATTCCCCGCATCATCTTCGCCATCCCCCCCTTGGAGAACTGCTTCATCATCTTCTGCGTCTGTTCGAACTGATTCAGCAGCCGATTGACTTCCTGCACCGATACCCCGGCACCCGTGGCAATGCGACGCTTGCGATTGGCCTTGATGATCTCCGGTTTGGTTCGCTCCCCCGGCGTCATCGAGTTGATGATGCCTTCAAGGCGCCGCACCGTTTTGTCCTCCATGCCGCCCCCGGCCTTCTGCGCCATGGCGCTGAACTGCGCCGGCAGTTTGTCCAGCATGGCGGCCATGCCACCCATCTTTTTCATCTGGCCGATCTGTTCCTTGAAGTCGTTGAGATCGAAGCCCTTGCCCGACTTCATCTTCTTGACGAATTCCTGCGCCTTATCCTGATCGACGCCGCGCTGGGCATCCTCGACCAGACCGAGAATGTCGCCCATGCCGAGAATGCGCGAGGCCATGCGCTCGGGATGGAATTCCTCAAGGCCGGTAAGCTTTTCACCGACGCCGGCGAACTTGATCGGCTTGCCGGTGACATGGCGTACCGACAGGGCTGCGCCACCGCGGGAGTCGCCATCGAGCTTGGTCAGAATCACGCCGGTGAGCGGCAGGGCTTCGCTGAAGGCCTTCGCCGTATTCACTGCATCCTGGCCTAGCATGGCATCGACCACAAACAGGGTTTCGATGGGCGTAAGCCTCGCGTGCAGCTCCTTGATTTCAGCCATCATCGCTTCGTCGATGGCGAGGCGCCCGGCGGTGTCGACGAAAATCACGTCGTAGTAATGCCGCTTGGCGTAATCAAGCGCGGCCATTGCAATGTCTACCGGCTTTTGCTCGCCCGAAGAGGGGAAGAAATCGATCCCGGCCTGGGCCGAAACAGCCTTGAGCTGTTCGATGGCAGCAGGGCGATAAACGTCGCAACTTACCGTCAGTACCTTCTTCTTCTGCCGCTCCTTGAGCCACTTGCCCAGCTTGGCCGTGGTCGTGGTCTTGCCCGCGCCCTGCAGGCCAGACATCAGAATCACGGCAGGCGGTTGCGTGGCGAGATTGAGGCCGACGCTGGCGCCGCCCATCAACCCGGTCAGTTCGCGATGCACAACGCCGACCAGTGCCTGGCCGGGAGTCAGCGAGCCAATGACTTCCTGACCAAGCGCCTTCTCCTTGACGCCGGCAATGAAATCCTTGACCACCGGCAGGGCCACGTCGGCTTCGAGCAAGGCCATGCGCACTTCGCGCAGCATGTCGGAAATATTGTCGTCGGTCAGGCGGGCCTGTCCGCGCAGGTTTTTTACAACGCGGCCGAGGCGCTGCGTAAGGTTATCTAGCATGGATGAAAGAGGGGTCGATGCAATAAGAGTCAGGAGGCTTGGTGTAGACTTCGCCGATGGCCCCAATCTTAATGCATCTACTGGCTGCAGCCCTCTATGCCGGCCTGGCGGTACATCTTTGGCGCACTCGCTGGCGCGGACCGGCGCTTGACCAGCCGGCGGGGGGGCTCAAGCTCGGCGAGCGAGGCCTGCTGTTGGTAGCGCTGGCAGCGCATGCCGTGAGTCTGCGCATAGCCATATTCGACGGCGAGAGCATGCGCTTTGGCTTCGCAATTGCTCTTTCCGTAATGCTTTGGCTGGCTATTGCGCTGTACTGGATCGAGAGTTTTTACGCCCGAATGGATGGTTTGCAGGTTCTCGGGCTGCCAATGGCCGCGGTGGCCGCCATGCTGCCCGCACTATTCTCCGAGGCCCATGTGCTGACCAATGCCGGCTCGACAGCTTTTCGCCTGCATTTCCTGATGGCCATGCTGGCCTATAGCCTGTTTACCCTGGCAGCCTTGCACGCCCTGCTGATGGCGACGGCCGAAAAGGGTCTGCATCGTGGCCGCATCTCGCCGCTCCTGGCCGGATTGCCCCCCTTGCTGACAATGGAGACGCTGCTGTTCCGCCTGATCCATGTCGCTTTCATCCTGCTCACGTTCACGCTGGTTTCAGGCGTATTTTTCTCCGAAACCCTGTTCGGCAAGGCGCTGACCTTCAATCACAAAACGCTGTTCGCCATTCTCTCCTGGGTAATTTTCGCCGCTCTGCTGACTGGTCGTCACCTGCGCGGCTGGCGCGGCCGCGTGGCCTTGCGCTGGACGCTGGCCGGCTTCGCCACACTGCTCCTGGCCTATGTCGGCAGTCGCTTCGTGCTTGAGGTAATCCTCGGCCGCTGATGGACGAAATTCCCCTTTCGGCGCAATTCATAGCGCTCGCGGTACTGTTTATTTGCTCGGCCTTCTTTTCCATGGCGGAAACCGCCATGATGGCCTCCAATCGCATTCGTCTGCGGCACATGGCGCAGGAAGGCCATCGTGGCGCACGGCTTGCCGTCGCCCTGCTGGGGAAAACTGACCAGCTGCTCGGCGTGATTCTGCTGGGCAATACGCTGCTCAATTCGGTCGCCGCCATGATGACCGGGAGTATCGCGTTGCGGCTCTTCGGACATGAGAAATGGGCATTGGAAGCGGGCGCCTTGTTCGTTACCTTTTGCCTGCTGGTATTTTCCGAAATCACGCCCAAGGTGGCCGGAGCAACCTACCCGGATTGGCTGGCATTGCGTATCGGCTATGTGTTGACACCTATGCTGCGTGTAGCCTATCCCATGGTCTGGCTGGTCAATTTGTTCGTTCAGCCGCTGCTGCACCTGCTGCATTTGCAACCTAAAGCCGGACACGAGCCGTCCCACCTGTCACCGGAGGAACTGCGCGCTGTGGTGCTGGAATCCGGCCAATTCATTCCTCAGCAGCACCGTTCGATCCTGCTCAATCTGTTCGAACTGGAGCAGCTGACCGTTGCCGACATCATGAGGCCGCGCGGTGAAATCGAGGCCATTGATATCGCCGCGCCGATCGAAAGCATCAAGGCACAGCTGGCGACCAGTTTTCACACGCGGGTCGCGGTATTTGAGAACGATCCGGCCAATATTGTCGGCGTCCTGCATCAACGACGATTGCTGGCCGAGGCCTTTACCGGGGAGATCAGCCACGCAACCCTGCGCGAGCGAATGTCCGAGCCCTATTTCATTCCGGCGGCAACGCCGATTTACACCCAGCTTCAGTTCTTTCGCGAAAACCGGCAGCGCATGGGCCTCGTGGTGGATGAATACGGCGAGATGGAAGGGCTGGTAACACTGGAAGACATCATCGAAGAACTTGTCGGCAAATTCACTACTCGCCAGTCGGACTTTGCTGGCTCGCTCGGCTGGAACGACGATGGCGTGGTGCTGGTGGACGGCGCGGCCAGCCTGCGGGAACTTAATCGAATGCTGGGTCTGGAGTTCCCCCTTGACGGGCCGCGCACGCTTAACGGACTGATTATCGAGCACCTGCAAGACATTCCCGAGGTAGGCGTTGGCGTACGCGTAGGCGGCGTACCGATGGAGATCGTGCAAACACAGAACCGAAAGATCAAGATGGTACGTCTTCACCGCCCCGCCGGAGAGTGATACTCTCGGCATATCAGGGCAGCATCCCCAAGACGACTTACTTCGGGGGGTAGAATGCCAAAACTTCAAGCGGGGAAGCCAATGGCCACAGCAGACAAGGCAGAGAAAAAGGAGGGCCCAAAGGAGCTCAATTTTTCCTGGGAGGGCAAGAACAAGACCGGCAAGGTAGTTCGCGGCGAGCTCAAGGCTGCCAGCGAAGCCGCAGCCAACGCGGCCCTGCGGCGGCAGGGCATTAACGTCACCAAACTCAAAAAGCAAAAAACCGGTGGCGGCGGCAAGGTCTCTGACAAGGACATTACGCTCTTCTCCCGCCAACTCGCGACCATGGTCAAATCGGGGGTGCCGCTGCTGCAATCCTTCGACATCGTTGGCAAGGGCACCAGCAATCCGGCGCTGGCCAAGTTGCTGTTCGATATCAAAGCCGACGTGGAAACCGGTTCCAATCTCGCGACCGCTTTTCGCAAGTATCCCCAGTATTTCGATGCACTGTTCTGCAATCTGGTCGAGGCAGGGGAACAGGCGGGTATTCTCGACACCCTGCTGGATCGCCTCGCGACCTACAAAGAAAAAATTCAGGCGATCAAGTCCAAGATCAAGAGCGCCCTGACCTACCCGATTGCCATCCTCATCATCGCCTTTATCATTACCTCGGTAATCATGATTTTTGTGGTTCCCGCGTTCAAAGGCGTGTTTGCCAGTTTCGGCGGTGAGCTGCCCGCGCCAACGCAAATCGTGATTGCGATTTCCGATTATTTCACGGCCAATTGGTACATCATCTTCGGAAGTATCTATGGGATTTTTTACGGCATTGGTCAGGCGTTCAAGCGTTCCCGAGCGTTGCAGATCGCAAAAGATAAAATATCCCTGAAGCTACCGGTTTTCGGCGATATGCTCACCAAATCCTCCATTGCGCGCTGGACACGAACCTTGTCCACCATGTTTGCCGCTGGAGTACCGCTGGTCGAGGCGCTTGATTCGGTTGGTGGCGCCGCCGGCAACTATGTATACACCATGGCAACAAAGCAAATTCAGAACGAGGTCAGCACCGGTTCCAGCCTTACGGTAGCCATGGAAAATTCCGGCGTCTTCCCGCCGATGGTGACGCAAATGGTCGCCATCGGCGAAGAATCCGGCCAGCTGGATTCAATGCTGGGCAAGACTGCGGACTTCTTCGAAGCCGAGGTCGATGAGGCCGTTGAAGCGCTCGCAAGCTTGATGGAGCCGATGATCATGGTGTTCCTGGGCGGACTCATCGGTGGTCTGGTGGTAGCCATGTACCTGCCGATCTTCAAACTTGGTTCGGTTGTCGGTTAAGGTGGCATCCCGGTTTGCAACCAGGCAGGCAACTAAGCGCTGCAGATGAGCGCACTGTTCGCCGATCCGGCGCTGTTTGCCCTCGCCGCCGGGTTGTTCGGCCTGATGGTTGGCAGTTTTCTCAACGTCGTCATCCATCGCCTGCCGATCATGATGGAGCGCGACTGGGCGGCACAGTGCGCTGAACTGCGCGCTGAACCTCCACCCGTCTTCGAGGCGCTTTCGCTGGCCCGACCCCGTTCGCGCTGCCCGAAGTGCGGCCATTCGATCAGTGCGCTGGAGAACATTCCCATCATCAGCTGGCTGCTACTGCACGCACGGTGCAAGGGCTGCGCCGCTCCGATCTCCTTTCGCTATCCGCTGATCGAAGCGCTGACCGGACTGCTGTTTGCCTTGGCTGCCTGGCATTTTGGCTTCACCGTTGCGGGACTGGGTGCATTGGTCTTCGTGGCGGCCCTGATTGCCTTGACCGGTATCGATTTCGATACCCAGCTATTGCCTGATGACATCACCCTGCCTTTGCTCTGGCTGGGATTGGCGCTAAATGCATTCAGTGTCTACACGGATTTGAAGAGCGCGGTAATCGGCGCCATGGCGGGTTATCTGTCACTGTGGGCTGTGTATTGGTCATTCAAGCTCATTACCGGCAAGGAGGGCATGGGCTACGGTGATTTCAAGCTGCTGGCGGCGCTTGGCGCCTGGCTTGGGTGGCAAATGCTGCCATTGACCATTTTGCTGTCCTCCTTCGTCGGCGCAGTAGTCGGTATCGCTCTGATGGTCTTTGCCCGTCACGGCCGCAATGTCCCCATTCCTTTCGGCCCATATCTGGCCGCGGCAGGTGCCATTGCCCTGGTCTGGGGCAAGCCCTTGACCCGCGCCTATCTCGGCGTCAGCCTGTAGCCCCTTGAAAATCCTGCGTCAGGCCCCATGTCCATTCGATTGGGATGGTGCAGCCGTGGCTGGCGCACCAAGGGCTTCAGCTATAATTCCCTCTTTGCCAGAATGCCGGAGAATGTCATGCCGATCTACGCTTATCGCTGCACCGATTGCGGCTTTGAGAAAGATGTCATGCGGAAAGTCAGCGATCCGCTGTTGACCACTTGCCCCGAATGCAAGTCCGAGAGCTTCGCCAAACAGTTGACTGCGCCAGGTTTTCAGCTCAAGGGCAGTGGGTGGTATGCCACTGATTTCAAGGGCGGTGGTTGCAAGTCGGCTGACGTCAAAAGCGACAACCCGCCGCCCTGTCAGGGCGGAACGGGGAGCTGTGCCGCCAACACCTGACCCTGTTCGCCTTGAAGAAATACTTTATAACCGGACTTCTGATCTGGGTTCCGTTGGTAATTACCGTATGGGTGCTGTCTCTGATTGTCCGCTCCATGGATCAGTCCCTGCTGCTGCTGCCGCAGGCCATTCACCCCGAGCATCTGCTGGGCATGTACATCCCGGGTATCGGTGCGCTACTCACCTTGCTGGTGGTGTTCCTGACCGGCCTTGTGACGGCAAACATTGTCGGGCAAAAGCTGGTGCGCTTCTGGGAGGGTGTACTGGCGCGCATTCCGGTAGTGAAATCGATTTACTACAGCGTCAAGCAGGTCAGCGATACGCTGTTTTCGGGCAGCGGCGTGGCATTCCGCAAGGTTCTGCTGGTCCGCTATCCACATCCTGAAGCGTGGTCAGTGGCGTTTCAGACAGGGCATCCGGCCCGCGATGTTGCCGATATGTTGCCGGATGAATACTTCGGGGTCTTTATCCCGACCACGCCCAGTCCGGTCAATGGCTTCTTCTTTTTTGTCAAAAAGGAAGACGTCATCGAACTCGACATGAACGTCGACGAAGCCCTGAAGTACATTGTCTCCATGGGAGTTGTCGCCCCGCCCATGAGGAATCCTCGCGGGCGCACCCAGAATCAGTAACCGCCCTTTACGGGCATCACAACACTCCGGAAATCCTATGCGTACCCACTACTGCGGCGAAGTCAATGCCTCCCATGTCGACCAGATTGTCACTCTTTGCGGCTGGAACCACCGCCGGCGCGACCACGGCGGCGTGATCTTCATCGACCTGCGCGATCGCGAAGGCCTGGCGCAAATTGTCTGCGATCCGGATCGCCCCGACATGTTCAAGATAGCCGAGGACGTGCGCAACGAATTCGTCCTGAAGATTACCGGCAAGGTGCGGCGTCGCCCCAAGGGCACCGAGAACCCCAATCTGGCTTCGGGTGAAATCGAGATTCTCTGCCACGAACTGGAAGTCCTCAACACGGCCGTCACGCCCCCCTTCCAGCTCGACGAAGAGAATCTCTCCGAGAATGTTCGTCTCACCCATCGCGTCATCGATCTGCGCCGCCCGCAGATGCAGAAGAATCTGATGCTGCGCTACAAGGTGGCGATGGCCTTCCGCCGCTTCCTCGATGACAACGGCTTCATCGACATCGAAACGCCGATGCTGACCAAATCGACACCCGAAGGCGCCCGCGACTATCTGGTGCCATCGCGCGTGCATCCCGGCAAGTTTTTTGCCCTGCCGCAATCGCCGCAACTGTTCAAGCAACTGCTGATGGTGGCCGGCTATGACCGCTACTATCAGATTACCAAGTGTTTCCGCGACGAGGACCTGCGTGCCGACCGCCAGCCGGAGTTTACCCAGGTCGATATTGAGACATCCTTCCTGAACGAGGAGCAAATTACCTCCCTCATGGAAGAAATGATCCGTAGCGTGTTCAAGCATGCGCTGGCCGTCGATCTGCCCAAGCCTTTCCCGCGCATCAGTTATGCCGAAGCCATGAATCGTTACGGATCCGACAAGCCGGATCTGCGTGTAACGCTTGAGCTCACCGATGTCACCGACGCCGTGACCGACGTCGCCTTCAAGGTGTTCAGCGGTCCGGCGACTTCTGGGGGCCGTGTCGCAGCGCTGCGCGTACCGGGTGGTGCAGGCGGGGCGAAAGCGTTGACCCGGGGCGAGATCGACGGCTACGCTGAATTCGTCAAGATCTACGGCGCCAGGGGACTGGCCTACATCAAGGTTAACGATGCATCGAAGCTCAACGAAGAGGGCCTGCAGTCGCCTATCGTCAAGAATCTTCACCCGGCAGCCCTGAAGGCCATCATCGAGCGCACCGGGGCTCAGTCCGGCGACCTGATCTTCTTTGGCTCGGACAAGACCAAGATCGTCAACGACGCGCTGGGAGCGCTGCGTACCAAGCTCGGCCACGACAAGGGCTACGTTGATGGCTCTGCCTGGCGACCGCTGTGGGTGATCGATTTCCCGATGTTCGAATACGACGAGGAAAACCAGCGCTGGGGGGCCTGCCACCATCCCTTCACCAGCCCCAAGGATGGTCACGAAGCCTTGCTGGCCACCGATCCTGGCCAGTGCCTGGCCAAGGCCTATGACCTGGCATTGAATGGCTGGGAGATGGGTGGCGGCTCGGTTCGTATCCATCGGGCCGAGGTGCAGGAAAGAGTGTTCCAGGCACTTGGCATCGGCCCCGACGAACAACAGGTCAAGTTTGGCTTCCTGCTCGACGCGCTGAAGTACGGGGCGCCGCCTCACGGTGGCCTGGCTTTCGGGCTGGACCGCATCGTCACCATGATGGCCGGCGCCGAGTCGATCCGTGATGTAATCGCCTTCCCCAAGACCCAGCGTGCGCAGTGCCTGCTGACCGACGCGCCATCGGATGTGGATGAAAAACAGTTGCGCGAGCTGCACATCCGGCTACGACAGAAAGTCGAGACTCAGGTCGAGGTCGGCAAGTCCTGAGCATGCGACACCTGCTGTGCGGGCTGATCGGTGCTGCACTTTTCGGCACCGCTTTGGCGCGGGACGTTGCGATTGGCATCGTCCCAGCCGACCAGTTGCCTGCTGAGGCAATCGTGACTCTAAGGCTGATCGATGCCGGTGGGCCCTTCCCCTACCGCCGTGACGGCATCAGGTTCCAGAACCGTGAACGCCGGCTGCCCATGCACCCCGGGGGCTACTACCGCGAATACACCGTGCCGACACCCGGCAGGAATGGTCGGGGGGCACAGCGCATCGTCGCCGGTGACAAGCCACCGGCCGTGTATTACTACACCGCCGATCATTACAAGACCTTCCGCCGGATTCAGCGATGAGTGCCACGCACTATGAAAACCTGTTCGCAGATCCCTCAAGTGCCGGCGTGCATCATCTGCCTCATGGCTCCATCGTCGACCTGATTGCGGGGGCGGCGGCGGCGGGATGCCTCGTGCTACGAGTCGATCTGACGGCGGCACGCAACAAGGATGAGATGCTGGTCTCTCTCGGCCATGCGCTGCGCTTCCCGGAGTGGTTCGGCCACAACTGGGACGCGCTGACCGACTGTCTGCTCGACATGGGCTGGCTGCCGGCAACCGGCTACGTGATCATTCTTGATCATTGCGATGGCATCCATGGCCGCGCCGAGGACGATTTCGTCCTGCTAATGCGGATATTCCAGGAAGCGGCAGCTTCCTGGCGCGAGGATGGCATACCCTTCTGGTGTCTGGTAGACATGCAGGCCGACGGCATCGCCTGGTTGCCGACGGTCCCTCAGCCAAGCTGATGGGATACAAGAAGCCGGTCTCGGTGCTGGTGGTGATCCACACCACGACGCTGGATGTGCTGTTGCTGGAACGTGTGCGGCATCCGGGATTCTGGCAATCGGTTACCGGCAGCCAGGAAGACGATGAGCCCTTGATTGAAACGGCCCGGCGCGAAGTACGCGAAGAGACCGGCATAGAAACAGCTACAGCCGATCTCATCGACTGGCAGGTGACCAACCGTTACGAGATCTTCGCCGAATGGCAGCACCGCTACGCACCCGGCATTACGCACAATACCGAGCACGTCTTCAGCCTGTGCCTGCCCGAACAGCGTGCCGTGACCATCGCGCGCGACGAACATCTCGCCTACCGCTGGCTGCCCTGGCAGGAGGCGGCCCAAGCCTGTTTCTCGTGGAGCAACCGTGATGCGATCCTCGACTTGCCAAGGAGGCTCACCCCGTCACAAGCCCGCTGAAATCTGCCGCTCAGCTGAGCGTGCCATCGAAGGCCAGATGGCCATCGATCAAGGTGTAGCGTACGCGGCCGGGAAAGGCCTGGCCGAGGAAGGGCGTATTCTTGCCCTGGCTTTTCAGGTTTTCGCGGCTGACGTGAAACTCGGCTATGGGATCGAAAACGCAGATATCGGCCGGCGCACCCGCTGCCAGACTGCCGGCCTTGACACCGAGAATACGCGCGGGATCCGACGTGATGCGGGCCAGCGCCGTCACCAGCGGCAGCTTCATTTCCTGCGCCCACTTGAGCGTCAGCGGCAGCAGCAGTTCAAGCCCGGTGGCGCCGACTTCGGCCTCCTCGAAGGGGATCTGCTTGCCGTCGTCATCAACCGGGGTGTGATCGGAACACAGCGCATTGATCGCACCTGAAGCCAGACCGGCACGCAAGGCATCGCGATCGCGTTGCGAACGCAGCGGCGGATCGAGTCGGGCATGCGCATCGAAGAAACCGATATCCATCTCGCACAGATGCAGGTGATGAATCGCCACATCGCAGGTCACCGCGATGCCCGCGGCGCGGGCGGCAACGACCATCTCGACGCCGGCGGCCGACGAAATCCGTGTCACGTGTACCCGCGCCCCGGTCTCGCGCGCCAGATGCAGAATAGTTGCCAGCGCGATGGTCTCCGCTGCTACCGGAATCCCTGCAAGGCCCAGGCGGGCAGCGACTTCGCCATCATGGGCGACGCCCTTCCTGGCGAGGAAGGGATCCTGCGCCTGCAACCAAACGGGAAAATCGAAGGTCGCCGCGTACATCATGGCGCGCAGCAGCACCTGCGTATCGACGATGGCGCGATTGGCCTGTCCGAAGGCGACACAGCCGGCCTCGCTCAATTCCGCCATTTCGGTGAGCGCCTTGCCCTCCAGTTGCAGGGTCAACGCACCCACCGGATGGACGTGGGCAAACTCCGCTAGTCGGGCCCGATGCGTCAGCATCTCCACCAACCCTGGTTCGTCGAGCACCGGGTCGGTATCTGGTGGGCAGGCCAGCCGCGTAACACCGCCGGCCGCCGCCGCCGCCATTTCGGATTCGAGTGTGGCCCTGTATTCAAAGCCCGGCTCGCGTAGCCGCGCCGCAAGATCAACCAGTCCGGGGCAAACAATACAGCCTGTCGCATCCAATACGCTATTGGCTTCGAAACCAGCCGGCGCATCGCCAGCGCCGACTATTCGGCCATCGGCAATGAACAGGTCGAGCGCCTTGTCGGTCTTGCTCGCCGGATCGATCAAGCGGCCATTCTTGATGTGGATATTCATGTTGCCTCCGCCGGGCCGCCCCAAGGAGGCAGCCAGCCAATAACACGGAGCGGGCAATGCCCGCGAACCAAAGTCACCCCCTTCCGCGGGAAGGGGGTCGGGGGGTAGGTCGTCATAGGATCAGTTCCCCGCCAGCATCGCCATGACGGCCATGCGCACCGCGATGCCGAAAGTGACTTGCGGCAGGATCACGGCCTGGCCGCCATCAGCGACGGCCGAATCGATTTCCACACCGCGATTCATCGGCCCCGGATGCATGACGATGGCGTCGGGCTTGGCCAGCGCCAGTTTTTCCGGCGTCAGGCCATAAGACTTGAAGTACTCCTGCGTCGAAGGCAGCAGGGCACCCTGCATGCGTTCATTCTGCAGGCGCAACATCATGACCACATCGACGCCGCGCAGACCTTCGCGCATATCGTGGAACACCCGCACCCCCAGGCGTTCGATGCCGGTAGGCAACAGGGTCTTGGGTGCAATGACACGCACCTCGGGCACCCCCAGGGTGGTCAGCGCATGGATCTGACTGCGCGCCACGCGCGAATGCAGCACATCGCCGACGATAGCAACGGTGAGCTGACTGAAATCCGTCTTGTAATGACGAATGGTGTACATGTCGAGCAGGCCTTGTGTCGGATGCGCGTGGCGGCCGTCGCCGGCATTCACGACATGGATGTGGTCGCGCCGAGTGGCGGCGAGATGCTGCGCGATCAGGTAGGGCGCACCAGAAGCTGCGTGGCGCACGACAAACATGTCGGCCTGCATAGCAGCCAGGTTGTCCGCCGTATCCAGCAGAGTTTCCCCCTTGTTCGCCGAGGAGGTGCCGATGTTGAGATTGATGACATCGGCGGAAAGCCGCTTCGCAGCGATCTCGAAGGTGGTACGGGTGCGCGTCGAGTTCTCGAAGAACAGGTTGAACACGCTCTTGCCGCGCAACAGCGGCACCTTCTTCACTTCGCGTTCGGCGACTTCGGAAAAGGGGGCGGCATTATCCAGAATGCGGGTCAGCACGTCGCGTGGCAGACCCTCGATGGTCAGCAGATGCTGCAGCTCGCCGTGGCTGTTGAGTTGCGGGTTTTGTTGGTTTCCGAATGCGCTCATTTCTCTATCAGCCGGAAGGAAAGTCTGCCGTCGTCGGTCTGCTCCAGCGCCAGCATCTGTGCGGCAGGCAAGCTCAGCGAATGCGGACAGAAACTCGGGGCGATGGGCAGTTCGCGGCCACCGCGATCAGTCAGCACGGCGAGATCGATTTTCGCCGGCCGGCCATAATCAAACAGTTCGTTCATCGCGGCGCGAATGGTGCGGCCGGTGTAGAGCACGTCATCGACGATGACGATGTGGGCGCCTTCGACGTCGAAAGGAATCTGCGAGATCTGGGCATTGGCGTGCAGCCCACGCTGGCTGTAGTCGTCGCGATAGAACGACACATTGATCGAGCCGGAGGGAATTTTCAGGCCCAGCGCGGCCTGCAGCCTGGCGGCAACCCAGACACCGCCGGTGTGGATGCCGACCAGGGCCGTCGTGGCGGGATCGACATGGGGCCGCATGACCTCGGCCAGGGCGACGCAGAGCATTTCGGCGTCAGGCAGTTGTGTGGCAATTGGCATGTGTATCAAACCAGCTCTGGAGAATTATGAGTGCGGCTTCGGCATCGAGCTGCAACTTTCGCTCCTGCCAGGAAAACCCTTGTTCACGCAGGATCGCATCGGCCTCGACCGAACTGAAGCGCTCGTCGACGTCCTCGACCCGCAAGCGAAACCGGCCGCGCAACTGGTTGGCGAAACGCTCGCAACGTGCCGTCATT
>Ga0194060_10000566_pt1 | contig 26898 bp, 17 predicted proteins | sample SepL225m_MetaG_FD_163427 | JGI IMG/M metagenome (GOLD analysis project Ga0194060, IMG submission 163427) | Anoxic zone freshwater microbial communities from boreal shield lake in IISD Experimental Lakes Area, Ontario, Canada - Sep2016-L222-5m | ecosystem: Environmental > Aquatic > Freshwater >... | reverse complement strand
AGATAAAATGGGGCATTTAAATAAAATAAACCAATTCCTGTTCCCCGTAAATAATAATTGAATACTAAGACTCAAGTTAATATCTTTGCGGGTACAAGTTTTCAATCAATGAGGATATAATTTGATCGCAGACAGAATAAACAGGCTTACGGAATCAAAAACCATGAAAATTGCCGGAAAGGCTTTGGCAATGAAAGCTCGTGGCGAAGATATAATAGATTTCAGCGTGGGGGAGCCTGATTTCCCGACTCCTGAGCGCATTAAACAGGCGGCTAAAAAGGCAATTGATAATAATTTCACGTGCTATACGGTAAATATGGGCATGATTGAGCTTAGGCAGGCTGTCTCGGAAAAGCTGAAGCGCGATAATAATCTGGATTACAGTGTAAAAGAGATAATAATTTCCAATGGAGCCAAACAGGCATTATTCAATATAGTTTTTGCAGTCGTTAATCCGGGCGATGAAGTACTTATTCCCGCGCCGTTTTATGTCTCATATCCCGAAATGGTTAAACTGGCTGACGGCACGCCTGTTATTATTAATACCAGAGAAGAAAATAACTTTAAGCTGACCGCAGACGACCTGAAAAGAGCAGTTACACCTAAAACAAAAGCACTTATTCTCTGTAATCCTTCTAATCCGACAGGTCTTGTTTATACCGGAGAAGAACTAAAGGCACTTGCCGATGTTATTGAAAATGAGGATATATTTGTAATTGTAGATGAAATTTATGAAAAACTGGTCTATGATAATATTAAATTTGTAAGCTTTGCCAGTATAAGCGAAAAAATCAAGGCTAAGACTGCAATTATAAACGGTGTGTCTAAAGCTTATGCGATGACGGGCTGGAGGATAGGTTATGCCGCTGCGCCGGAAGCTGTTATCAGAGCAGCTTCTACAATCCAGAGTCATAATACATCAGGCGCTTCATCAGTCTCGCAGATGGCAAGTCTTGAGGCAATCAGCGGAATTCAGGATGAAGTGCGCATTATGGTAATGGAATTTGAAAGACGACGCGATTATATAATAGGTGCTCTGAATGAAATACCTAGTCTTAACTGTACAAAAAGTCAGGGCGCTTTTTATGCTTTTGTTAATGTAGCTTCATATTTTGGCGTGGAATATAACGGACGAAAAATAGAGAACTCATGTGATTTCGCTGATTTTATTATTGAAGTGGCAAAGGTAGCGATAGTCCCCGGCGAAGGATTTGGCTCGGATGAGCATATAAGGATTTCTTATTCAACTTCCATGGAAAATATTGTAGAGGGACTAAGGAGAATTAATGATGCTCTGCGGGAAACTACTCAGTTCCTTACAAAAAAACATTTTTTGTGAGGAAATATACTGTAGCCCTCCGTACAACAACTTTAGATTCTCCTGCAACAACTCCGGACTATTGTGTAACGAAAAATATTCCGACAAGAAGACAAAATACATCCGGACAACGAGCCGGGGCGTGAATTTGCCCATCGAAGAATAGAAACAAAAATCAATAAAGCTCATCTGTTGCGATATAACTTATCCCCCTGTCAGCGCCATTTTTTAAGAATACTATTTTTCCCAATTACAACTATTCCTGTTTCTGATACATGGAATTTTTTCTTATCCTCTTCGGAATCAAAACCTATTTCATAACCTTCTGGTACAATGACATTTTTGTCAATAATTGAACGTCTGATTCTCGCGTTGCGTCCAATATTACAGTTATTAAAGATAATAGAGTCAGTAATATAAGAGTAACTGTTTATTTTTACATTCGCGCCAATGATAGAACGCTCGACAAGTCCTCCTGATATAATTGTGCCATCGCAGATAAGCGAATTGAGGCTTCTCCCGACCCGTTCTCCTTCATGAGACAAAGTTTTAGCAGGGGGGAACTGGTGCTGTTTGGTTCTAAGCGGCCATTCTGTATCATAAAGATTGAATTCAGGGTTTACTGTAAGCAAATTCATGCTGGATGCGTAATAGCTGTCAATTGTACCGATATCTCTCCAGTATAAGTCAGACTTCTTATTCTCATCGAGGAACTTATATGCGTAAATATTATAACCGGATTTAATCATGTAGGGGAGGATATGCTTTCCGAAATCATTATTCGGGAGCTTCTTTGCCGCCATTTCTGCAAATACATTTATTAAGGCTTTAGCATTAAATACATACATGCCCATATTAACAAAAGAATAACCTGGTTTATCAGGGATTTCAGGCGGGTTCTGTGCTTTTTCTACAAATCCGGAAACCTTATAGTCAGCGTCAATATTAAGAACACCGAAACTGCTTGCCTGATCCTTTGCAAAATCAATGCTGGCAATTGTTACATCGGAGTTTTTATCAACGTGGTACTGGAGCATCTTCAAATAATCCATCTTATATATATGGTCGCCGGATAATATAAGCACCCATTTACTGTTATTGCCCTGAATCAGATTAACATTCTGTTCAATTGCGTTTGCAGTACCGAGGTACCAGTCGCCATTAACTTTTTTCTGAGGCGGAACGGAGTAAATAAACTCGCCAAGCTCGGGATTGAAAATATTCCAGGCTTCGTAAAGATGCTGGTTAAGTGAGTCGGATTTATACTGCGTCAGCACATAAATCTTTCTAAGCCCGGAGTTAAGGCAGTTTGAGAGTGTAAAATCAATAATTCTGTATTTCCCTCCAAAGGGAACTGAGGGTTTTGAACGAAAATCTGTCAGTGGAGCTAATCTTTCTCCCTGCCCCCCTGCTAACACCATAGATAGAGTGTCTCTTAAGAGGGTGGAACCTGTAAATATCATATATATCCTTAATTATTTTTATAAAAATATTCAAAATCCTCATTAGAGGCAAGTAAAGAAATTATTAACTTGTCAAACTTGTTTTATAAAAGTAATTTTCGTTGTAAAATTAGAACTTTTCTTTATGTGCCTGAATAAAAAACGCTTAACGCAAATCTTTTCCGTCATATTAATAAATTTGCTTCTGCTTTTTGCATGGATGGGCAGTCTGGATATTATTATCGATATATTTGGCGGACTGCCTGTCCTGAACTCTTATTTACATTTAATTAAAATCGGCGACAGCATAAATAGTAATTATATAACTCAAAATCAAAAGAAAACTGACATCTTACATTATAATATAAAAATAGACGTGCATACTGAAAGCAAATCTATTGTCGGCGATGTAATTATTAAAGGAATCCTTAAGGATAAATCAGTCGGGTCTGTTGACCTGAACTTTTATGATAATCTCTCTATCTCAGAGCTTACGTTGAATGGCAGACCGGTACAATATAAGAGGAATCGTACAAGTTTAAGCATCCCGGTCGTCCATCCCGCCGATACTTTTTATGTTGAAGTAAAATATGCAGGGAAACCAAAAACGACAGGCTTCTTTTCGTTTAATTTTGGCAGGTTCGGAAATAAGCCGGTAGTTTATACATTAAACGAACCGGTTTTTGCTTCAACCTGGTATCCATGTAGCGACAGACCGGATGATAAAGCCCTGACAGATGTTTATATTACAAATGATTCTTCCAGTATATCTTTATCTAACGGCAAACTTGTCGGGGTTAATACAAATGGTAAGAAGCGGACTTACCATTGGCAGACTCAGTATCCTGTCTCAACATATCTTATCTCTGTTTACTCGGCTGATTACAGACATTTCAGCCAGCGGTATGTCTCAAAATCCAGTCAGGAAATGAATATCGATTATTATACATTCCCCGAACATTTTGAAATGGCAAAGAATGACTTTGCAGAGCATCCGGAAATGATTGACTTTTTTTCTTCAGTATTTGGTGAGTATCCATTTATTAAAGAGAAATATGGTGTGGCGGAATTCCTTTGGCAGGCCGGGGCAATGGAACATCAGACAATTACGGGCATCGGCTCAGATTTTCTTAATGGCAAAAAATTATTCAATGATTTTTATATCCATGAACTTGCTCATCAGTGGTTCGGCGATGCTGTCGGTCCGGCTACATGGAAGGATATCTGGTTAAACGAGGGCTTTGCTACATATTGCGAGGCTTTGTATGCTGAACATAAGTCGGGAAAAAATGCCTACAGGGCAACTATGCTCTCAAAGTTCAGCGATAACTTCTCCGGTTCTGTTTATGACCCGGGCAGCGATATGTTCAGCTCTACGGTTTATGATAAAGGTGCATGGATACTCCACATGCTCAGATCTGAAATGGGGGATTCTGTATTCTTCAAATCGATGAGGGATTATTATGAAACATATAAATATAAAAACGCGGGTTCAAATGATTTTATAAAAGTATGCTCAAAGAATTATGGACGGGATCTTTCTTATTTCTTCAAACAATGGCTGTTTGAAGGCGAAGGCATTATAAAACTGAAATATGCGTGGATAGAAACTCCTGTGGCAGAAGGAAAGTATAAGTTAAGTCTTAAAATAAAGCAGACCCAGTCCGGCTTTGATATTTATAAATTTCCGCTTGAAATTGGATTGTATTTCTTAAATAAAAATGAAAATACTTCAAAAATTATTTACATTGACAGCAAAGAAAAGAATATTGATTTAATTTTGCCCGCAAAACTTACATCTCTTGAACTCGACCCTGAAAGCCGGCTACTCATGAGTAAAGAGCAGGAAAAATTTTAATTAAACCACCACAAAATTAACCCAGATTATTGTGAAGAATAAATATTTGTTCATATCAGATGTACACCTTGGACTTCAGTCGAAAGAAACCGAGAAGGCTAAAGAGCGCCGTCTGGTAAAGCTTTTGGAATTAGCCACACGCGAAGCTAAAGAACTTTATATACTTGGAGATTTATTTGATTATTGGTTTGAATATACCAGAGTATATCAAAAGGGTTTTTTCAGGACGCTTACGGCATTGCAGGACCTTTCGGAAAGCGGTACGGCTGTTCATTACATTATAGGCAATCATGACTTCTCTCATATAGATTTTTTCGAGAAAGAAATAGGAGTAAAGCTGTATGAACATCCTCTCGAAACAGATATAGAAAATAAGAAATTCTTTCTTGCTCATGGAGACGGAATGGTTAAAAATGATTTTGGGTATTTAGTACTTAAAAAGATATTGAGAAATAAAAAAATCCAGAAGCTTTATTCCTTTGTTCACCCGGATACAGGCATTGGCATTGCGAGCAGGGCAAGTAAAAAGAGCAGGGACTTTACGGCAACAAAGAACTATGGCGAAATTGACGGACTGCATGAAGCTGCCAGACTTAAGATTGATTCAGGATTTGACTACGTCATACTTGGGCATTCACATAAAAGAGCGTTTGAACTTTACAAAAGCGGATTTTATATTAACCTTGGCTCCTGGCTTCAGACACCTTGTTATGGATGTTTTTTTGAAAATAAGTTTATTATTGTAGATTGGGATTATAGTGAAGAATAAAATGAACTCTTCGAAAAAGGAAAAAATAAATAAACCTTTTAAAAATAAAAAGCTGATAATTACTTCTGTTGTTTCAGCATTTGTTTTTTCTATTATTATAATGGCGTATATAATAAAAGGACTGCCTTCGCTCGAACAGCTTGAAAACCCAAAGCCGGTACTTGCAAGTAAGGTTTACGGAGTCGATGGGGAGCTGATAGGCCAGTTCTTTATTGAAAACAGAATTGAAGCAAGGCTGGACAGCATCCCTAAACATCTTATCAATGCTTTAATTGCTACTGAGGACAGAAAGTTTTATGAACACTGGGGCGTAGATGTCAGCAGGTTTGTCAAGGCGATGGTGAAAAATGTTATGACTCTCTCAATGCGCGAAGGTGCAAGCACCATTACGCAGCAACTTGCAAAGAACCTTTATCAGTTAAAGACTAAGAACGAAAATCTGTTTGAAACGGTTATCAGGAAGGCCAGGGAATGGATAACTGCAATACAGATAGAGAAGACCTATACGAAAAATGAGATTCTCGAAATGTACCTGAATATTTCATATTTCGGACGGGGAGCTTACGGCGTTCAGACCGCGGCGAATATTTTCTTTGATAAACAGGCTAGCGATTTAACTGTGCCAGAATCCGGTGTGTTGGTTGCTCTTCTTAAATCATCGGTAGGATATGACCCGATTAAGAAATATGAAAAAGCGTTTAACCGCAGAAACCTTGTTATGTCTAATATGGTCGATGCCGGCTATCTTGACGAAAGGTTCTATGAAAAATTCAAATCTCTTCCAATAATTGTGGCAAATGAACACATGGAGAACAGCGCTACAATCGCTCCCCACTTTATGGAGTATATCAGGCGCCAGATGGAAAAGCTGTCTGATAAATACGGGCATGACCTTTATAAAGACGGACTGAATATCTATACTACGATAGACTCACGTATGCAAAAAGCGGCCATAAAGGCGGCGAGGCAACATCTTGCTGAGTACCAGGTACTTTTTAATAAGAGCTGGAAATGGGAGAAACATCGCGATATTCTTGAGACAATACTTGATAAAGCAATAAAAAACAACCAGAGATATCTGATTGCCAAGACCCATGAAGAAAAAGCGAAGGTTTATGGTAACTTAAGGAGCAGTCAGAGATTCATTGATTCTGTAAAAATAGTTGAAACCAGGATAGAGGTTGGTCTGGTAGCAATTGATCCGGCAAACGGACAGATAAGGGCGATGATCGGCGGGGTGAACCAGAAATTTATGTACGGACTGAATCATGCAACCGGAATAAAAAGACAGCCCGGCTCTGCTTTTAAGCCGGTTATTTATACAACAGCAATTGAGAACGGGCTTTATCCTGCATACCCGCTTCTTAATCAGCCATTTGATTATAATGGCTGGTCCCCTCATAATTTTGATTACAGCACAGGCGGCAATACGATGCTCCGCGATGCTCTAAAAAACTCGCTTAATATTATTGCCGGCAGGTTAATAGTCGAAAATTATGCACCATTAAATAAGATATCTTCAATTGCAAAGAAAATGGGAATTGAGAGCAGGCTTGATCTTGTTCCATCGCTGGCCCTTGGCACTTCCGAGGTATCTCCGCTTGAACTTACATCAGCATACAGTTCGCTGGCTAATAAAGGCGTATATATTTCCCCGATATCTATATTAAGAGTTGAGGATAAAGATCATATACTACTGGAAAAATTCCATTCCGAAAAAATATTAGAAGCAGTATCGCCTGAAACAGCCGCGATTGTTACCAGTATGATGCAGACAGTAGTAGATTATGGTACGGGCGCGGGGGTGCGCCGATACTTCCACCGTCCTGCCGCAGGAAAGACAGGGACAACCTCAGATTACTGCGATGCCTGGTTCGCAGGCTTTACTCCGCAATTAGCTGCGGCTGTGTGGGTAGGTTTTGACGACAGGAGAATCAGCTTTACAGGAGCTTATGGACAGGGAGGAAGAGCTGCCGGACCGATATGGGGCAAGTTTATGCAGGGTGTATATGAGTCAATTGAAATGCCTCTGCAGTATTTTAGTATCCCGGCAGGTGTTATTTCAGCAGAATTTTGTACTGAATCAATAGAACAGGGGCATCCAAAGCTCGCAACGGAATCCTGCCCTGACAAAGTAACAGATATAATTAATAAGAACAATCTGCCACCGCAATGCGACATTCATAAAGGGCCTTCTATTTCACCGTTTTAATTAATTTATGGGAATAAGCTCAAATATTTTATAAAATGCTTTTTATTTGAGCGTTATTTTTCTATTTTTGTCTGTAAGTTTTGTGAATATACATAATGAAAAGCCCGGATGGCGGAATTGGTAGACGCGCTAGGTTCAGGGTCTAGTCCATGTACTTGGGTGGGGGTTCGAGTCCCCCTTCGGGCACTTAAAGAAGCTTCGTTTTTATTGAAAACGAGGCTTTTTTGCTTTTAAATGGAAACCTGCCATAAAACTGCACCTCACAAATTTCATAATATGGTCTGAAAAGATTCAGCAGGAGTTATCAGGAATTTGTACACTATGCTTTTAATCAGTACGGGGAAAACTGAAAATGAAATATTTCCCTGAGTCTTAATTTATTCCGGACAAGTAATTTACACAAAATTCTTTACTATGTCCTCTCCGGACTGTTTTACAACGACTCCAGACTGCCACGCAACGACTTTAGACAAATTTACAACGACTCCAGACTGCCACGCAACGACTTTAGACAAATTTACAACGACTCCAGACTGCCACGCAACGGCTTTAGACAAATTTACAACGACTCCAGACTGCCACGCAACGATATTATAACACGGCGATGGGACTAAATGGTTTGCCACAACTGCTCCGGACTGTTTTACAACGACTCCAGACCATCGCGCAACGACTTTAGACTGCCATGCAACGACTTTAGACGCTCCCGCAACGACTTTAGGCGTCCCTGCAACGACTCCGGACTATCGCACAAACACTTTAGGCGCCCGCGCAACAACTTTAGACTGCCGCACAGCGACTTTAGACACTCCCGTAACGACTTTAGGAGTTACTGCAACGACTCCGGACCCCGGCGTCAGAACATAATAAGCCGGCGACAAGACTACCCGCTCCGCTACAACGACTCCAGACTGTTTTACAACGACTTTAGACTATTTTACAACGACTCCAGACTGCCACGCAACGACTTTAGGCTACCATGCAATGACTTTAGGAGTCCCTGCAACTACTCCGGACTATCGCGCAAACACTTTAGGCGTTCACGCAACAACTTTAGACACTCCCGCAACGACTCCGGACTACTTCGCAAGGACTCCAGACCCCGGTGTCAGAACCTGAAAAGCTGGCAACAGGACTGCCCGCTTCCCTGCAACGACTCTGGAAGATTTTACAACGACCCCAGACTGCCATACAACAACTTTAGGTTACCACGCAACGACTTTAGGAGTCTCTGCAACTACTCCTTCATGGTTTTTAGGGGCATCGCTCTGTGAAAAATAAATACCCCCCGACAACCCCAAAGCCCTGAGAAGGGAGCGCGATAAAAGATTTTGCACCTGAATCTGACAGCATTGGGACAACAGGCATACCAACGCTTAGATTATATTGTCCGGACTGTGTTCTCATGATTATGATGATTTTTATGATTTGGCATTTTCTTCCGGAAAATCATTTTAGTCACAGGAATCACAGTTCTGAATCACGGATTAAACGGATTTCACAGATTTCACGGATAAGGACAGAAGTGTTTTCTGTATTTATTTTTCTTTTTAAGCAGGGATTTATTTCAGATTGTTCTGCGCTGTCATATTAATCACACGAATCATAGTTCTGACAATTTACCCGTAGCGACTGAAAATTGTCTGAACTGTGATTTTTATGATTAAAATGATTAACTATGATTCATTTTAATACTGACTGCGTTATCATACAAAATCTGAATCATGGGATATAAGGTAAAGATTAAAGCAAAGCAGTTAATGACCTGCGTTATCATAAAAATCATCAGAATCAAAAGAATCACAGTTCTGACAGGCACAAAAAAAGATGGCGTCCTTCCTTTTGCAAAGAAGAAACCGCCACCCATGTTCCCAGGAGGAGGAACAAATAAAAGTTATTAATTCTGTTATCACATTCCATTGCACGCCGTCATTTCTTATTGTGAGACAAAATCATTCATTGTATGACTTTGACATCTGTTTTTAGTCTGAATTAAAAAACATTTTTCACGACAAAAAACGCATTGTTCAAACGGTACCTGCTCAGCCAGTCAGGTTAATGTTTTATAAAAGCACTCTCCGTACACATAATCAATAATGCAGATTTATTACAATAATTCGAAATAATACATAATATTCAGACTGGCAAAACCTGCAGGGTTAAAAGTTTCAAATATTCCAATGAACTGGATTCTTGCTGATATATCCAGGTCCGTCAGCTTATAACCTATTCCCGCAAAAGCTCCAAATCTATAATCATAATAACTGGAATTATATTTCATCTGTAAATTCCCGCTGAAAGCCAGTTCTGAATATATTCTGGAACTTATATTAAACTTAGCTCCTGTCGATAGTGGTACTACAATATATGAATAATTCACACCAGATTGTTTTTTTGCACCAAACGATAAATGCCCGGTTTCCAGATAAACTGCATAATCATCATTGCCATATTCATAGCGGAGCAATGCCCCATAACCGATGCCGGCATAATCTTTAAACCAGTTAAATGGGAACAGTCCGGTTCCGGAAATGCCTATTTTAGATAAAAATGGCGAAGATGAATACTCGTCAGGAGTCCTTTCATACGTTGCGTTATCGGGGTCAGCTAAATTTTTTTTATTCTTTTTCTTTTTCCATTTCTCCAGGTCTGTAATTGCTCTTTTGTAGATATCATTATCATTCTTCAGGTCCCTAAGCAAATCATCTTTTTCAAAAGCATCCACCACTTTCTGCCAGTCCATTATCCGCTCATCTATATCTGTCTCATCCCCGTCTCTTTCTTCTAGTGATTTGACAATCAATTCCATTTCTTCCAGCTTTAGCTTCCTTTTTCGTACTATTTCCCTGGCTATCGGTGCCCAGTAACTATTCTTCTTTTTTGCATCTTCATACAGTTGTAAAGACTTCTTCGAACCAGGTACGCCTGCTATATAATCCTCAATAAATTTATTCCATGATGTATTTATTTTTTCCGGAGATGTATTTTCTGTCTCCATCGCTATTATTCTTTCGTACTCTTTCTGCATCTGGTTTTCAAGCGCCTGTGCTTCCTCCAACTGCTCTTTGTGGCTTTTTATTTTCCATGATTTGACCTTGGTTTTGGCATAGCTGATCATTTCCTTGTACTCTTTTCCGTTAATCGGTTTGTTGAACGCTTTTGATTTGGACATAGTTTTAGCATAATCAATCATTTCCTTGTACTCTTTCCCGTTAATCGGTTTGTTGAATGCTTTACAGAAACATTCCCAGCTCTGATACTTTAGGCGCGACCAGATATCTCTCTTTTCATATTCCTTAAGCATTTCAAAAATACTTTTCATCTCATTCAGCATTGCCTGATTAAAAAGGTCTTCACTTTTTCCTGACCAGGCTGAGGATGTAATAAACTTAACCATAACTTTCCTGTCTGCCGGATTACCGCGGTCTTCTGCATCTTTGCTCTGAACCCCCAGGCTCTTTCCCCAGTTAACGAGTAAAATCTTACTCTTTGGTATTTCCTTTGAAACAAGATATATCTGTATTGCCTCGGACCTGTTTTTTGAGACGGACAGGTTAATCTCTGGTGTGCTTCGCGCATCTGCAAAACCCTGAATAGCAATAAGGACAATTTTATTTTTATTGACAGTTTTCAAAACTGAGTCAACCGAAGTCTTATTTTCATCTGTCAGTACTGATTTGCCAGTATCGAAATACAATGTGTCAGTTGACGAACTGAATTCCTGTGCCTTGGCCAATACTGTTAACAATACAAATTCGATAATGAATAATGTGAACTTTTCCAATGGACCTCCTTTTTGTTAATTATGTTTTACCTTTCATGATAAAAAATGAATTTAACGGGGTATCACCATTCAAGACCATTGTCCTTTAGCATTTGCTGAGCAGACTTATTATTTAGTCTTGCTGCCTTTTGAAGCAATTCGATAGTTTTTTCTTCATTATTCATCTTACTATATGTAAGAGCCATACTTACAATTGCATCTGAATAATATTGATTTATTTGAAGTGTTTTTTCAAAAGCAGTAATAGCTTCCTGGTATCTGTCAATCCTGTTATAAGCAATTCCCATATTAAAATATACATCAGCATCATGTTCATTAATAGATGCAGCTTTGTTATAATTTTGAAGTGCTTTGTTACAATCTCCAAGTTCCAGGTACGCTACACCCAGATTAAAGTATGCTTCTTCATAATCGGTTTTAATAATGACTGCCCTTGAATAAAATTCAATAGCTTTTGGAATATTTTTCTTTTCAAAGTAGCAGCTTGCAAGGTGATAATCGCATTCGGCATCAGCCGGGTTCAATTTAACTGCTTTGGTAAGGTTATCGATTGCATAATTTATGTTGCTTTTTTTTATATATGCTATACCAAGGTTAAAATATGCCTGAAAATAATTAGGATTAATGGATATGGCACGTTTATAATATTGAATTGCACTATCATAGTTATTTTGCTTTTTATAAGAAAAACCAATATGATTAAAAGCTTCAGCATTATTCGGTTTAAGCTTTAAGGCTTTTTTATAGTATATTATAGCAGTTTCATTATCATTGCTCTGAGCGTAAGCAAGCCCCATGTTTATATAATTTTCCGGATTGGCAGGTTCCAAAGAAATTGTTTTCGAGAAGCATTTAATTGCATTACCAAAGTTTTTAGATGCACAATACACTGCTCCGAGATTTGAATACACAGCGGGATTATTTGGAGCAAGTTCAGCAGCTTTTTGATAATATCTTAAGGCTTCGGCTGAATTGCCGAGTTTTCTGTAGGCAAGTCCAATATTATTATAAGCCGGAACCAGACCAGGATTAAGCTCAATTGCCTTTTGATAATATATCACAGCATTTGTGTAATCCTTAGTCTCAAGAGACCGGTATCCTTTATTGAACCATTCATTTGCAGAGAGATTCCCGATTGTCTGGTTATAATGCTGTAGTATCGATTCTTTTTCTCTCTCGGATTTAACGGCAGCCAGTTGTTGTTTAAGTATTTCTGCCTGCGCAGTTGCTTCATCATACTTTTTCTGTACTTCGGCCAGTTCGTTTATTCTGTTTTTATCCTGCGCTATTTCCAAGGCTCTTTCCTGAACATCCGCATCATTAATAGTTATTTCGGCAAGTATGTAATATGAACGGTTTACTAGGTCCCATTTCTGTTCTACTATATCTGTTCTGGTAATTCCCGCTGCAATTACGGTAGTATTCTGAATGAATACATCCTTTATCTCATCATTGATATCACTTTTACTAATCTCAACTGTATTTTGAATAAAGACACCGATTTTCTCAATCAGCAACTTTTTTACATAGTAAAGAGTACGTTCAAATCCTGAATTTTCATCAACATTTTCATAAGTAGTATAAGATTCCTTGTATGTTTTTGTCTGAGCCTTTAACGGAACAAAAAATGCAATTAACGATGATATTATAAAGCCTTTTATAAAAATACATCTGAAATATGGTAGTCTGTTGCTCATATCTCTCTCTCCTTTCAATTAAAAGTTTTATTTAAGATAGCTTATTATTACTGCTTTATTTATTTTACTCAATCCAGAGTAATTTATTTCTTACATAAATAGTATTAAAACTGGCTTAATTTGCACTTTGGAATGTCTGTCGGGTGTACGGCAAATTACCTTTTTAGGGATTGTCAAAAAAATAAACTATATATTTTATAATAGTTACTTATATGACTGTAAAATAATCTTAGAATCGGGGCGGGAATATGTCAGCTATAGGATGCCCATCGAGGAATAGAAACAAAACCGATAAAGCAAAGATGGGGATATCATCTGTAATGTTTATAATCTTACTCATTTCCCCTGAAGTGATTATGATTAAGAGGGAAATTTGTCTTACACCCGTGTCTGCCTGCCGGACAGTATTTTTTTACTGTAGCTAGTGTAATATAAATTTCGGACTTTTTCAATAGTAAAATAAAAAAAAGAATAATTTTTATCTTATTGTGAGATGATTTAATCCATTGTTTGGTGCCTGACATGCTGTTTTTAGACTGGAGTCGATATAGATACCATAATATTTGGGGAAGTCAAAAAAAAAGCCACTTCGAAAAGCGGCTTTTTTATAAATCCTGAGTTACTTAATTGCCTCTGACATTAGGCAATCCATTCATGTGTTTTACCTTGTCGATAATCTTGCCTGTAGCATCAACAATACCTTTGTGACAACCTGAGTTGCCACAATCAGTAATTCCAATACCACCGTTCTCACCAACATGTCCTTTTGGAGGTAACCCGTGGCATGTACCGCAGGCAGCCTGTGAGTTATCAACTTTTGTCCAGACAGGAGTAAAGTTGTTGCCGGTTATCTGTGTGCCGGTAAAAGCATACTGATCCTGTGAGGTCGCAGATTCTTTTGAAAAAGTAAAGTTACCGTGGCAGAAAGTATTTGTGCATGTCTGGTTGTTTGTATTGTATGCAGGTGCAGTAGTAACGTTCATTGTTCCAAGCGGACCATTGAAGCTGACATCTGCTGGCAAACCTGAATCAAGATGTCCTGCCTGGAATACAGTTGTTGGTATAACATGACATTCCTTGCATACCACAACCGTGGCAACATTTGTATTAAAGAGGTGAGTAGCATGAGCGCCTGCTATAGGAGCAGTCTTAGCTGAATCATAGAAATCGCCATGACACGTATTACATGCTTCTGGCCCGTTTGCCTGATTGTGGCATGAGTTATCATTACATGACTTGTGAGACGTACCACCAGTATAGCTTGCACCGTGGCAGGACTGACAACTCTGAATATTCCATGAATTATTCTTTATAAAAGTTCCATGGTAATTAGGATCGCCAACCTTTAGGAAGCCTTTACCATGTACTATTTCACCGCCCGAATAAGCAGGCGATGTAGGTATTTCTTTTTTTAGTTCACTACAACCAGTGGCTATCAGCCCGGCTACAGATAAGATAGAAATTAATCTAAATATTTTTTTCATTTGTTAACTCTTTTTAATTATCAATCATTAACTTTATCGGAATGACAGTATCCGCAGAACCCTTGACCAGGTTTATGGGTATCATTATGGCAGTTAAAACATACGGCTCCCTCTGAATCATGCCAGTCTCCGTGAACATCATGCATAAAACCAGCGGAATGCGTTTTGGGATTAGTACCCTTTATACCATCACTATCGATGTGGCATGTAATGCAGTTTGGATCATTTCCCTGAGTATCATGGCATGACTGGCAACTTTCGATGTCGCGTCTTGCTTCAGTAGCATGTTCGCCACCGCCTGAACCAACTCCAAGTGTAATAAAATTACGAACGCGGTGCGAAGCCGGTTGTACGCCCGCAAGACTGAAGTCTGCTTTTCTGTCATTATGGCAGGGCACACAGAATGTTTCTGTCTGGTGGCATGTCTGGCATTCTGAAGTTCCGCCTTTAAGATCAATACCATGGGTATAAACATAGTTCAAATCATGAGCGCGCGTAATTGGTTGTTTCTTAGCCCCGTCAGTCTGGAAATTTGACGGTGAATAAGGAGTGTAGAAATTTGTCCCGGTATTTGATTCATTCAGCATATTTGTTACGGTATGGCATTCCTGGCATGAACTGTTGTCATGGCACATCTGGCAGTTTGCATTATTCTTCTGAGCATCAAACTTATGAGATTTTGTAAAATCTGCCGACTTATGGCTTTCAGGAATGAGACCGGCAGTTGATTTGTGGCAGGCTTCGCATTGGTTTGGAGCAATGCCCTGATAGTTGTTATGGCATTTGTTGCAATAGGACATTACAGGGAAAGCCTTTGCCGCCTTAAACGCATAATCAACATCGGTTACGCCCTGATGACATTCATTACAGTTTATCTTATCTTTTGAAATATGAGAACTGTGGTTGAATCTCAGATTTACTTTTCTATTCTCGAGTGGTTTTATTTCATTCTCGTAATGACACATCTGGCAACTGGTTTTATCCTCTGTATCATGGCATGACTGGCAGTCAGTATGATTAGGGAATAGACTGTTATCGATTGATTTGCTTTCAGTTACCTTTGAATGGCATGACTGACAGTCAGTAAGTTCCGCATGAACTTTATGCGAAAACTTTATTATCGTTTCATTGCTGTTTTGATACTTAACCTTGTCTGAGGTAAAAGCATTAAAGGTCAGAAAGACCACAACGGCAAGTGAAAGTGCTATATAAAAATATTTTGGCTTCATATTATATCAGTATTATAAGTTAGTGTTAAACCAGTAATTAATTTTCAAAAAGAATCTGAAGTCATTTCTGTAAATTCTATTGTCCATAAACTGTCCCTGAAGGTCAAATGAAAGAACCTTACATGGACGCAGATTAAGACCTGCAAGTAATGCCATCAAATTATTCTTTTCAGTATCTTCTTTTGACAGTTTATAAGTAGTATAAGTCAGACCAAGCGAAGGGGTAATGAAACCATTCATACATGCATGTGCAGCATATAAAGAGACAGCATCAAGTTCGCCGGCATATCCCATGGTTTTACGATAGCTGATTGAGCCAATGTTATTGTTTAATCCAATTGTAAAACGCTGCGAGTTATCATCCTTATACATGACGTTTCCCAGCTTTCCAACGACAGTAAGCATATTCCCAATCTTGTAATCGGCGCCTGCTTCTATTTCCTGCGAATTGCCATAATCGAAAACCGAGAATATTGAGTTATATCTGACTCTGGGTTCTCTGTAGTTATAATACAGACTTACGCCAAGGTTTTCTACCTGCTCATAGCGCCCCATTACTTCAAACTTAGAAGTCTTTTCAAAATTCAAATCAAAATCATAACGGGTATCAATATTGAAAACATGTTTCATCTGATAAGAAACTTCGCCCGTAACAAACATATACTGATTTGAACTTCTTTCAATAAGCGATTTGATTGGATCAATGGACTGAACAGTTGAATAATCAACTGGTCTGAAGTTTTTGTTGATAAAGCTTAATGCCGCTTGTAAGCCAGGGGCAAGAGCTGTGCTGATTTTTCCGCCGAACACATAATCATCTTTCCATTTGTCGGTAAGTTCAAGCTTCTGGTATGCAGGCACATTACCGCCGTAGAACCCTGAAATCTTAACTCTGGATAACTTCAGATCCAGATTAGCTCCATCAAATACGCCACCTGCTACGCTGTTGAACAACGGCTGACGACCAATTTTAATGGTGGCAACATTAAGTAAATTCCTGCCTTCCAAATATAAATTATAAAATCTGAGACTTGGATCATTATCCTGCTGATTAGACAGGCTGTTTTCAAGATTCAAATAAGTACGTAAAGAAAACTGACCCTGATTGACGTTAAGATTTAACATCTGATAGGATCGTATGTTCTTACTGGATACATCGGTTGTGTCGAATCGTTCAAAAGAATAAATGGAAGATGAAAATCTTCCATTTATATTCTGTGCTAAAAGGACGCATGGCAAACCAATGAGTAAATAGACGAAAATAATTCTCTTCATTGCCTTCCTGTGTTATTAATTACTTCTCTTTGGGAACATTGTGAATGATTTTTGCCCATGACTTATCATAATCAAAGCTCTTGAACGTAGGGCTTTTTGAGTTATGACAGCCTGTACAAAACTTCTCTTTTGTAGATGGAATAACTAAGCCTTTTTTTATAGCTTCGCTACGATTTTTCATTACAGGTAGCGACTGGTATTCAGAACCCGCGCCATGGCATGTTTCGCACTGAACTCCGTCTTCAACTTTGAACTTGGCTGCTTTAAGCGATGCGTCAACGTTATAACCAATGGCATGGCATTTCAGACATTCCGGCGTTTCCGCAGCTTTTGTCTTAAAGCCTTTACCTTTGGCTATTTTATCGGCTTCTCCGCTCTGCAATGTCTTAAATGCCTGAGCATGTTTGCTCTCTTTCCAAATCGGGAATTGTTTGCCCGCTTTGTCGGATTTGTGGCACATACCGCATTTTTCCGTTCCAACGAACCCTGCTTTTTTCCCTTCTCCGGCCTGAGCATTCACTCCGGAACTAAAAACGCTTACGGATACAAATACCATTGCTCCTAACATCATTTCCATGAACATACTTTATCCTCCTAATGTTGTAAATATTCGGTTGCTAATTTATTATATTTTCTTTTTAATTCCCAAATTATTTTTATTTGTTTTCATTTTATCTGATAATTATTTGCAAAATATTATAGAAACTCTTATTAATATCAATCTGTAACCTGAAACTATGCCCAATCCCCTGATAGTTAATAAACTGACCCCAAATACATTCCCGTTATATTTATTCTCCTGCATCTTCTTTCCTGTCAGTTCCTTTAATTCTGTCGAGTTCCTTTGGATGTTCGTGCAGCATCTCTTCTTCAGTAAGTATTCCCTTAATAAATGACTTATTAAGGGGATATACTTCAGGATTGAGAATAGTGAAATAAAAATGCCATACAATAATTGCCAGCGTAGCGAGCCAGGCTTCATAAAGATGGACATAAGTCGCAGCATCAAGGAGTATTTTAGGTAAACTCGACAGGAAATAACTGTTAAACATTAGCATTAATCCTGTAAAACTCATAATGATAACACCCCATAAGAGTGCCCAGTATTCAGCTTTCTCCATGTAAGAAAATCTGTCGAAGTAAGGTTTCTCCTTACGGATGCCGAGTAAGTATTTAACGTTAATGAGAATATCTTTTGCGTCCTGTAAATTCGGAAGCATATCAATGAACATCCGTCTTCCGCGTTTTGTGAAACTAAGATAGTAAACGTGATAAAGGGAGACAAGTCCCATGCTTATACCAAAGAATCTGTGAAGTAAACTCCTGGTCTGGAATGCAAACTCGCCAAGTAAATTCCGCGCAGGCAGAACCCACCACGCTTCAGGATATTTAAGGGCAAAGCCGGTAATTACCAATGATATAAAGCTTGTCAGCATGATAAAATGCTGGACACGTTCGCTCAACGACATCCTGAGATAAACTTTGTCTTCCTGCCTTAATTCTTTTATCTCTTCCCTATGGCGTTTCTTATACTGTAACTTTCTCAGAAAGTCCAGGAGATTATGAATAAACATTCCGCCAATGATAATTGCAATAAGAATAATGTAAGTTTTTGAAAGCCAGTAAAGAAAAGGCGATTCTTCCCTGTCACCGGTAATATGAACTTTCTTAAACTGAGCCGCGATATTTGCGCCAGGATGGCATTTGTTACATGTCTTCGACAGATTCCGGCTGTTTATAGTCGAGGTAGTGTCACTACTTGGTTTAATATTGTGCGTCCCATGACAGCTTGAGCAGTCAGCAGCGAATTTCGAGCCACCACGTATTGCAAGACCATGATAGCTGTCTGAATAACTCTGAAACTTCGATGCAGAAAGATTATATTTACTGGTCAGTTTAACGTTCCCATGACAATGACTGCAAAGCTGAACAACCTGTTTACCGTGGCTGACTGAACTTGCCGGATTCCCTTTATCATAAATCTGATGATTACCATGACAGTTTATACATGTCGGAGCGTCAGTTTTACCATTCTTAACCGCTTTGCCGTGCACACTTTCCTGATATTCAGCCGCAATTCCCTGATGACAGTCCGCATTCTTGCCGCAACTCGCCGCAATATTACTATGATTAATGTTCGAACCCGCAGTCTGAGCCGACTGCATCATGTGAGCACTATGGCAGTCGGAACATGCAGGCGCTTTTTCATTGCCATTTTTCAGGGCAATGAAATGCGCAGATTTTTCATAATTCAAAACTTCCTGAGATGTATGTCCCGTCAGCTTAACTACTTCAGGATTTTTTACATGACAGTTAAAGCATACATCTTTTTCTGCAAGTTTGCCTTTTTGTGAGTCTTTTATTGAAACAATAGTATGTTCCCCGTGGCAGTCAACGCAATTAGGTGCTACTTTTACTCCTTTCGCAAACGCCAGACCATGAGATGATTTATTGAAATTCTTAAGAATATCAGCATGACACCTGCCGCATGTACCAGGAATGTTATTCCTCGAAACTGTACTCCCGGCAACTTCCATACCCATGATAACATGATTACCATGACAGTCCGTACATGTCGCAGCTTCTTTACCATTTTTACCCGCTTTGGAATGTATTGACACCTGATAGTTCTTTACAAAATCTACAAGCTTACTTTTTTCATTAAGAAATTTATTCTGATCTAGATGACATCTAAGGCAGCTCCGGGATGAAATAGAATATTTATTATTATAGATTTGATGCGCCCCATGACAGCTTATACAACCCGGAGTATTATTATCTTTTACAGCAATTTTATGTATACTTTCCGAAAACCCGGTCTGACTTTGTTTATGACAGCCGGAACAAAGTTTTTCCTCGCCGGCTTTATCAAATTTTGCTGCTTTGATTTTATGAGCTGACTTATCATGACAGTCCGTACATACAGGAGCTTTTACTCCTTCCAGAAATTTTTTAAAATGTATGCTTTGTTTATATGCTACCACCGCAGGTGATTTATGGCATTTAATACAAAAATCAGCTTCTGCCTTATGAACCGCCACAGAAGGTTTAATTTCATGTCTGCCATGACAGTCGAAACACCGGATATCTTTTTGCCCGTGAATACTTTTAGTAAAATCCTGAACATCGTGGCATTGCCCGCAATCTACTTTAGCAATATCTTTACCTCCTTTATGCGGAACATTATCAGCATCGAATCCCGTGTGGCAGTCCGTGCATTCTATATCCGCATGAACAGATTTCCTGAAACTATTCTGGTCAACAAACAGGGAAACCTGTACTTTCCCTCTCTCCATAGTCAGAGTTTTATCGCTGTGACAATCAAAGCAGTTTGTCTTTGAAGTCTGCGCAAAGTATATCGAACTTAAACCAGCGAAAAGTACTGCAAGATAAAACCTCATTAATTAACTCCTGTTTATTTCATTTTTATTTAATGCCGCAATATATTGAATTACGACTTCCATTACTGTTGTATCCGAAATCAGACTGCGAATATTATTGCGGATACGTACCTGTCCCTCATGTAGCCGGCAAGGAATTTCATCCGGACACTCTTTTAATTCTGTTACGCATTCCAGATGAAGTACAGCAACTCCGGTTTTGGTATAAACCGCAATACTTCCATACGCGTATTATTATTAAAAAAATATATGGAGTGAATCTAAAAAGCAGAACCCTGTATCCGTTGCAAATTGTATCTTAAGAAAAATATCCCCGGACTTATTTTTTATTTATCTGAAGTTATGCCAGAGAAACCAAAGCATTTTAACAATATTTATACCATGTGTTACAAAGCCTTATATCTTCTGTAATAGCATTTCCTGTAAACGGGATTCCCGAAAATGGCAAAAAATATTGCCGGAATAGAAATAAATTCAACAGATTTAATAAATATGATTAGAAACATCTCTGCACGAAACCCGTGATAAGTATTTAATCAGAATTATAACGGAAAAATTTTTCTCTAAAGACAGATGCTCAGATAAAACATATCTCTTTATTATCCGTAAGTGCCACTTCGCCTTTTAAATCCTCAGCAACAAACTGACATAATCTTTTTGTTTCCGAAAGTTTTATAAATGCTTCAATACATACGGAATCTTCGTATGTTGTAGAAGTGATTTTAGCTTTTAATTTCGATAAAATATAATGCACCCGGCTGGTAAGATTAAAATTAAACCTGATTTCATATTTCACAAAGGCTGTCTTTTTAATTTTTACCGACTGATCAATCGTCAGAAAAGCTGATTCATAGTACGCTTTGCCTAACGGACCAACCCCAAGCTTTGTTCCGCCAAAGTAACGGACTATTATTACAAGCAAATTCATCAGACTGAAATGCTGAATGGCATTATAAATCCGCAGACCGGCTGTTCCGCTTGGCTCACCGTCATCTGAATATTTGAAAATGCCATTAATCAGCGAATAAGCATAACAATGATGTGTTGCATCGTAGTATTTTTTGCGGATAGTTTCAAGTATGCCGGACACTTCTTCTTCTGAATTAACAGGATAGCACATTCCAATGAAGACTGAGCTTCTTTCTTTTAATTTTATCTCAGAATAAGTTCCTATTGTTGTATATTCTTCAGGCAGAATCATATTTAATAAAAATTATTTGGTTGATTTTCAAATAATGAACGCTTAATATAACTATTTAAAATTAATAATACTGAGGTTATTGCGCAAAGATGAATTACCAGGATAAGATTATTATCAGAGGAGCGAGAGAGCATAATCTAAAGAACATTGATCTGGATATCCCCCGCGATTCGTTCGTTGTCATCACCGGATTGTCAGGCTCAGGTAAGAGTACGCTGGCTTTCGATACGATATATGCAGAAGGGCAGAGACGATATATCGAATCACTTTCCTCCTATGCAAGACAGTTCCTCGACCAGTTGGAAAAACCTGACGTCGATCTGATCGAGGGTCTCAGTCCGGCAATTTCCATTGAGCAAAAGTCCGCGTCAGGTAGCCCGCGCTCAACCGTAGGTACTGTAACCGAAATCTATGATTATCTCCGCCTTCTTTATGCAAGGCTGGGGACACCCCATTGTTATAAATGCGGAAAACCTGTCGTGAAACAATCTTCCCAGCAGATGGTAGATTCAATAATAAATAACCTGTCAAATAAAAAAATAGTCGTTTTATCTCCCGTTGTCAGAGGAAGAAAAGGTCATTATCGTGAATTGTTTGAGGAAATTCTATCGGATGGATTCCTGAGAGTAAGAGTTGACGGGGAGATTCATGAAATTACAAAGGGTTTTCAGGCAGACAGATATAAAATTCATAATATCGAAATCGTTGTTGACAGATTAAAAGTCACGGAGCCTTCCCGCCCGAGAATAACTGAATCAATTGATGTCGCGCTTAACTATGGTAACGGCGGTGTTATCATTAATGATATTAATACTAAGGAAGATCTTATTTTCAGCAGGAACCTTTCATGTCCTGACTGCGATATTAGTTTCCAGGAACTGGCTCCGAACTCATTTTCTTTTAATTCGCCTTATGGATACTGCCCCGAATGCAACGGACTTGGCGAGAAAGGCGAACTTGATGCCGGACTTATTATCCCCGACTGGAATAAAACTATCAACGAAGAAGGACTGGCACCATTAGGCAAACCCAGAAATCTGTGGTTCTTCAGCCAGCTTGATGCAGTTGCCAGGATGTTTGGATTTACTTATGATACGAAGCTTAAAGACCTGACTGATACACAAAAGCAACTCCTCCTGTATGGTACAAAAGAGAAAATTTCAATCCCATACTCTTTTGGAAAAGACCAGAACATCTCTTATACACATAAGTTTAACGGCGTTTTTAGTTATGTTAAGCATTTTTACGACACTTCTACCTCTGAAAAATTAAAAGAATGGGCAGAATCATTTATGAACACCCGGACCTGTAGCTCCTGTGGCGGCGGGCGGCTCAGGAAAGAGTCTCTGTCAGTTATGTTCCTCGGCAAAAATATAAATGAAGTAACTAATCTTTCAATTGCCAGGACTCTGGACTTTTTTCAGAACGCAGAACTCAAAGGACGCGAAGAGATTATTTCCAGACAGATATTAAAGGAAATTATATCACGGCTTAATTTTTTACTTGATGTCGGACTTGATTACCTGACGCTTAACCGTTCCGCCCGTACATTGTCCGGCGGCGAAACCCAGCGCATCAGGCTTGCCACTCAGATAGGTTCGCAACTTGCAGGTGTGCTTTATGTACTTGATGAACCCAGTATCGGACTTCATCAGAGCGATAATATTAAACTCATTAACTCTCTCAGGCATTTAAAAGACCTCGGCAATACTGTACTTGTGGTTGAACATGACAGGGAAACGATAGAAAGCGCAGATTATATTATCGATCTCGGACCAGGTGCCGGGATACATGGTGGCGAAGTCTGCATGGCAGGCCCGGCAGATGAGATTATGCACTCTGAGAACAGTCTGAATTCTCTGACCCTCCGGTATCTTAAAGGTGAAATGAAAATTGAAGTACCGGAAGAAAGAAGAAAAGGAAGCGGTGAGTATTTGATTATTCAGAAAGCCGAAGGCAATAATCTTAAAGGCGTTGATCTGAGTATCCCGCTCGGCACGCTGACAACAATTACGGGTGTCAGCGGCTCGGGCAAGTCTTCGCTTATTAATGAAACCCTCGTTAAAATACTTATGAAGACAATTTATAAGTCGAAAGTCGTGCCTTTGCCTTATAAACAGGTCAGCGGACTTGAGTTTATCGATAAGATAATAGAAATTGACCAGTCGCCAATCGGCAGAACGCCCCGAAGCAACCCGGCTACATATACGGGCGTTTTTACTTATATCCGCGATTTATTTGCACAGCTTCCGGAATCAAAAATCAGGGGCTATTTAACCGGGCGTTTCAGCTTTAACGTCCCCAGCGGCAGATGCGAGGAATGCCATGGCGATGGTTTGCGTAAAATTGAAATGAATTTTTTGCCCGATGTGTATATCGAATGCGATATATGCCACGGTAAACGCTATAACCGCGAAACGCTTGAAGTACTTTTCAAAACTAAATCTGTCTCTGACGTTCTGAATATGACAATTGAGGAAGCACTTGCATTTTTTGAGGATATGCCGAAAATTAAAAGGAAAATTCAGTCTCTGTATGACGTCGGACTCGGTTATATTACATTAGGACAGCAGGCTACTACGCTTTCGGGCGGCGAGGCTCAAAGGGTCAAGCTTGCTACCGAGCTTAGCAAAGTCAGCACCGGCAGAACAATGTATGTCCTTGACGAACCGACTACAGGACTTCATTTCGAGGATGTAAGGATTTTGCTTGTTGTACTTAATAAACTCGTCGATAAAGGTAATACTGTAATAATTGTAGAACATAACCTTGATGTGATAAAAGCAGCCGACTGGATTATAGACCTCGGACCGGGCGGGGGCGAGTATGGCGGCCAGATTATCTGCCAGGGTAAACCTGAAAATATTATAAATAATAAGAAAAGCCTTACCGGAGTTTATCTTAAAAAGGAAATGAATATTGTCTGAAAAGGGTAATTGTCAGCGGAATAATTGTTCCGGTAAATGTATGGATGCGGCCGGGCACCGGCGCACAGAATTATCTGAATAATAATTTGTCTGATGCTTATGATTTATATGATACTGATATTGCAGTACAGGCAGCGGATTATGCTGACAGGAATGCTCTGATATTCTGAACCGGAAAGCATAATTAATTATTTAATTACATGAACGCCGGTTATATATGGCTTGCGTCATTATAATAAAGACATCTTTGCATAAAGTAATTAAGTATTGCATGGATATAAAATACAGTCTGCATTCCCGGAAGATACCTTCTTTTTTCCATGTCTCTCTTCTTTTTTTATAAAATAGCATTTGACCGGCACAAAATGACGTAAGAGCGGCATAAAAGCCCTCTTATTGATTATAAAACAGCCTTTGCAGGTTTTACACTCGGCGTTATGGGTTTTACACAAGCCTCTGTGTGTTTTACACTCGGCATTATGGGTTTTGCACAAGCCTCTGTGTGTTTTACACTTGGCATTATGGGTTTTGCACAAGCCTCTGTGTGTTTTACACTTGGCGTTATGGGTTTTACACAAGCCTCTGTGTGTTTTACACTCGGCGTTATGGGTTTTGCACGAGCCTCTGTGTGTTTTACACTCGGCATTATGGGTTTTGCACAAGCCTCTGTGTGTTTTACACTCGGCGTTATGGGTTTTGCACAAGCCTCTGTGTAAATAACAGAGTGGTTTTTGGCTGATGAATGACAGTCTTTTGTATTTACTTAAAGACTTCCGGCATAAGCAGGGGCTTCTTAATCATACTCATAATCCTGATTATACTCATTTTCACCCGGTCATTATGCAACATAAGTTAATATGGGATTTACACGAGTCTCTGTATAAATAAAATGGTAGTTTTTGGCTGATGAATGACAGTCTTTTATATTTTCTTAAAAACTTCGGATATAAGCAGGAGCTTCTTAATCATACTCATAATCCTGATTATACTCATTTTTCTGCAGTATCAGAGTTGCGACTGTTCTGAATTAATTAAGTTTATTAGCTGTGTCTGTCATGAGTAGGTAAAATATAACAGCACGGGGGCAGTGCTTTACGAAAACAGATACCCCTGCAGCAACTCAAAGCTATGCAGGGGCGGAATGAAAGTTTAGAGAAGATTATTTTCAATATATAAAGATATCTTCAGGAGCATCTCTTCATCAAACTGGTTTGCCATTAACTGCATACCGACAGGCATACCTTCAGAGTTGCGTCCGACCGGGATACTTATCCCGGGTATTCCCGCAAGGTTGGCTGAAGTAGTATAAATATCGCTAAGATACATTTCCAGAGGGTCAGATGATTTTTCGCCAAGCTTAAAGGCAGCAAAAGGGGAGGTTGGTGTTAAAATTAAGTCTGCCTGTGTAAAAGCATTATCGAAATCCTCTTTAAGTAGCCGGCGGACTTTCTGCGCCTTTTTATAATAAGCATCATAATATCCGGCGGATAGTACATAAGTTCCCAGCATAATTCTGCGTTTAACCTCAGAACCTAATCCCCCGGAGCGTGATGTCTGATACATCTGTTGCATGCTTTCTGAATTATCGCTTCTGAATCCGTATCTTGCGCCGTCATAACGTGCAAGATTGCTTGAAGCTTCCGCCGTTGTGAGGATGTAGTATATCGCAATTGAAAATTCAGTCTTAGGCAGGCTGATTTCTTTAACTTCAAAGCCGTCAGTTTTCAGCTTTTCGATAAAGTTTTCGATCACAGACTTAACTTCAGGGTTAATACCCTCGCCAAAATATTCCTTTGGGATTCCAATACGTGGCTTGCCGGAGCGGGAATTTTTACTGATAGTTATATCTTTTGCCAATGATAAATAGTCGGAAGACGGTTGTTCGGATGAGGTGGAATCAAGCCTGTCATGACCTGCAATAACGCTCATTACAAGAGCAATATCTTCCGTATTATTTGCCAGCGGGCCGATAGAATCAAATGAAGAGGCAAATGCTGTCAGCCCGTATCGGGAGACTCTTCCGTAGGTTGGTTTGAGTCCGAAAATTCCGCAGAATGAAGCGGGCTGTCTTATAGATCCGCCGGTATCGGAGCCAAGAGAAACATCGCACAGCCTAGCAGCGACCGCCACAGCCGACCCGCCCGATGACCCGCCCGGTACCCGTGAATTATCAATCGGATTCAGTACCGGCCCGAAAGCAGAATTTTCATTCGATGAACCCATTGCAAATTCATCACAGCTTGTTTTGCCAATTATAATCGCATCTTCTTTTTTCAGACGTTCAATTCCAGTCTCATCATC